>Ga0209415_10013930_pt1 | contig 13177 bp, 13 predicted proteins | sample PeaSoiSIISIP2007_FD_187696 | JGI IMG/M metagenome (GOLD analysis project Ga0209415, IMG submission 187696) | Peat soil microbial communities from Weissenstadt, Germany - SII-SIP-2007 (SPAdes) (version 2) | ecosystem: Environmental > Terrestrial > Soil > Wetlands > Peat | place: Germany... | reverse complement strand
CAACCGGCCGTTCATCCTGCACATCGTCAGCCCGTCGTCGAGCGCCCAGCAGTCGCGCATCGAGCTGGACGTCTAGCCCGCCCGCTCGGCGATCGCCGCGCTCAGGCGGCCGCGGCCTGGAGGCTCGCCAGGTAGCCCGCCGCGTCGGCGTGCAGGTGGTCGGCCAGGCGCGTCGCCAGCGCCATGATCGTCAGCGAGGGGTTCGCGGAGACGGTTCGCGGTATCACCGAGCCGTCGCCCACGAACAGGCGCCTGACGGTGTGCAGCTCGCCGTGGGCGTCGAGCACCGAGCGGGCGGGGTCGCTGCCCATCCGGCAGCTGCCCTGGATGTGGGTCGTGACGAGGCCCGTCCAGAGGACCTGCTCGGCGCCGGCCGCAGCCAGCGCGCGGCGGCTGAAGTCGAGCGCGCCATCGAGGCGCTCGAGCTCCGCCGGCTGGAAGTCGCAGGTGAAGGAGTCCTCGGCGGCGGGACCGTGGTCGGGCACGACGGCGCCGTTGTTGTCGTCGTTGACCATCACGAGCAGCCCGGTCCAGCGGCGGTAAGCGCGCAGCGCATCGACCAGCGGCTGCCCCCACATCGGGCCGCCTGCGTCCTGGAGGTTGATCGCGAAGCCGATCGGGTCCTGCATCGTCACTGCCTCGACGACGAAGCCGCCGTCCTCGTCGTGGCGGTGCTCGGCGCAGTGGGTCGTGATCGGGTAGACGACGTGAGCGTCCTGGTTCTCGGCGAAGCGGCCGAACACCAGCCGCGCCGGGTGAAAGCCCAGGTTGCGCCCGAGCAGCGGGTCCTCGACCCCAGAGCGGGCGAGCAGTCCCGGGGTGTTGAGCGTGCCGGCGGCGACGACGACCGCGCCGGCTGAGACCTGGTGGAGCTTTCCGTCGGAGTCGGAGTACTCGACGCCGGTGGCGGCGGGGCCGCCACCGAGATCCTCGATCAGCACACGTTGCACGCAGGCATCCGCGCGCACTACGAGCGAGCCGAGCACGGCCGCCCGCTGGATGTAGGTGTTCTGCGTCGACTTGCCGCCGTTGGTCGGGCAGCCCTGCAGGCAGGACCCGAGTCGCGTGCAGTTCTCGTCGGTGTAGGACTCGACCGACTCCAGGTGCGCCCCAAGCGCGTTGAAGCCGCGCTCGACCGTGCGGACGCTGTCGGACCAGTCGTCGCGCCTGCGCACGCCGAGGTAGCGCTCGACGCGTTCGTAGTAGGGCGCGATGTCGGCCTCTGCGAACGGCTCGCCGCCGTCGCCCAGCAGGCCGCTCGCCGCGTGCCACTTGGCGAGGTCGACCGCGTCGGCGCGCATCGCGACCTTCGTGTTGATCGTCGTCGAGCCACCCACGCAGCGGCCGGCGATGAGTGCGACCGGGCCGGCGCCCCAATCGCCGGCGGGCATCGCGAAGCGGATCGGCCACCAGAGGTCGTGCGTCGCCTTGGCCTCCCAGCGGACGAAGTCGATCGCCGTCTTGTAGGGCCCGAGCTCGAGCAGCAGGACCGAGCGCCCGCGCGCGCTCAGCTCGCCGGCGACGACGCCGCCGCCCGCGCCCGAGCCGACCACGACGACATCGAAGCGCTCGCTCATGCCCTCACCCCTCGATCCCCAGATAGGACCAGTCCTTGTGCAACGTCGCCGCCGCGGGCGGATGGAAGTCGATCTCATCCCAGGCTCCCGTGGCGTCGCGGCCGGGCGCGACGAAGTCGCTGTAGAAGGCTTCGGCGGCCAGCGCCCGCAGGTGCAGGAACTCCGGCGAGTGCGCGTGCGGCGCGATCGCCTCGGCGCCGCCTCGCGCGAGCTCTCCGAGCGTCTCGATCGACGCGATGACGCCGTCGCGGTGGGCTTGCGGCATCGCCGCGAGCTGCGCGTCGATGTAGACCGCCGGGCCGACGCGGGAGGAGCCCGGGACGATCAGCTCGCACAGGCGCTCGAGCGCCTCGGCCTGAGCCTCCCCGAGCGTCCTCAGCTGCGTAGGACCCTTACCCATCGCCGGCGGCAAGGATAGGCCATGGTCGCGTAGGCTGTCGCGCGGAGAGATGGGTGCCCGCACGAATACGCAAGAAGCTCAGCGCTCGCTGGCAGGCGGCCGCGGCGGCGTGCCGGGTAGGCTGAGCTGGCCTGGCGAGCCTATGGCGAGCGCCCAGGCCCGCCACGGCGCAAGCGGACCGCCTGAGCGCGGAGAGGAGCAGGAACGCAGATGAGTGACGTCGAGCTGGTTGGCCTCTACTGGACGCTGTCGGGGCCGGTGGAGGTCCACGCCGGACGCGAGTGGAGCCTGTTCGACTTCCGCGACCGCGTGGAGCAGGCTGCTCGCGTCGGCTTCGCCGGGATCGGCATCTGGCACGCCGACCTCGAGCACGTTCTCGAGACGCGCACGCTGCGCGAGATGCGGACGATCCTCGACGACAACGGCGTGCGCCAGACCGAGGTCGAATGCCTGCTGGACTGGTTCGTGGACCCCGGCGACGAACGCCGCGTGGAGTCCGACCGAAATCGCCGGCTGCTGTTCGAGGCGGCCGCCGAGCTGGGCGCACACCACGTCAAGGTCGCCAACATCATGGGCACGCCGTGTGAGCTGCCGAAGCTGACCGAGCGCTTCGCGGAGCTGTGCGAGGACGCGGCGCGCCAGCACGACGCCCTGATCGCCTACGAGTTCATGCCCTTCGACGTCAACGTCCACACGCTCGAGGCCGCGATCGAGGTCGTCGGCACGGCGGGTGCGGCAAACGGCGTGATCGCCGTCGACACCTGGCATTTGGCGAAGCTCGGGATCGCGCCGGCGGATCTGCGCAAGATCCCGCCCGGGCTGCTCGGCTGGGTCGAGCTGAGCGACGGCCAATACGAGAATCTGCCCGACCCGGTTGACGAGGTCGTCAACCACCGCGCGCTCCCCGGCGCGGGCGAGTTTCCGATCGCCGAGGACGTCGCGGTCTGCCAGGAGCTCGGCTACCCCGGGCCGTGGGGCGTCGAGGTCCTCTCCGAAGAATTGCGCAGCCTGCCGATGGAGGAGATCTTCGAGCGGGCGTACGAAACCACAGCGGCGCAGTTCGGCGCCGGTGTCGCCTGAGCACGAAAGGAGCACGCCGGTGAGCAGCGACGAGAGCGGTCTCGACAAGGAGCGTCTGACGTGGGTTCTCACGCAGATGGTCAGGATTCGCGAGTTCGAGGAGCGCGTGAAGAGCACCTTCGAGGAGCACCCCGGCGCGATCAGGGGCCACACCCATCTCGCCGACGGTGCCGAGGCCTCGATCGTCGGCTCGCTCGCGGCGCTGCGCGAAGGCGACCAGGTGCTGGCGACCTACCGCTGCCACGGCTACCCGATCGCGCTCGGCAGCGACACCAAGGCGCTGATGGCCGAGATCTACGGAAAGTCGACTGGTATCTGCGGCGGCTTCGGCGGCTCGATGCACCTCGTCGACGTCGAGCGCGGCTTCCTCGGCACCTCCGGGATCGTCGGCCAGGGCATCCCGCACGCGGCGGGTGCGGCCTACGCGGCGCAGATCCGCGGCAAGGGACAGGTGGTGCTCAGCTTCTTCGGCGACGGCGCCTCCAAGCAGGGTGCCTTCGCGGAGTCGCTCAACATCGCCTCGCTGTGGAAGCTGCCGATCGTCTTCGTGATGGAGAACAACAACTACAACGTCGTCACGCGCTCCGACCAGGAGGACGCCAACGCCGCCGCGGGCGAGCCGCTCGCGGTCAAGGCGAAGGCCTACAGCATGCCCGGGGTGACCGTCGACGGCGGCGACCCGATCGAGGTCTACGGGGCGCTGCGCACCGCGGTGGCGCGCGCGCGCTCAGGCGAGGGCCCGACGCTCGTCGAGTCGAAGGTCTACCGGCTGAGCGCCCACGGCAACATCATCGCGCCGCCCGGGGTGCCGCTGCACTACCCCGAGCACGAGGCGATCACGGTGTTCGGGAACCGCGAGGAGTACGAGGCGGCGCTGCGCGGCGACCCGGTCCCGCGCTTCCGCGGCAGGCTGATCGGCGACGGCACGCTGACGCCGGCGGAGGCCGATGCGATCGGCACGGCCGCGCAGGAGGAGATCGAGGCTGCCGTCCAGTTCGCCTGGGAGAGCCCGCTGCCGGAGCCCTCAGAAGCCACCAACCACGTCTACGCGTAGAGAGGAGGCGGAGATGGCTCACGAACTTCCCTACATCGCCGCGATCAACGAGGCGATCCAGCTGGAGATGGAGCGCGACGAAAGCGTCCTCTACTTCGGCCAGAACATCGCGACAACCGACGACGACCCCTTCCTCACGGCCTTCGGCAGCGACCGCGTCCGCGTAACGCCGATCTCGGAGACCGCCGAGATCGGCATGGCGGTCGGCGCCGCGCTGGCCGGCTACCGGCCGGTGGTCGAGCTGTACATGGCCGAGTTCATGCTGGTCGCGATGGACCAGGTCGTGAACGAGGCGCCGCGCTTTCGCTACATGAGCGGCGGCAAGGTCAAGGTGCCGCTGGTGCTGAAGGCCGGCTACGGCTTCACCGCCGGCTGGGCCGGGCAGCACACCGGTTCGATCTACTCGATGTTCGTCGGCGTGCCCGGTCTCAAGGTCGTGCTGCCGTCGACCGCCGCCGACGCCAAGGGCCTGATGGCCACGGCAATCCGCGACGACAACCCGGTCTGCTACTTCCACCACTACCTGCTCACGCTCGAGCACGGCGAGGTGCCGGACGGCGAGTATCTGGTTCCGTTCGGCGAGGCGGCCGTGCGCCGCAGCGGCGGCGATGTCACGATCGTCGCGATCGGCTGGATGGTCGACAAGGCGCTGGCCGCGGCCGAGCGCCTCGCCTCGGAGGGCATCGAGGCCGAGGTGATCGACCCGCGCACGCTCGTGCCGCTCGACAGCAAGACGATCCTCGAGTCGGTCGCCAAGACCGGGCGGCTGGTGGTCGTCGACCAGGCGACGCGCTTCGGCGGCGCCTCCGGGATGATCGCCGCGGAGGTGGCGGAGTTCGGCTTCGACACGCTCAAGGCGCCGATCAAGCAGGTCACGGCGCTCGACGCGACGATCCCCTACAGCGAGCCGATGGAGCGCTTCGTGCTGCCCGACGAGGACAAGATCGTCGCCGCGGTGCAGCAGGTCCTCGGCCAGGCGCCGGTCGCCGCGTAGGCGTGGAGGGGGAGGAGGCTGCGCCGGCGCCGCCGGGCCAAGGCGCCGGTGCGGCGCCGGCGGCGGCGCCCGGCCAACCAGCCGGCGGCGCAGCGGCGCTAGATGCGCGCGCGGCGCTTGAGGTGCTTCGCACGATGTGGCGCATCCGCGTGTTCGAGGAGCGCGTCGGGGTCCTCAAGCGCGCCGACGAGGTCTACGGGCTGATCCACCTGAGCATCGGCGGCGAGGGCGTGGCGGGGGCGGTCTGCTCGCAGCTGCGTGACGACGACCCTGCCTACACCGGCCACCGCGGGCACGGGCACGCGATCGCCAAGGGCGCCCCGCTGCAGCGCGTGATGGCGGAGCTGATGGGGCGAAGCGACGGGCTCTGCCGCGGCTTCGGGGGCTCGATGCACCTCGTCGACTCAGAGCACGGCCTGATGGGCGCCACCGGAGTCGTCGGCGGCAACATCCCGCTCGCGCTAGGCAGTGCGCTCGCGGCACGCCTGCGCGGATCGGATGCCGTGGCCGTCGTGTTCTTCGGCGACGGCGCGGTCCAGGCCGGGCACTTCAACGAGTCGGTCAACCTCGCGGCGCTGTGGGCTCTGCCGGTGATCCTGGTCTGCGAGAACAACGGCATGGCCGAGTTCACCGCGCGCGCTGAGCACAGCGTGATCGAGCGCGTCAGCGACGTCGTCGCGCCGTACGGGGTCACGCGCGAGACCGTCGACGGCAACGACGTCGCCGCCGTCTGGGAGGTCTTCGCGCGCTTCCTCGCGGCGGCCCGCGGCGGTGCGGGGCCGTTCCTGCTCGAATGCCTCACCTACCGCCTGCGCGGCCACTACGAGGGGGACCCGACGCAGTACCGCGAAGCGATCGCGGCGGAGGAGTGGCAGCAGCGCGACCCGATCCTGCGGCTCGCACGCCTGGCGGCCGCGCAGGGCTGGTTCGGCGAGGAGCAGGCCCAGGCGGCCCAGAGCGACGCGCGCGCCGAGGTCGAGGCCGCGGTGGCGTTCGCGCGGGCCAGCCCGTTCCCCGAGCCGGCGCTGCTCGAAGCGCTCGTCTACGCGCAGTGAGCGAGACGACCTACGTCAAGGCCGTCAATGCGGCGCTCGCCGCGGCGATGCGCGACGACCAGCGCGTGTTCGTGATGGGCGAGGACGTCGCCGAGGGCGGGCCCTACACGGCGACGGCCGGCCTCGCGGAGGAGTTCGGGCGCGAGCGCGTGCGCAACACGCCGATCAGCGAGGGCGCGATCTGCGGCGTGGCGATCGGCGCCGCGCAGTCGGGCCTGCGTCCCGTGCTCGAGATCATGTTCATCGACTTCATCACGCTCGCGCTCGACCAGCTCGTCAACCAGGCGGCGAAGGCGCACTCGATGTCCGGCGGGCAGCTGTCGGTGCCGCTCGTGCTGCGCACCCAGGGCGGCGCCGGGCAGCGCGGTGGCGCACAGCACTCGCAGAGCCTCGAGGCCTGGCTCACCCACGTGCCGGGCCTCAAGGTCGTGATGCCCTCCAACGCAGCCGACGCCGCGGGCCTGCTCGCGAGCGCGATCGCCGACCCCAACCCCGTCGTCTTCGTCGAGAACAAGGCGCTCTACTTCAAGCGCGAGGAGCTCGACGAGCATCCGCCCGCCGTCCCGATCGGGCATGCCGCGACGCGGCGAAGCGGCGGCGACGTCACGATCGTCGCGATGTCGCGGATGGTCGGTGAGGCGCTCGCCGCCGCCGCGCTGCTGGCGAGCGAGGGCGTCGAGGCGGAGGTGATCGACCCGCGCACGCTCGTGCCGCTCGACCTCGAGACGATCGTGCGCTCGGTCGAGCGCACCGGCCGGCTCGTCGTCGCGCACGAGGCGGTCGCCTTCGGCGGCTTCGGCGCCGAGATCGCCGCGGAGGTGGGCACCGCGGCGTTCGACTCGCTCGATGCGCCGATAGAACGCGTCGGCGCGCCATTCGCGCCGATCCCGCTGAGCCCGCCGCTCGAAGACGCCTACCTGCCAGGCGCAGCGGAGATCCACGCCGCCGCGCTGGCCACGCTCGGCCGCCTGCCGGCGCGCTGAAGCGCTGTGGTCGGCATCGCCGGATGCCGGCGCGCTGGCGCCCTCAGCTGAGCAGCGACGCGTCAGCCTCCTGGGCGAGCGTCGTCAGCGAGTGCCCGGGAACCCGAGTCAGGACGCCGCGGTGGCGCAGCACGAGCTGCAGATTCACCAGCGCGAGTCGCGCATGCTCGCGCGCGATGTTCTCGGCGCGTGCCCCCTCGCGGTGCTCGATCGCCTCGATCAGTGCGACGTGCTGGCTGTGCGCGACGACGAGGATTTCGCGCGAGGCCGGCAGCTCGGCCTCGGTCAGCACGAACGACGTGGCCGAGGCGAAGGGGACGCAGGTGACGGTGTCGAGCGCCCGCTCGAGCAGCTCGCTGCGCGCCAACCGCACGAGCGCCGCGTGGAAGCGGCCGTTGAGGCCGACGTAGCGCTCGAAGGACGCGTAGTCGGCCTGGTGCACGACCTCGCCGATCTCGTCGCTGATGCCGTGCAGCGCACGCATCGCGCGCCTGGTCGCGCCGCGCTCGGCGGCGAAGCGCGCCGCCGTGCCCTCGAGCACGCCGCGCAGCTCGGTCGCGTCGTCGATATCGGCGCGCGTGAACTCGCGCACGACGTAGCCGCCGCCTGGCAGCGCCTGCAGCAGGCCCTCGTGCTCGAGTTTCGCGAGTGCGAGGCGCACCGGCGTGCGCGACACGCCCAGCCGCTCGACCAGCGGCAGCTCGGACATCCGGTCGCCGTGGCCGAACTCGCCGCTCAGGATCAGCTCCCGCAGGCGAAGTTGCGCCCGCATCGTCTGCGACGTCGCGGTGTCGGCGGCGATCATCGATCGCGCGCGGCGAGCGGAGTGGCGGCGGCCCCTGGCATCCCTCGTACGGAGTATCGCCCTCGTCGCACCTGTATGCAAGAGGCCCGCGGCTGCGCCCCCGGGGGGCGCCGGCGGGCGCGCGCGGACCACTGTTGCATGCAGCCGGGGCCACGCAGTACTATCGCGTCCATCGTGCCGGCTGCTAGAGGGCGTCGGCGAGTTCAGCACCGGATTACCGGTGAGGGAGAGGAGAGGTTGTTTATGAGGAAGAATTTTGGCTGGCGGGTGCGCATTTCCGTCGCCATGCTGGTCGTGGCCGTCGGTGTGGCGATCGCCACGACCTCGACAGTCTTCGGCAAGACCAACAGCAAGCACGCGGTGGCCGCCGCGGCGCTGAAGTGCGGCATGGGGACCGGCAAGCCCGCCACGGGCAGCCCGATCGTGCTGGGCGCCATCGCCACCAACCAGCCTGGCACGAGCTTCACCGACATCCCGTACATGGCGAACGCGTACTTCATGTGCGTCAACGCGAACGGCGGGATCAACGGCCACCCGATCAAGTACGACGTCCTCACCGATATGACGGTGCCGGCGCAGGTCATCGCTGATGCCAAGCAGCTGATCAGCACCGACCATGTCGTCGGCATCGTCGGCAACACCGACATCCTCGACTGCGCCGTCAACGGCGCGACGTACGCCAAGGACGGCTACTTCCTGATCGACGCAGGCATCGCGGCGCAGTGCTACGCGAGCCCGTGGAGCGCAGCGGTCAACATGGGACCGCGCTACAGCGGCGACGGTGCCGCCCAGGCAGCGATCCTGCACGGCGCCAAGACGATCGTGATCGATCAGTCCAACGTGCCGGGCTACCAGGGCAACGCCGCCGGTATCCAGCTGATCGCGAAGGCACACGGCGTCAAGGTCGTCTCGCTCTCCGCCACGGCTTCGAGCATCAACGGCGAGACCGAGGCGGAGCGGATCGTTCAGGCCGCGGGCAGCAACGGTGCTGCGGACCTGATCTTCACGCCGCCGGTCGCCCAGCAGATCCTCCAGGGCGCTCAGAAGCTCAACCTCGTGAACAAGGTCATCTGGACCTGCGCGACGCCGTGCAACACCGACTCACTGGCCAAGTCGCTCGGGCCGGTCTGGAACCACAAGCTGTTCGTCAACGCCGAGATGAGCGACGTTCACGACGACACCGGCCCGGACACGGCGCTTTATCTGAGCGTGCTCAAGCAGTACGGCTCGGCCGTCAGCGGCGGCATCGGCTCCTTCAGCCAGTTCGGCTTCGTGATCGGGCAGCTGACGGTGCAGGCGCTGCTCTCGATCAAGAGCCACGTCTACACCAAGCAGACGGTCAACGCCGCGATCGAGAACCTGAAGGGCTTCTCGACCGACATGCTCTGCAAGCCTTGGTATTACGGCAAGGCGCCGGTGCACCTGCCCAACAACACCGACTACACAGTCTGGCCGCAGAACGGAACGATGCAGGTCGTCCCCGGCTCCGGCTGCCTGCAGATCTCCTCGTTTGACCCCGAGGTCGGACAGGTCCGTGCGATCGAGAAGGCGAACGGTCTGTAGGAACAGGACGCACACAACCAGGAACAGCGATCAAGGCGCTCGTCGAGTTCGATGCCCAGTTGGTCGAGCTTTCAGCCCTTCATTCCCATCGGCCTGGCGCTGGGCGGGGTGTTTGCCCTGTCCGGCGTCGGGATGGTGGTTCTCTACCGGGCAACCGGTGTGCTGAATCTCGCCTTCGGAGCGATCGGCGCGTTGGGCGCCATGATCGCCTGGTCGCTGATCAATAACGCGGGGGTCCCGAGCGCATGGGCATACGTCATCGCCGTGCTGGTCGGCGGCTTCTCGACGCTGCTCTACGGCACGATCTTCGGGCCGCTGCTGGCCGCTCGGGACCCTCTCGTCAAGGCCGTTGCCACGCTCGGCTTCGCGCTGATCCTGCTCGGCCTGATGAGCTGGCTGTGGAATAACAACAACATCACGCGCTCGATCACGTTTTCGACCGACAACTCCACCGCATTCTCCTTCAGCGCGGTGTCGGTCTCGTGGACGCAGGTGATCGCCTTCGGCTTCGGCTTGGCCGTCGCGGTGGGGGCGACGGTCTTCCTGCGCGTCACCAAGGTCGGCACGGCCATGCGCGCACTCGCCGACGACCGCGAGATCACCGCCACGCTCGGAGTGCCGGTCCGCCGCGTCGAGGCGGCGGCCTGGTTCGGCTCCGGCATCCTTGCCGGCATCACCGGCCTGCTGCTGGCAGACCTCGACACGCTCGACCCCACAACGCTCACCTTTCTCGTGATCTTCACCGTCTCGGCGGCGCTGATCGGGCGTCTGCGTTCGATCACGGTGACGTTCGTCGCCGCGGTCGTGATCGGTGTCGTCGACAACCTCGTCACGCCTATCAACTCGATCACCAACTACCGAGACATGACGCCGTTTGTCCTGGCCATTGTTGCCTTGCTGTTCTTCGCCCGCGGACGCCAATACAGCTTCGCGCGAGGCGGGGTACGCTAGGCGCCAGGAGACTCGATGGAGGCCAGCGGGGTTGTGACACGGTTTGGGTCGTCGGTGCGGGTACGCCGCGCCGACGCGGTCCAACTGGCGGTGATCGCCGTGCTGCTGCTGTTTGCCCTGATCGGTTTGCCGCAGCTGCTGAGCCTCTTCTGGATCGACACCTCGACGACCGCGGTGATCTACGCGATCGCCGCGCTCGGCGTGGGGCTGCTCGTCGGCCGTGTCGGCATGGTCTCGCTCGGCCAGGTCGCCGTGCTGGCGCTGGGGGCGTGGGTCGGCGCGAAGTTCTGCCTCTCCACGACGCTCCCGTACCCGATCGTGCTTTTGCTCTGTGGCCTGATCACGATGGTGCTCGGGGTCCTGATCGGCCTGCCGGCTTTGCGGGTCAGCGGCCTGTACCTGGCGCTGGTGACGCTGATGCTCGCCGGGGCGATCACGGTGGTGCTGACGGTCACCAACTTCCCCAACGGCGGCAAGGGCTTCCTCGGCTACGACGAGAACTATCCGGGCACGATCCGCCGGCCGTCGATAGCCACCTCCGATCCGGCCTTCTTCCGTTACTCGGTGATCGTGGCGCTGCTGATGTTCGCGCTCGTGATCTGGCATCTGCGCTCCAAGCCGGGCCGGGCCTGGGCGGCGATTCGCCAGAGCGAGCCGGCGGCGCTGACCGCGGGCGTGAACGTGACGGTCTACAAGATGTGGGCATTCGCGCTCGCCGCGTTCATCACCGGCGTCGCCGGCGGGCTGCTCGGCTCCAGCGCGGGCAAGGTCTACACGTTCCAGTTTCCCACGTCGCAGTCGGTGATCCTCTTCGCCGTCGTGCTGATGGGCGGCATCTACACCGTCTGGGGAGCGGTCATCGCCGGCGTGCTGCTGTGGGTGCTGCCGGCGCTGTTCACGATCTGGGGGGTCAACTCGCAGCTCCCCACGATCCTCTTCGGCATCGGTGTGCTGCAGGTGCTGACCACCGCTCCAGCGGGGATCGCCCACCAGTTCCCGCGCGACATGGCGAAGCTCGGCCGGCTGCTGTTCGGCCTCGCCAGGCGGCTGCTGCCGACACCGAGTCGTGCGTCGTGATCGAGATCAACGAGCTCACCGTCCACTTCGGGGGCGTGATCCCGCTGGACGCGCTGAGCATCACCTTCGAGAGCGGGACCTGCGGGCTGATCGGCCCCAACGGTGCCGGCAAGACCACCTTCTTCAACGTGATCAGTGGTTTCGTGAAGCCAACCAGGGGCAGCGTGCACGCCTTCGGTGAGGACCTGCTCGCGATGGCGCACTTCCGCCGCGCGCGCTGGGGTGTGCGCCGCACGTTCCAGACCGAGCAGGCGATCGAAGAGCTCTCGATCTATGAGAACGTGGGGATGGTGCAGGAGCATTCGGGCCGCGGGCGCGGCACGCGCCGCGGCGACGTGCTCGACGCGATCGAGTTCGTCGGGATCGAGCCGCACCCGGCCACCAAGGTCGGAACCCTCGGCGCGCGCGACCGCCGTCTGGTCGAGATTGCCCGCGCGGTCGTCGGCAAGCCCCGGCTCGTCCTGCTCGACGAGCCCGCCGCCGGCCTGCCGGACGATGAGACCGAGCACCTGAGCCGGGTGATCACCGCGATCCCGGGGCATACCGGCGCGCTCGTGATCCTCGTCGACCACGATATGAGCCTCGTCTCCGCCTGCTGTGCAGTCACCGCCGTGCTCGACTTCGGTGCGCTGATCGCGTCGGGACCGACCGCCGAGGTGCTCCGCGACGAGCGCGTCATGCGCGCGTACCTGGGAACCGAGGAACTCGTATGAGCCAGCCCGTCCCCGACGAGGGCGATGCGGAGGCCGTCGGCGACGAGCACGCCGCGTCAGCGCCTGCGAGCACACACGACACGAGCGCGGTCTCACCGCCGGCGAGCACAGGGACGCTGCACATTCGCGACCTCACGGTCGCGCGAGGCAACCGCGTGGTCGTCGACAGCGTCTCGCTCGAGGTGCCGCCCGGGGAAATCACCGCCCTGCTCGGGCCCAACGGCGCCGGCAAGTCGAGCCTTGTCCTAGCCGTCGGCGGCGTGCTCCGTGCGAGCGGCGGCGCGGTGGCGCTCGACGAGCAGGACCTCACGAAGGCGCGGCCCGAGGCGATCCGCCAGGCCGGCATCGCGATCGTCCCGGAGGGGCGGCGCCTGCTGGCGGCGCTGACCGTTGAGGAGAACCTCAGGGTCGCGACCTACACGCTCGGCCGGGCCGAGGCCGCCGCGGCGAGGGAGCGCGCGCTCGAGCTCTTCCCTGAACTCAAACGGCGGCTCAGCGCGCCGGCGCGGCTACTCTCGGGCGGCGAGCAACAGATGGTGGTGCTTGCCCAGGCGCTCGTCTCCGGACCGAAGGTCGTGGTCATCGACGAGCTCTCGCTCGGCCTCGCGCCAGTCATCATCACGCGCCTGATCCCGACCTTGCGCACGATCAGCGAGTCAGGCACGGGCGTGCTGCTGATCGAGCAGTTCGCGACCCTTGCGCTCGACCTCGCCAACCGCGCCTACGTCATGAACGGCGGCGTGATCGAGTTCTCGGGAACGGCGGCGGAGCTGCGGCAGAGGCCGGAGCTGCTGCACTCCGCCTACCTCCTGCGCACGATCGGCAGGGCCGCGAGCTGAGATGGCGGTCGCCGCGCTCGATCACGTGCTGGTGCTCAGCGACGACATCGATCGCTCGCGGGACTTCTACTGCCGCACGGTCGGGA
>Ga0209415_10013929_pt1 | contig 13178 bp, 10 predicted proteins | sample PeaSoiSIISIP2007_FD_187696 | JGI IMG/M metagenome (GOLD analysis project Ga0209415, IMG submission 187696) | Peat soil microbial communities from Weissenstadt, Germany - SII-SIP-2007 (SPAdes) (version 2) | ecosystem: Environmental > Terrestrial > Soil > Wetlands > Peat | place: Germany... | reverse complement strand
GTGGGGGCGATGCAGTACATGGAGGGCGCAGATTCGCACCCCTTCGTCGACGTCGTCCAGCTGGAAGGCTACCCGCTAAACATCTACGCTGCAGTCACCAAGGAGGAGGGCCGCGAGGGCTACACCTACGTCGTCATCGAACCAACGCTCTCTGAGGCAGAGAAGGCTCGCCTCGCAGATCTCAAGAAGCTCCTGGTGGACGAGCTGGACGTAGACCTTCGAAGTATCGACAGCGCCAAGAAGGCCGAGAGCTACCTCTCTACGAAGGTCAGGGAGCTCTCCAAGAAGTATGGGTACAAGATCCCGGCCCCGACCATGACCAAGATGCTATACTATCTAACTCGCGACTTCATCCACCTCGGCAAGATCGAGCCGCTCATGCGCGACAAGCTCATCGAGGACATCAGCTGCGACGGGGCGGGGATCCCGATCTACATATGGTATCGCGACTACGAGTCCATCCCGACCAACATCGCCTTCGAGACCAACGAGGAGCTGGACACCTTCGTCTCCAAGCTCGCCTACTCGGCGGGCAAGCACGTCTCCCTCGCGGAGCCGATAGTCGACGCCTCCCTCGCCGACGGGAGCAGGCTCCACCTCACCTACGGGAAGGAGATCACCCAGAAGGGAAGCACGTTCACGATAAGGAAGTTCAGGGTAGACCCCCTCACGATCATCGACCTCATCAAGTACAACACGCTCAGCTCGGACGTCGCCGCCTACCTTTGGTATCTCATCGAGAAGAAGCTCGCCCTTCTGGTGGCGGGCGGGACAGCCAGCGGCAAGACCACCACACTGAACGCCCTCTCGATGTTCATCGAGCCCGGAGAGAAGATCGTGTCCGTCGAGGACACGCCGGAGCTCAACCTCCCCCACGAGAACTGGATCCAGTCGGTTACCAGGGGCGTCGGGACCGCGGGCGAGATAACGATGTTCGACCTCCTAAAGGCCTCGCTCAGGCAGCGTCCTGACGTCCTCATAGTCGGAGAGGTCAGAGGAGAGGAGGCGTTCACGCTGCTTCAGTCCATCGCGACGGGCCACGGAGGCCTGGGAACGATCCACGCAGACTCCGTCGAGGCAGTGATTAACAGGCTGACCACCGAGCCGATGAACATCCCGCGGAGCCTGGTGGGGACCACGCTCGACTGCATCGTCATGCAACTCAAGTTGCGCATCTCCGACAAGTCGGTGCGAAGGGTCGTCGCCGTCACCGAGGTCGTCGGTCACGACCCGCGGACCGACGAGATAATACTCAACGACGCCTTCAAGTGGGATCCGGTCCTGGACAAGTTCGCCTACACCGGACGGAGCAAGCTCTTCGACAAGATCACCCAGAAGTTCGGGACCAGGCCGGAAGAGATACGAAGGGAAATCGACGGGAGGAAGTCCTTCCTCGACTGGCTCGCTGCGAAGAACATCAGGAGCCACAGCGAGGTCTCGGAGCAGGTCAAGGAGTTCTACGCTGGCCCATACGCGGTCATCAACAAGGCCAAGATGGAGCTGGAGGGCCTAAAGGCTTGACGGCCAAAGGCGGCAGCAGCGGCTTCTGGGGGACTTCGTACATCATCCTGCAGCCTTACCTCAAGAGTTTCGACAAGTACTTCGCAGAGCTCGACCCGACGCTCTCAAGGGCCGGCCTGCGAATCACCTACAAGGCGTATGTGGCGGGGATGGTTGCCGCTTCGATCATAGGCGCCATCGGCGGCGCCCTCGCAGGGTTCCTCGCGGCAGCTTACCTGAACACCTTCTTGCTCTTCCGCATCGCGATGCCCTTCGGGTTCGCCCTCCTCGGAGGCGCCGTCACCTTCGGGGCGTTTTACATCTACCCACAGTTCGCGGCGGGCTCGCGCGGGAGGAAGCTCGACTCGCAGCTCTCGTTCACCGTCGGTCACATGGCCGTGCTCGCTTCGGCCGGCCTGACCCCTGCGAGGATGTTCCACTCTCTCGCGGAGGAGGAATCCAGCGACGTTGTCAACCAAGAGGCGAAGATGATAGTGAGGGACATGTCCCTCCTCGGGATGGACCTCGAGCACGCCCTCGAGGCCGAGGAGAGGAGGTCACCCTCAGAGAAGTTCGTCGACTTCCTCGACGGCTTCATCTCTGCCTCCAAGACCGGGGGCGAAGTGAAGGAATACCTCCTACGGTCGGCTTCCGCGTTGATGCTCGACAAGCGGCTCAGGGCTCGGTCGATAGGCGAGTCAGTGGGTTTCGTCGCCGAGCTCTACACCATCCTCCTGGTGGTCACGCCGCTCATCCTTCTGATAATGTTCTCCGTGATAGGGATCATCTCGGGGAGCATCGGGGGGTTCGGGATCCTCACGCTGATCTACCTCATCACCTACGCCCTCGTCCCGCTCGGAGGGCTCACCGTCCTCGTGGTGGCCGACTCGACGATAAGCAAGGAGCTCACGTGATAGAAATTGAAGCTCCGAGAGTTCCACTACCGGAGGCCCGTGATGTACGGGGTCACGAGCGCCTGCGCCGCCCTAGCGGCGAGCCTGCTCGTCGTGGCGAACTATGTCCTAAGGGTGCCCCTGCCGTTCCCCGTTGCCACCATGGCCATACTCGCGGCGATAGGGTGTTTCATCTTCCCTGGGCTTGCGGAGAGGTCCTACAACAGGTGGCGGACCAAGATCGACGACAACATCCCGAACATGCTGGCCGACATAGCGGGGAGCGTCAGGAGCGGGTTCAACATCACGCGCGCCTTTGAGATATCCGCAGACACGGACTACGGCCCCCTCACTGAGCAGCTGAAGATAGACAAGGTCCAGCTCTCGTGGGGTCGTACGTTCGAGCAGGTGATGCAGGGACAGGTGGACCGTGTCGACTCCCAGCTTGCGAAGCGCACCTTCGCGTCTCTCGCCCAGGCGAGCGTCTCAGGCGGGAACATCCAGGACGTCCTCGACGCGATCCAGCGACACACTTCGGAGCTGCACCAGATCGAGAAGGAGACACAGAACGCGCTGCGGCCCTACGTAGCGACAATCTACATCGCCGTGGGCATATTCCTCGCGATCTCGGTAGTCCTCATAGACACCTTCTTCACACAGATATTCGCCTCCTCGGCGAAGGTGGGTCAGGGAGCAAGCATCTTCCAGGGCCTCGGGGGGCTGAACATCTCGGCGCTGAAGCAGGCGTTCCTCCAGATGGGGCTCATGGAGTCTGTCTTCGGCGGGCTCGGGGCGGGCAAGCTCGGGGAGGCGTCCTTCGCCGCCGGGTTCAAGCACGTGATCATATTGGCTGTGGTGAACATCGTGGTCTTCACCATCTTCGTGAGTTGAGATCATAGATGCAAGTATCATCCGAGAACAAGTCTGGCAGGCAGAAGGTCCTGAGCGACCCGAAGACCAGGGAGCTCCTCAGGCGGCTCATCGTCGAGAAAAAGTCGCTCGCGCCCGAGGTGGGGGAGGACGGCCTCCTTCACTACCGGGCGGCAGAGGAGGCGCTGGGCGACGCCCCAGCCACCGAGGCCTGGATCGGGGAGATGCTCGCCGAGGGGATCCTGAAGAAGACAACTTACAAGGACTATGTTACCTGCCCCACTCACCTCAGGGCCGACCCGCTCATACAGCTCGAGTGCCTAAAGTGCAAGGCGCGGACGATGAGGAAGACCGCGCTCGTTGAGCACCTTTACTGCGGCTACATCGACGCCGACTCCAAGTTCGACAAGGGCGGCTTCCTGGTCTGCCCCAACTGCAAGAGGCCCATTCGCAGGGCCGACGAGCTGCGCAGCTCAGGCGTCTGGTTCGAGTGCCAGAATTGCCTCACCAAGACCAGCTCCCCCAAGGTCGTTTTCATGTGCAGGGACGGGCACGAGTTCGGCACCTCGGACATACTCCTGGCCGCCGCATACACCTACGTGGTCGAGGACTCCGTGGTAGCGCAGCTCAAGAACACGCTCATCCTGGCCCCCGCGCTCGTCGACCTTCTATCCTCCATGGGGTACACCGTCTCCTCCCCGGCGACCTTGCAGGGCCGCTCGGGGACCAACCACACCCTCGACGTCTACGCAAAAAAGGGCGGCCAGCGGGCTGGGGAAGCGGAGGACGTGGCGATCCAGATAGCGGTGGACGCCGTCGCGGTAGACCCCAGCGCCGTGATATCCTTCTTCGCGAAGACCTACGACCTGAGGCCGAAGCTCTCCGTCCTCATCACGATTCCCTCGGCATCGGAGGCAGCGAAGCAGATCAACGCGGGGTACGGGATCACTCTTGTCGAGGACCTTGACGGCTCGGGAGCCGTGAAGAAGGTGAGGGCGCTGCTCGAGCCGCAACCCAAGGCGAACGACCGATAGGGAGACAGGAGAGAACGACATTCCAACATCGAGGAGGCTCCGGTAGAGGCGGGTACTACAAGCGACGCGCCGTGAGCGAGATAGTCGCCGTCCTCCTCTTGGTCGCAGTCGCGGTAAGCCTCGGGGTAATCGTCCTCTTTGCCGCAGGCGGCGGACTGGGCACCCTGGGCGGGAGCTTCGGGGGCCTCATCGGGGGTCAAGGGAACTCCGTCGCGGAGAACTTCGCTGTGGAGCAGGCAGTCTTCACTTTCTCGGGCTCCACAGGGGCCAGCCTTTACGTCAGGAACGTCGGGACAATCTCCTCAACCCTTGTCTCCGTCTATATCGTGGATCAGTCCACTAATACATTCGTCATGCAAGCTCCGATTAACCAAGCACTGGGGGTGGGGAGCCTGGTGGACATTTCGCAGACAACCCTTGCATTCACGCCCTCGCACGGTCACACTTACTCCTTCAAGGTGACCTCGTCGCTCGGGAACAGCGTGACCTTCGATGAAGAGGCGAACTAACGGGTTGAAGGCGGGTCGCGAGCACTTTGGAGGAAAGAGACTTCCGCGCGCGCTCCGTCGAGGCGGTCGGCCGCGCAGCCGGGGTCGCCGCGCAGTGAGCGAGGTGGTCTCGACGCTCCTCCTTGTCGCCATCGTCGTCACCCTGGGAGTGCTCGTCTTCACCTTCGCCAGCGGCGGGCTGAGCTCCCTCACGGGGAGCTTCACGCGCCTCATCACGAACCAAGGCAGCGCCGTCAACGAGCACTTCCTCATCATGCAGGTGACGTTCACGTTCTCGGGAACCACCGGAGCGAGCGTCTACGTCAGGAACGCCGGAACCATCTCTTCGACCCTCGTCTCGGTCTACATCGTCGACCAGTCGACCGGGGCCTTCGTCACGCAGGTCCCCTTGACAACAGCCCAGGGAGCCCTGAACGCAGGGACGGTCCTGGACATCCCGAACACCGTGCTCACTTTCACGCCCTCGCACGGCCAGGCCTACTCCTTCACGGTGACCTCGAACCTGGGCAACAGTGTGACATTCAACTCCAAGGCGACTTGATTTGAGACTCAACCAAAAGCGGCGGGGCGTCAGCGAAATCGTCGGGGTGCTGCTCATGCTCGCCATCGTGGTGAGCTTGGGCGTGCTCATCTTTTCATTCGCGACTGGCGGGTTGAACAGCCTCAGCGGGGGCTACGCGGTGGCGATGTCGGGCAAGGCCGCTTCGCTATCCCAGAGGTTCGCGATAGAGCAAGTGGCCTTTGCATTCTCAGGAGCCCTCGGGATCGATGGCTCGAGCTCCAACCAGCTGGCGGGGACGTCGAGCTCCATAGCCACCGCGCTGTCCACGGCGAGCACGAACGACGTGGTCGTCGCCTACATCAGCCCGGCGAACACGGGTTTGACCACCCCGCCCTCGGTCTCCACGGTCTCCGGGGGTGGCCTGACCTGGTCCCATCGGGTCACGACCCCTGCCGAGACCTTCTCTCAATACTACGTCCCGATCACAATAACAAACAGCCAGACCTCGGCGACTCCCAACCCCTTCCAGCAGATGGTGACGTGGAACCCTTCAACGTACTCCGCCTATGAAGCGTCCGACCTCGGGAACGTCAGGTTCTGCGCCGACAATGCCTGCGCTGCCCCACTCTTCGCATGGCTGGAGTCCTGCACCGCTTCTTGCAGCACCAGCGCCACCTCGGCGACCGCATGGGTGGGGTTGACCTCGGCCATCCCTGGAAGCGGCGGGACCCTCACGATATACATGGTCTTCACGTCCGCCTCCAACGACTTCGACGGAAACTACTGGGGCGAGGCGCCAAGCCTCTCCGCGACCTACGGGCAATACGACAACGGGGCGAACGTCTTCACCGCCTACTTCAACGGAAACACCCCGACCTCAGACTTTGCCGTGTATACGGGGCTCACGGTGGTGCAGGCGGCAGGCATCACCGGCCCCGGAGGGTCGACGATCAACGCGATAGAGGTATCGGGCACCACCGGCGCACACGCCGCATCCTTCGCGTTCAACCAAGCCTTAACCAACACCGGCCTCATAACCGAGTCGAGCTTCGCGTCCCAGCTGCCAAACGACGGCACGGGCGCCAACGGATTCTTGAGCAACCCCGCCCCGACGTTCGCCACAATCAACGGCATAAGCGTAGGCGAGGGATTCGGCGGCGACTACTTCTTCATGGCTACGGACGCCGCGGGCACGGTGAACGAGCCCATAAACGGCTCTCCCGGCGGAGGCGCGCCGGCGGCAGGCACCTGGCTCTACGGAAGCCTCTCCTACTCAGGGACGACCGCGACGTCGTGGAGCGCGTACGTCTCTCCGACGCTCTACTCTCCAACGGCAGGATGCGCAGCGTGCAGCGCCACAGACGCCGCCGTCCCCCAGATCACGGGAGCCGCGAACCTCTACCTGGGCGCCGTAGGCGGCTCCTCGGCTCTCCAGATCTACTACAACTTCATGCGCGCCAGGGCGTACCCGCCCGCCGGCGTAATGCCTACCGCCGCCCTCGGCGCAACCTCGAGCACGAGTGCCACGTTCGACTTGGAGGAGTGGTCTGCGACCGCCTCGTCGACTCTCAGCTCAACGACAATAACAGCCACACTGTCCACCTCTGACTCGGCGGCGACTTGGATTGCGGTCTTCGGAGTGAGCGGAGCCGACACCGCCAGCCCCTTCGACCCGAACGTGTCGCTGCCCGCGACCTCCGCGGGAACCAGCCCGAGCACATCCGTCTCCACGACAAACGCGAACGACGTGCTCCTATACGCCTGCGCGGCCGGGGCCGGTGGGTTGGCCGCGGGCTTCACCAGCTTCTACTCGAACACTTACCCCCCCGACCAGAACGAGTACGTCGGGTATCAGGAAGTCTCTTCCACCCAGGCCAACCTCGCGGAATCGTGCGGAACCAACAGTTACGGGGCGCAGATTTCGGACGCGCTGGTCGCCGCGACAGGGGCGAACGTCTACGTCAGAAACGTGGGGGCGGCGCCCACGACACTCGTCTCGGTCTACGTCTCCGACCTGACCTCAAACGCTTTCGTATCGCAGGCGACTGTAAGCATCACAGTGAACGTAGGAACGTTCGCGGAGATCTCTGACAGCGCCGTTGCGTTCACGCCCTCGCACGGCCACACGTACGTGTTCACTGTGACATCGCTGTCAGGCAGCAGCGTCATCTACGACGCGGAGGCGACATAGTTGCGCTTCGTCTCCAGGAGAAGGGCGGGCGTCTCGTCGATTGTCGGCTCCATCTTCTTCGTTCTGATAATGATAGTCGCAATAGGGTCGCTCGTCACAATCTTCAACTCTTTCACGAACTACAACAGCCAGGTGAACAAAGCCAGCAACTCGAACCTGCAGGCCGCGGACACCCAACTATTGGTGACCAGCGGCCAGTTCGGCGCGTTCCCTCCCTCCTCGCCGTCGAGCCCCAGCGTCGCCACTGGGTGCTCGACGACCTCGACCTTCCCCACGAACAGGGCGAAGGTCTTCTTCACCGCCAACATGTGGTGGGACTTCTTCACGTGCAACAGCGCCTACCAGTACTCCACCTCCTTCGACGGGGTGACTTGGATGAGCCCGAGGTCGATACCTTCCGTGATAACCACCGGCTATACTCCCGTGGGGCCGTACTTTGACGTCGAAGTGGTCGGCACGTCCATCTATCTGGCGATTGCAGAGAAGGGCGCCGCCGGCTTCCAGCTCGGCATCGGCACCCTCGCCTACGGGGGATCAAATTCAGCGCCCGCAGGGACCATCTCCTGGACTGACGCCCCCGCGACCGTCGTGGCGGGGGCCACCAACGCCTTCGGGCCCATCAACATGGCCGTTGACGGCGCAGGTAACCAATGGGTCGCTGTGGTCCAGGGCACGTGCACCACGACCATCAACTGTGCCATCGCACTATACGAGCATCAAGCGTGCGCTACCACCTCGACGACCGGGTGGGAGGCGCCCGCCGCAACCTGCACGACGGCCACAGCCCCCACGAACTACGCGCCCGCTGCCCTCGGAACCCTCTCCGCAAACACGCACACGATGATCTTCCCTACACCTAGCACGTTCGGCACGACGGGGGCCATCTTCGTGTACCAGACAGGTTCGGCCACCAACCCATCGACAGGGACGCTTGCGGTCATCACCCAGACGGCGCTGGCGAGCGCGGCTTGGACAACGATTACCCTATCCGGAATCACCGACTACTCGCTGACATCTTCCTCAGCCGACATGATAGGAGGCACCCTGTACTTCGCCGGGCTCGCCAACGCCGCAGTGGGGCAGACCACCGGCACCCTCAAGTTCTGGACGCTCGCGTTCACCTCGATGACCGCCGGCACGAACACGGCGGAGCAGACCATCGAGAGCGCCACCCTCGCATGGCAGGCGGGCCTCGCCATCTCGGGAACGACACTCGTGCTTTTTGACAACCCGACCACTGTCGCCGGTTTCACTTGCCCGTGCCTCCAATACTATACAAGCAGCACCCTTGGGTCAATCTGGAACTCCCCTGGGATAGTCCTTGACTCGCTCGGCCAGGACGCGTCTCAGACCGCGGTCAACAGCCTATGCCCGGCAGACGCTGCCTTCGCTGTGACCTGGGAGAACACGGCAGGGGTAGTCAGGTTCGCAGCTCTCTCCTCGTTCGTCCTCACGAACAACAGTCCCTTCGGCGTCCACGTGGTCGACCTCTACATCTACAACCCCGCCACGAACACGCTGGTCGCCCACTACTACTACAACTCGACAGAGGACTTTGACTACTGGGTGGGTCAGGGCAACGCGATGACGGTCCCAGTTCGCTTCATATGGTCGGCCAACACCGCCTATCTGATCACATTCTCGACCGACACCGGGGTGACGGCACAGACGACGCTGACCACCCTGCCGGGAGGGACGGTCTCGTGCTCATCGGGCCAGTTCTTCTCCCAAATCTCGCCCTACGACGTGTGCGGGACCGCGGGGAGTTCGACGAATCCCAACCTGATCTCCGGCGCCGGGGCCGCCACGTGCACGGACACGACCTCCGGTGTGGCCCACATGATGGGATTCGGGTTGAGCTACACGACTAGCGCGTCGACTTCCGGAAACGTGTTCTTGAGCTTCGCGTTCCAAGTAACATCCCCCGCCACTTCGGCGATCACATCGACCTGGCAGCTCTACTACGCAGCCGGCTCGTCACCGGCGTGCAACGCCGCGGCGACGGGGACGGCCCTGGGTCAGGCGTTCGTCGTGAAGAGCCAAGCTACGGTCGTCCGCGGGCTGTCCCAGTCCATCAGCGTGACCATCTCCGGCCTCGCTCCCAGCACGACCTACTGGTTCGACGCGCAAGCCACGGACAGCTCCGCGGCGGCTTGGATCTACTCCAACCCGGACATGGCGCTCACCGAGGCCCAGTCGACGAATTCACCCGCCCTTTCGACATCGACCAACGCGAACACTTGCACGGACGGGACCTCCGGCGTGGCCCACATGATGGGCTTCGCCACAACCTTCACGACGGGCGGCACAGGGTTCAGCGGGAGCGTCTTCGGGAAGCTGACGTTCAACGAGGCCGGCCCCGCCACGAGCGCGATCAACACCAAGTACACGGTGGCCTACGGGACAGGGACGGCCCCCGCGTGCAACGCGGCCGCCTCGGGGACCACCGCCGGCGAGCAATACACGGTGGCTTCGCAAGCGGGTGTCGCCAGCGGCGCCTCCCAGAAGGTGGGCTTCGAGCTGAACGGTCTGGCGGCGAGCACTACCTACTGGGTGGACGTGCAGGCATTGGATTCCAGCGCCGCCGCTTGGGTCTACTCACTCCCCGTCCTTGCAGTCATGAACATGCCCTCGCCGACGAACTCCCTCCCCAACGTGGGGGGCTCAGCCAGCACCGCCACCTGCAACGTCGTGAGCGCGAACACGCTGAAGATGGCTGGGTTCGCCGCGGAGTACAACATTCCCTCGTCGGCGGGAGGAAACTTGTACCTGACGCTTACCTTCCAGGTCACCATCCCGGCGGTGTCCGGTGACAACACACAGTGGCAGCTAGCGTGGGATGACGGAGCCCCGCCTACATGCAACGCGCCAGCAACCGGCTACACGCCGGGCAACACGTACACAGTGACGAGCCAGGCAGGCGTCGCGGGCGGCGTCTCTCAGTCCGAGACCTTCGTCATACAAGACCTCCAGAAGGTAGCGGGGACTACCATATGGGTGGACGTGCAAGTCTACGACAGCACCACAGACACCTGGACATTCAGCAATCCCACTCTCTCGGTGGCGATCTTCCCACAATGAGGGCAGATGCTAGATGAAGTTCGAGAGAAAGCGAGGCGTTTCCGTCATCGTCGCGACGCTCCTCTTGATCGCGATATCCGTGGCGGCCGCCGTCATCGTGTACGTCTTCGTCGGCGGGCTCGCGGGGAACCTGACCCAGAACGGGGGCCAGCCGGTGACGGAGAAGCTCACCATCCAGTCCTTCAATTTCGCGATAAGCCCGGGCTCGTGCGGCTGTTCCCAGCAAGTCTTGGAGATATTCCTGCTGAACCCAGGCCCCGCCCTGACGAAGATAGGCGCGGTGTACTTCGACGGAGTCCTCATGACGCTGACGACCCCGCCGACCGTGGACACTGCCCTCGTGAACAACGGGTTCTACGAGCTGCCCTCCACCACCGTCATGGCGTCCGGCACCGCGGGCCAGCTCCACTTCAGCGCGAACTCGCAGTTCTCCAGCTACGCCGTCACCGCGGTCGGCCAGATAGTCATCACGTTCACCTCGGCGGTCACCTATGGCTCAGGTCACACGGTGAAGGTGGTCAGCTCCACGGGGGCGACCAACGTGTTCACGGTAGTGGCGGGCATAAGCGGCTAGCCGCACGGGCGCGCAGCTCCCGCCCGGGGAGCTCCACCACTAAGAACAATGTTGAATGGGCCGGGTGATTCTTTTGGAATGCGCTAAACCCCTGCAGAAACCCAACTCTAAGTCGAAGAACCAGTCCTAGGCGGCCCCGAATCGGCCTGCGTGAGGACTCAGCCGCATGGAATTGAACAAGTTGTTCTAGCTCATTATATATTCTCTCACCCTCGCTTCTACACATGCGATTCACGAGACGAAAGGCCGTTTCGCCAATCATAGCGACGCTCCTCTTGATCGCTATAGCCGTCGCGGCCGGCATAATCGTTTACGTTTTCACCAACAGCCTCGCGGGCAACCTCACTCAAGGTGGTGGCCAGCAAGTTTCGGAGCAGCTTTCCACCGATGCCTACACGTTCATCCTCGTGGCTCCAACGTGTACGGGACTGACCGCTGGTCACGTCCCGTGCGTCCAGATGGTGCTCAGAAACGTGGGCTCTTCAACGGTCACAATCAGCGCCATCTATGTCGACGGAAATCTCTGCCAGGCGGGGGGCGCCACGTGCGTGGCCGCGCCGTACTTCACCGACCCCGGTTCTAGCGCCTGCACCACGGCGACCGGCTCTCTTCCAGCGGCTGGGTACGTGTGCCCTACCGGTAGCTACGCGACGACGTCTCTAGACTTGAACGGCGCGACTATGACAGCAGGCACATCCCACCTAATCCGCGTTGAAACAGCGGACGGAGGAACTTTCACATTCTCTGTTCTTGCAGGGAGGTCCGGCTAGACTTGAAGTTCCAACGACGTCGAGGTGTTTCGGTGATCATCGCGACACTCTTGCTGATTGCAATTGCCGTCGCCGCCGGCATCGTAGTCTACGTATTCGTGAACGGCCTCGCGGGCAGCCTCACCTCGGGAGGGGGACAGCAGACAACGGAGCGTCTTCAGATGCAGTCGTACAACTTCGCGCTGAGTCCGCAGGCATGCGCGTGCTCGGGAGGGATCTTGCAGATATTCCTGCTCAACTCCGGGACCTCCTCGACTACGATAAGCGCCATCTATGAGGATGGTGTCCTTCAGACCCTGTCGACCCCGGTAACGGCTGCCACCTTGATAAGCACCATCAGCACGAACGCCTACACGGCGCCGAGCACGACGTTGGTGAACGACTTTACAACGGCAACCTGCACCGCGACGAACGGAGCGGCTGCGACGATGTGTTTCACGGCGGTTACCACGAAGACCACCTACAGCGCCGGAGATGTCGGGCAGATTGTCCTGCCCTGGAGCCCCGCGGCAACGGCTGGGACGAGTCACACGATCAAAGTCGTGAGCACCACCGGCGCAACGGCTGTGTTCGCGGTGACGGCCGGAAGATCAGGCTAGAAAGTCTCCCGCCTGTTTTCCGAATTCAATCCTCCAGGGCCAATGGATTTCCAGTCTGGATTCTGGCGACGGCTGTGGCTAAAAGGGGGTTGGCTTTGGATTGCACTAACCGAGTTGCGCAACCACACTGTGGCAGGCAGAAAGGCGGGAGCTTATTTCCGGATTGGCATTCGGTCGTCAAGCTCCTGGAGCTCGTGTTCAACCTCGGTCGAGGCCTCTGCAGGCCACTGCGCGTTCAACCATTGTGCCCTCCGCGATCAAGTTGAAGAAGTTGTTCACCCGCATTATATACCGTCGAAGGGTTCGTCATGATTATGAAAATAACTGCACGAAAAGCAGTTGATCCAATCATCGCGACACTCCTACTCATCGCCATCGCAGTCGCGGCAGGCATCATCGTCTACGTCTATGTCAACAGCCTCGCAGGGGGTCTCACGGGCGGCGGGGGACAGCAAGTCTCTGATCAAGTGTCTCTAGACGCCTACAACTACAAGACGATCGCGAGCGGCCCAACCATCACTGTGAGGAACACAGGCTCCGGTACCGTTACGGTGTCAGACGTGTTCTTCGACGGCGCGTTGGTACCGACCGCAAACCTCACACCTCAAAACCCCGTCAACTGTGCGCAGAGTTCCGGCTCTATGTCCGTATCAGC
>Ga0209415_10013925_pt1 | contig 13179 bp, 16 predicted proteins | sample PeaSoiSIISIP2007_FD_187696 | JGI IMG/M metagenome (GOLD analysis project Ga0209415, IMG submission 187696) | Peat soil microbial communities from Weissenstadt, Germany - SII-SIP-2007 (SPAdes) (version 2) | ecosystem: Environmental > Terrestrial > Soil > Wetlands > Peat | place: Germany... | reverse complement strand
ATGAGTGCGGTTGCTGACCTCACCCTTGCGGCCTACCGAATGAGGGAACCGACGCTAGATGTTCGACGACTTCAAAGAACTCTTGTCCATCTTCAACGCCCAGAAAGTTAAGTATCTGATCGTTGGTGGCTACGCTGTCTCATTTCACGCGCAGCCACGGGCGACGAAGGATATCGACCTCCTCATCAAACCAGACGCCGAAAACGCGCGGGCGGTCTATGACGCGCTGGGCAAGTTCGGCGCCCCTCTCGATGCGCTGACCGCCGAAGATTTCATAGTGCGCGACAAATTCTTTCGAATGGGCCGAGTCCCGGTCGTCGTAGATATTCTTCCTGAAATTAAGGGCATTGATTTTGATCATGCTTGGCAAAATCGCGTCGAGGCCTTGATCGATCCGCACAGCGGTCTCACGGCATTCTTCATTTCGAGAGAAGATTTGATCGTGGCGAAACTGGCAGCGGGACGGCCACAAGACATTGCAGACGTTGCCGCCCTGCGAGAGTCCGCCGAAAGCCAGGGACCAGACGGCGGCCGAACGGACCAATGAAATAGGTCAAGGCAGAAGGAGCAAGGCAAGCCCATGAAGAACCCGCCCCATCCCGGCGATTTCATTCGGACCGAGATTATCCAGCCTGCGGGCCTGTCGGTGACCGCGGCCGCGGCTGCGCTCAAGGTTTCCCGGCCCGCGCTTTCCAGTTTGCTGAACGGCAAGGCCGATCTCTCCGGGGAAATGGCGCTCCGCATCGAGAAGGCCTTCGGCGTCAAGATGGATACGCTCATGCGAATGCAGTCCTCCTACGACATCGCCCGCACTTGTCTGCGCGAAAGGCATATCCGCGTGCGGCGAATTCCGGCGAGTCCGTTGAGGAAGTTCAAAGAATTAATGAGGGCGAACTCTGGCAAGTTGCGCTTTGAAGGGTACGACGCCAGGTCTTGAACCGGCCCGAAAGTTCCCAATGTCCACCGCTGCCATCTCGTTCCGCCGAAGCATTACCGGAAACGCCCGCCACAATCCGCTGGCGGCGACTGGCGTGCTGTTGGTCATCATCTTCGTAATCTTCGCCCTGTTCGCGCCGTGGATCGCGCCGCAAGATCCAGCAAGGATTGACCTCCCCGCCCGGCTCGCCTCTCCCTCGCAAGCGCACTGGTTCGGCACCGACGAACTCGGCCGCGACATTCTGTCGCGCGTTATCTTTGGGGCGCGCATCTCGATGCTGGTCGGCAGTTCGGTCGTCCTCGCCTCGCTCGCTCTGGGACTCCTCATCGGTTCCATCGCCGGCTATTACGGCGGGGCGATTGATCGCTTTGTGAACGTCGTGCTGATGAATGCGTTTCTGTCTTTTCCCGGAATTCTGCTGGCCATCGCTTTCGTTGCCTTCCGCGGCCCCGGCATTTTCAACCTCGTGCTGGCGCTCTCGCTTGGCGGATGGGTCGGCTACGCGCGCCTGGTGCGCGGACAAGTCCTCGCCGCCCGCGAGCGTGAATTCGTCGAGGCCGCCCGCGCGCTCGGGGCCAGCGATCTTCGCATCATCGTGCACCACATCCTGCCCAACATCATTCAGCCGGTGGTAGTGCAGGCCGCCATCGGCATGGCCGGAGCTGTGCTCGCCGAAGCCACCATGAGCTTCCTCGGACTCGGAGTGCCGCCTCCGACCGCGAGCTGGGGAACCATGCTCAATGACGGTCGCGCGCATCTTTTCGATGCGCCGCATCTGGTGCTTTTTCCCGCGCTGGCCGTGATGCTGGCAGTGCTCAGCTTCAATTTCATCGGCGACGCGCTGCGCGACTACCTCGATCCGCGCTCCCGCATCGAGGCAGGACTGTAGGAAGCGTCTGGCGCAAAATCCGCACCCATAGCCCGGTTCAGCCGATAAGTCCTACGAACAAAGACACATAATCCCTGCGCAACATTTCTTGACAATGCGGGTTTCTTTCCGGTGTGGCCACAACACACGAAGGGAAGTTCAAAAGACTGATAAACGGGAGAGCCCTATGAAAAGCACCGCCAAGATCACATTTTTGAGCGCAGCCCTGGCGATTCTTGCCCTGCCGGTTGTGGCCCAGAGCAACGACACATCCGCGCCCGTTACCGGGCAGAGCATCCAGGATCGGAAAGAGAACCAGCAGGACCGCATCGGCAACGGGGTCAAGAGCGGCGAACTCACCGCTGGCGAAACCACCAACCTCGAGAAGAAAGAATCAAACCTGAACCAGGAAGAGCGCGACATGCGCAAATTGGACAACGGCAAGCTGACCGGTACCGACAAGACCACGCTGAATCAGCAGCAGAACCAGCTTTCCAAACAGATCTATCAGGACAAGCACAACGCTACGGTGCAGAATACGAATCCGAAGAGCGAAGTCGGCCAGCGGCAGGAAAATCAGCAGGACCGCATCGCGCAAGGCATTAAGAGCGGCCAGTTGACCGCCGGCGAAACCGCGCATCTGGAGAAGAACCAGGCGCGCATCAACCACGAAGTGCGCAACGACCGTGCCGCCAACGGCGGAAAGTTGACTGCGCAGGAGAAAGCGCAGGTCAACCGCCAGCAGAACCGCCAGTCACGCCAGATCTACCGCGACAAACACAACGGCCGGCATCAGTAGGCCGAACTTATCGCGTAGTTCGGATGAACGCCTCCGGCTGGCCGGAGGCGTCTTTTTTTCCGCACCAGCCGACCACGCTCCGTAAGTCATTGAGGACAAGCCGGATCCACTTCTTGACATAAATCGCAAATTGCAATATAAATATCTCGATCTGAAATATCATTGGCGGGGCGCAATCGTGAAGCTGGGCGAAAAAATCCGTTACCTGCGGGAAGTGGAAGGATCGCTGCGCGGACTCGGCCGCCCCATGACGCAGCTCGAAATCGTGCGCGCCATCCGGCAGGAACTGGGCAAGGCCGGAAAAGGCGCCGGAAAACCAACGACCATCAGCCAGTCTTACCTGTCGCAGATCGAAAGCGGAGCGCGGCCGCACATGACGCAGTCTTCCCGCGCCCTGCTGGCGAAGTTTTTCAAGATTCATCCCGGCTTCCTGGTGGATGATCCGGACGGGTATCACGCCGAGTTGACGTCGGATCTGCGCACCACTGAAGGCCAACTGGACGTCTGGCTGCTGCAAGGCTCGGAGCGGTTCGCGAGCGACCCGGAAGTCAGCAATGTGTTGATCCAGGCCGCGCGCGAGAAGGACACGCGGCGCTGTTTCCTGCTGCTGGGCGCGATTCTCGATACCCCCGGCCTGGCCGACCGCCTGCTGGAGGCGCTGCGCCCCGAACTGGCGGCTGCCCGCAACCATCGCCGTGCCACGGGCGGGGAAGGGAGGCGAATCCGATGACTACAAGCTTCAGCTGGTCCGACTTTTTCCTGATTTGCTTTGCGGTCGGCTTTTGCTTCAGCTTCTTCTCGTTTGTGTTAGGAGGCTCGCGCTTTGGCCGTCTGCATCTGCCGCATTTTCACGGACACGGTGTTCCGCACTTCCCGCCAACAGCCGGCCCGGTCGTTGACGCGCCACCGGTGCACGCGGGCGCAGGCCACGCGCCGGTTGCGGCACACGCGCCCGTACCGAGCCAGGCGCCTGCCCATCAGCAAGCCGTACCGTCCGGCGTATCACCGTTTAATCCACCGACCTTGGCCGCGTTCCTGGCCTGGTTCGGCGGGACCGGATACTTGCTGAGCCGCTATTCGGCAATCTGGGTGGGATTCTCGCTCATGCTGGCGTCCGCGGTCGGGCTGGTGGGCGGTGCCATCGTTTTTTTCTTCCTGAGCAAGGTTCTGATGTCGGAACAGGAATTCCTGGACCCGGCGGATTACGAAACGGTGGGCGTACTTGGCAAGTTGGCCGTGCCCATCCGCCAGGGCGGCACGGGGGAACTGATCTATTCACAGGCTGGAACCCGCCGCGTGTGCGGCGCCCGCAGCGAAGACGGCAGCGCGATCGAGAAGGGAACCGAAGTTGTCGTCACCCGCTACGAGAAGGGAATTGCCTACGTGCGCTTGTGGAGCGAGATGTCAGGGGATCAGTAATCGCGGGCGGAGCAACACATTCAGCAGGGGAGCTTCTATGAGCGGCACTTGGTACAAGACGCTGGTTGGGCTGATGTGGCTGGCGCTGCCGGTCTCGGCGCTTGAATACTGGCGCGCCTGGGATCAGCTGCCCATGCGGATGGCCGTGCATTTTGACGCCAACTGGCGACCCAACGGCTACACCTCGCGCGAAGGAGCGCTGATGCTGGGGCTGGGCATTATGGCCTTCATGCTGCTGGTATTCACGGTCGCGCTGCTGATCGTGCACGCGATGAAGCCGGGAGCGGCCTGGGCATTGCTGGCCGTCTTTTCTGTGTCGCTGGGCTTCCTATGGTACGGCAATCACAGCATCATCACGTTCAACTTGAACGCGCAGCCGCAGCATTCAGAGTTGGTGCTTACAGGTTCCACCGGGGTGAATGATTCCAAGGGATTGGCGGCCTTCAAACCGCATTCGTAACAGGAGGCGTTATGTTCGAGATGTCGCGGGTAGTCGAGATTTGGATCATCGTTGGGCTGGCCGTGATGGCTGTCTTGTTCCTCATCAGCACCATGGCTCGCCTCTATCGCAAAGCAGGTCCGCACGAAGCCCTGATCGTGTACGGCATGGGCGGCACGCGGATAGTGAAAGGCCATGGCACGGTGGTTCTGCCCATGGTGCAGGTCTGTCGCGGTCTTTCGCTGGAGCTGATGTCGTTTGACGTCGCGCCGCAGCAGGATCTCTACACCAAGCAGGGCGTGGCCGTGACCGTGGAGGCCGTGGCGCAAATCAAGGTGAAATCCGACGACGAGTCGATTCGCACCGCAGCCGAGCAGTTCCTGACGAAGTCCGATCAGGAACGCGAAGGCCTGATCCGTCTGGTGATGGAAGGCCACCTGCGCGGCATTATCGGCCAGCTCACGGTGGAAGAAATCGTCAAGCAGCCGGAGATGGTCTCCGACCGCATGCGCGGAACCTGCGCCGACGACATGAACAAGATGGGCCTGGAAGTGATCTCGTTCACCATCAAGGAAGTGCGCGACAAGAACGAATACATCACCAACATGGGACGTCCCGACGTGGCGCGCATCAAGCGTGACGCCGACGTGGCCGCGGCAGAAGCCGACCGCGACACGGCCATCAAGCGCGCGCTGGCACAGCGGGAATCGGCCGTCGCCAAGGCGCAGGCCGATCAGGAGCGGGTTTTGGCCGAGACCCTTTCCCTGGCCAAGCAAGCCGAGTCGCAACGCGATCTCGAGGTGAAGCGGGCGCAATTCCTCGAAGTCACCAAGCGTCAGCAGGCCCAGGCCGACAAAGCTTACGACATTCAGACCAACATCATGCAGCAGCAGGTGATCGCCGAGCAGGTGAAGGTGCAGCAGATCGAGAAAGAGCAGCAGGTCAAGGTGCAGGAAGCGGAAATCAATCGCCGCGAGAAAGAGCTGATCGCGACCGTGCTGAAGCAGGCCGAGATCGAGCGTCAGCGGATTGAAACCCTCGCGGCAGCCGAGAAACAGCGGCTCATCGCGGAGGCCGAAGGCCATGCCTCCTCGATTCGCGCACAGGGCGAGGCAGAAGCCGAAATCATCTTCAAGAAAGGCGAGGCCGAAGCGAGGGCGATGAACGTGAAAGCCGAGGCTTACCAGGAATATAACCAGGCGGCGGTGATTGACAAGCTGTTTGCCACCATGCCGGAGGTGGTGCGGGCGCTGGCCAGTCCGCTGGCCAACGTGGACAAGATCACCATTGTCTCGACGGGAAATGGCGATGCTTCCGGCATGAATAAGATCACCGGCGACATCACCAAGATGGCGGCACAGGTGCCGGCGCTGTTCGAAACGCTCTCCGGCATGCCGTTGTCGGAGTTGCTGGGCAAGGTGCGGCAGATCGGGGATAAGACCCCGAAGCCCGCCGACGGAGGCAAGAAGTAGCGAGGGGTGAACGACTGCTCGTGTGGGGACGGGCGCCTCGCCCGTCCCGCCGAGCGCAGCGAGGCGGAGGAATCGGAGTAGAGATTATGACTAGCAAACCGAAAGGAATGGGATTGGGCATCGCCCTCGGGGCGGCTCTGGGTGCGGTGGCTGGAGTAGTAGCCGGACACATCGGGGTATGGCTCGCCATCGGACTTGCCATCGGCCTGGCCTTGGGCAGCGCATTCCGGCGCAGAGAGCCGGCGTGTCCCGAGTGCGCCGAAATCCATCATGCGCATGAACTGCGAACGCGAAGTGAGGAGCGGTCATGACGAGAGCCTCAGCCAGAAGAACCGGTGCCGCCGTCGCCATTCTTGGCGCCATCGTGGCCGTGGCCGGCGCGCTCGGCCATCTCAATGTTCCGATCGCAGGTGGTGTCGCGGTCATCGCGATTGTGATCGGTAGCGGTGTGGCGCGGGGAAAGTTTTCGCGTACGCCGGATTCGACAAAACGCTGATTCCAGCAGCCACTGCCGCTGGAAAAGAGCTAAGAGCCAGAAGCTGATAGCTAGGAGCTAAAGAAGGGGGTTCACCATGGCACTACTGGAGCGTGTTTCGACGTTGGTTCGAGCTAACCTCAACGACCTGATTGACAAGGCCGAAGAGCCGGAAAAGATGATCAAGCAGGTGATTCTCGACATGCAAAACCAGCTTCTGCAGGTCAAGACGCAGGTGGCGATCGCCATCGCCGACCAGCACCTGCTCGAAAAGAAGCAGAAAGAGAACGAAGAGAAAGTCACTGAATGGATGCGCAAGGCCGAACTGGCCGTGGACAAGAAGGAAGACGACCTGGCCCGTGCCTCGCTGCAGCGCGTCGAAAGCTATCGCGAACTAAGAGAGAACTTTGCGCAACAGGTCACCGATCAGAAGGCGCAGGTCGAGAATCTCAAGTCCGCGCTGCGGCAACTGGAGCAGAAGCTGACCGAAGCCGAGGCCAAGGCCGACGTGCTGATCGCGCAGCATCGTCGTGCCCGCGCCGTGGGCAGGGCCAGCGACGCGCGCATGGCGTCCGGTGACGGCTCGAAGCAGGCTGCCTTCGACCGCATGAAACGCAAAGTGGCGCACTCCGAAGCCGTGAGCCAGGCGAAGTCGGAGATCGCCGCCGACAATCTCGACGACCGACTGGCCAAGCTCGAGAAAGAAGACCGCATCGAGCAGTTGCTGGTGGAGCTGAAGACGAAGCGCGGAGCGTAGGTGCGGGCTTGTCTGAGGGTTCGCAGTGAAAGACTTTCTGCTCGATCTTTGGAATTCGTTCTGGTCACTCGACTGGTACCAGCGACATATAGCAATGGGTGGTGTCGTTGCGGTAATTGCTTTCACAGTTTTGGCATGGCGAATTGCGATTCCGCTCCTTTTGCTGGCTGTCATGGTCGCAGCTTATTTGCATTGGCATGGCGGAAAGAGCGAGTCCTAGAGTCCGAAAAGAGCCAGGAGAGAAAATAGTGCGCTAAGAGGCCTTCGTCCAGTCCTCGATCTTCAACTGCTTCACCCGGTGGAACACGCGGTCATGGGTGACCAGCACCACGTCTGCGGCGAGCGCCTGGGCGGCGATCATCAAGTCAAAGTTCGCCATGGGAGAGCCCGCGTCCTCGAGCACGCCGCGTAGTTCGGCATAGTGCTGGGCCGCGGCGGAATCCCACGGTAGGATTTCTACGCGTCGGAAAAATTCATCCACAGCCTGTTTCAGGCGGGTTGCTTCGGGTTTGCGGTTGACCCCGAATCGAAGTTCCGCTTCCGTGATGACGGAGATTCCAAGCTCGGAAATAGGGACTCTTGCTAACTTGTCGCGCAGCGGCGGGAACTCGCCTTTGATCACGTAGCTGGCGATGTTCGTGTCGAGCAGGTATCGGACTGGCATTCAGAAGAGTTTGCGCTTCTGCGGCGGCGAGAGGTCGCGCTTCGACATGAAGTCGCGCGGGATGTCCAGCGAATCCACGAGATCGAAGAAATCCTGCCAGGAGTCGGGGCGACGCGAGAGGATGACGTCGCCGGTCGCGGGGTCGCGGCGCACGTAAACCTCCGACCCAGGGAAGCGGAAGTCGGCGGGCAGACGGACGGCCTGGCTGCGGCCGTTGCGGAAGAGTTTGGCGGTGTGGGGCATGTACTCACTCCTGGTAGATACCACAGTATATCACATGAGTATCTATCAAGATATATATCCGGTGAGAATTCTCCCGCATGCGTCTAGATGCCAACCTGCAGGAATACCTCGCTCGGCATGACAGAACACGGTTCCCCATCTTCCGCACGTCGTCCGCCCGCGCGAATCCAACCACTTACGGCCCATGCAACAATTTCAGCCGTGCCGGGTTCCTATCACCATGCAACAATTCCGGCGGGCCGATGGCCATCGGCCCCCAACGTTTGATCTGTCCCGTGTTTGACCCAGGTTCCGTCTGAACCGGTTCCGTCTGAACCGGTTCCGTCTGAACCGAGTTTCAGGCTTACCCGCGGTCAAGCCGCGCCCTTCGGACAATTCTCAGAAACGAGGAATCGTCATGAAGCAGTTTGCATCTGTCGTGTGTCTTGTGGTGTGCCTGACCCTGGTGGGGTGCGGAAATAATCCCGCCGATCCCGCGAATATAAACGGGATCTGGAACGCCACGCTCACCGATACCACGAACACCACCATCTTCAGCTTCGGTACATCGCTGACCGTGAACGGAGACGGCACGCTCAGCGTTATCAACTTCAACTTCACCACCAACTCGCCATGCTTTGTTTCGGGCGAAACGGAAAGCGGCTCGTTTACGCTCGCCGGGGACTTCAACGGGAACGTAAACGGCAAACTCAATTTCGTCGTGCAGTCAGGCTCGCCGGCGGGGGACACGCTCACGCTGACGGGAATGGCGAACGGCAATACCATCTCCGGCAAATGGTCGCTGACCGGGGGCACGGGCTGTACCGGTTCAGGAAACTTCACCATGACCAGGGGCTAGCCGGGGCCTTCAAGAAAACCCGATATAGCCCAACTTTTCAAGCCTTGGAGCGGACCTTTGCCAGCTCGGGTTAAGGTCCGGCGCCTTACATCCATTGACGCCCCTGCCCGCATCTCTCTATTCTCAGTAGATACTTCTATCCCGGGAGATTCATGAAGAAGGTTGTTGCCATCTCTATCTTGTTTGCCCTCGGGCTGGCGCTGGGCAGTTGCGGATCGAGCACGCCCACCAACGCCATCACTACGTCCACCAACGGCACTTGGGAAGCCCATCTCACCGGCGGCATAGGCCAAGCCAGCGAGCTGAATTTCAACACGACATTCACCGTGACGGATACCACCGGAATTAGCAACGAACCGCTCAGCATTAGCGGCTTCGCCTTCTTCAACGCCGGAAAGTGCTTCACCAACGGCACCAACGGTACGACCTGGGCCGGTTCCGCCACTCTGATCACCAGTTCGGCTGGCACGGTATCGGGCAGCCTGACGTTCACCGTGACGTCGTCAACATCGAGCAACGTGCTCACCCTCAACACCAGCCCGAGTGGCGGGATCAGCGGCACCTCCAACGGGACCACGACCACCACCGGCACTTTGAGCAGCGGCATTGCCTGGGGAACCTGGGCGCTGACCGGCGGGCAAGGCGATCCCAGTTGCCAGGGCAGCGGCAACTTCATCATGTGTCAGGGCACACAGACCTGCACCATCCCGTAAAACACTAAAGATTCTCGGATCCCTTGGTGGGCGTCATCCTGACCGGAGCCGGTTTTCAGTCGGAGGGAAGGATCTCCCCGACCACGAGCTCAGCCGGTCGAAACTCAAGCTGCGCCATTACTCCGCATCTTCCCCTATCCTGCAGCCTGCTATACATTGGGAGCCATGAAGCGCTCGCTGCAGCAGGTTGCTGAGGCTGTCGGGGCACGCCTGGTTGGAGACGGACGCGCCACCATCAGCGGCCTGGCCAGCATCGAGTCGGCCTCGCCCGAGGATCTGGTCTTTGTCGAGGATGAGAAGCATCTGACCGCAGCTCTGAGGTCACGCGCCGGCGCAGTCATTGCAGGGGAGTTTGCGGGCTCGGCCTCGTGCGACCGTCCCTTGCTGATCAGCGACCATCCGAAGCTTGCCTTTGCCCGCGCCGCCAAGCTGCTCGCAGACGATGCCCTGGCCGATTCCTCCACCGGTGTCCATCCAACCGCTGAAGTTCATCCATCTGCCAGGTTGGGACCGGGTGCCTCGGTGGAAGCACACGCGGTGGTCGGCGAGAAGGCGCAGATCGGGGAAAACACGAGAATCGGCGCAGGCTGCGTCATCGGAACAGGCGTCGTGCTGGGCAGCGACTGCCGTATCTATCCCAACGTCACTATTTATCCGGGCACGACCGTCGGCAACAGCGTCATTGTTCACGCCGGAGCCGTGCTGGGCAGCGATGGCTTCGGCTACGTCCACGACCGCAAGACCGGCCGCTACGAAAAATTTCCGCAGGTCGGGCGGCTGATCATCGAAGATGACGTCGAAATCGGAGCCAATTCCACGATTGATCGCGGCGCGCTCGACGAAACCCTCATCCGGCGCGGGGCGAAGCTCGACAATCTGGTGCATATCGGCCACAACTGCCAGATCGGTGAAGATGTGGTGATTGCCGCCCAGACGGGCCTGTCGGGGAGCATCGTCATTGACAAGGGCGCAGTGCTTGGCGGACAGGTCGGCATCGGCGAGCATGCCCACATCGGCGAGGGAGTCATGCTCGGCGGCCAGGGCGGCGTCCTGCCCAATAAAGTGCTCCGCGGCAAAGGTGAGGCCTTCTGGGGAACCCCGGCGCAGCCCCTGCGCCAATATCTGAAGCAGTTGGCCACGCTGGCACGCCTCGCGAAGAAAGATTGATCACCGCGGAGGCCCGACGACCGAGAGCCGAGCACTGAGTACTGAGTACTGAGTACTGAGTACCGAGTACTGGGAACTGGGAACTGAGAACTAAGAGCTGATTTGCTATCCTTGCCCGTGCGGCAAATTCACCCCAGCGCCTGGCTCCTGGTGGTCTTGTCAGCGATCCTGCAGGTGCTGATCTTTCCTCTGCCGGGGATGTATGTTCTTTCCTGGTTTGCCTTGACCCCGCTGATTCTGGCGCTTCTGCGTGCTCGTCCCGCGGGTGAGCTGCAGATCAACCATTCGCTGAGACTGCGTCCCGCGTCTCCCGGCCAGGCGTTCCTTCTCGCTTACGTCTGCGGAATCCTGTGGTACGCCGGGACGTGTTACTGGATCTACGACACCATGCGCCAATACGGCGGCCTCAGCACGCCGATGGCAGTACTGGCCTTATTCCTGTTCTGTTGCTACCTGGGCTTGTATCACGGATTCTTCGGGTTGTTGCTGGCCCTGCTGGCGGGACCGGCACGCGACTTTCGCCGTCCCTTGTTCACCGCGCCCTTTCTCTGGGTTGCAGTGGAACTGGCCCGCACGCGCATCACCGGATTTCCCTGGAACCTGCTCGGCATCGCGCAGGTGGACAACGTCGCCCTCTGCCGCATCGCGGGATGGACCGGGGTCTATGGAATTTCGTTTGAAATTGTGCTGGTGAATGTCGCCCTGGCCGCTGCTTTTCTGGTTCCACGCCAAAAGCGCGGGGCCATGCTCGCGGCCGCGCTCGCCGCAGCCGCAGTGTTGCAGGCGGGAAGGCTGGTCGAAGCTCCTCCCGCCATCGCGGACCGCTCCGCATTGCTGGTGCAACAGAATATCCCTGTCTCGGCAGACTGGACACAGCCATCATATCTTCAACAAACTCTCACTGAGCTTTCCGACCTGACCGTGCAGTCGGTCGCCAGCCATCCGGCGGCGACCATTGACTTGGTGGTTTGGCCCGAGTCGCCGGCGCCATTCTTCACCAACGATCAACGATTTCGGGAAGCTGCAAGCGCCATCGCGCGCCAGACTCGAGCCTGGACCGTCACCGGCTCCATCGGCGTTGCGGACTCGTCTACCCACGGTGATGCTCCGGTGTTCAACTCGGCCGCCTTGATCAGCCCAAACGGCGAGTGGACTGCACGCTACAACAAAGTTCATCTCGTCCCGTTTGGCGAATACCTGCCATTCCCCAGCCTGTTTTCTTTTGTCGGCGGGCTGACCAAGGAGGTCGGCGAGTTTCAGGCGGGCACCTCGCGCAGGCCGCTGGACGCGGGCGGCGAGAAGCTGGGTCTGTTCATCTGTTACGAATCAGTATTCCCCGACGAAGTGCGCCAGGTCGCGGATCAGGGGGCGCAGGTTCTGGTCAACATCTCCAACGACGGCTGGTATGGCGACAGCGGCGCCTGGGCTCAGCACTTGAATCAAACCCGCATGCGCGCCATCGAGAACAATCGCTGGCTCCTGAGCGCCACCGACACCGGGCTGACCGCTTCGATCGATCCCTTTGGGCGCGTGGCCGCCACGATTCCCCGCAAGCAGCGAACTGCCCTGGTCGCGCCCTACGCGCTAAGCTCGGCGACCACTTTCTACACCCGCCACGGCGACTGGTTTGCCTGCGCCTGTGCGATAATTTCTCTTGGAGCGCTGCTCCTGCGCTTCGCGATCCCCAAACCAAAGGCTGACCCGTCCTCATGAATCAAGAGTTAGTGCTGGAATACGAAAAGCTCGGCAAGAAAGTCCACGAACTCCGGGAGTATCTTTGACGCGGAGAAGCTTCGTCCGCAGCTAGCCGAAATTGAAAAACAGGCCTCCGACCCGAATCTGTGGTCGAATCCGCAGAAATCCCAGCAGGTCATGCGCGAGAAGAAGCGCCTGGAGCACGTTTTGGCTACCGATGCCGATCTGGCCCGCCGCGGCGGCGACATCGAGGCTTACTTCGAACTCGCCAAAGAAGGCGAAAACGTAGACGCCGACTTACAACGCGAAATCGGCGCGCTCGGCGGGCTGCTTGACAAGCTCGAAACCGAGACGCTGCTCTCCGGCGAAAACGATCCCCGCAACGCGATCGTCACCATTCATCCCGGCGCCGGCGGCACCGAGTCGCAGGACTGGGCCGATATGCTGCTGCGCATGTACTTGCGCTGGGCCGAGCGGCAAGGCTTCGAGACCGTGCTCTATGACTACCAGCCGGGCGAAGAGGCGGGACTGAAATCGGCCACCTTTGCCGTCAACGGAGAGTACGCCTTCGGACTGCTTTCCAGCGAAATCGGCGTCCACCGACTGGTTCGCATTTCACCGTTCGATCAAGCGAAACGGCGGCACACCTCGTTTGCCAGCGTCTATGTGTCGCCGGAAATTGACGAAAGCATC
>Ga0209415_10013924_pt1 | contig 13179 bp, 14 predicted proteins | sample PeaSoiSIISIP2007_FD_187696 | JGI IMG/M metagenome (GOLD analysis project Ga0209415, IMG submission 187696) | Peat soil microbial communities from Weissenstadt, Germany - SII-SIP-2007 (SPAdes) (version 2) | ecosystem: Environmental > Terrestrial > Soil > Wetlands > Peat | place: Germany... | reverse complement strand
TGACACGCCCGGGCCCCGCCACGCCGAAGAGGAAATCCCATGGCAGACGCCGTCCGTATCGGCGACATCACGGTGCAGCGCGTCATCGAGCAGGAGACGACGTTCCTGCCGGCGCTGGAGATCATTCCGACGCTGACGCCGGACCTTCTCGCCGAAAATCGCCACTGGCTGGAGCCGACCGCGCTCGACCCCGCGGGCGCGCTGATCCTGTGCTTCCAATCATATGTCCTGCGCACGCCCCACCACGTCATCCTCGTCGACAGCTGCATCGGCAATCACAAGCCGCGGCCGAACCGGCCCAAGTGGCACATGAAGAACGACGACGTCTACATGACCGGGCTCGCCGCCGCGGGACTTCGGGTCGAGGACATCGATATCGTCATGTGCACCCACCTCCACACCGACCACGTCGGCTGGAACACCCGCCTCGAAAACGGCCGCTGGGTCCCGACCTTCCCCAACGCCCGCTATGTCTTCACCGCGACGGAGTATGCCCACTGGACCGCCGTCAACGCCAAGGCGCCGGTGCCGCCGTTCAACGACAGCGTGCTGCCGATCGTCGAGGCGAAGCGCGCCGACATGGTGAGCGGCGACCACCAGATCGACGATCTCGTGCATCTGCTGCCGACGCCCGGGCATACGCCCGGCCATGTGGCGGTCTCTTTCGGGCGCGCCGGCGCCGATGGCGTCATCAGCGGCGACCTCATGCACTCGCCGCTCCAGGCGCGCTATCCGGAGCTGTCGATCATGTTCGATGTCGACCAGGCCCAGGCCGCCGCGACGCGGCGGGCGTTCCTGGAGCGCTATTGCGACACCGGCACCTTGTGCTGTCCGGCGCATTTCCCCTCCCCGTCCTGGGGACGGGTCAAGCGCTGGGGCGACGGGTTCCGGTGCGACCCCGCGGGCGTGTGAGAGGCGGGGAAGTCTCTACGTTGATTGCGTGATCGCGGCAAAGGATGAACATGCGTCCCGAAGTCTGTTGGATCGACGTCCCGGGAGAACGCCGCCTGGCCATCATGCCTCGCCCGCGCGCCGGCGACTGGCTCGATGATGAGATCGCAGGCTGGCGATCGGAGCGAATTGATGCCGTCGTGAGCCTGCTCGAAGCGGATGAAGTCGCAGAGCTTGGCTTGGATCGCGAGGCGAAGCTTTGCGGCGAACTTGGTATCGAGTTCATTTCATATCCGATCCCGGATCGCGGCGTACCGGCGTCGCTCGGCACCGTTGCCAAACTCGTTCGCGTGATCGCCGCACGAATGGATGACGGGAAAGGCGTCGCGATCCATTGCCGGGCAGGAATCGGCCGCTCGTCGCTGATCGCAGCTTGCACGCTCGCTGTCTCAGGCCTCGATCACGAATTGGCGTTGGGCCTCATCGCCAAGGCCCGAGGCATCGATGTGCCCGACACCGAGGAACAGCGCAGCTGGATCGAGATGTTTTCGCGAGCGGCGGCAACGTGATGTGGGCGGACCGCGCGTTCGCCCGCTGGGTTGCCCTTGCGGTAGGTTAATCAACGCTTTCCACGGTACGCCCATTTTTCCGAATATCTCGCAAAATCCTCATCAACCCTAAATCGATCGGGGTGCGCACCCGTTCGAACGGACCGCCATCGCCGTCACACCAACTCGCATGCACCGGACGTGGGGTCCGGCCAACAGAGAGGTCCGACATGCGTAAATCGTCATTCATCGCCGCGATCATTGCCGGCTCCGTGCTGGCATCCGTCGCCCAGGCGCAAACGTTCTCCACCTCGGCGCTCACCCCGAGCCCGGTGCCGGCCAACGGCGTGATCAGCGGCAGCTATCCGCAGGGCGGCGCGGAGACCACCTACTATTTCGCGGCCGACCTCAAGGCCGGCGACCTCGCCACCCAGATCAGCTTCATGGGGCGGCCCGGGCGCGACAAATCGCTCGAAATCTCGCTGGTCGATCCGACCGGCAAGCGCGCCGGCGGCCAATATGTCATGGACGGCATCGACGCCAACCAGGAGCAGGCGCGCGTGCTGCCGATCGACACCACCGGGCGGCATGTGTTGCGCGTCATCACCAAGGGGCCGGAGACGACCACGTTCCGCATCGAGCTCGGCGGCACCGCGCTAGCGATTATCCAGAAGCCCGCGAGCGCCGACGCGCCTTTCTCGCGGACCTTCCTTGCCCCCACCCCGGTTCCGCCGAGCGGGTTCATCACCGGCATGTTCCCGGTGACCGACGACAAGGTGACCACCCACTACTACTTCGCCACCAACCTGAAGGCCGGGCAGCTCATGAGCCAGCTGTCCTTCGCGGGGCGCGAGAACACCCGCTTCATGGTCGACCGCATGGCGGAGCTCACCGTCCTCAACGCCGCGGGTCGCGCGGTCGGCGGCTTCTACATCAAGAGCGGGCTCGAAGCCGTCCAGGAGGCCCACAGGGCGATCGCAATCGACAACACCGGCGCCTATGTGCTGCGCATCGGCGTCAAGGGCCCCGACAACACCAGCTTCAAGCTGCAGCTCGGCGGCGACGCGCTGCCGGCGCGGTGACGGGAGGATGTCATTCCGGGGCGGTGCGAAAGCACCGAACCCGGAATCCATGACGCAGCGTCCGTTTCGAGCGAAAGAATGGATTTCCGGGTTCCGACCTCCGGTCGGCCCGGAATGACGGCGCGCTTAGCGCGCCGCTCCGGCGACATTGCGTCCGGCGCGGAACACCACGAAGTGCGACATCGAGAAATTGACCGCGAAGCCGGCCACGATGGCGCAGCCCTTGGCGGCCAGCACTCTCGCGTCCTCGACCAAGAAGTCCGGCAGGAGGTGTGCCGCGATGACGAGCGTCGTGGTGTTGGCGACGGCGCCGAGAATTCCCGATGCCACGAAAGCCCCGTAGTCGCGCCAGCGCAGCCGGCGTCCCGATTCGGCCGCGAAGGTGAAGAAGGAATTCATCGCATAGGAGCACGACACCGCCACCAGCCAGGACATGGTGTTGGCGGTGACCAGGACGAGGGTATCTTTGCTCGCGCAGGCGCACCATTGCGCAAATGCGTCGAGCGGCCGCAGCGCCGTTTCGCTCGATTTCAGATACCAACGCGCCAGCAGAAAAACAGCGGTGTCGATCAAGGCGTTGACGACGCCTACCAACGCGAAGCTGATGCTCTTGCGCAGCATGCCGAAGTGCGGCTCGATCATTGCGACGGCGCGCGGGAACGTGGCCCTGAGGCGATCCATCAGAACCGTCAGAAACGTTGGTTTGAGATTCATCGGCTTGAGATTCATTGGCTTGAGATTCTTGGGTTTCAGGTCTGTGGGGTCCGGATTGCGGGTTCCAGATGGTGTCGGTTTCAGATTCGTGGGGCTTCGCTTAGCACGTCCGGCCGGGTCCGCCGAGCCCGACCTTTGCGCCCGCCACGACATCGGCCGGCGCATGCGCTATGGTACCTGGGCTGCTCGGGCGATAACGGCCGAGCAGCGGCCCGGAATACGATGTGAAGGCGATGGCACCTGAACAACGCGACTTCAAGGGACGGGACAACGCTGCGACCCGCCGCAATCCGGCCGGGAGCGCGCTTGCGGGGCTGTCGATCGTGGTCCCGGTCTACAACGAGGCCGCCGGACTGGCGCACCTTCATGCGCGCATCGACGAGGTGGCCGCGCGGCTTCACGCGCAGCGCGGGCTCGCCTGCGAGATCGTCTATGTGGACGACGGCAGCCGCGACGCCTCGCTCGACGTCGCACAGTCCCTGCCGGCCGGCGCCGCCGACGTCCAGGTGGTGTCGCTGTCGCGCAATTTCGGCAAGGAGGCGGCGCTGCTCGCCGGGCTCGACCACGCCCGCCTCGGCGCCGTGCTGTTCATGGACGCCGACGGCCAGCATCCGCCGGTACTGATCGAGAAGCTGGTCGGGCACTGGCTCGATGACGGCCATGACGTCGTCTATACCGCGAAGGCCCACCGGGAAAACGAGCCGGCGCTGCTGCGGCTCAGCGTCAAAGGGTTCTATTCGTTGATCAACTGGGGCGCACGCCAGAAAATCCCCGAGGACGCCGGCGATTTCCGACTGCTGTCGCCGCGCGCCGCGGCGGCGTTGCGCCAGATGCCGGAGCGCAATCGCTTCTTCAAGGGCCTCGCGAGCTGGATCGGGTTCCGCCAGTTCCGGGTGGATTACGAGCCCGCCGCGCGTGCCCATGGCCGCACCAGCTGGAGCCTGGGCTCGCTGATCGGGCTGTCGGTCGAGGGCCTGACCTCGTTCTCGGTGGCGCCGCTGCGGCTCGCGAGCCTGCTCGGCGTGTTGCTTGCCGCCGGCGCGCTAGTATTCAGCGTGTGGATCCTGATCGAGACCTTCGTATACGAGCACACCGTGCCGGGCTATCCATCGCTCATCATCGGCATCATGGTGATCGGCGGCGTCCAATTGCTGATGATCGGCGTGATGGGCGAATACATCGGCAAGGTGCTGTCGGAGCTCAAGCGCCGGCCGGTCTATTTCGTCGCTGAGCACACCGTCAAGCGCGCCCAAGACGAGGCTGGCGACGCAGCCGCCAGCACGGAAGACGCGGCGCGCAACGCCGCGGAATGACGGCGTGGACGAGGTCGCGTCGCGCCGGGATTCGTCCGCATTGCAGCCGAAAGGCCTGCGGAAATTGTGGCTGTGCGCCGACGATTACGGCATCTCGCCGGCCGTCGACCGCGGCATCCGGGACCTGATCGGGCGCAGGCGGATCAACGCCACTTCCGTCATGGTGACGACACCGAGCTTTTCGGCCGCGGCCGCAGCCGCGCTGGCGGAGATCGCCGCCCCCAATGGCGCCGCCATCGGGTTGCACTTCACCCTGACAGCGCCGTTCCGACCGGCGACGCCCGGCTACCGGCCCATCGCACCGGACGGCGCGTTCCTGAGCCTTGCGGCCACGCTTGCGACCGGATTGCTGCGCCGGTTCGACGCGGACGCGCTTGCGGCCGAGGCCGCGAGCCAGTTCGCGGCGTTCCGGTCCGCCTTCGGGAGGCCACCGGACTTCGTCGACGGGCACCAGCATGTGCAACTGCTGCCACAGGTCAGCGATGCGCTGCTGGCGGCCGTGACGGAGATGGCCCCTGGCGCCTGGATCCGGCAATGCGGCCGGGCGACCCCGCTGTGGCGGCGCTGGAGCGACCCCAAGGGTCTCCTGCTCGACGCGTTGAGCGCGCGCCTGCGGGCGCGCAGCGCCAAGTGCGGCGTCCGCACCAACCCGGCATTCGCCGGCACCTATAATTTCAAGCACGAGGCGGGCTATGAGGCGCTGTTCGCAGCGTTCCTCGAGGGCCTGCCCGACGGCGGCCTCGTTATGTGCCACCCGGGCTTTGTGGATGCCGAGCTGCAACGGCTCGATGAGCTCACCACAATGCGCGAGCGCGAACACGCGTTCTTTGCCGGCGAGCGGTTTCCGGCGCTGCTCGCCGCATGCGGTATCGTGCTGGCCTGATTGGGTGGTGCGGCGCCCTGTCTCACCCTCATCAAACCGCCATTTCGGCGCGCTAGACGACTAACCATATACGAGCGCGTCCGGACCACCCGGCAGAGGAGAGCATCGATGACCCCGCAGGAACAGCAGCTTGTTGCGGATCTGTTCGACCGCCTTGCGTCATTGGAAGGCCAGCGCCGCGATCCGGACGCCGAACGGCTGATTCGCGAAGGGCTCGGCCGCGCGCCGAACGCCGTCTATGCGCTGGTGCAATCGGTGCTGGTGCAGGACGAAGCCCTCAAGCGCGCCAGCGCCCGCATCGAGGAATTGGAGCACGCGGCCGGTGGCGCCGAACCCGCCGCGCAGGGTGGCGGTTTTCTCGACAACATGCGCAACGTGATCATGGGCCAGCCGCGCGGCTCGGTGCCGTCGGTGCGGCCGGGAGGACAAGGTTCGAGCGGCGTGTGGGGCACGCGGCCTGACGCCGCTCCGCCTCAGGGATATCCGCCCCAAGGATATCCGCAGCAGGCCGGGTATCCGCAGGGTGGCCCGATGGGTGGCGGCATGATGGGTGGCGGAATGATGGGGGGACCTGGCATGGGCGGCGGCTCGTTCCTCGGCACCGCGGCAGCGACCGTCGCCGGTGTGGTAGGCGGCGCCATGCTGCTCAACGGCATCCGCGGCATGATGGGCGGCCATCAGGCTTTCGGAGGCGATTTGGACCGCGCCAACTCCGGAGCGGCGCACGCCGCGTCGCCCTGGGATAGCGGGGGCGCAGGCGGCGGCAGCGGCGACCTCTCCCGTGATGCCGGCCTCGGCGACATTGGGGGCGGCGGACATCGGGCGGCATCATTTGACGATCCCGGCCGCAGCAGCTTTTTCGGCGGCAATGCGGATCAGGCGGCCGACCAGCCCGATGATCAATTCGATACCGGCGATGCCGGGGATTTCGACGGCGGTGGTGATTCCGACACCGCGTAACGTCGACCGCTTTCGCTGCCGAATCGATTCAGCCGCCGCGGGAACCGCGGCGGCTGTTCGCTGTCACGTGGGATGAAACCTCAGAGCACCACGACCTTGGCGCCGACCGGGACGCGGCCATAGAGATCGATGACGTCCTCGTTGCGCATGCGGATGCATCCGGACGACACCTGCGTCCCGATCGTCCAGGGCTCGTTGGAGCCGTGGATGCGGTAGAGCGAGGAACCGAGATAGAGCGCCCGTGCGCCCAGCGGGTTTTCCGGCCCGCCCGTCATGTAGTGGGGCAGGTCGGGGCGGCGGCGCAGCATGTCCTCGGGCGGCCGCCAGTCCGGCCATTCGCGCTTCTGGGAGACATGCTTGACGCCTGCCCATGTAAAGCCCGGGCGGCCGACGCCTATTCCGTAGCGGAGCGCTCTGCCGCCCCCCTCGACCAGATAGAGCATGCGCTCCGGCGTATTGATGATCACGGTGCCGGGCTTTTCCGAGCCGCCGTACTCGACCATCTGGCGCTGGTAGCGCGGGTCGAGCGCAGCCGCGCGGGCGTCCGCATCGGGCTCCATCGGGGCGTAGCTCTGGCGCACTGACTGCGACTGCCTGCCGCCGGTCGCCAGGAACTCGAAAAAGCCGCCGCCGAAGCTGCTGCTCGGGGCGGGCGCGTAGCGGACCGGTGTGGTTTCGAATCGCTGCGCAGGGGCGACCTGTTGTGCGACGGCCGGGGTTGCGGCGCCGATCGCGAGGGCGAGCGCGACATAGCAGGTCGAAACGTGGCGAGACGCGACGATACGTGACATCTGGAATACTCTCAGTTGTTCGTCCGGCAATAACGCGCCGGCGAGTGAGGTTCGGTCCCGCGCACACAATAGCGAGGCAATCCCCACCGATCGGTAAATAATAATTGTCAAAATAGTAAGTATACGCAGGCACTATCTGTTCATCATAACGTGGTTTACACCAAGTAAATCGGAATAATCATGGTTAATATTGGCAATACATTCATGGTTAACCCGATGTTAACGTCGGAGTTTTTTTGCGGTGCGCCCGTAAAGATAAACTGCGCCTTAAATTTCAGGGCCTAACGTTTGAGGACTGGCTGGAGGATCGGGCGCCATGGTGCAGCGCAAGAAGTTTCGGGTGGATCAGTTTCGGGCGGATCAATTGAGAGCCGTCGTCGGGGCGCCGCTGGTGCCCGATTCGGGTACCGACGCCATGCAGCGCCATCACGAGCTGATCCTGGAAATCCGCGCCTTGCGATCCGCGATCGAGCCGCGCGAGCATGATTCCCAGCGCATCATCGATACCTACCAGGCCCAGATCAGCGAAATCCAGAAGCTCAAGAAGGAGCTCGACCTCATCCAGGCGGCCATCGACGACACCAAGCAGGAAATCGCGACCCTGCACGTGACGGGCTTCCGCGGCCCCGAAATGCGGCGCGTCACCGACGAGCTCGACGCCATCGTGGGCGGCACCGAATCCGCCACCGAGCACATCCTCAACGCCGCCGAAGAGATCGACCAGTGCGCCAACACGCTGGCGGCCCTGGTCAAGACCGAGCAGCAGGAGAACCTCACCCGCGACATCCTGGAGCGCGTGGTGCAAATCTTCGAGTCGTGCAACTTCCAGGACCTGACCGGCCAACGCATCAACAAGGTGGTGGCGACGCTCAAGTTCATCGAAGACCACATCGTCAAGATGATGGACATCTGGGGCGGCATCGAAGCCTTGAAGGACTTCACCCCGGTCGCGATCGCGGAACGCGACGGCGACGCCAGGCTCCTCAACGGCCCCAAGCTCGACGACGATGCCGGCCACGCCTCCCAGGACGACATCGACGCCCTGTTCAATTGAGCGGCCTTCCGTTGAACCTGTGATTTGAGGCGCCGGCCCGGTGACGACCCACCGGGGTCGCGGCGCGTCTCCCGCAAAATTGCAGCACGCCCGAAACCGCGCTGACACGGCCCGCTGCGCGGCTTGACAGTCTCAACGGTATTTGCTGTAATTTCTGTTATGATAGAAATTACAGCAAATACCGCACCTCCGACGACTAAACTCGCGGCCCTCGCGCCGGCGGTCGAACGCTTCATCCTGCATTGGGGCGACATGGGCGGCCAATGGGGCGTCAACCGTTCGGTCAGCCAGATCCACGCACTGCTCTATCTCTCGGAACGCCCGCTGACGGCGGAGGAAATCGCCGAGACCCTGGGCCTCGCTCGCTCCAACGTGTCGAATTCCATCAAGGAGCTGCAGTCCTGGAACCTGATCCGGCGGGTGCCGGTCCGGGGCGATCGGCGCGAGCATTTCGAGGCCGAGGCCGACGTCTGGGAGTTGTTCACCCGTATCGCGGCAGGGCGCAAGGAGCGCGAGATTGATCCCGCGATCGCGGCGCTGAAATTCTGCGTGTCGGCCGCCGATGGCGACGGCAAGGTCCATCCGGTCGCCCGCAAGCGGCTCAAGGATATGCTGGAATTCGTCGAGACCCTGGAGGGCTGGTACGCCCAGATGCTCACGGTGCCGAAGCCGAAGCTTGCCGGGCTGATCCGGCTCGGCACCCGGATCGTGAACCTCCTGCCGGGCGGCAAGGCCAAATAGCCGGGAGCGGGATCATGCAGGGCGCCGCTACCGAACCGCACCGCACGTCGCGCTCCCAAGACACGCTTCCCGAAGCCGAAATCGGCGACCTGCGGTTCCGTGCCCTGCTGTCGGACCACGACTGGGCAAGCCTGCCGCCGCAGGTGCGCCGCCGGTTTTCCAAGCGCCTCGCGGGCGGCCGCACCGCCGTCTATGTGGGCGAGGTGGTCGAGACCCGCATGAGCGCGGCGGGCTATCTGCTGGCCCAGGCGGCGCGGCTGATCGGAGCACCGTTTCCGACCTCGACCGACAGCAACGTGCCGAGCATCGTCAGCGTCACCGAGGACATGGCGACCGGCGGCCAGATCTGGACGAGGCTCTATGCCCGCCGGGCCAGCTTTCCTCAGGTCATCCATTCATCGAAGCGCTTCTGTGGACCGACCGGACTCGAAGAGCATGTGGGCGGTGGGGTCGGCATGGCGCTGATGCTGCATGTCGACGCCGGCATGCTGGTGTTCCGCAGCGCCGGATATTTCGTCGACGTGCTGGGCCGCCGCCTGTCGCTGCCCGACGAGCTTACGCCCGGCGCCCTCAGCGTCACCCACGCGGAGCTCGGCGATGGCCGTTTCGCATTCACCCTCGACGTGGCGCATCCGCGTCTCGGCCTGCTGATCCACCAGCAAGCCGTGTTTCGGGAGATTGAAACATGACCTCCACCCTGCTGTGGACTTTGATCGTCGTGCAGATCGCCATGGGGGCGTTCGACACCATCTATCATCACGAGCTGACCGAGCGGCTCGCGTGGCGGCCGACGCAGCGGCGCGAACTGGCGCTCCACGCCGTGCGCAACCTGCTCTATGCGGTGCTGTTCCTGACGCTCGGCTGGTGCGAACCGCTCGGCGCCTGGACCGGGCTCGTCATCGCCATCCTGGTCATCGAGGTCGTCGTCACCCTGCTGGACTTCATCGAGGAGGATGCGAGCCGCAAGCTGCCGGCGAGCGAGCGCATCAATCATACGCTGCTGGCGATCAACTACGGCGCAATCCTTATGCTGCTGCTTCCGGTGCTGTTCGACTGGATGGCGCAAGGCACGGCGCTGCACCTTGTCAATCACGGCGCGCTGAGCGCAATCGCGACCCTGGCGGCGCTCGCGGTGATCGGGTCCGGTGTGCGCGACGTCTACGCGTCGCGGCGCACCCGGCGTCTCGTGCCGGCGCGACCGGAAGGACTGGCGAAGCCGCTTGCGCACCGGCGGCACCTGCTGGTGACCGGCGCGACCGGATTCGTCGGCCGTCGCCTAGTCGAGGCGCTGACGGCCGCCGGCCATGACGTGACGGTGCTGACGCGGGATTCGCGCAGGACCGAGGTGCTGCGCCCGCCGTTCCGGGTCGTCAGCTCGCTCGACCAAATCGCGAGCGATGCCGCGATCGACGCCATCATCAATCTCGCCGGCGAACCGATCGCGGACGGATTGTGGACGCGGGCGCGGCGGCGCCGCATCTTAAGATCGCGCGTGCGCATCACCCGCGAGGTGGTGCGGCTGATCGCCCGGCTCGACAAGCATCCCGACGTGCTGGTCAGCGGCTCCGCCATCGGCTGGTACGGGCTGTGGCAGGACGAAGCCCTGACGGAATTCGACGGCGGCAAGGCGTGTTTCACCCACCGGGTCTGCGAGGCCTGGGAGCGCACCGCCAGGCGGGCGCGGGCGCTCGGCGTCCGGGTGGTGCTGCTGCGCACCGGCCTCGTGCTCGGCACCGAGGGCGGGCTGCTCAGCAGGATGCTGACGCCGTTCGAATACGGCCTCGGCGGCCCGATCGGGAGCGGCGCGCAATGGATGTCGTGGATCGAGCGGGACGACCTGGTGCGGCTCATCGTCCATATCGTGGCGACGCCACGTCTGTCAGGCCCCATCAACGCCACCGCACCGGGGCCGGTGCGCAACGCCGCTTTCGCGCTCGAGCTCGGCCGTGCCCTCAACCGTCCCACCCGGCTGCGCGTGCCGTCCGCCTTGCTGCACCGGCTCGCCGGCGCCTTCGCGGATGAATTGCTGATCGGCGGGCAGCGGGTGCTGCCGGCGAAGGCCGAAGACAGCGGCTTCCAGTTCCGGCATACGACGCTCGCAAGCGCGCTTGCCGCGATGCTGGGGGCGCCACGACCGGCGGCGAGCCAACACTATGGAGCGATCGTGGAGCGCATCAGGGAAGCGTGATCCGTCAATCAGTGTGGCAGCGATCCGGGCTGTTGCGAGTACCAGGTCGCGCCGTATTCGTCCAAGATCACGCCTGTGTGGTGGATGTAGCCAAGCAGCCCGGCGCTCAAGGCCGCCTGCCCGGCACAGAGCGCAATCAGAATGGCGCGGGCGCGCCAGCGCTCTGGCGTCCGGTCACCATAGAACACGGCCGAGGCGGCCCAGAGCGCCATCAGCGGCGCGACCGCGACCAAATAATGCCGTTCGGCGTGCGCGCCCGCGATGGTCAGCAGGGTGAGAATTCCGCCATAGCCCCAGAACGTCGCAGCGATGAGGACCGTCTCGGGGCTCTCGCCGAGGAAAACCTTCCGTGCGTCCGGCCACCCGTCGCGGCGGGCCGCGCGGATTGCTTGAATAAGGACGACGAGAAGCAGCGCCGCGAGCACAAGGTGAACCGCTGCCATGAGATAAGTCGGCCGGCCCGCCAGCATTGGGCCTGCCAGGTAATCGCGCATGTGTGCGGGACCAAGCGTATAATCAATGCCGAATCCGAACGGCTGAGTGACGAAGCGCGGAAAGAAGCCCGGGATCGGGCCCCGCCAGTGCGGGGCTGCGGCTGCGGCGTGACGGGACAGCTCGAGCAACCACGGCAGCGCCGGCACGGCCCCGATGACGCTGCCGGCGAGCCAGCCCTTCCAGGGAAATGCCCCCCGGTCGCAGAACAGCGTCCACGCCGCCACGGCACCCGCCAGAATGGCGGCACTGAGATGCACCTGCGCCATCAGCGCGCCGAGAAGCCCCCAGGCGAAGGCTGCGCCGACGCCGCGGCGAAACCACCAGGCGGCCACGAAGGCGATCATCGCCAGCGGCAACACGCTCGGCGGCCAGATCTTGCGCTCGAAGATCACCGCCAGCGGGTTGACCGCCCACAGTGCCGCCGCCCACAGCCAATGCTCACGGCGCTGCTTCGGCACGACCGCAAAAGCGAAAGCCGCGAATGCTACGATGGCAGCGATGTTGAGGCTCTGCACTGCTCGGGCGAGGTCCGGCGGCGTTTCGACGCCGACGACCGCGAATAATCCTGCGAAGACCCACAGGCTCATGCCCGGATTGGGCGGTCCCAGACTGGTCGTCATGCCGGACCAGGGCCATGGACCGCCCGCGACCATGGACTGCGCGTGGACGAAGGTCCAAACCTCGTCGCCCTTCCATTCGATGTCGCCCGGATAGGCGAGCCGCAGCGCAATTCCTGCGGCGACAGCGAGCGCGAGGCCCAGTCCGGTCAGCAAAGCCGGCACGCCCTACAGGATCTCCCCCACCCGCTCCGGCGGGCGGCACAGGCGGGTGCCCTTCGGCGACTGCACCACCGGGCGCTCGATCAGGATCGGATGGGCGTGCATGGCGGCGATCAGTGCGGCCTCCGACAGCGTCTCGTCGCCGAGGCCGAGCTCGTCATAGGGCGTGCCGCGACGGCGCAACAGGTCGCGCGGCGTCATGGCCATCGCCCGGAGAGCCGCCTTGATGGCGGTGACGCTCGGGGCCGCGTTGACGTAGTCGACGACCTTCGGCTCGATGCCGCGCGCGCGGATCAGACCCAGCACCTTGCGCGAGGTCGCGCATTTCGGGTTGTGCCAGATGGTGACGGTCATCGCGACGATCATTGCGGCTGAGCGGCAGCCGGCTTCCTGGCCCGCGCCGTGCGGGCCGGTGCCGACCCCTCGGCGCCGCAGCGCACCAGCACCATGTTGCCGTAGCGGCCGGCGATTTCGGGGTCGACCCATTTCAGGATCAGCACCCGCCCGTCGAAGGTCACCACCTCGCGATCGTCGGCGCCGGCCGGATCGGGGCCTGGCCCCACATAGGTCTTGCCCTCGACGCTGCCTTTGAGGGTCATGTCCATCCTCTGGGGATTGTCATGACCGAGCATCAAGACGCCGCCCGAGGGAGAACGCTCGATGGTGTAGGGTTGCGAGCATTGGCCCCGCGCAGCCGTTTCGGTGCGGGCGCGATCCTGCTCGCGGTGGTAGGACGCGAG
>Ga0209415_10013923_pt1 | contig 13180 bp, 11 predicted proteins | sample PeaSoiSIISIP2007_FD_187696 | JGI IMG/M metagenome (GOLD analysis project Ga0209415, IMG submission 187696) | Peat soil microbial communities from Weissenstadt, Germany - SII-SIP-2007 (SPAdes) (version 2) | ecosystem: Environmental > Terrestrial > Soil > Wetlands > Peat | place: Germany... | reverse complement strand
CGGAGGTGAGTGCGTAGTCATGGCGGTGTTCGAACCGGGACAGATCCATTCCATCGAGCTCGAGGCGGAGATGCGCGCGTCCTACATGGACTACGCGATGAGCGTCATCATCAGCCGCGCGCTGCCCGACATCCGTGACGGTCTCAAGCCCGCGCAGCGGCGCATCCTCTGGGCGATGCTCGACACGGGGATGACCGCCGGTGCGCGATACCAGAAGTGCGCGGCGGTCGTCGGCGAGGTGCTTGGCAAGTACCATCCTCACGGGGACACGGCCGTGTACGACACGCTCGTCAGGCTCGCGCAGCCGTGGGTGATGCGGTATCCGCTCATCGACGGACAGGGGAACTTCGGATCGGTCGACGGTGACCCGCCCGCCGCCTACCGGTACACCGAGGCGCGCATGACCGCGGTGGCGATGAGCCTCGTCGACGACATCGAGAAGGATACGGTCGACTTCGGCCCGAACTTCGCCAACGTGCCGGGGGTGCGCGAGCCGCTCGTGATGCCGTCGCTGCTTCCCAACCTGCTCATCAACGGCGCGAGCGGCATCGCCGTCGGCATGGCGACCAACATCCCGCCCCACAACCTGGGCGAGGTGTGCGATGCGGTGATCCGCCTCATCGACGATCCCGACACCGCGACCGAGGATCTCATCCGCATCGTCAAGGGTCCGGACTTCCCCACGGGCGGGATCATCTACACGCGCGACATCGCCAACGTGTACGGCACGGGGCACGGACGCATCGTCATGCGCGCCCAGGTCGATTTCGAGGAGTCGAAGTCGGGCCGCGAGCAGATCATCGTGCGCGAGCTTCCCTACCAGGTCAACAAGTCCCGCCTCATGCAGACGATCGCCGAGCTCGTCAACGACCGCAAGATCGAGGGCATCGCCGACCTGCACGATGAGTCAGGCCGCGAGGACAAGGTGCGGATCGTGATCGAGCTCAAGTCGAACGCGCGGCCGCACACGGTCCTCAACAACCTGTACAAGCACACTCAGCTGCAGATGACGTTCGGCGCGCTGATGCTCGCGATCGTCGACGGGCGCCCGCAGGTGCTGAGCCTCAAGGCGATGCTCCAGCACTACATCACGCACCGGCGCGATGTGGTCACGCGACGGACGCGGCACGAGCTGGAGACCGCACGCGACCGAGCCCATATCCTCGAAGGGCTGATCATCGTCCTCGACAACCTCGACGAGACGATCGCGATCATTCGCGGCGCGCAGGACGAGAAGGCCGCGCAGACCGCCCTCGAGCAGCGCTTCAGCCTCACCGATCGCCAGTCGAAGGCGATCGTCGATCTCCGCCTCGGACGGCTGACTCGGCTCGAGAGCGGAAAGCTCCGTGAGGAGTACGAGGAGCTGATCAAGCGGATCACCCAGCTCGAGGACATCCTCGCGAATCCCCGCCTGATCGACGGTGTGATCAAGGAGGAGGTCACCTCGCTCAGGAAGCGGTTCGCCGATCCGCGCCGGAGCGAGATACGTCACGACGAGCTGGAGATGAACGAGGAGGACCTCATCCCGCAGGAGCAGGTCTTCGTGACCCTCACCCACCGCGGGTACGTCAAGCGGATGCCGCTCGACACGTATCGCGCCCAGCACCGCGGCGGCAAGGGCATCGTCGGCGCGCGCCGCTCGACCGACGAGGATTACATCGAGCATTCGACGACGGCGAACACGCACAGCGACATGCTCTTCTTCACCAATCGCGGCCGCGTGTTCCGCTTGCGCACCCACGAGATCCCCGACGTGAAGCGCCAGGCGAAGGGCATCCCGATCATCAACCTCATCGACGTCGACCAGGGCGAGAAGGTCACCGCGCTCATCGACATGGAGGTGTTCAGCGACGAGCAGTACCTTGTCATGGTCACCAAGCTCGGTCAGATCAAGAAGACCCCCGCCGCGGCGTACGCCGCGGTGCGCCGCAACGGGCTCATCGCGATCAACCTCCAGGACGACGACGAGCTGAACTGGGTGCGCCGTTCCTCCGGTGGCGACGAGGTCCTCGTGGTCACCCGCCGGGGCAAGGGCTCGCGCTTCACCGAAAAAGAGGTTCGCCCGATGGGCCGGGACACCATGGGCGTCGGGGCGATCCGGCTTCGCAAGGGGGACGAGGTCGCCGGCTTCGACATCGTGAATCCCAACGGCTACGTGCTCGTGATCACCGAGAACGGCTTCGGCAAGCTGACCCCGATGAGCGACTACCCGGTGAAGAGCCGGAACATCCAGGGCGTGTACACGGTCGACCAGACCGCGATCCCCAAGATCGGTGAGATCGTCGGCATGCGCGTGGTCGAGGAGCTCTCCGAGGACCTGATGGTCATCTCCACCAAGGGCCAGGTGATCCGTATCCCGCTCGAGCAGGTGCGCATCTCGGGTCGTCAGACCCGCGGCGTGATCATCATGCGGCTCGAGGACGACGACCGGGTCGCGTCCATCGCGGGTGTCGGAGCGGTCGTCTCGCTCGAAGCGTGAGCCAGGTCTTCGATCTCGCCGACGCGTACCTCGACGGCGTCTGCGAGCTCAACCCGATCGAGGCCACCATCATCGGCGTGACCGGCCACGACCACGAGGTCACCGACTACTCGCCGGACGGGGTCGGCGCTCGCGTTGCGCTCGCCAGATCGACCCTGAGTGAGCTCGGCGGCGCGGCGATCGGCTCGGATGCCGACCGGCTCGCGGCGGAGGTGCTCCGTGATCGCCTGGCGGTCGTGGTCGAAGGATTCGAGGCCGGCGCGCCGTGGCGGCAGCTCTCCAACCTCGACTCGCCGCTCAGCTTCGTTCGCATGGGTTTCGATCTCATGCCTCGCGAGTCGCCCGAGCACTGGGAGCGGATCGCGACCCGAATGGCCCTGGTCCCCAGGGCGCTCGAGGGATATGTCGCGTCCCTTCGCCACGGGCTCGCCACCGGTGCGATCGCGGCACGGCGCCAGGCGATGGCATGCGCGACCCAGGCAGCGACCCTCGGTGGCCTCGACGGCCGCGGCGATCCGTACTTCGTCGCGCTCGCAGCCACGCCCCATCCCGAACCACTCGCAGGACGGCTGCGAAGCGGGGCGCAGGCGGCGACCGCGGCCTACGCGGGCCTCGCACGATTCCTGCGCGAGGAGTACGCGCCGAAGGCGCGCGAGGCCGACGCGATGGGCGCGGATCTCTACCAGATCGGCGTCCACCGCTACCTCGGCATGGCGTGCGATCTCGAAGCCACCTACGCCTGGGGCTGGGAGGAGCTGCACCGCATCGAGACGCAGATGGAGCGCGTCGCCGATCTCATCGCGCCGGGCCAGGGGATCGCCGGGGCGACGGCGATGCTCGAGGATGATCCCGCGCGGAGCATCGAGGGCATCGACAAGCTCCTCGCGTGGTTGCAGGACCTGACCGACCGCACGCTGGACGATCTCGACGGGGTGCACTTCGACATCCCCGAGCCGCTCCGGCGCGTCGAGTGCTGCGAGGCGCCGCCCGGAAGCTCGGAGGCCATCTACTACACGGCGCCGTCGACCGACTTCAGCCGCCCGGGCCGCACCTGGCACCCGGCGCACGGACGAACCCGGTTCCCGCTCTGGACCGAGGTGACCACGGCGTACCACGAGGGCGCCCCGGGGCATCACCTGCAGATCGGCCTGTGCATGACCTTCGGCGACCGTCTGACGCGCTTCCAGCGCCTCCTGGGCAGGTATCCGGGGCACTCGGAGGGATGGGCGCTGTACGCGGAGCGCCTCATGGAGGAGCTGGGCTACCTGGAGCGGCCGGACTACCTGCTCGGGATGCTCTCCGCGCAGGCGTTTCGCGCGATGCGCGTGGTGGTCGACATCGGTCTCCACCTCCAGCTCGAGGTCCCACGCACGGAGGCATACGCTCCCGGGCGGGTGTGGGACTGGGACCTGGCGCTTCCGTTCGTCAACCGCTACATCGGGCGGGACGCCGCGTTCGCCACGAGCGAGCTGGTCCGCTACTGCGGGATGCCCGGACAGGCGATCTGCTACAAGGTCGGCGAGCGGGCGTGGCTGGACATCAGATCGCAGATGCGCGCCAGGCTCGGTGCCTCATTCGACCTGAAGCGATTCCACATGGACGCGCTCAACCTCGGGTCGCTCCCTCTCGACGTCCTGCAGCGGGAGTTGCTCGGGGCTGCTTGATATGTGGTGTGGGGGCGCTCCCGCACCCCGTCACCAGTTCGCGGCGTCGAGCTCAGGCGTCGCCGCCGTCGCTCAGCGCAAAGGTCGTCAGGCCGCCTTGCCGATCTTGAAGATCTTGGTGCCGCACACCGGGCAGGTGCCCGTGGTCGCAGGCTTGCCGTTCTTCATGGTGATGGCCTGAGCGCCCTTGATCTCGCGCTGCTCCTTGCATTTGAGGCAATAGCCGGTGGCCATGTGCTCTCCTCCGGTGGGTTGGTGGGTTCTGTGACTGCTCGGAGGCAGGTTGCGGGCATTCTAGCCACATCGGAGCCGAATTGGAGCCGAATTCAGCCCGGGACCCTGTGACAGTCGGGAACGCCGGCCCTCAGACGGGGGTGACGGTGGTCGCGAGATGGGTCCGGAAGAACGCCCGGGTCCGCTCCCACGCCAGCCGCGAGGCGTCCGCGTCGTAGACCTCGGGACGGGTGTCGTTGAAGAACGCGTGGTCGGCGCCCTGGTACCAGAAGAACTCGACGTCCACCCCGGCGCCCCGAAGCTCCGCCTCCAGCGCGTCGACCTGCTCGTGCGTGTACGCGCCGTCCAGCTCGGCGAAGTGGCCGAGGACCGCGCCCTTGATGTCGCCGATCTCCGGCTTCGCGGCTGCGGTCGCCCCCATGTAGGGGTAGAACGGCACGACCGCCGCGAACACCGGGCTCAACGTCGCCGCGTACAGGGCCAGCGCGCCGCCCATGCAGAATCCCACGATGCCGACGCGATCGCCCGCCGTGCGGTCGTTGGCGGCCAGCCACGCGCCGGCGCCGATCATGTCCCGCGCCGCCCCCGCGAGGTTGAGCTCCATGAGCAGCTTGCCCGCCTCGTCCGGCTCCTTCGTCGCCTTCCCGTGATACAGGTCCGGCGCGAGCGCGACGAATCCCTCGGCTGCGAAGCGGTCGCACAGGTCCTCGATGTGCGGGACCAGTCCCCACCACTCCTGGATGACCACCACTCCGGGGCCATGGCCACTGGAAGGCGTCGCGAGGTACCCGGTGCAGGTGTGTCCGTTGCTCGGAAACTCGACCGCCTCACCCATGGCTCACTCCTTCACCTGACGGCCGGCTCACGCAGCCGGATGCTCGTTGCTGTGCGCCTCGATGAGCTTCTGAGCGACGTGCGCCGGCACCTCCTCGTAGCTCGAGAACGACATCGAATACCGGCCGCGACCCTGGGTCATGGCGCGCAGCTCGACCGGGAACGTGTACATCTCAGCCTGCGGAACGTGCGCGTTGACCTCGGCACGTCCGTCGCCCAGCGGGTTGACGCCGCCCACCCGGCCGCGCTTGGAGTTGAGCAGCCCCATGATGTCGCCGGTGAAGCGCTCGGGCACGATCACCTTCACGTCCATGATCGGCTCGAGGATCACCGGGGATGCCTTCTGCACGGCCTCGCGCATCGCCATCGCCCCGGCGATCTGAAACGCGATGTCCTTGCCGTCGACGCTGTGCGTGGACCCGTCGACGAGGCGGACCTTCACATCGACGATCGGGTTGCCAGTGACGGCTCCCTGCTCCATCGTCTGGCGCACGCCCTTCTCGACCGAGGGGCGGAACTGGTGCGGGATCGAGCCGCCGAAGATCTTGTCCTCCCACTCGTACCCGCCCCCGCGCGGCAGCGGCTCGATCTCGATCGTGGCGTCACCGTAGAGCCCGGCGCCGCCCGACTGCTTCTTGTACTTGTGCCCGACGCGGGCGGTGCCGTTGATCGTCTCGCGATACGGGATCTTGGGTGGCTGCAGCACCGCGTCGACCCCGAACTTGCGCTTCATGCGCTCGAGCGCGACGTCCAGGTGCACGTCGCCCAGTCCGTGCACGAGAACCTCGTTCGTGACCGGATCGCGGTCCGTCGCGAACGTGACGTCCTCTTCGGTGATGCGCGTGAGCGCGCTCATGATCTTGTCCTCGTCGCCCTTCGTGCGAGCGAAGATCGCCGCCGAGGCGGTCGACGCCGGCCACGGCAGCGGCGCCATGGTCACCGGCGCGTCCTTCGCGCACAGCGTGTCGCCGGTCTGGGTGTGCACGAGCTTCGTGACCACACCGATGTCGCCGGCCACCACCTCGGCGACCGTGACGATCGCCTTGCCATTCGGCTGCCCGAGCTGCGCGAATCGCTCGTCCTGGCCGAGCCGGACCGTGACCGGGTGGCTGTCGCCGCGCATCGTCCCGCGCAGCACCTTGAAGTACGAGAGCTTGCCGAAGCTGTCGACCGTCGTCTTGAAGACGTGCGCGCAGAGCTTGCCGTCCGGGTCGCATGCGAGCGACACCTCGTTCCCCTTCGCGTCGATGCCGGTGCGTGGTCGCTCCGTCGGTGCGGGAAGGTACCGGACGATGCTGTCGAGGATGAGCGCGGCCCCCTTCTCCGACGGCGCCGCCGCGCAGACGATCGGCACCAGTGAACCGCGCGCCGTCGCCGCGTGCAGCGCCGTGCGCACCTCTTCGTCGGTGAGCTCGGTGCCCTCGAGGTACTTCTCGAGCAGCGCGTCGTCGCTCTCCGCCGCCGCGTCGACGAGCGCCGAGTGCGCGCGGCCGATCTCCGCACTCATCTCATCGGGGACCGGCCCATCCGTCGCGCGTCCGCGGTCATCGAACACGTGCGCGCTGTCGTTGACGAGGTCGACGTAGCCGCGGAACCCGTCCGCCGCGCCGATCGGCACCGCGACCGCGATCGGCGTGCGCGAGAATGCCTCGCGGAGCGCATCGACCGTCGCCTCGTATGCGGCGTTCTCCTTGTCCATGCGATTGACGACGATGAGGGCGGGAACCCCCGCCGCGCGGATCATCTCCCAGGCCATCTCCGCGCCCACCTGCACCGTCCCGGTGGCGCCGACGACGAGCACCGCCGCGTCGGCGACCGCGAGCGCCCCGACGACCTCCCCGGCGAAATCCTGGAATCCCGGCGCGTCGATGAGGTTGACGCGATGCCCGTTCCAGTCGCAGTGCGCGATGGCGAGGCCGATGCTCATCGACCGCCGCTGCTCCTCGGGCTCATGGTCGAACAGCGAGGTCGCCTGCTCGGTCGACCCCATGCGCTGCGTGGCGCCGGCGGTGTGCAGCAGCGCCTCGCAGAGAGTCGTCTTCCCGTCGTGGCTGTGACCAACCACTGCGACTGTGCGGATGCGATCAGGCGTGGGCGTCGGCATGGCGAATGAACTCCAGAGAGCACTCCTGGACCGAAGGAGGGCAATGGTAGCGGCTCGCGCCGCCCATCCATGACCGGATCAGGCCGGAGGGCGCCGGGCCACGACGAGGATGCTCTGGGAGACCGGCGTCGCCGGCCGGCTGCCCCATCCGTCGTACATCGAGACGACCTCGAGACCGGCGCCGCGAAACAATCCCGGGATCGAACCGAGCGGGCACAACCACCCGCTCGTCTGGCGCACGGCGACCTTCCCGCCGTCGAGCAACGCGACCTCGCGAAGGACGTACGTGTGCCGGCGCGGATCGTAGACGGAGTCGCCGAGGAGCACGTGACGCCGGTCGGCGAGCAGTGAGTTGGGCACGACGTCCCACCAGTCGAGGCGGCCGGGCGGCTGCTCGGGACGAAGCCGCATCTCCACGATCACGGAACCGCTGTCCGCCAGCGACCTCGCGATGCGCCGGAGCACCTTCGGCTGCTCGAGACGAGGGAAGGCCTCGAGGACGTAATAGACGAGGAGCGCGGCGTCGAAGCGACCCTCCGGGAGTTCCATCTCGCGCAGGTCCGCGCGCACGAACCGGGCGGTCCCACGGAGGATCGCCGAGCGAACGAGGCCCCGAGCATGCCGTAGGGCAACCGCGCTGACGTCGACCCCGGTGACGTGGTGACCGGCGCCGGCCAGGGGCACCGCGTAGAGGCCCGGCCCGCACCCGGCGTCGAGGATCCGCGCGGGTGGCGCGGGGAGCAGTGTGCGCAGACGGCGCAGGTGCCCCGCGATCACCGTCCTCCTCCGGCTCGCGCCATCGTGCGCCTGGTCGAGGTGCTCGCGCAGCAGCCTCCGCGCGTACTCGGGCTTCCCCCAGTCGAGCTCAGCTGCGGGGTCGAACGGCACCGGCCACGGTGGAAGGCTGGAAGGACGAAGCGCGCGGCGCATGTTCGCGGCAGCGTAGGCCACAATCGCCGCCCATGGGCGGTGCCATCGGCCAGTGGGTCACGAGCGGAGGCGTGTTCGTCGTCTTCGGGCTGATGATCATCAACAGCTGCGGGGTGCCCTTCCCAAGCGAGGTGATCATGCCGGTGGCCGGCGTCCTCGCCGCGACCGGGCACTTCAGCATCGCCGCGGTGATCATCGCGGGCATCGCCGGCAACCTCGTGGGCGCCCTGATCGCCTACTCGCTGGCACGGCGGTTCGGGCGGCCGCTGCTCCTCGGCCCCGGACGGCACATCGGCATCTCCGCGAGCCATCTGGACCTCGCCGACCGGTGGTTCGCCCGGTTCGGGTTGCCGACGGTCTTCTTCGGCAGGATGCTGCCGGTGATCTGCACGTACATCTCCTTCCCGGCGGGGCTCGCCAAGGTCCCGCCCGCCTGGTTCGCGTCGCTCTCGCTGCTCGGGTCGGCCGTGTGGGTGACCTTTCTGACCCTCGTCGGCTACGAGGTGGGCGCGAACTACACGAAGGTGTCCGGTCCGATCAGCAAGATCGCCATCGGGATCGCCGTGCTGGTCGTCCTTGCCGTGCTCGGCTGGTACCTCAGGGGACGGCGCAAGGCCGCCGCGAGATCAGACGCCGGACGCTGAGCGCCGGGTCAGGACATGTCCGGCCAGGGGCTGGCGGAGTCGGTCTCTCCCTCCTCGCCCTCGGCCCGCTGACGGTACCGCTCGGCCACCATCTTGTACGCCACGGTCTTGGGGAGACCGAGCTTGACGAGGCTCTTCACCTCGTCGGCCATGACCTTGTCACGGGCGGTCTCGATCGCGGCGACGAGATCCTCGATGGAAACGGCGGACGCGCGCTTGGACATCGATAGCAGTCTACCAACGGTTCGCCAGAGCAAACCTCAGGGTGGCGGCGGACCGCCCGCTGCCGGGCGCCTCCCATGGCCCGGCATACTTTGAGCATGGCGTACCTTCCGAACTCCGACGCCGAGCGCCGCGAGATGCTCGACGCCGTGGGAGCGGCGTCGGAGGCCGATCTCTTCACGACCATCCCGGCGGCCCTGCGCAACCCGAGCATCGACCTGCCGGCGCCGCTCTCCGAGCAGGATCTCGTCGCCGAGATGGAACGCCTCGCGTCGCTCAATCGCTCGCTGAGCCGCTACGACAGCTTCCTCGGCGCCGGCGTCTACCGGCGGTTCAGCCCCGCGATCGTCCGCGGCACCATCTCCCGCCCGGAGTTCTACACCGCCTACACGCCGTACCAGGCTGAGGCTTCACAGGGGACCCTGCAGACGATCTTCGAGTTCCAGTCGATGATCTGCGCGCTCACGGGCCTCGATGTCGCCAACGCTTCGCTCTACGACGGCGCGACCGCAGCCGCTGAGGCGATGGTCATCGCGGTCCAGGCGACCGGGCGCACCCGCGTCGCGGTCGCGGACACCGTGCATCCCGAGACGATCGCCGTGCTCCGGACCTTCGGCCAGGGACGGCGCATCGGCATCGACGTCATCCCCAGCCACGAGGGGCTGCTCGATCCCGGCGCGGTTCGCGCGGCGATCGGCGCCGAGCACGCGGCGCTCATCGTCCAGCTTCCGAGCTTCGAGGGGACGATCCAGGACATCGCGCCGCTCGCGCAGGCGGCGCACGACGCGGGCGCGCTCGCCGTCTGCGCCACCGACCTCCACGCGTGCGCGCTGTTGACCCCTCCGGGCGCGTGCGGCTTCGACGTCGCGGTCGGCGACGGACAGCCGCTCGGGATCCCCGCATCGTTCGGCGGACCGCACGTCGGATTCATGGCCGTCGCGCAGGCGCAGATGCGGCGCATCCCCGGACGCCTGGTCGGCATGACGCTCGATCACGATGGGCAGCGCGCGTACACGCTGACGCTGCAGGCGCGCGAGCAGCACATCCGGCGCGAGCACGCCACCTCCAACATCTGCACCAACCATGCGTTGATCGCGCTCGCCGCGACCGTGTACATGGCGCACATGGGCGCGGGCGGGATGCGCAGGGTGGCCGAGGTCAGCGCGCAGCGCGCGCATCACCTCGCGGAGCGGCTCGCCAGTGTCGACGGGCTGACGCTCGCGCACCCGTCGAGCCCATTCCTCTGGGAGTTCGTGCTCCGCACGCGAGGGAGCGCGGCCGCATTCGCGCGCGCTCTGCGCGAGCGCGGGATCGTCGCCGGGCTGCCGCTCGGCCGGATCGATCCGGCTCGCGACAACGAGTTGCTCGTGTGCTGCACGGAGCTGACCACGCCACAGGCGATCGATCATTACGTCGCCGCGGCAGGCGAGGTGATCGCCGCGGGGCTGGCCGAGAGCGCCGTGATGGTGCCGGCATGAGCGACACCATCCCCGCAGCGTCGCGCGCCGCTCGCTGGGCCGTCGACGAGCCGCTCGTCTTCGAGCTGAGCACCGACTACACGGGCGGCCCCGCAGTGACCGCCGCCGGCGTGCCGGCGACCACGTCGGCGACGTCGATTCCCGAGGCGCTGCTGCGCGCGACGCCACCGCAGGTTCCCGCGGTGCCGGAGCCGGTCCTCGCGCGTCATTTCGGGCGTCTCGCGCGGCGCAATCACAACCTCCACGAGGGGGCGTACCCGCTCGGCTCGTGCACCATGAAGTACAACCCCGTCGTCGACGAGCAGCTCGCGTGGCTCGACGGGTTCGCGCAGGTGCATCCGTATCAGGACGAGGACGACGTCCAGGGCGCGCTGCAGTTGATGTGGGAGCTCGACCGCCTGCTCGCGTCGATCACCGGGATGGCGCGGATGTCGCTGCAGCCTGCCGCGGGAGCCCACGGAGAGTGGACGGGCCTGCGCATGATCCAGGCGTATCACGCGGACCGAGGCGACACGAGTCGCACGCGCGTGCTCATCCCCGACTCCGCGCACGGCACCAACCCCGCGTCAGCAGCGTCGTGCGGGCTCGAGGTCGTGACCGTGAAGAGCAACCACGACGGCACCGTCGACGTCGAGGATTTCTCGAAGCACCTCGACAGCACCGTCGCCGCGGTGATGCTCACCAACCCGAACACGCTCGGAGTCTTCGAGAAGGACATCGTCGACATCGCGCGGCTCGCGCACGAGGCGGGCGCTCTCGTCTACTACGATGGCGCGAACCTCAACGCCCTGGTCGGCGTCGCGCGGCCCGGTGACATGGGATTCGACGTCGTCCACCTCAACCTGCACAAGACGTTCTCCACACCGCACGGCGGCGGCGGCCCCGGGGCCGGTCCGGTCGGTGTCAGCGAGCGCCTCGTGGACTTCCTGCCCACGCCGACGATCGAACGCGACGGCGATCGCTTCCTGCTCGATCACGATCGGCCGAAGAGCGTGGGCAAGGTCCGCTCGTACTACGGGAACTTCGGGATGCTGGTGCGCGCCTACGCGTACATCCGCGCCTACGGCGACCATCTCCCGTGGGTGGCGCGCGACGCCGTGCTCAACGCCCGGTACCTGCAGTCGAAGCTTGCCGGTCACTTCGCGATGGCGGTCGACACGTCGTGCATGCACGAGTTCGTGGCGAGCACGCACGGCGGTCCGGTGGAGGGCCTGCGCGCGATGGACGTCGCGAAGCGGCTGCTCGACTACGGTGTGTACGCGCCGACCGTGTACTTCCCGCTCACCGTCCCGGAGGCGCTGATGTTCGAGCCCACCGAGACCGAGTCGAAGCAGAGCCTCGATGCGCTGGCGGAGGTCTGCGTCGCGATCGTCGACGAGGCAGCGCGCGACCTCGCGTTCGTGCAGGCCGCGCCGCATGAGACACCGGTGCGACGTGTCGACGAGGTTCGCGCCGCGCGCCATCCGATGCTGCGATGGACGCCGTGATCAGCAGTGGTGACACCGCGCTCAGAGAGGAGTTGCGCGAGCTGCTGGCGCTCCGGGCGCTGAAGTTCGGACAGTTCACGCTGACCAGTGGGCGGACCAGCGACTTCTATGTCGACGGCAGGCAGGTGACGCTGGACGGCCGCGGTCTCTATCTCATCGCCCGATTGGTGCTCGAATACTGCCGCGAGCACGGGATCGACGCGGTCGGCGGCCTGACGATGGGCGCCGATCCGATCGCCGCCGGGGTCGCCGCGTTGAGCGGCACGGAACCGCAGCCCATCACCGCGTTCATCGTGCGCAAGGAGGTCAGGGACCACGGGACCGGCCGCACCATCGAGGGACCCGACCTGGGACCTGGGATGCGCGTGCTGCTCGTCGACGACACGCTGACCACCGGCGGCACATTCCTGCAGGCGCAGGAGAAGGTGGCCGCAACCGGAGCGACGATCGTCGGCGCGCTCTGCGTGGTTGACCGCGAGGAGGGAGGGCGCGCGGCGTTGGAAGCCGCCGGCCTCCAGCTGCATTCCCTCTTCCGGCGGAGCGACTTCAGCCCCCGAAGATCCCCCGCATGACGCCACCGGTGATGGCGCCGCCGGCGGCACCTGCCGCGCCCGCTTCGGCCGCCTGACCCGGCGAGAACTCGGAGAGCGACTGCGCGAGCTTCTGCAGGGGAAGTGACTGCAGCCAGAGGCGCCCGGGACCCGTCATCTGAGCGAGGAAGATGCCGTCGCCGCCGAAGATCTTGTTCTTGATGCCCTTGACGGTCGTGATCGAGAACTGCACCGTGTCCTGGAACAGGCCGACATGTCCGGGATGGACGCGCAGGGTCTCGCCAGGCTTGAGGTCGTACGTGATGATCTCCCCGCTCAGCTCGCACCACGCGCGGCCCTGACCGGTGATCTTCTGAAGGCGGAACCCGTCGCCGCCGAAGAAGCCGGCGCCGAGGTGCTGCTGGAAGCCGATCGACAGCTGCACGCCGTTGACTGCGCAGACGAACGCGTGACGGTGGGCGAGGTATCCCATCCCCGGTTGCGGGGCGACGTCGATCGGGAAGATCTGTCCTGGGAGCCGGGCCGCGAAGGCGACCATCCCGGCACCGCCCTG
>Ga0209415_10013922_pt1 | contig 13180 bp, 14 predicted proteins | sample PeaSoiSIISIP2007_FD_187696 | JGI IMG/M metagenome (GOLD analysis project Ga0209415, IMG submission 187696) | Peat soil microbial communities from Weissenstadt, Germany - SII-SIP-2007 (SPAdes) (version 2) | ecosystem: Environmental > Terrestrial > Soil > Wetlands > Peat | place: Germany... | reverse complement strand
GCGACGTCGACTACATCGTCCATGCCGCCGCTCTGAAGCAGGTGCCGGCGGCCGAATATAATCCCTTCGAGTGCATGCGCACCAACGTCTTCGGCGCCGAGAACGTCGTGCGGGCGGCATTGCGCAATAACGTCACCCGCGTCATCGCCCTCTCGACCGACAAGGCGGCAAACCCGATCAATCTCTATGGCGCGAGCAAGCTCGCCTCCGACAAGATCTTCATCGCCGCCAACAATCTCACCGGCAAGAGCGACACCCGCTTTGCCGCGGTACGCTACGGCAATGTGGTCGGCTCGCGCGGCAGCGTCATTCCCTTATTCCGCAAGCTTGTCGCCGAAGGCGCGGATCATTTGCCGATCACCGACGAGCGCATGACGCGCTTCTGGATCACGCTGCTCGAGGGCGTGGATTTCGTGCTGTCGAACCTGCGCATCATGCAGGGCGGCGAAGTGTTCGTTCCCAAGATCCCCAGCATGCGCGTGGTCGATCTCGCCAAATGCGTCGCTCCGGACCTGCCGGTCAAGGTGATCGGCATCCGTCCGGGCGAGAAGCTGCACGAGGCGCTGATCTCCGTCGAGCAGGCGCCCTTCACCCGCGCGCTCGCCGACCGCTACATCATCCAGCCCGAGCTCGCCTTCTGGGAGCGCAAGGAGATCGAGCCATGGACCCGCTCGGTGCCGGAGAATTTCACCTACACCTCGGACAACAACGAAGAATGGCTGTCCCCCGACGAGCTCAAGATCATGATCGACGAGTGCTCGGCGGGGGTTGCCCACGCCTGAGCCCATGGGCCGGGCGCCGTTCCTGGCCTACGGCCGCCAGCTTCTCGACGCCGACGATATCGCCGCGGTGGTGCGGGTCCTGGAAGGCGACTGGCTGACCGGCGGTCCTTCGGTCGCCGAATTCGAGCGAGCCTTCGCGCGCGCGGTCGGCGCGCCGCATGCGGTGGCCTGCGCCAATGGCACCGCGGGGCTGCACATGGCGGCCCACGCGGCCGGTTTGGGGCCGGGCGCGAGCGCGGTGGTGCCCTCGCTCACCTTCCTCGCCACGGCCAATTGCGCCCGCTATGTCGGCGCGGAAGTGGTATTCGCCGACGTCGATCCCGAAAGCGGCCTGCTTACGCCTGCGACCTTCGAAGCCGCGCTGGCGCGCAACGCCGAGTCCGGCGCGCCAAAGCCGCGCGCGGTATTGCCGGTGCATCTCGCCGGACAGACCTGCGACATGGTCGGGATCGCGCAGATCGCCGCGCAACACGGGCTGGTCGTGATCGAGGATGCGTGCCACGCGCTCGGCAGCAAAGGCGAAGGTCCCGGGGCCGAGCGCGATTCCATCGGCGCCTGCCGCCGTTCCGCCATGGCGGTGTTTTCGTTCCACCCGGTCAAGACCATCACCACCGGCGAGGGCGGCATGGTGACCACCGCCGACGCGGCGCTGGCCGCCAGCCTGCGCACATTCCGCAATCACGGGATGGAGCGCGATCCGCGCGCCTTCGTCGTCGCCGAGCAGGGATTCGGTCCGGACGGCGAATCCAACCCCTGGTACTACGAGATGCGCGAGCCAGGCTTCAACTACCGGCTCACCGACATCGCCTGCGCCCTCGGCCTGTCGCAGCTCGCCAAGCTCGCCCGCTTCGCCGCCGCGCGCCAGCGCCTCGCCGCGCGCTACGATGCGCGACTGGCCCCTCTCGCGCCCCTGGTGCGTCCGATCGCCAAGAACCCGTGGTGCGATCCGGTCCTGCATCTCTATGTGGCGCTGATCGACTTCGCTACCGCCGGCATCGATCGCGGCACGGTGATGCGCCGGCTCACCCAGGCGGGAATCGGCACACAGGTCCACTATTTGCCGGTGCATCGCCAGCCCTACTATCGCGACCGCTATGGCGCGCTCGACCTGCCGGGCGCCGACTCCTACTACGCGCGCTGTCTCAGCCTGCCGTTCCATCCGGGCGTCACCGACGCCGATGTCGACCGGGTGGCGGATGCGCTCGCCGCCGCGCTCGCGGGCCGGAAATGAGCGCGCTCCGCGTGGTGCTGCAGGCGCGCACCACTTCGACCCGCCTGCCGGCCAAGGCGCTGCTGCCGATCGCCGGCATGCCCAGCGCGATCCTCGCCGCCAGGCGCGCGGCGCGCGACGGGCTCGATCTGGTGTTCGCCACCTCGACCGATCCGAGCGACGACCTGCTGGCCGGGCTCGCCGCCTCCGCCGGCCTCAAGGTCTTCCGCGGGTCGAAGGACGACGTGCTCGGACGTTACGCCGCGGCGACCCAGGACATGGACGCGAACGACGTCGTCCTGCGCATCACCGGCGACGATCCCGTGCCCGACGGCGACTTCCTGCGCGCGCTGGCCGCGGCGCGGGCCAAGCGCGGCGTCGAGATGCTGTTCAGCATGTCGCCCGCCGACGGGCTGCCGCACGGGCTCGCCGCCCAGGCATTCACGGTGAGCGCGCTGCGCGCCGCCGCCGCATCGGCCACCGAGCCGCTCGACCGCGAGCATGTCGGCCCGTGGATGGTGCGCAACCGCTCGAGCGCCGTGTTCGACGAGCTCGGCGCGCTCGACCTGGGGCATCTGCGCTGCACGCTCGATACGATCGACGATTATTTCGACCTCCTGCGCCTATTCGAAGGAGTAGCGGATCCGGTGGGCGTGCCGTGGCGCGCGCTGATCGACAAGCTCGGCGCGCAATGCCCGTGGCGCGGCATGCCGTTCCGCTATCTGCGCGGCCAGCCCGGGGGCGACGGCGGCGTCGAGCGGCTGGGCGCGCTGGCCCCGGAAATTGCCGATCAAGTCGACCTCGATCGGGAAGTTCGGGTGCCATTGCTACGCCAGGCAATCCGCTGCGGCGCGACGCATATCGTCGCCGAACCCGGTTCTGCCGCGCGTTCCGTTGGCGCGGCCCTGGCCCAAGGCTGGAGCGGGCGCGCGAATGCGATCCTGCGCCTGCCGCCGTTGCCCGCAGATGTGTCTCGCGTTCGGCTGGGCGATTGGGCCGACGCGACGATCCTGAGCGGGCTGCGCGATCTCGGCCTCGCGCGCGTGCATACGGTGGTCGTCACGCCCGCGGCAGGCGCGCGCGCCGCGCATCTGGTCGAACACATCGAGGGCCGGCGCGTGCAGGGCTGGTTCCGGCATCTTGGGGTCGCCGTCGATAGCGTGGCCGGGGCCAAGCGGTGGCTCAAACATCCCGGCGTCGTCCACATCGAACTCGCCTGCGGGCCCGACGAACGCGCGCCTGGGCTCGCGCGCATTCTCGGCGAACGTCCGGAGGTAATGGCGCTGGCCCGCTCGCGCGACGCGACATTTCAGCCGACGACTGTCGCCGGACTCCTCGCGCAGAAATGGGTCCATGGCGTGGTCGTTGGCATCGGGGAGGACACCCGACACCTCGGCGCCCTGGTCGATGCCGCGCGCGCCGCGCGCCCGGCGCGGAAATAGGCGATGGCCGGCGATCTCGTGGTCTTCCGCACCGACGGGGGCGCCGCGATCGGCGGCGGTCATGTCGCCCGATGCCTCACCCTGGCCGGCGAACTCGCGCGGCGCGGGTGGCGCGGCGGTTTCGCCGTTTCCCGAGACACCGCCACCGCGATGCGCTCGCTCGCCGCGTCGGGCCACGAAATCCTGGTGCTGCCATCGCCGCAGGGCGCCGGCTCCGAGGCGGTGGCGCTCGAGCGGCATTGGCCCGAAGGCCGAGCCACGCTGGTCGTCGACCACTATGGGCTCGACGCGGGTGCGGAATCCGCTTGTCGCGGCTGGGCCGAGCGCATTGTCGTGCTCGACGATCTCGCCGACCGGCGCCACGACTGCGATTTGCTCCTCGACCCGACCTTGGGCCGGACCGAACGGGACTACCGCGCTCTCGTGCCGCAATCCTGCCGCCTGCTGCTCGGACCCGATTTCGCGCTGCTGCGCCCCGAATTCGCCTCTCTCCGGCCGGCGGCGCTCGATCGGCGCCGCGCGCCCGCCCTGCGCCGGCTGCTGATCTCTTTTGGCAGCACCGATCCGGCCAATGCCACCGCTTCCTGCCTCGACGCCCTGGCCCGGGCCGGACTCGATCTCGCGGTCGATGTCGCATTGGGCGCGGCCGCGCCCCATCTCGAGGAGGTGCGCGCGCGCGCGGCGAAGCTTGCCGGGGCTCGTTTGCACGTCGAAGCCGGCTCGATGGCGGAACTGATGGAACAGGCCGACTGTGCACTCGGCGGCGCCGGCGCCACGAGTTGGGAGCGATGTTGCATGGGCCTTCCTTCGGTCGTCGCGGTGCTGGCCGACAATCAACGCGCCATTGCCTGGTCGCTGAGCGATGCCGGCGCGGCGCTCGTGGCCGGCGATTGGCGGCCGGGGCTCGCCGGAACCCTGGTCGGCGAGTTGGCGTCACTCGACACGGCGCGCCTGGCGCGCATGGCGCGCGCGGCCGCGTCGATCTGTGACGGATCCGGGACATTTAGAGCCGCCAACGCCATCGAGGGGTTGCGCGGGGACGCCTCTTAACCCACTCTTAATTGAAATCCTTGGAAGATCGAGGGTGGCAAGGCAGGCCCCCATGTCCGTTTCCCGTCCCGGCCCGACCAACCTAACCAGCGACAACCCCGCCACCGCGGCGGGGATGCCCGACGAGACGCCGTATCTGCGCGCCGCCGAACCGGGCGATCTGGGCGCGGTCTACGCGATGCGCAACCTGCTCGAGATCGTGCGCTGGACCGAAAGCGGGCGCGAAGTGACCATGGATGAGCATCGCGCCTGGTTCGAGTCCCGGCTCGCCGGCACGGACAACCGGCTGTTCCTGATCGAAGTCGAGGGCACGCCCGCCGGCGTGCTCGATCTGGCGCACCGCGGCGCCGAGGTGGTGGTCTCGATCTACCTGCTCTCGCCCCTGCGCGGCCGCGGTCATGGGCGCCGCCTGATCCGCGAGGCCTGTGCCCACGCGCGCCAGTGCTGGGGGCCGGTCACGGTGACCGCGCGCATTCTCTCCGACAATCACGCCAGCCTGCATGCGTTCGGTGCCGCCGGCTTCGTCGAGACCGGCAGCGACGGCCGCGTCATGGTCATGCAACAGGCGCCGGGCGACGCGGCGGATGGCGGTCGATGACCGGCGCGGCCGGACCTTTCGCGATCGCCGGCCGGCCGATCGGCGCGGATCACCCGCCCTATGTCATCGCCGAGATGTCGGGCAACCACAACGGCCAGCTGGCGCGCGCTCTGGCCCTGATCGACGCGGCGCGGCAGGCCGGTGCCGACGCGGTCAAGCTGCAGACCTACACCGCCGACACCATGACCATCGACCACCACGGTCCCGGCTTCGACATCGAGGAGGGTCTGTGGAAGGGGCGCAGCCTCTACGAGCTCTACCAAGAGGCGCACACGCCCTGGGAATGGCATGAGGCGCTGTTCGCGCACGGCAAGAGGCAGGGCATCACCGTCTTCTCCACGCCGTTCGATCCCTCCGCGGTGGATTATCTCGCCGCGCTCGGCGCACCCGCCTTCAAGATCGCTTCGTTCGAAGTGACCGACCTGCCGCTGATCGCCGCGGTGGCGCGGCAGCGCAAGCCGATGATCGTCTCCACCGGCATGGCGAGCGACGCCGAGATCGCCGAAGCGCTGGCCGCCATCCGCGACAACGGCAATCCGCCGGTGGTTCTGCTCCATTGCATCAGCGCCTATCCGACGCCGGCCAGCGAAATGAACCTGCGCCGCATCCCCTACCTGGCCGAGCGGTTCGGGATACTGCCCGGCCTGTCCGATCACAGCATGGGCACCACCGCCGCGGTGACCGCGATCGCGCTGGGCGCCGCGGTGATCGAGAAGCATTTCACGCTCGCCCGGGCCGATGGCGGCCCCGATTCGGCCTTCTCGCTCGAACCCGACGAGCTTGCCGCGCTGGTGCGCGGCGCGCGCGAAGCCTGGGAGGCGCTGGGCTCGGCTTCGGCCGGGATCAAGCCCAGCGAGAAGGCGAACCTGCGCTTCCGCCGTTCGCTCTATGTGGTCGCCGATATCAGGAGGGGCGAGCGCTTCACGCCGGAGAATCTGCGCGCCATCCGCCCCGGCTTTGGCCTCGCGCCCAAGCACCTGCCCGAGATTCTGGACCGGCGCGCAGCGCGCGATCTCGCCCGCGGCACGCCGCTGGCGCGGGAGCATATCGCGGCCGCCGCCGATGCGTCCCCAAAGCCAAGCATTCGCGCTACGCTGAAGGCATGAAATCCGGCCGGTTCCGGGCGCGCAACGAGGCGATGGCGGCGCATTACTCGACGCTCGCCAAGCGCCACGGCGACAGTCCGCACGCGGCGCAGTGGCGCGGCGCGCGGTCGCAGGAGCGCCGCTACGACATCCTGTTCGGCATCGCCGACCTCGCGGCGGCCAAGATCCTCGATTTCGGCTGCGGCACCGGGGCCCTCTACGGCAGCTTGCGGCGGCGCTTCGACTATCGCGGCGAATATGTCGGGTGCGACATCAGCGAGGGAATGCTGAAGCTCGCGCGCGCGAAATATCCCGGGACCCGCTTCGAGACAATCGACATCTTCGCCGAACCCGCGGCCGAGACATACGACTATGTGTTCGCTTCGGGCACCTTCAACAACGATCACGAGGACGCGCACGAATTCCTGTTCGCCGCGATCCCGGCGCTGTTCGCGCTCGCCCGCCGCGGCTTCGCCTTCAACGCCCTCTCGGCCTACGGCGCCAACCGCGTCGCCGACCTGATCTACCTCGATCCGCTCGAGCTGTTCGACTGGATTCGCCGCGAGATCACGCCGCTGGTCGCGCTGCGCCACGACTATCGCATCGACGATGAACCCTGGCCCGAGGATTTCACCCTCTACCTGCGCCGCGAAGAGCCGGAACGAGAAGGTTAACCGCCTCCGGCACCGCCCTTCTCCATCGCCGCCGGCCGGGTTATCCTTCCGGCGGCGATACTTGGCGGCGGTATACCGCGAGCGCCCGGTCGAAACGATCAGAAAGGGTACAGGGGCGAAACCTATGCGGTGGCTCGCGGCGGGAATCGTCCTTTGTCTGGTGGCATTCACCGCCCGGGCGGAGGACTCCGAGACCGCCATCAGGGCGTTCGAGAAAGGCAAGACGACCTACAAGCAGGTCGTCGCCGAGCTCGGCGAACCGGCCAAGACCGAAACCAACGACGAAGGTCTGATGGCGATCGCCTATCCCGCGCAAGGCGGGCAGCCGAGCCCGGCCCCCGCTTCGTCGATCTTCGCCGCGCTGGCGAATGTGTTTGCGGCGACGGGCGGGACCTCGGCCGGGCCGGACCAAGGCGAGAATTCGATCAGCGCGTTCGTCTTCGACCGCAACGGAGTGCTGCTGCTGTACCGCGTGGCATCCGGCGCCGGGACAAAGGCGATCACGTCCGAGGACGGCGCCGGACCGATGCCGAACGTCAATCTGGTGCTCGACGACGAGCAGCGCAAGGCGCTGGTGCCCGCCGCCGACGGCAAGCCCCATCTTGGTGTCCAGCTCGTGCCCGTCAGCGATCTCGACGAGCAGCACCGCGCCGACTTCGCCGCGGCCAAATTCGATGGCATGGTGGTCGCCAACGTGCTCGACGGCTCGGTGGCGCACGAGGCCGGATTGCGGGTCGGCGACTATCTCTATGTCCTGAACGGGATGCGGGTGACCTCGCCGCAGGAAATTCTCTCGGCCATGGCCACCGTGAAGATCGGCGACGCGGTCAAGGTCCGGGCCAAGCGCATCGACCAGGGCACGCACCTGGTCCACGACATGGTGTTCGATCTGAAGTTCTGAACGCCGGAGGTCGGGCGGCGTCGCGCCGCCCCTTCTATCCCTTCAGCGCTTGCCGGGGCTTGGGCGCGGCGTTCTTCGCTTCGGGCTTCTTGGCTTCGCCTTTCGCGGGCGCCTTCGCTTCGGGCCCGGCCTTGCCCTCGGCCTCGGGGTCGACCCTGGGCAGGAAGCCGTCGGCGGTCACCTCGATGCCGAGATCGCCCATGATCTTCTTCTCGTGGGCCACCAGCTTGCGGGTCGCCTTGAGGGCGCTGTACAGCGACCCGTTGGCGAGCTTGTCGACGATTTCGTGGCCGATCGCGCGCGCGCTCGGGGCAGCCTTGACGTAATCCACCAGCAGCGCGTCGAAGGCGTCGAGATAGTTCTGCCGCACGTTGGGAAAGATGTAGGCGCACTGCAGCGCGAAATAGGCGCGGCTGGCCGGGGTGCTGGCCCAACTCTCGATCATGATCTCCTTGCCGCGCAGGATCGCGGCGTCGTTGTGCACCAGGATCTGCGTGTTGTGGCCGGAGTTCTCGATCACCGCGCCATTGACGATGATCTTGTCGCCATGTTTGAGATCGAGCGCGAGCGGCACCGCTACCTCGTGGGTTGGATCGCGGTCGCGCGCGACCGCACCGGAATCGGAAGCGCCAGTCTATGGCAAAGCTTGGCTGCGGGAAAGCACTGCGGCAGGCGGGCCGCCGTGCGCGCCGCGGCGCGGCCCCGGCTCAGCCGAACGCCGCCTTGGTCGGCATCCCGGCTTCGCCGCTTGCCGGCTCGGGGGTTTCGCGCGCCAGCGAATCGCGCAGGCCGGCGGCGATATTGCGGTTGATGTCGATCAGCACCTGCAGCCGCTCGACCGTCGGCTCGCCCAGCGCGGCCACCGTGTGCTTGTCGACGAACTGGCACAGGGTCAACATATTGACCTGCACTTCGGAGGGCTGCTCCTGGGCTTCCAGCGCCACGGTGAGATCGGCCTGGAAGATGGTCCACAGCCGCCAATTGAGGCGCAGCGCCTCGCGCATCGTGGCGCGTCCGCCGCGCATGGCCAGCGCCAGCCTGCGACCCGCTTCGGTGAGCGCCCAGGCTTCGGTGGCGCGCGGGTTGCCTTCTTGCGGCATGCTGGCGTTGGTCGCCGCGTTGACATAGGGATTGGTGGGTTTCTCGAACATGTCCCGTTTCTCGCCGGTCCGTCTTCGCCTGACCGAAACGACAATCCTCCCGGATCGACAGTCTGGTCAGTGACGGCAGGCTAGCAAGGTCGAGGTTAACAAATTCATAAGGCGGCAGGCGGTTCGGGCGCCAAAGGGCGCGTGCCTTCCGGCCCCGATCCGGGCTAAATTCCCCCAATGGCTGAACCCCTTATCGGCATCACCCTGGATAGCGAGGAACCCGGCGGCTATTCCCGCCAACCCTGGTATGCCCTGCGCCAGAACTACTGCGACGCCGTGGCGCGGGCGGGCGGACTGCCGCTGCCACTGCCGCACCAGACCGCGCTGGTCGGCGCCTACCTCGACGCGATCGACGGGCTGGTGGTCACCGGCGGCGCCTTCGATGTCGATCCCTCGCTGTTCGGCGCGGCCACCCGGCACGAGACGGTGAAGCTCAAGGCCATGCGCACCGATTTCGAACTCGCCATCACCAAGCAGGCGATCGCGCGCGACCTGCCGATCCTCGGCATTTGCGGCGGCGAGCAACTGCTGGCGGTGGCGCTGGGCGGATCGCTGATCCAGCACATCCCCGACGAAGTGGCGGACGCGCTGGCGCACGAGCAGCCCAACCCGCGCGACCAGCCCGGCCACCGGGTCGCGGTGGTCCCGGGCACGCTGCTGGCGCGGATCGCCGGCACCGCCACGATCCCGGTCAACAGCGCGCATCATCAGGCGGTCAAGGAGGTGCCGCCACCGGCTTCGGTCAACGCCCGTTCCCGCGACGGGGTGATCGAGGGGATCGAGCTGCCCGGGCATCGCTTCTGCCTCGGCGTGCAGTGGCATCCGGAATACGCCATCAGCCCGGCCGACGCGGCCATCTTCGCGGCCTTCGTCGCCGCCTGCCGGCGATGAACGACGCGGCCGAAGCCGACGCGAGCGAAAAGGGCGAGCGCATCGCGCGCCGGCTGGCGCGGGCGGGCCTGTGTTCGCGGCGCGAGGCCGAACGCTGGATCGAAGCGGGCCGGGTGGCGGTCGACGGCGAAAAGCTGACCACGCCGGCGATCCTCGTCACCGAGGCGAGCCGCATCACCGTCGACGGCAAGCCGCTGCCCGCGGTCGAGCGCACCAGGCTGTGGCGCTATCACAAGCCGCCGGGCCTGGTCACCAGCCATCGCGATCCGCAGAACCGGCCCACGGTGTTCGAGCGCCTGCCGGCGGACTTGCCGCGCGTGGTCTCGGTCGGACGGCTCGACCTCACCGCCGAGGGACTGCTGTTGCTCACCAACGACGGCGCCCTTGCCCGCCGCCTCGAACTGCCCGCCAATGGCTGGCTGCGGCGCTACCGCGTGCGCGTGCACGGCGCGCCCGAGCCGGAAAAGTTGGTCGTGCTCGCGCGCGGCGTCACCGTCGAGGGCGTGCGCTACGGACCGATTCGTTGCGCGCTCGACCGACAGCAGGGCAGCAACGCCTGGCTCACCGTCGCGCTGGCCGAGGGCCGCAACCGCGAAGTGCGCAAGGTGATGGCCCATCTCGGCCTGTCGGTGACGCGGCTGATCCGCGTCGCCTACGGACCGTTTCAGCTCGGCCTGCTGGCGCCGGGCGAGACCGACGAGGTGCCGGCCAGGGTCATCAAGGAGCAGCTCGGCAAGGACGGAGCCGGCGAAACCGAATCCGGGCGCGGCGCGGGCGCGCGCAAGAAACGGGGCGCGGCGTGAATTCGTTGCCGTGAGAATCGTCGGCGGCACCTTCCGAGGGCGCGTGTTGCTGGCGCCCAAGGGCCGCGCCACGCGCCCCACGGCGGATCGCGTGCGCGAGGCGCTGTTCGACATCCTGATCGGCGCGGCCCTGGCGCAAGGCGGGACCGGCCTGGACGGGATCGCCGCGCTCGATGTCTTCGCCGGCTCGGGTGCGCTCGGCTTCGAGGCGCTCAGTCGCGGCGCGCGGCGGGTCGCGTTCATCGAGAACGACCCTGGCGCCCTCGCGGTACTCGCCGCCAATATCCGCAAGCTCGGCGTCGAGGACCGGGCCACTGTGCTGCGCCTCGACGCCACCAGGCCGCCCAAGGCGACGGCGCCGTTCGACCTGATCGTGCTCGACCCGCCCTATCGCAGCGGCTTGGCCGCGCCCGCGCTGGCGGCGCTGCTCAAGCGGGGGTGGATCGCCCCCGCGGCCCAGGCGGTGGTGGAAGTGGCGGCGGGCGAGGCCTTCGGCCCGCCCGATGGATTCACGATCCGAGACGAGCGCAAATACGGCGCGGCCCGGCTGGTGTTCGTTACCAGATCCCCACCCTGAGGAGGTTGCGTCCTTAGACTCGCCACCTCATCCTGAGGAGGCCGCCGTTGGCGGCCGTCTCGAAGGGTGAGGTGGCAGCTCAGGATGAGGGCAAGGCTCTCGAAGGGTGAGCGGGCAAACAGCTTAATCGCTCGGCCGCCCCCGCCGTGCGAGAACCGGAAGCATCGATAGCTCTCCCCGAATGAGGGCCTCCTTCTTCGCCCGACGCCACCCCTTCACTTGGCGCTCGGCCGCTATCGCGTCGGCGATCCGCTCGAACTCTTGAGCAAATACCAATCGCACCGGACGTCGTGAGCCTGTGTAGCCGCCGAAATGCCCGGCATCGTGCTCGGCCACGCGATTTTCAACGGCGTCACGCGTGGTGCCCACGTAGTAGCTGTCATCGTTACATTTCAGCACATAGAGAAATGCGCCCATGGCTGCTACTCTGCCGCGTGCTCACTCGTCCTTCGAGACGGCGCTTTCAGCGCCTCCTCAGGACGAGGCTTGGAGTTTGACTCGGTCGTCCGGCGTTGCAGAAGTCCCTTACGCGAGCGGTTCTGTGCCATTACCAATCGCTCAGGCGCCGGCTACTTCTTGAGCGATTCGATATAGGCGATGATCGAACCGATCTGATCGTTGGTCAGATCGGTCGGCGGCATGTTGCCGTGCGGCTTGGACAGAAAGGCGTGCAGGAAGTCGTCGCCGCGCTTGGCTGCGCTCGACTCAAAGGACGGCGCGGCGTCGGTGCCGCTGCCAATGCCGTCGATCACGTGACACGAGGTACACAGTTTCTGCGCCAGCGCCTTGCCGTCCGCGACTTTCTGCTGCTCGGGCATCGACTCGGCCCGCGCCACCAGCGGCAAGCTTAGCATCGCCAGAATCAGGATCGTCCGAACCGCCATCGTCGCCTCGCTCCGTTCATCACCATTTGCGCCATCTTGCGCCGCCGACCGGCCCTTCGGCAATCCGTGGCGCGCGCGGATCAGCGCCGCCCGAACAGCCGTTCGATGTCGGCCAGCTTGAGCTCGATCCAGGTCGGCCGGCCGTGGCCGCACTGGCCGGAGCGCGGCGTCGCCTCCATCTGGCGCAGCAGCGCGTTCATCTCGGCGATGTCGAGCTTGCGTCCGGCGCGCACGCTGCCGTGGCAGGCCATGGTGGCGCATACCTCGCCGAGGCGATCCTTGAGCGCCAGCGCCTCGCCCCACTCGGCCAGCTCCTCGCCGAGATCGCGCACCAGCCCCTGCACGTCGCATTCGCCCAGCAGCGCCGGCGTCTCGCGCACCACCAGCGCGCCGGGCCCGAACGGCTCGACCACCAGCCCGAGCGCGGTAAGCTCCTCGGCCCGCGCCAGGATGCGCCCGGCCGCCGCTTCGTCCAGCTCCACCACCTCGGGCAGCAGCAGCCCCTGGCGCGCCACTCCGCCATCGCCGAGCGCGGCCTGGATGCGCTCGAACACCAGGCGTTCGTGGGCCGCGTGCTGGTCGACGATGACGATTCCGTCCGCGGTCTGGGCGACGATGTAGGTCTCGTGCACCTGGGCGCGGGCCAGTCCGAGGGGCAGATCGCCCTGCACCTCCATGACCTCGCCGTCCGGCTCGTCGAGCGGAGGCACCGGCGCCGGCGCGGCGTCCTCGGCCAAACCGGGGAAGGGCGCGCCATGCCGGGGCGCGGACAGCGGTGCCTGGGCCCGCTCGGCAAGGCGCAGCGCGGTCTGCGCCGGACGATGCGCGAAAGCACCGCCGCCCGCGGCGTCTCCGCCCGAAACGAACGAGGTTACCGGCGCCGGCGCGGCGGCCCGGTGTCCGGCGGCGGCCAGCGCGTGGCGCAGCGCGCCGATGATCAAGCCGCGCACCAGCCCGGCATCCCTGAAGCGCACCTCGGCCTTGGCGGGATGGACATTCACGTCCACCTCCTCGGGCGGCACCTCGAGGAACAGCGCCACCACCGCGTTGCGGTCGCGCGCCAGCACGTCCTGATAGGCGGCGCGCACCGCGCCGGCGAGCAGCTTGTCGCGCACCGGCCGGCCGTTGACGA
>Ga0209415_10013921_pt1 | contig 13181 bp, 15 predicted proteins | sample PeaSoiSIISIP2007_FD_187696 | JGI IMG/M metagenome (GOLD analysis project Ga0209415, IMG submission 187696) | Peat soil microbial communities from Weissenstadt, Germany - SII-SIP-2007 (SPAdes) (version 2) | ecosystem: Environmental > Terrestrial > Soil > Wetlands > Peat | place: Germany... | reverse complement strand
GGACGACTACCGGCAGCGCCTGTCCGACGCGCTCGTCAACGCCGTGAGGGCCTACCGCGAGGGGAAGTAGGCGCGCTCACCGGAATGCGCGGTGGCACTCCTTGCATGTCGCCTTCATGGCGGTGAGCGCAGCCTTCGCGCCCGTCTCGTCCTTCACTGCCGTCGCCTTCCCGAGCTCCTCGGCGTGCGTGTGGAGCTTCGCACCGAGCTCGTCCATGGCTGGCCCCTTCGAGAAGTCCTTGATCCTCGCGCTCGTCGCCTGGATGCGCGTCGCGACGTCCGCGAGCGCCGCCCAGTCGGCGTCCGTGTACCCCGACGTCGTCATCTTCGACCACTGGGGATCGGCGACTGTCGCCTGTACGTCCATGAGGTCGTCGAGCTTGGTGACGGTGGCGATCTGAGCGACCGTGAGGTCACGCCGTGCGGCGCAGGCGGAGAGGACGACCACCGCGAACGCGAGGATGGAGGCAAGGGAGCGCATGGGCGGAGGATGCCCGATACGGTCGAGCTGTGGAAGGTATCGTCGTCAGTTCGCGACTAGGCCGAACCAAACGCCGTTCTGCGCCCCTAGCGTCGAAGCGTAGAGGCGCGCGTTTGCCCCGACCCTCCGTGTCCGTCAGCCGGGTGGACGCTCCGGCACCCACCGTCCCTCCCTCAGCACGAACCGCGAGAGCCCAGGCACCCGGACCTCTCGCACCTCGTGCTCGGGATCCCCCGGCAGCGCGAGACCGACGGTGTCGTCCCTGCTTTCGGCGCCCGGCACCTTGACGAGCCTGGGGCACACCGGATCGAGGCAGTGCGTCCTCGCGCGGGCGATGGCCTCTGCGACGGACCCCGCGGCCGAGAGCACCTCGAAGCAACGGTGCGTCGGAGGGGCGACCTGCAGCTCCCCCGCGTCGAATCGCCGGAGCACCTCACGCGGCGACGCCCAGAACGACGCAGTCGTCTCGTGCGCGTCGTGCGCCCCGCGCTGCCCCTCCGTTGCCGCGGCGAGGAAAAAGCGCGTGTCGAAGCGGCGGCTCTCGACGACCGGCGTGACCCAGCGCGCGAACGCGTGGAGACGCGAGAGGTCGAGCGTCACGTGGCGCCGGGTGAGCTCGCCGAGGAGGGTCGTGGTGCCGTCCTTGCCGAGCGTGGCGCGGAGGGCGACGGTCTCGTCGTGGGAGAGGGGCTCGCTCACGGCCGGGAGGATGGCGGCCTCCTCGAGCGCCTCACGGCACGCGGCGACGGCGAAGGAGCGCGCGACCGCCTCGTCCTCCCCTTCGACGAAGCGAGGCGCGCCGCGCGCGACCGCAGCCCAGCCGGCGTGGCGGTCGGTGTGGTCGACCTTCCCCCCGGGGAAGACCACGGCGCCGCCAAGAAATCCGCTCTTCGCGTGGCGGACGACGCAGAAGACCTCGAGCTCGCCGTCGCGGTCGCGCACGAGTAGAAGTGTGGCGGCCTCGCGAGGGGCAACGACCGGGCGGTGGATGTCGAGGTCGAGCATCAGGCGCGTCTCAGGTGACGTCGGTCGTGGTCGAGCTTCGAGGCCATGCGGCGCTGCCCCTCGTCGTCCTCGACGAGCCACCACGTGTCGTGCGCGTCGCTCGCGATGGCGGGGACGAGGAGCTCGGCGGCCCGCTCGGGCGCGAGGGTGCCGTCGGCGCGCCCCGGCAGCTCGACGATCGCGCGCGCGATGCAGAGCTCCTCGAGCGCGCGAGAGATGTGGCCCACGACCTCGGCGTAGGCCGCCTCGTCGAAGGCGGGCCTAGGCCCGAGACCGAAGACGAGCACCTTGTCGAACGGGAGCCTCGGGCGGCCGGGGACGAGCACGACGTCGCCGCGCGCCCCCTCGAGGAACGACGCGCGCGCGAGGTTCGAGAGTCTCCCCGCGAGGCGGAAGTCGAGGAGTCCCGCGAGCCCCAGCATCGGGCGCACGTCCGACCAGATGCAGCACGCGAGGAGCTCGGCGCCGGCGAGGTCGAGCTCGCGAAGATCAGGAGCGACGTAACGGAAGTCCACGGGACGGTGAGCCTAGCCCGCGGGCGGCTCGTCGTGGCGCCCGAGGTCCTCCGCGACGCGGTTCAGGACGCCGTTCACGAAGGCGCTGGAGTCCTCCGTGCCGAACGCCTTCGCGAGCTCCACGGCCTCGTCGAGGATGACCGCGCGCGGGACGTCGTTGCGGTGCACGAGCTCCCACGTCCCGAGACGCAGCACGTTCCGGTCGACGCGCGCCATCCGCTCGAGCCTCCAGTGCGTCGAAGCCTTCGTGATGTGGGCGTCCACCTCCGCGAGGCTCGCCTCGACGCCGCGCACCGCTTCGTCGGAGTACGCGCGGCCCTCCGGGTCCGCGTCGAAGGTCCGCCAGAAGAGTGCGATGACCCCCTCGGCCGGCGCGCCGGAGGCCTCCATCTGGAACAGCATCTGGAGCGCAGCCTCTCGGCCCGAGTGACGAGCGCCCAACTCAGAGCCCTGCGGCGTCGAGCGCGCGCGCGAGCGAGACCATCTCGATGGCCGTGACCGCCGCGTCCCACCCCTTGTTCCCCGCCTTGGTGCCCGCGCGCTCGATGGCCTGTTCGATGCTGTCGGTCGTGAGCACGCCGTACGCGATGGGGACCCCCGTCTCGAGTGACGCGCTCGCGACCCCCTTGGAGACCTCGGCCGCGACGTAGTCGAAGTGCGGCGTGGAGCCGCGGATGACGGCGGCGAGCGCGATGATGGCGTCGACGCGATCCTTGCCAGGTCTCGAACCGCGGCTGGCGATGCGCCTGGCGATGAGCGGGACCTCCCACGCGCCGGGCACGAGGACTCGCGTGACGTGGGCGGCGTCGGCGCCGTGGCGGAGGAGCGCGTCGGTGGCCCCGTCGATGAGGTGCTCGACGATGAAGTGGTTGAATCGGCTGGCGACGAGGACGAAGCGCGCCCCCGCGGGTACGATGACCTGGCCCTCCACGACGCGCGGGCCCGTCGTGGTCTTCGAATTTCGCGCGCTCATCGGGTTCCTCGTGATCGACGGGTGTCGTGAATGGCAGACGGCGGGGTCGCGGGCGCGGACGGAGCTGCCTGTGGCGAGAGCCGCACGTGCTCGAGCACCTCGAGGCCGAAACCTTCCAGGCCGGCGATCTTACGCGGGTTGCCCGTGAGCAGGCGGATCTTCTGGAGGCCGAGGTCGGTGAGGATCTGCGCGCCGATGCCGAACTCGCGAAGGGGGGTGTCGGCGGGGGAGGGGGGCGCGGACGCGAGGGCCGCGTACACCTCGAGCTCGTCACCCGTCTTGCCGCGTGGGGGTAGGTAGACGATCGCGCCGCGCCCTTCGCGCTCGATCGCCGCGATCGCGGTGCGGAGGTTCTTGCCGCCCTCGGCGGGCGTGGAGGCGAAGATGTCGGCCAAGGACGAGCCGGCGTGCACTCTGCACAACGTGGGGACCTTCGGATCGAGCGTCCCCTTGATGAGTGCGAGGAACTGGCGGCCGTCGGTCGAGACCTCGTAGGCGATGGCGCGCCAGGGTGTGCCCGTCACGTCGAGGACGACGTCCTGCTCGGAGATGCGCCGGACGAGCCGCTCGGTCTGGAGGCGGTACTGGATGAGGTCAGCGATCGACAGGATGCGGAGCCCGTGCTGCTTGCCGAAGACCTCGAGGTCCGGCATGCGCGCCATCGAGCCGTCCTCCTTCATGATCTCGCAGATCACGCCGGCGGGCGTAAGGCCTGCGAGGCGCGCGAGGTCTACCGACCCCTCCGTCTGCCCCGTGCGGACGAGCACGCCGCCGTCGCGCGCGCGGAGGGGGAAGACGTGGCCCGGCGTGACGAGGTCTTCGGGACGCGTCGTGGGCTTGGCGGCGAGGCGGGTCGTGTGGGCGCGGTCGGCGGCGCTGATGCCGGTCGTCACGCCGCTCCGGGCCTCGATGCTGACGGTGAAGGCCGTCCCGAGCGCGGGCCCGCTGCGTCCGGGCGTCTGCATCATCGGAAGACCGAGGCGGGAGACCTGCTCCTCGGTGAGCGTCAGGCAGATGAGGCCGCGCCCGTGGGTCGCCATGAAATTGATGTCGGCCGGCGTCGCGAGCTCGGCGGCCATGCACAGGTCCCCCTCGTTCTCGCGGTCCTCGTCGTCGACGAGGATGATCATGCGCCCCGCGCGGATGTCGGCGATGGCGTCGTTGACGTGCCCGACGAGCCTCGGGTCGAGCTCGAGGACGGGCGGCGACATCAGAGCATCCCGCTGCGCTTCAACCGCTCGAGCCACGCGGCGTGCTGCGCCCCCTCGGCGTCGGGCGAAGGCTGGGTGGGGACCGCGTGCTCGGCGATCGGCGCCGCCGCCTGCGAGCCGACCTCGAGCAGACGCGCGACGTACCGCGCGAGGAGATCGACCTCCACGTTCACCGCCTGGCCGACCGCGAGCGCCCCGATCGAGGTGACCTCGGCCGTGTGCGGGATGATCGTGACGTCGAAGGTGCGCGCGCGCGCGGCGTTGACCGTCAGGCTGACGCCGTTGACGGCGATCGAGCCCTTCACGGCGATGAAGCGGGCGAGGGGAGGGGCGAACTCGAACGTGAGCGAGAGCGCGGGCCCCTCAGGGACGCGAGACGTCAGCGTGCAGACGCCGTCGACGTGCCCGGAGACGAGGTGTCCGCCGAGGCGGGCGGAGAGGGTGAGGCTGCGCTCGAGGTTGAGCGATGCGCCGACGGGGAGGGCGCCGAGCGTGGTGCGGGCGAGGGTCTCGCTCGAGACGTCGGCCTCGAAGCCGTCGCTCGTCACGCGCGCCACCGTGAGGCACGCGCCGTCGACCGCGATGGACTCCCCGAGCGCGAGCGGGGCGAGCGTCGTCCGGACCTGGAGCTTGGCGGCGGAGCCGACCTTTTGCCGGCCGACGAGCGTCCCTGTCTCCTCGACGAGCCCGGTGAACACGGGGGGACACGTAGTAGAGGGGCGCCCCTTCGTAAAGGGGCCGGCGGTCCACGCTTGAGTCCGGACGCAAGTTGTGATGACGTCTGTCGCCTTCCCGACAGGGCGGAACAGACCGTGCCCGCGAGCCTCCCCAGCGCAGTCAACCCCGCGGTAGACCCGCAGCCGGCCCCCCTGGCCTCGCCTCGGGGCGGCCTGGCGAAGCTCCTCGCCTCGCACCCCATCCAGCAGTTCCGAAAGGATCCGCGGTTTTACCTCCGGTACGACGCGTCCTACCTGGTTCTGTGCGTCGCCCTCTCGGTGGCGATGGCCGGCACCCGCTTCACGCCCGTCTTCGCCGGCGTGCGCTGGACTCCTTGGACCTTCGTCGCGGCCTTTCCCCCCGTCCTCTACTTCCTCATCTGCTGCCACCTCTGGATTCACAACGCGAGCCACGGAAACTTTCCGCGGTGGGCGAACCGCATCGTCGGGGAGGTCCTCGGCTTCATCGTCTTCGTCCGCTTCGCGTCCTGGCAGATCGTGCACGTGCGCCACCACGACTTCAGCGACGACGGCGTCCGCGACCCGCACCCGACCTATCCGAGCTACATCCGCTCGTTCTTCCGGAGCGTCGTCACCGTCGAGCGGCAGCTGCAGAACGCCTACTGCGAGGTGTGGGGGGACACGGAGGCGAACCGCCGCTACGAGGCCTTCCGCGCGAAGGTGAGCTACGCGACCAACGCGATGCTCGCGCTCGCGTGGTACCTGTTCCTGGGGCGCGTGGCGTTCTTCGCCTTCTGGCTGCCGGGGAACCTGCTGGCCGCGGCGTTCGTGGCGCACTTCAACTGGGCGACGCACAACGGCGAGGCGGGGGAGGACTTCCGCCCCGTGAACCTCGACCACGGCTACTACTGGCTCGGCAACCGGATCTTCACCGGCATCTACTTCCACGCCAACCACCACGCCCGCAAGCACCTCTTCAACCCGCGGCGCTGGGACGCCGCGCGCTTCGGTCCCGCGGACGCGCTCGTCGACGCTCCCCAGCCGCGAGGCGTCGCGTGACCTCGGGCGCGGCCGTCGGGGCGCCCCCGGCGGCGGGGGAGCCCCGGCCCGTGTCCAGAACGCGGCTCCAGCGGCTGCTCGGCGTGCGTCACGCGTCCGACGTCCGCCAGGTCGCGACCCTCACCATCTACTTCGCGCTGCTCGCGGCGATGTACGTGGTCCCCGCGTGCCGCAACGTCCCTGTATTCGTCGCCGCCTGCGCCTACAGCTTCCTGTCGGCGGTCGTCGGCCACAACACGCTGCACCAGAGCATGTTCGAGGCGAAGTGGCGGAACACGGCCGTCCGCTACCTCCTGAGCTTCGGCGGCCTCTTCCCTATCTCCGCGGTCATCCCCGCGCACAACCTCGTCCACCACCACTTCGAGGATGACGGTCAGCCGGACTGGGCCTCCCCCGTGCACGTCCGCTTCGAGTGGAACCTCCTGAATCTGCTCCACTTCCCCAACGTCGCCGGCCCGCTCACGTTCAACGGGGTCACGCGCTGGGCCGCCATCCGCGGTCGCCGCGGGTTCCGGCGGCAGTACACGCGCGAGCTCGTCTTCGCGTTCGGCCTCACCGGCCTCTTGCTCCTGCACGACTTCTGGACCGGCCTGTTCTTCGTCGTCCTGCCGCAGCTATGGGGCGCGCGGTCGTTCTTGCGCATCAACATCATCCAGCACGACGGCTGCGACCTCGCGAGCGAGCTCGACCACTCGCGCAACTTCGTGGGCAAGACGTTCAACTGGTTCATGCTGAACAACGGCTTCCACACGGTGCACCACAACCGCGCGGGGATGCACTTCGAGACGCTCGCAGACCTCCACGCGAAGGAGATCGCCCCGCGCATCGACGCGCGACTCGACGAGCCGAGCATGGCGCTCTACCTCGCGCGCACGTACCTCTTTCGCTGGTCGCGTCCTTTGCCGATGCCGTCCTCGCGCGCGGCCCCCTCGGCCACTCTCCCCGCGAAGGAGGCGTGGACCGACGAGGACGCGGCCGCCGCGGAGCCGGAGCGCGGGCGCGCGCTCGGGGAGATGACGGTCTAGATGCTGTCGCGGGAGGTCATGGGGATCTTCGCCCTCGGCGTGCTGTGGGTCACCGCGCTGCTCGTCGCGGCGGCGGCGTGGCAAGACCTTCGCGACGTCCGCGGGTGGTGGCGCCGCGCGCGCCGGGCCGTGCGCGGGGTCGTCGTCACGGGGGACGGCGACGACCAGACGCTCGCGGAGTTTCGGGTCGAGCAGCGCGGCCGGGCCACGGACGAGGCTCGCCCGGCGATCGCGTTCCACGATCGCGCGTTCCACTCGCGCGTGCACGGCGGCACGGTCGAGATCGACGGCCGGGCGCGGCGGCTGTCGGGGCCGGGCGAGGTGTGGGTCGAGAGGGAGCAGCGCGGCGCGGCGGCCGCGTGCCCCGGCGAGGCCGAGTTCGACGAGGCGTACGCGCGCGCGATTTGCGCGAGCGGGTTCCAGCGCGACGTGCGCGTAGCGGTGCGTGCGGGCGACCGCGTCGTCGTCCTCGGCGAGGTCGAAGGGGACGCGGTCGTCGCGAGCGAAGGCCCGCTCGTCGTGGCGACGTTCGACCCGCGAAGGATGCTCTCGCGGGACGCGTGGGCGCTCGCGCTGTTCATCCCCTCCGAGCTGCTCGCGTGCGCGTGCGTCACCTGGGTCGCTCTCCGGCCTCCCCACTTCGGCGCTGTGAGCGTCCTTGGCGCGATCCTCGGCCTCGCCTTCTTCCTCGGCGTCACGCCGGTCGCGGTCAGCCTGCGCGAGCACGTGCGGCGTCCGAGCGAGGCGCACCTCCGCGGGACGTGGGCGCGACGGGCGCGATGAGGCAACGTGGCGCCGCGCCACCGCGTCGCCGCCTGTACTAGACTCTCGCCCGTGGCTCCCCGACCCGTACCGCTCGCCTTCGGCCTCGCCTTGACGCTCCTCGCGTGCGGGCCGAGCTTCCAGGTCGTCTACGAGGGGGACGCTCGCTTCGAGCACTGCTACGCGCTCGAGGAGTTCCCCGCGGTGCCGATGCAGGACAAGACCGACTGCTGGACCCAGTGGGTGAAGCGCTACACCTACGGCCAGACGCGCAACCGCGTCGACTACGCGATCATGCGCGCGAAAGCCCTGCAAGAGGCCCACGCGATGCCGACCGACGAGGCGTTCATGAGCGCCGCGCCGGGCGGTGGGACGTCGCGCACGGCCGGTCCGGACGAGCCCGTGACGACCAACGCGTTCGCGACGCCGCCGAAGACGCAGAGCGAGGGGGACGCCGGGGAGCTCACGGCGACGCCCGTCGCGCCGCTGAAGGACGCGCCGCTCGCGCCGGCCCTCTCGGTCAACCCCGTCGCGACGCTGATGGCGCCCGCCGACGCGTGCACGACGAAGTGCCGCGCCGCTTGGCAGGGGTGCCGCGACAAGTGCAAGGCGGGCGCGTGTGTCCCCTGCGACAAGTCGTACGGCGGATGCATGAAGAGGTGCTTTTAGCCTGGAGCTCGCACCATCCCGCGGGACACCGGAGATGGGAGCGGCTAATCCTTGCCGGCGTCGCTCGCCGTCGCGCACGCTGGAGCGCCCTGGGGCCCTCCGTCCGCGGGGGCATAGTCCACGACGACGCGGAGGTAGTACTGCGCGCACGTGTCGTTCAGGACCTGCACCTGCCAGCCTCCCGCGACGGGGAGGACGGTGTACTCGGCGAGGTTGCCCGAGGCGTTCGCGAAGCCGCTCCCGCCGTCCGCGTTCGGCTGCTGCACGAGGCTCAGGTACGCGGTCACCGTGACCGGTTGCCGCGCGCCCACCCAGCCGCTCGGGTTGAAGATCCATGTGCGCTCGCCGTGGAAGTCGAGGTACGGCGTGCCCGCGATCGGCGCGGACTCCCACTCGTCGGGGCCGACGGGCTCCCCCCCGCACGCGGCGAACGTCTGCGTGTCGGAGTTGCAGTCGTCGCCCGCGCACCCCGCCTGGCCCATCGCGAGCGCCGGGCCGACGGTCGGGATCGCGAGCCAGCCTGCGCCGCACACCGCCATGGCCGCGGCGCGCCTCCTAGCCACCCAGTAGCTCCGCCGCACGGAGCGCGTGGTACGTCAGGATGAGGTCAGCCCCTGCGCGGCGGATGGACGTGAGCACCTCCATCATCGCGCGATCGAGGTCGATCATCCCCGCCGCGGCGGCCGCGCAGAGCATCGAGTACTCGCCGGAGACGTTGTAGGCGGCGAGCGGCAGGTTCGTCGCCTTGCGCACGTCCCGGACGACGTCGAGGTAGGGGAGCGCGGGCTTCACCATCAGGAGGTCGGCCCCCTCCGCCTCGTCGAGCGCGGCCTCGCGCAGCGCCTCGCGCGCGTTGCCCGGATCCATCTGGTAGCCGGCCCGGTCGCCGAACTTGGGCGCGCAGTCGGCCGCCTCTCGGAACGGGCCGTAGAATGCGCTCGCGTACTTGACCGCGTAGCTCATGACCGCGGTCGTCTCGAAGCCGTTGCCGTCGAGCGCATGGCGGATCGCTCCGACGCGCCCGTCCATCATGTCGCTCGGCGCGACGATGTCGGCCCCCGCGTCGGCGTGCATCACGGCCATCTGCGCGAGCAGCTCGACTGTGCGGTCGTTGTCGACCTCGACCTGGCCGTCGCGGCGCGTCCTCAGGATGCCGCAGTGCCCGTGGTCGGTGTACTCGTCAACGCAGACGTCGGTCATGACGATCAGCTCGGGGGCCGCCGCCTTCATCGCCTTGACGGCGAGAGGAACGGGGCCTTCGGGGTCGAGGCCGCTCGAGCCCGTGGCGTCCTTCGTCTTCGGCAGCCCGAACAGGATCGCTGACCGCACCCCGCGCGCCACGAGCTCCTTTGCTTGCCCAGCGGCGGCCGAGACGGGCAGCTGGAAGATCCCCGGCATCGTCTTGATGGGCCGGGGCTCGGAGATGCCGGCGTGGAAGAAGAACGGGTAGACGAGGTCGCTCGGGGCGAGGGAGGTCTCGCGGACGATCGCGCGGAGGGAGGCGCTGACGCGCAGGCGGCGCGGGCGGATGGTCGGGTAGCCCATGGCCTCCGACATAGCATGCGGGCTTGTCTCGCGCGGTGGGTCGCGCAATGGTTAGGCATGCGGATGGCCGGGTGGTGCATGTCGGCGGGGCTGGTCGCCGTGACCGCGCTCGCGCTGCCCGTGGCGATCGTCGCGTGCGGGTCGAGGACAGGGCTCGACGTGCCTCTGGTCGTCGTGAGGGAGGGGCCCGACGGGGCCGTCTCGATCGTGCAGGACGCCTCCGTTTCGCGGGAGGCGGACGCGCCCACCAAGACGCCGCCCGGGCTCGACTGCGCCGAGGCGGGGATCACGTACATCTATGTCATCGCCGAAGACAACACGCTCTTCAGCTTCTACCCGACGACCGCCGCGTTCACCCCCGTCGGCAAGCTCATGTGCCCGATCCCGCTCGGAAGCGCGACGGAGCCGTTCTCGATGGCCGTCGACCACACGGGGACGGCCTACGTCGTCTTCAGCGACCCCACGGCGCAACCCTCGCCGACGATCCTTGGCGAAGGGGACCTCTACCGCGTGAGCACGAAGACGGGCGCCTGCGTCTCGACCCCGTTCGTGGCCGACCAGCAAGGCTTCCTCACCTTCGGCATGGGCTTCGTCGCCAACGTCGGCGACGGCGGGACGGGCGAGACCCTCTACATCGCAGGCGACACTACCGACTCCCTCGCGTCGGTCGACCTCCAGGACTTCACGGTGAACCCGGTCGCGCCGTTCGGGGCGGCGGGGCCTGGACTGTCCGTGGCGGCGGCCGAGCTCACCGGCACGGGCGACGGTCGCCTCTTCGGCTTCTTCGCCCCCGACAACACCGTCCCCGTGTCGTACATCGTCCAGATCGATCCGAAGACGGCGAGCATCCTCTCCACCGTCGAGCTTCCGGGCGTCGAGGAAGGGCAGGGCTGGGCGTTCGGCTTCTGGGGGGGGGACTTCTACACGTTCACCGCGCCCCCTCCGCCGAGCGCCTTCGAGCCGACGACGACCGTCGTCACCCGCTATCGCCCGAGCGACGGCTCGATCGTCCAGGTCGCCACGGCCCCCTCGGGGGTGGTCATCGTCGGCGCCGGGGTCTCGACCTGCGCGCCCCAGCAATGAGCCTCGCGGGAAAGCGCGTGCTCATCGCGCGGGCGGAGGGGCAGTCCGAGGGTCCCGCGCACCTCCTGACCGAGCGTGGCGCCGAGCCCGTGGTCATCCCGGCGATCGTCATCGGTCCCCCGGACGACGAAGCGGCGCTCCTCTCCGTCCTCGGCCGGCTCGCGGCGTTCGACTGGGTCGTCTTCACGAGCGCGAACGGCGTCGAGCACACCTGGCGCGCCCTCGAGCGCGGCGGTCTCGGCCGCGACGCGTTCGGTGGAGCACGGTTCGCGGTGGTCGGCACGGCGACCGGCGAGGCGCTCGCGTCGCGCGGCGTCACGGCCCACCTCCAGGCGAAGGAGTTTCGGGGCGAGGGGGTTGCGACGGCGCTCCTCGAGGCGATTCGCGCGGTGGGCGGCTCGCCGCGGGTGCTGCTCCTGCGGGCTCAGGAGGCGCGCGACGTGCTCCCCGAGGCGCTCCGGAGCGCGGGTGTGGCGGTGGAGGACGTCGCGGTCTACCGGACGCGGGCGTCCGCCGAAGGGGGGGCGTCCATCCGACGCCAGCTGGCGGAGGGGGCGGTCGACGTGGTCGTCTTCTCCTCGGGGAGCACCGTGGATGCCGTCTGCGACGCGCTCGGCGAGAGCGCCGCGGAGGCCCTGGCGCGGGTCACCGTTGCGTGCCTAGGTCCGGTCACCGTGACGAGCGCCCGCGCCCGCGGCGTGCGCGTCGATGTCGTCCCCCCGGTGGCCACGTTCGCGAGCGTGATCGACGCGCTCGACGCGCACTTTCGCGCTATTTGACATTGGACGAGGCGGCCGGCCATCCTCGGCTCGCCCCTCCCCTATGTCTCTGAGCTCACTCATCGTCCAGCGCGAGGTCGCGAGCATCCGCCAGGTCGAGGAGGCGCTCGCGCGGCAGGTCCTGTACGGGGGGGACCTCGTGACGAACTTGCTGGAGGTCGTGCAGCTCCCCGAGTCGGTGCTCGCGCCGCTCCTCGCCGAGTCGGTCGAGGGGGTCGCGGCCCCGGTCGGGATGCTCCCCGCGCCGAGCGCGCAGGCGCGCTCGCTCGTGCCGGAGGACGTCGCGTCGAGGCGACTCCTCGTCCCCCTTTCGATGGAAGGGGACTGCCTCGTCGTCGCGGTGTCCGAGCCTCTTGGGAGCGACGTGAAGGACGAGCTCTCGTTCGCGCTCGGCGTGCGGATCGAGGAGCGGATCGCCCCCAGCGTCCGCATTCGCGAGGCCCTCGCGCGCGTGTATGGCGTGCCGCTCGACCGGCGGATGGCGCGCCTCGTCGGGCGTCTTGCGGGCGTTGACCCGACCGTGCCGAACTCGCTCCCGCCGCTCCGGCTCCCCAAGGCGAGCGTCCCGCCGCTCCCGGGCGCGCTCAGTCACGATCTCCCGAGGCTCAATCCGCCAGGAATGCCGGCGATGGGCGCGATGCGCATCCCCGACGCAGCCCCCCCCGAGGCGCTCGCGATCGACGCCCTCACGTCGCCCGGAGTGCCCGAGGTGAGGCCCGGCCCGCCTCGAGCCGCCCCGAAGCCAGCCGCCGAGCTGCCGCGCCGCCGCGGCCCGATCACGCTCGACCGCGTGACCGAGGAGCTCGGCGCGATCACCGATCGCGAGGCGCTCCTCCAGCTGTTCTTCGACTTCGCGCGCCAGTTCTTCGAGTACAGCGCGCTCTTCATCGTCCACGGCGATACGGCCGAGGGGCGCGACGCCTTCGGGAGCGGGGCCCCGCGCGATCGGGTCATCGCCGTCGGCGTGCCGCTCGACATGCCCAGCCTCTTCAGCACGGTCCGCAAGCAGGGCGTCGCCCTGTGCGCGTATCCGTCGGAGACCGGCCTGGACGGCGTCCTCATGACCGACCTCCGGCGCGACATTCGCTCGCAGGTCCTCGTCGTCCCCATCGTCGTGCGTTCGCGGACCGTCGCGCTCTGCATCGCGGACGACGGGGCGGACGGGATCTCACCGACGGCGCAGGGTGAGGTGATCACGGTCGCCGCGCTCGTGGGTCGCGAGTTCGAGCGACTGATCGTGCGCACCAAGCTCCAGGGGTTCACCGGCGAGGCGCCCGCGCGTGAGCGTCGCATCGATCCGCGACGCGTCGAGCCGAAGCGCAAGCGCGAGGCGGCCGTTCAGGTCCTGGAGAGGCTCGTGGCCGACGCGCGCGTGCCGGCCGAGCTGCCCCCGCCCG
>Ga0209415_10013920_pt1 | contig 13182 bp, 10 predicted proteins | sample PeaSoiSIISIP2007_FD_187696 | JGI IMG/M metagenome (GOLD analysis project Ga0209415, IMG submission 187696) | Peat soil microbial communities from Weissenstadt, Germany - SII-SIP-2007 (SPAdes) (version 2) | ecosystem: Environmental > Terrestrial > Soil > Wetlands > Peat | place: Germany... | reverse complement strand
TGTGTTCTCGTATATGCCCCCTTCGGAAATCAAGTCAACCGGAATTCCCGATTTCAACTTTGTTTTGCGCAAAGCCCTCCGCGGACGCATGGAGCGGGCCTTGTGCCTCGCCAAAATTCTCGCGGGATTTGAAACGAATAACATCGCGGCCGCCCCGCCGCCAGCGTTCTGTTATAACTTCGACCATGTTCATTCTGCTTTTGCTCTGGTTCGGAGCGCTCTTCCGCCTCTTCCGTAGTCGCCAGGATCTCGTCTTTGAGAACTTCGTGCTCCGTCAGCAACTCGCCGTGCTGAAACGGCGCCGCCCGCGGCCGAGCCTCGGCATCTTCGACAGGCTTTTCTGGATTGCCATCCGTCGGTTCTGGTCAAAGTGGAAACAGTCGCTCATCGTGGTCACGCCCGAGACGGTGGTCCGCTGGCACCGGGCCGGTTTTCAGATGTATTGGAAGTTGATCTCGAAAGCCAGCAGGCAAGTCGGGCGAAGACAGACTCCGAAAGAAGTTCGCGAGTTGATCTTCCGAATGGTGGCCGAGAATCCGACTTGGGGCGCGCCTCGCATCCACGGCGAGCTCCTTATGCTCGGTTTTGATGTCTCGGAGCGAACCATTTCCCGCTGGATGCGCCGGGCGCCTCGAGATCCCGAACCAGCGAAGCGTTGGCTCGCGTTTCTGCGCAACCATCGGGAAGCGATCGCCGCAATGGATTTCTTCACCGTCCCGACGATCACGTTCGGCGTGCTCTATTGCTTCTTCGTTATCAGCCACGACCGTCGGCGCATCCTGCACTTCAACGTCACAAAGCATCCGACCAGCCTGTGGACCGTCCAGCAGTTGCGGGAAGCGTTTCCGTTCGGGTCGGCTCCCCGGTTTCTGATCTTTGATCGGGATGGGAAATATGGGTTGGAGGTTCCCGCAGCGGTCCGATCTTTGAAAATGAGGCCGGTGCGAACCTCGTTTGAGAGTCCCTGGCAGAATGGCGTCGCGGAGCGATGGGTTGAAAGCTGCCGGCGGGACCTGTTGGATCACGTCATTGCGGTGAATGAACGCCATCTGAAACGGCTGCTCTTTGAATACGTCCGCTACTACCACGAGGACCGCACGCATCTCGGACTCAGGAAGGGAACACCCAACTGCAGGAGGGCTCGTTCCGTAGCTTCAGGTCGCGTCCTGTCAGAGGAGCGGCTCGGCGGTTTGCATCATCGTTACGACCGAGCTGCTTAGTCCAGACCGATTTTTTGCCCGTCCTTAATATACGCCGCACGCGCACGCAGCTTTTCGCGCAAGAGAGCTTTGGTGCTCGCGAAGGCAATTCTCGGTCGAGTTCAGGCTCCCTGTTTATGCCCTGACGCGAGAGAATCGCACCATTTTCATAACAGATCGAGTTTTGGCGAGGGACAAGCCGGCTGATACCAGAGATTGGAGATATCGTTCGAACCACCTGCGCAAAGCGGGTAAAAATGGTCTACCTCACCATCTTTGATATTCCGCTGGTCCTGGGGCACATTGTATTCGTCATACACCTTCTGATGGACCGATGCAGGCACATTGCGGTGGTCCTGGGAGTAGGTACAGCTCGGCTTCGAGTCGGGACAGTTGTCTGTATAGGTCTTCGTGAGGTCATCCACGCTTAACGTGGCGGCCAATCCGGGTGTCATACTCGGGTCCGGATAGAGGTTTGCAGGACCGACATGCTGCGCGTTCGCCGCAGCGCCGTTAGTCTGAACGTGGAGATTGCGACTCCACGCCCAACCCTCAGTCCCGCCTTCTGTCTTTACGTGGAAGAATCCGTTTGTCTGCTGCGGCTCGACTAGTTCAAGCTTTGTTCCAGTCTGTAGCGTGTCGACCGGAGCACCATTGCTGGAGGCGTCGGGTCGAAGATTGACGCTACGGGTGACGACGGTGGTCTGTGCGGCCGCCAGACTTCCCTGCAACAACAAGAATACTACAAGAGAAAATACTCTTTTCATCGTCGATCTCCTGACAAGAATTGGGCCGGAGTTACAGCGTTTTCAAGTACTCGATGATCTGCATTCGTTCCTCTTCGGATAGCTTGCGGCCGATCACACCGTTGCCCTTTGGACCGTTGTTGAATTCGTGCCCTGCATTGGAATTGCCGGGCAGATCGGTGCGGAATTCAGTGGCGCCTCTGAGGGGGTGGGTGTTGAGGCCGAGCTTGACGGGGTCATACTGCTTGTTCCCAAGATAAAACACCTTTGGCCGCTCAGAAACCGGTGAGAGCAGTGCAAGCAGGTTGGGAACGGAGCCATTGTGAAGGTAAGGAGGTGTAGCCCAGACGCCGTTGTGGGGCCGCGCCTTGTAAGCCAGCGGTGCCCGGATTTCATTGACGCGGTAGCCGTTCCACTCGTTCTGCTGTTCGGGTGAGAGTTTAAGATGTGCGTACGCCTGATCAATCACCTTTTGCGTGATGATCTTCAACCCGTCTTTGGCAGATACGATTCCCAGTCCCAGCGGCCCGCTATCAGCGGTCCGGTCAAAGAAATTCTGCGCTTGCTTCGGATCGGTTCCGATCTCAGACAACGGAACCATGGTGACTTTGAAGAACTGCTTTCCTCCACTGTCGGTATTCTTCGTCCAGCGCTCGGCGTTGCCGCCTTCGTCGGAAAGTATCGGCTCTTGGTGGCAGTGCTCGCACAATACTTTGTAGAGCAGCTCGCCCTTGGCTGCTTTTTCGAGATCTATTTTCCCCAGGATATCTTCCGGCCACTTTGGTGACCGGACGCCGTCCCCGGGCGCTCGACCGCCAATCAAACTCTCGATATCGTGCAGATTGTCCACGTGGATCGTGCTTTGAAACTGCTTTCCGGGATAACCTAGAAGATTGATGCGCGAGCGCACGCCCAGCGCCTCGCCTACATTTCTCCCCATCGGCTGCTGAATTGCGCCGTTGTACTGCACCCAGTCCATCCAGGATGCGTCCCAGATCGGTGGGAAGTTCACCGGGCCATCGCCAACCACCAGGTTCTTTCTGTTGTTCAGCTCGGTTCCAAAAACGAAGTTGCCGATTCGAGCCAGCGCGTCGGTGCGACCGTAACCTTCAGGAGTCGGGAAGAGAGGGAGGTTCGCTTTGAACTCCGTGAAGCTGGTGTCGAGATAATACTTGAGCGCCTTACGCAAGAGAACTTGATCGGCGGGAGAGGGGTTGGGTCCGAGCACCCTGTGGGCGAATCTGCGGAATCGCAACCGGTCGTAGTAGGTCCACGTAACTGCGAGACCCAGCGCGTCGGTGAACTTCTGCAGATCGATCAACGAAGGCCCGGCGTCAATCCGGATCGCCTTATCGCCATAGAACAGTTCTCCTGTATGGCAGGCCGCGCACGTAAGACCGAGCACCACGTTTTTCTGCCCGGTGTAGGGATCAACGAAACGATCGTCGCGCGCGAAGCCAACGGGCAGGGCATCCGGATTTTGTTCGTAGGCGCCGTCTGGAATAAAGCCGAAGCCCTGCAGGTAGGAGTCGTCCCTGAACAGAGGCGCTCCTTTGATGGTGAACCGCGGCTGCTCGAGTGCGAGAAACCAGGCGTAGGGTAAGAGTTCACTGCCCTGTGCCATGTGGTAGAAACGATGACGCTGATCGTCGGTCCAGTTCTGGGGAAGCCAAGCGACTTCCTTCGGCCTTTCTATCTTCGGCACCGCCAGGCTGTTGTGTACGGTGAAAATCGCGATCCCAGCTGCGCATGCGACCACCAGAACCAGGAGCACGAGTGCACTGACGAAGCTGGGACGCCTCAGCAAGGGCGGCTTTGGCGGAGCGGCTATCAACTGCCCGTGCACCGTTCGCGGCGCCAGTTCGCAGGTATTTCCCGGGACCGTGACGTATTGCTTCGGAAGATTCTTTGGCTTGTAGTTCGGTATGTCGCCGATCCGATCAAAAACGCTTTGATGAATGTGGGCACCGTTTGGAACCAGCCTGGCGCGGCCGAGGTTCACTGTAATACCGCGCCTCCACCGTGGCGCAGCTTGCCCCGGCACGGTCACGGGATGGGAGAAAAGCTTCGGCCAGAATTCACCCAGCCACCAGAAGCCGTGCAGCGATTTATGCAGCTGGCCCTTGGGATCCGGCGGGACGTACGGAACCTCGCCACCCAACACGTCTATGGCCCTCTGGGGATCGAGCAACAACCCGGCGGATTGTGCCTCGCACAACATCCACCGCAGTGCGATTTTCGACAACCCGCTCTCCGCTTCTGCGTAACTGCCACCGACATCTGAGTGAACCCCCGCGAACCATACTTGCTTCAAATCCTGACCTGCGGGCATCGGTTCATGAATCAGGTTCTGACGGAAAAATGCGCGACGCTCGTCAATCGATACCGCGTGGCGCAGAAGGGGAATGCCAGGTAACGCCGCGGTGTAGGGTAAGTGGCCCCCCTTCGTGTGAATCGGATCGAGAATCCATCCTACCGAGCTCACGGTGTCCCACAATCCCAGGAAATATGGCGTGCAGGGAATACTGAAAGTCGTTCTGAAACCGGCGGCAATCTCGAACTTGAGGGGATCATTGCTCTTGTACAGTCGGAGAGCGTACGGAATCAACGCCTCATTTCCAGGCGTCAGCAACCCGCACATATGCAGCAACCCACAGAGCGCACGAGCGGTGTAAGAGCCGCGGCTAAAGCCGAAGATGAAGATTTGGTCGCCGGGCTTGAACTCCCCCATCAGGAATGAGTAAACGTCGGCGATGTTGTCAGAAAAACCATAGCCGAACGCTAGCCCTCTCACTTTTGTCCACCACTTTCCAAGGACACTCAGGGCATTTCTCGCCCCCATCGTTCCGACCCCAGGGTGGTAGTAGGCGGTTTGCTTGTCCTCGGCGGACAACGTCCAATAGAGCTTTACAACGTTTGAGTTAGCAGACCCATACTGATTCCCAGTTCCGTCGCAGCACACCACGATGTTTCTCGGCATAGTCGATCAACCTCCAGGACGCAGGAAGCCGAATCGCTCGCAACAAGGTCAGCGCTGGCTGAGCTAAGGCCGCTCAGTTCACGCCAGAACCGGCCATCTACGAGCCGTTGACGATGATTGAGATTACACCATTAGTCAAGACACTACGTGTAAAAGACATAAAACACATGACGAAACCGATCTCGGGTGGGTTAGATCGTCTCCCATGAAGCGCTGCCAGTTGCCGATCAGCGTGTTCAGACCGTTGCGGTCTGCAACGTCAGACATCTACTGTGCGTCGGCGCCGGTATTGCCATTGCCCGTATCTCGAAATGGTAGTAATCTTTCGTGAAATTGGTAGCCAAATAAACGCGCTTCGCAGGATAACCGGGAGTCCGGGGTCGCGCTACATCAAGAGTCGTCGATTTTAGGAGAGCTACATGAACGGTTCTCGAATAGCTTCATTCCGATATTTGCGACTTGGATTGATCGGGATTCTTGTCGCTTGCTGTGCGTGTGTCGGTTGGTTACGGCACGGGCACGCTAGCGCTCGACAGGCTGTGATGCCCGAACAGACGCAGGTTATCCCGCCGCTGTCCGCCGACGACGTCTCTTTCTTGTTTCCGGCTCCGACGCGCGCCGAGGACTTTGCCAAATTGATCGCGGTCGAAGACCTCACGACGCAGAACCCACAGGATCCGACGAAACGCGACCCTGTCTGGTCCGATGCGGTGTTTCAGCAATTTATCGCGATCGCGAACAGCCCCAGTGCGCAGGTCGCGGGCACACAGATTGGTATCGGCCTGCCGCCCGAGGCTAAATCGATAAGCGCTTGGTTCATCGCAGGCATCCGTATCGATGCCGGCGCGCCGGGCCTCTCGAGCGATATTCATGGGCAATTTGGCCAGTCGCCGGAGATTCGCCTTATTGTCCAACCTGTGACACGGAGCGCGGATGGAACGCCGAAAGTGGACGACATCGCGGGACACCTCATTTTCGACTTCTTGACCGGTGCCGAGGCTCCCGCACAAACCGATCGTTTACCGCGGCCAAAGCCAGACCTCGATGCGTTAAACGCAATTGTTACAGACCTTGCCGCCTTAAGAACGAAATTGAGTACTGGGCAGCTTGGCACCGACAAGGTCAGCACCGCTGGTCTTCCATTGGGCGTTCACCCCGGACTCGCAGACGCAACTACTGCAAACAATCTCCGACAGGAGATAAAGTCGTTTCTCGAAAGGCATATTTCCGGTCAACGCTTGAATGCCATGGCCATTGCGGGACTTCCTGCCGGGAGACCTGAACCCTGGATATTCTTATCGATGCGGAATCTTTCCGGTACTGTCGTCCCTGTTCATGGCCCTACACTCGACGGTCTGCAGTTCGCCGAGATGCTCGAGCGGGGTGGAACAGGTTTTCAAGTGGTTCCGGAGCCCCACACCAATAATCTGAACCCGATCGCTTGCCAGAACGCCGCAGTATCAGCCACGAGCTTACCTATTGCGAAACGCGTCGGCGATTCCACAGCCGACGTTTTAGTCAGTCCACCGCCACCACCTGACAAGACGAAGGAAATTCTCGATGTGATCGCCGATCCCGTTAAGAGCCACTTTTTCAATACGGATTGCGTCAGCTGTCACACCGAGACTCGACGCAGCATGGACATTTTGAAGGTTAAGGACATTCCGGGGATCGATTCGGCCGCGTTGCCAAAAGACTCGTGGAACGTCCGCAATTTCGGTTGGTCGCCTGCGGGTGGGTTGCAGGCTACGGTGACGCGGCGCACCGCCGCCGAGACCGCTGCGGTGGTAACGTTTATCAATTCTCAAGTGCTCGCCAAGCAAGCAGCCTTGAAGCGCTGAGCATCTTTTTTCTGGAACACACAACTCGTCGAAGGAAAAGCCCATGCCCGCTTATCGGCGTTCATTGTCATTTGTCGTTTGGTTGAGCTTCGCACTTCTGTTCACCTCGGGTAGCTCTGAGAGACCGGCCTCAGGCGCCATGGGGATTTCTAGCGATACGCATTCGAGCAGCCCCCGACCAGCACTTGACCCTCAGAAGCCACTAGAATCGAGCGGAGAGCAAACGAAATCACGGGCCGGGCGCGGCAGTAAGCCGGAGCCCCTGCAGGTGACCCTGAAATGCGGGGACCACGAAACCACGAAGAAAATCGACAACGCTCTTATCAAGATGGAGGAGCAAGTACCTGTGACCGTCTGTGTGACGGGGTTGCAGGACTATGCTCAGAAGCAAGGCCTTCGTTTGTCGATCGGTGGACAGGTTCTTTCTATACTTCCTACAATCGGACCGTCTGACCGGGATTATTTGAACTTCATTCTGCAATTCAACAAGGTGAAGTCTGACGATTGGCAGGCATGGGCTGAGATTCTCCAAGCCTCGTTAAAGAGCGATGACTCCGAGGGCAAGCCGCTGGCCATCACCGTGACTGATGGCAAAGAGGTGTTCAAATCCGAAGCCTTCGTTGAGATCAAACTGTCGAGTTGCGCCGACCTCCCAGAGGCCGCTCTGATGGCCCAGGAGTCGCGAGAGAAAGAACAGCAATCCCCGGGAGGAAGTCGCAGTGAACCCGTGACACTCAAAGTGGTTCAAGGATGGTCGCCCCTCGACACTACAGACTTTACCCGGATGGGACAGCAGGTAACTGTGTGTGTGATGAACTTGAACTCCTGGACGAAGTTGCAGACCAATCACCTTGCCAAACTGCGTTTGTCGATTGGTGGACAGGTTCTTTCTATGCCTCCCACAATCGGACCGTCTGACCAGGAGTATCTGAATTTCATTCTGCGACTCGACAAGGAGAACTCTGACGATTGGAAGACATGGGCGCAGATCCTTGAAGCCTCGCGGCAGAACGTTGACTCCGAGGGCAAACACACCCTGCCCATCACCGTCGCGGATGGCAGCGAGGTCTTCGAATCCGAAGCCTTTGTTGAAATCGATCCTTACCCTGAACACTGGTATTTGATTCTGGGATTTCTTCTCTTCCTCCTGGTTGCTCTGATCTACTTAGCGGCACGCACCGATCTGCTGCGTTCCGCCGCCGGCGAAAAGCCCTCCCTGCCGCTCAGAGCTCCTTACAGTCTCGGCATTGCGCAGATGTCGTTTTGGTTTTATCTTGCAGTCGCAGCTTATGTTTTTATCTTTGCCACAACTCATCAGGCCCACATCCCGATGGGCTCCGTGCTAGGCCTTCTTGGTATCAGCTCCACGACCGGCCTAGCCGCCATATTCGTTGATAAGGGAAAGGACGCCAGCGCGCAGAACCAGAAGAACACTCTCCTCACCGAGCAGGCCGCCCTCAGCGCGCGGATCAACGATTTGACAGCGACGGGCGTTACGCCGGGTTCGGCAGCCGAGACCGAACTGCGGGACAAAACGACGCGCCTAAGCCAGGTGCGCCTACTCGTGGCTCAGCTCCCTCCGGCTCCGCCCCCACCCACCAGCAAGGGGCTTATCGTCGATCTTCTGAATGACGGCGATGGTGTCAGCTTTCACCGCTTTCAAATCGCCGTTTGGACTATTGTTTTGGGATTCGTCTTTGTTTGGTCCGTCTACCGAAACATTTCAATGCCGGAGTTTGACGCATCGCTCCTCACTCTCATGGGTATTAGTGCGGGGACTTATGTCGGCTTCAAATTCCCGGAGAAACCCAAGACGTGAGAGGGCGTCACATGCCGTTTTGGATGATCGTCTTCGTAAGCACTTCGAGTCATTCTCCCTCCCATTCAGGCAGCCGCAATTGACGGCCGCGTTTAGGATCTGAAGATCTCGGGGCCGTGAGAGTGCTTCATGAAACTTCAGTCTGTTTCACTTCAAGCCGCAAAATGTTCAAACGCAAGCGAGTGCATTAATACGTTTCGAACCGTGCCTGGAAACTGATCCGCGTATTTCACCAGTTTCTTTTTGTCGACTGACTTGAAAGCGATCTCATCGAGATGAGGAGTCAGGCCGGACTGCAACGAAAGGTAAATCCAGTCGAGCAAAGCCTTCTCAGGTTCAGCGAGGCGATACTTTGAATAGCGCGTCTGTTTCTCGACGAAACCCCAGAAGAGCCGCTTTGAAATTGTCCGGAACGTGATCGCGAACTCTGGCGTCCGATATTCCTTGGGCTTACCAGTCGTTACGCAAGTCAGAGCGACCGGGCTCTGAGTGCTCAATCCCCACTGACTAAGGGCGGATTCAAGAGACACGTACGAGTCCGGTTTCAGAACGCTGATAAAATCGGCAGCTGAAAAGTCTCGCACCAATTTATTCAGGTAAACTCCCTTCTTAACTCGACTGACGAGTCCCCGATCGCTCAATCTGGATAGCGCTTTCCAGGCCGAGGTGGCAGGCAGTTTATGTTTTGCAGCGATCTCGTCCAAAAGAATCACGTCAGTCAGGCGCGCTTCGCTCGCGAGAACCTTTGCCCAATCTAATGCTCTCGTCCTTTGATTCTTCATAGCCACTCCTTGTATAAACCTCTGAGCGCCTGCCGAAGGGGCTCGAACGTCGCAGCTTCGAGCGCCGAATAAACATCCGGCGGCAATATAGCTTTGAGTTCCAAGCGACAAAGGTCCCTGTCTATGCGGTTAATTCGATCCGAGATCGTGTCGGAATCCAGCTCATTGGCGAGTACTGTATCTTGCAAATGCGCCTGGAGAACTGTACTGAGCGCGGCGCCAATCTGGTTTAGCAGGTGAATGTCATAAGCATCCCGCGCTTTCACGACACGCCGCAAAAGAAACGCTTCCGCTTTTTGAAGAAGAAGTAGTTCCTTGGTCGCCGACCTTATCACCGCTGAAAGCCCAGCTTCTTCTTCGATGGGGTGATCCTCAATCTCGCTTTCGATTGCAGAACCAAAACGCGTTAGATCAACCCGAAATAGCCGCCGCCCGGAGGTCGCGGTTACGGAAATTTTTCCATCCTGACCGTCAGAGCCCAGTATTTCAAAGCGAAGATCACCTAGCCCCATGATGTCTGCTATGGGTGACAGGTCGCGTCGCAAGGACAAAACGATCTGTTCAGGTGACGGCGACGCGGAGCCGCGGTGCAACAAATCAAGGTCTGCCGAATGCCTTACGCTGTTGTGATACAACACCATCGTGGCGCCACCAAAAAGGACAAATGCGTCCGGAAAATCCCTGAAAATCGTGAAGGCCGCACTCTCCATAAGGGCGTTAATTTCGGCCCGTTCTCGGGTGAAGCCCTTGTCTTCGTATTTAGCAATCCGTCGGGCAATGTCCATCTCTGGGCTCCTTGAGAGCTCATGTTATTATATTCCCTTAAAGAGACATATCTGTACTGAATCAATAGATATTCCTACAACTATATCTCCACAGACAGACACATCTGTCTGTCTTGTGGAATATAAAGGCGGGACTAGGGCATCTAAGGCGTGCTGGGTATATATACCCAGCACGCGAAGGTAGATCACATGCTCCGGAATCCTTGGTATATATACCAAGGATTCCGCCCGTAGAGTCACTCGGAGTCCGAAATGCCAAAGTCTAAAATCAACATCGATCTAATAACCGAATACTTTGAACATGAACCCGACCGGGTATTCACATTGCCGGATATCGAGTCACTCTTCATCGAAAAATTCGATGACTGGAATCTACCCGCGAGCATGACACCCGAGACCTTCGTTTCCATGCTCCTCACGCGTACCAGAGTTAAACAACTCCGGATTCGATCGCGTCACTACGCTTCCCTCCTCCGTTACAGCTGGATAGACACACCGTCCCCACTGTCGGTTGCTCTATCGATCAAAAAAGACGACGCATATTTCTCCCATGGATCTGCGATGTGGATTCACCGATTGAACGAAAACCACACGGATATTTTCATCAATAAGGAACAATCTGCGAAGCCCCGAAACTCAAATCAGCTTTCGCAAGAAGCCATTCGTCGTGCGTTTCAGAACCAACAAAGACGTTCCAAGCTGACCTATCAATACAGAGATGCCACGATCACGGTCCTGAACGGCAAACACACTGGACGACTCGAAGTGGAACTCGCCAAAACCCCATCCGGTCACGACGTCCACGTCACCTCCCTCGAAAGAACTCTCATTGACATCACCGTTCGACCCGTCTATTCGGGCGGCGTTTCGGCCGTCCTTCAGGCATTCCGAGCTGCCAAGAGCCGAATCTCGGTAAGCAAACTCGTTGCCCTGTTGAATAAACTCGACCACACATATCCCTACCACCAATCAATTGGTTTTTACTTCAAGCGGGCCGGCTACAGCGAAACAGACCAGCTTCTCGTCAGGCAGGACGGAATCAAGTTCGACTTTTATGTCTGTCATGCTCTAAAGGATCCCGCGTTCGATCCGGATTGGAGGGTCTTTTTCCCCAAGAACCTCAAGTAATCTCTTTATCGAAACTCGAAGTTGAATTCGGACCGTACCATATTCAATCCGCCCTTTCGGTCGGCGGAACCGCATATTAGTTCTGACAACCATGCTCCAGCCGCCGCAAAGTGCGTCTTCGCATGAGTCATTACGTACTCGCTGTACCAGCCGGCTCGGCTCCAGCCGGTGATCGCGATCTTGTTGCGATCGATTAGCCCTTGCGAATCCAACAGATCGATCCCTTCTTCGATGTGCTCGGTCTCACGGTCATCCTCTTGTTTCTCAGATGTGCCTTCCGCTAAGAGCGGGTCGGGCGTGAATAAGACCATGAAGCCGGCGTTCGCCCACACTTGGATCGCTGCGCCGCTGAATTGCCCTTGCCCATCGATGATGAAAGAGTGGTCCTCAGGATTGTAGGCGTCATCTTTGATCTGAATGATCAACGGATACTTCTTTCCGGGTGTGTAGCGTAATCCACCTATCATTCAGCTCGCACCTTCGGCCTCGTCCGAAACTCTTCACTGTCGGCGATCATCATCTTCGGAGTCGAAAAATCTGACTGTGAAGAGACTATCCACCTTGAGGCATAAAACATTTGCAGAGAATTGGCTCGCAGCGTGACCTGACGATTGTATGGGGATGGGATGCCGAGCTGCATCGGCCTGACTTCCCTAATGGTATCATCGCGGGTCTTTTTCGTTGCCTTAAAGTCGGCAACGATCTCTGGTGTGAGCTGACGGCGTGACATTGCTTTTACGATTTCCCTATACCTGAGAATAACTGCACCGGCCCCCTCGAAAAGGGAAGATACGAGTATCTGGTCGCTCATGGCAAGACACAACGTCGGACACAGCGGCAAATAAATCGAGACGCCAGGAGACGATAAGCCCGACTCCAGATGTCCTGTTATTGAGGAATTGCTGTCCACAACGACAGGATGATCGCCGAGGTGAAAGGGGTCTTCAACCGTACTCCCGATCAAGTGCCAGTGTTTAGCAAGAAAATGAGGCCCGTACGTTTGGGGAGCATCGATGAGCATTCGGAAGGAGGAAATTTTGATTTCTTCTTCTGATGGCATCGCCAGATTCGGTTGCTGGCTGATGTCCAAGCCCCGCTTTTTCAGGGCGTCGAGAACGGCTCCGTGCGTGTCGCGCATTTGCTGCCGAAAACCCTGGGTGCGAACAAGCTGCACTGAGCAAAAGCTCGCGACTGCCTGGCGCTCTGCGTCTGTGAGATCGTGAAGAGTCCGAGTGTCAACAATGCGAGCTAGTATCGGGCTCACTTGGTGTTCGATTTGTGCCAGTGACTCTTCCAGGCTCACCAGATGGCCGTCAATTTCAATTTCGTTGAATCTTGTACCGGCGAGAATGTTCGCGATATTGGGAGAAAAAACCCTGTCGGTGAGTTTGTCGAAGCACCACACCTGCTCGGTTCCTTTTCGGGACGAGGGATTGTTGACGTGGAATCGTAGTAGGAGCCGAGGCACATAATGTTGAAGCTCGGCCTTGCCATCGTTTCTCATCGTATGCTTCCGTGAAAAGATTATCTAACAGCGCGGCCGGTTCTCACTCCGAGATACTCGCAGTCGTGGCCAAGGTCAGAAATGCACAGAGTCCCCTGAATTTTCCCCTGACTTGAGAAAAGGCATGCGTCTAACTTACGTCAATTCAACGATGTTCTTAGTAGCACGCCTGCCTGCCAGGATTTCTTCATGCTAACAGTGCAGACAAGTCTGGGCAATCAAACGACTTGCGAATCCAGACCTCCTGTCTGGGAGAATTCCACAGCGACAAATTGGGTGAAGTAGCGTTTCGATAAGCCCAAGAAAATACGCGAGATGTTTTGGTCGGGGCGCGCGGATTTGAACCGCGGACCTCCTGCGCCCAAGGCAGGCGCGCTACCAGGCTGCGCTACGCCCCG
>Ga0209415_10013919_pt1 | contig 13182 bp, 13 predicted proteins | sample PeaSoiSIISIP2007_FD_187696 | JGI IMG/M metagenome (GOLD analysis project Ga0209415, IMG submission 187696) | Peat soil microbial communities from Weissenstadt, Germany - SII-SIP-2007 (SPAdes) (version 2) | ecosystem: Environmental > Terrestrial > Soil > Wetlands > Peat | place: Germany... | reverse complement strand
CGAGCCGCGCCACCGTGACGATGTTGATGACGATTCCGAAGATCGCCGCGGCGAGCAAGGCAAACCGCTCGATGCGCAGCCATCGAAACCCGTGGCGCGAGAATTCCACGCCGGCCAACGGCACGAGCATGATCGCGCCCAAGACGTACGGAGTCCACCTCGGCATCACGGCTAAGCGTGCTGGGAGCAGCGCGAGCAACACCAACACGAAAATCACCGCGAGCGCGACGGGCCAGCGAGACTCGAGGCGCGCCAGGCCGGTTAGCTGCAACCGGCGGCGGGCCGTTGCCGCCACCGACGCTTCGGCGGCCTACTTCGCCCCCTTCTTCGCGGCTGCTTCCGCGGCCTTTTCGGCCGCGCGCGCGCCGCCGAGGATACCGGCCATGGCGTAATTCGCCTCGTGACACGCGTATTCGTAGATCGGATCCGCGCTCCTGCGCATCGGAACCACCGCCGTCCACGGTTTCGTCCACATGCTCGGATCTTCGACCGTGAATTCGTAGAGCAGCGTGTCGGCGTCGGCGCGCGTAAAGCGTTCGACGAGATGCGTGCTCGCGCCCGAGTTCGGCAGGCTGGTTTCGCGCTTGAAATTCGTGGTGTCGACCACCAGCGTGTTGCCCTCCCAGTGGCCGCGCGAATCACCCTTCCATTGGCGAATGCCGAGATGCGGACGCCCGTCCATCGGGACGATCCGTGCGTCGTGGACCATCTCGTTGAGGATCACGACATAGTCGGGAGTCTGGAACAGCTGGAAATTGTTGTTGTAGGCGCCGGGCGTCATCGGTGGTCCGGAGTTCAGCCCGACGATGCAGCGCTCCTGCAGCGGCCGGTCTTCCCATGAATCGGCGTGGGGACGTCCGAGTTGGGTCTCGAGCAGATCCGCCGCGCGCCGCTCCGCTCGCTTCTTGCCGTCCGGCGTCATGGCGGGAAGCCGGCCGTCGGGCGGATCCACGATCAGCGACGTGCGGTTCGTCCCCACGATCTTGTTGCCGCGGTCGTACCAGAACTCGTTGTAGGGGACGACGCCGCCCGGCGGGTACATCAAGCCGCCGACCTCAGGATCGATCTTGTCCCGGTCCTGGCGCTGATTTTCGTCCCTCTCGAATTTCGCCGCTTCCTCGTCGGTGAAGAACGCCTTCGTTCCGAGCGCGGCGGGCCGCTCCAGCGGCGTGATGGTGCGGAAGTCCCACACGCCCTGCAGGTCCGGCTGGCCGTCCGCGGTTCGCGGCAGGGTCCAGGGTGTCGCCGCGACCGCCTTTGTCGCGGACGTCCCGGACTGCCCGACGACAGGTGCCGGCGCCAGCAGCGCAACCGCGAACACGACCGTCAGGCCAGGCGCTGAAGCGAGAAATCGATGGCTCATGTGAACCTCCTTTTCACTTGCTCGGCTGCTTGCGAAGAGCCCTTAAGCCCTTCCGCGAACTCCACGCACTTGAATTCAGAGATCGAGCGTCCTTATTCCGACCGACGATGATTGGGCTCCAACCGACGCTGGATGGCGATGCTCAGCTTCCCGGCTGCCTCTGCGTTGGATCAACTTAGCTTCGTTAGCCCGCTTCCACGAGTCAATCGCTTTTTCCCGCCTGATTGGAAAACCATCTGATCCATTTATTTGCGGGCCGAGGCGCGTTTCGCCTGGGGATACCAGAATGTCTGATGGCAGCGCTCGCAGACATCCTCCATGCGACCGCCGATTTCCACCAGCAGATCGACGTTCTTGGCCTCACTGGCCCGCAGGGCTTCCAGACCCAGGCCCTGCAATGCCTTGGCAAAGCCATTGAAGCTCTTTCGGTTCTTCCGGATGAGCACCGTCATCTCGGCAGGCTCCAGCTCGACCCCTGGAACTTCCGACTTGGTTCCGGCAGGAGCCGCGTCGCGATCCGCCATCATCAGCAGGTTGCCCCCCTCGATGATCCGGACGGCGGCGCGGCGCACGCCGAGCCACTCCTCCTCCGTCTTCGGAACCGTCTCCTGGACACCCTTCTCGTCCACCACCGTTCCTGCTGCCCCCCAAAGCACGTCCGCGGACGGATCGACGATGGATTCCATCAGGTCCTTGATGGTGGCGTAGACTTGGCGATCTCGCGCGGCTTTGCCGGGGCCGGCGCCGGCGAGCGAGGACAGCGCGATGGCGCCCAAGGCCGCCGCGCACAGGACGGCCACGAATTGCCTTCTCATCTTGTCACCTCCCTCGATCGACCACGTCATGGTAGCAGCAGGCGGCCCGGTTCGAAAACAATGATGCCATTTCGCTGCCCTGCAGCAATCCAACGCCTTCCTGGGGTTTGATCTCACGCCCGACGCCGAGGCTCCTGTCCGCAGGCCCAACTTCTGCTAATCTCAGCCCACGTCGCTCAATCATCATCGGAGAGGAAGCCCATGACTGTTCGCCGCCATCGCACCTGCCGCAATCATCCTGTCCGCTTCGGCCTCGCGGCGCTCCTCGGCGCCGGCATCGCCGCCCTGACGGCGCCGCCGTCCGCGCAGGCGCAGATGCCGCCCGATCTCGTCGAGAAGATCGCCGCGATGGGCCGGGTGGTCGATCCGGAAAATACCGGCAAGCTCTATGCGCCGCTCCAGGAGAAGGAGCCCTATGCGGGCATCAAGGTGAGCCGCGACGTGAAATACGGCAGCGACGCCCGCAACGTGGTCGACATCTTCGTGCCCGAGGCCGGCCCGGCCGGGCGCGCGGTGCTGATGTTCGTCCATGGCGGCGGCATGATCCGCGGCATCAAGCGGGGGCCCGGCAGCGCCTTCTACGACAACGTCATGCTGTTCGCGGCGCGCCACAACATGGTCGGCGTCAATGTCGAATACAGGCTGGCGCCGCAGTTCCCGTGGCCGGCCGGCAACCAGGACCTGGCCGCCGCGATACGGCTCGTCGCCGACAAGGCCGCGGACTTCGGCGCCGACCCGAACCGCATCTTCCTGATGGGACATTCGGCCGGCGCCACCCACGTGGCCTCCTTCGTATCGCATCCCGAGTTCCACGGGCCCAAGGGCTCCGGCCTCGCCGGCGCCATCCTGTCCTCCGGCGGCTATGATTTCACCACCAAGGACGATCTGAGCGAGGGCCGGATTGCGTATTTCGGCACCGACCCGGCGCTGCTGGCGCAACGCTCCGCGGTGGCGGGGCTCATCAAGACCAAGATTCCGTTCATGATGTCGGCCGCCGAGCTCGATCCGCCGCCGATCGCGGCGCAATCGGCCCTTCTCAAGGACGCACTGTGCAAGTCGGAGCACGGCTGCGTGCGCTCGATCGTGCTGCCGCACCACAGCCACATGTCGGAATCCTACGCCATCAACACCGCCGACCACCTGCTCTCCGACCAGATCCTCGAGTTCATCAAGACTGGGAAATAGGGACGCAGGCCGGCCGCCGGGACTGTCATTCCGGGGCACCGCGAAAGCGGTGAACCCGGAATCCATAACCCCAGTCGGGAGTTGTGCGGACGTAGTCGTGGTTATGGATTCCGGGCTCGCGCAAGAGCGCGCCCCGGAATGACCACGCAAGTGCGCTCAGCCCTTACTGCTCGTTCTCGTCGCGGGCATTGGCGCGGAGGATCTGCTTGCCGCCCGGCAGCACTGCCTGGATGAATTGTCCGCCGCGCGTACCATCCTTCATCGGATGAAATGTCACCGAGACGGCATCGCCGGCCTTCACGGAATCGGCGCGCATCCCCATGGTGACCAGCCGCGACGGCGAGCTCAGCTCCAGCGCCCACAGCGCCGGCTTGCCGGTCTTCTCGTCATTGACGTTGATGCGAAGCCAGGAGTGCGGGTTGACCCATTCGAATTCCTTCACGGTGCCCTGCAACGTAATGGTCTTTTCGGCGTCGAACATCGCGAAGGAGTGATGCGCGAGCGCGGACGCCGCACATGCGGCGGTCGCGACGGCGGCCAGACTGAAGGCTTTCAGGTTCATCGGCGTCTCCCCAAATGATTTGGCCAATGGGCGGTATTTTGAATATTATAGCACGACATGGCGGCACAAGAAAATCGGTGGAAACATCAAACCCGCCGCCGAGACGCTTAAGGGCGAGATTACGGGAGGCATCGATGCGTTTGACGGCCCTGGCGATCCTGGCGGGCGCTGCGCTCGCCGCAACGGCGGCGCCGGCGACGGCGGCCTGGCGCGGCTACATCAGCCATCCGCTGGGCTTCGCCTTTGCGGCGCCCGGCGAGCTCAAGGTGGAGAAGGGAACCTATGGGGGGGCGGTGGCGGGGGCGCGCAACACCGTGGTCTACCGCTTCATCGACGACGACATCGAATACAAGGCGGTGGTCATCGACGTCGGCGACAAGGCGAACGACGCAGCGACCCTGCTCGGCGAGGCCGAATTCCTGTTCCAGGAAAACAAGAAGGTCCTGATGGACACCTTCGGCCGCGTCGATCGTCAGTACGGCCGCAAGCTCACCGTCGACCTGCCCAACAATGCCGGGCGCACGACGGCGGCGTTCTGGTTCATCAACGGCCGCATCGTTTCGCTCCAGGCGACGGTGCTGCCCGCCAACGGCGACTACGATACGCCGGAGATGGCGCGCTTCGTCGACTCGATCACGTTCTTCACGGTGCGTGCCGACGACGACGCGATCGAGCTGCCGGCGCCGCCGAAGTAGCGGCCAACCGCGCCGCACGATCAAGGCGCCAATGATGGTATCATGGGAGGACGCAATGCGCAGATGGATGTCGGCGACGCTCGCGGGCACAGCAATGGCGATGGCGGCGATGCCGGCGCAGGCCGCCTGGAAGAACTACGTCAACAAGGAGATCGGTCTCGCCTTCATGGCGCCGGGCGAGGTCAAGGCCGGCGTCGGCAACTTCCGGGGCAACTACGCCGGACCGCGCCAGACCATCGTCTACCGCTCCGTCGAGGACAACATCGAATACAAGGTGACGGTGATCAGCTTCATCCAGGCCCAGGCGGAGGGCGCCACCCTTCTGGGCGAACGCGAATACATGTTCCAGGATGGCAAGAAGACGCTGTCGGACACCTTCGCGCGCGTCGGCTCGGGCAAGGATGCCGTCTACGGCCGCAAGATGGTCGTCGAGCTGCCCGACAACAAGGGCCGCGTGTCGGGCGCGTTCTATTTCACCAGGGGCAGGCTCGTCGCGCTCGAAGCGACCGTGCCGGCCCGCGGCAATCTCGCCTCGCCGGACCCCGGCCGCTTCCTCGATTCGATCGCCTTCGCGCCGTCCGGCGCCACGCCGGGTGCCGTCGAGTTGGAGACCCCCAAACTTGAATAGAATTGCCCGCACTTCCGCCGTCGTCATCTCGATCTTCGCCGTTACCGCATCGGCGCAGGCCGCCGAGATCGACGCCTTCGTCTCGACCGCCATCAAGGCGGTCACGGACGAATTGCTGCCGCCCTTCGCGCGCGAGAACCGCCACACCATCGTGGCGATATTTGCGCCGTCCGGCGCGCTGATCCCCCGCCTCGACCGCGGCGAACCCGTCGACGTCTTCCTGACCGACGCCACCGCGATCGACGAGCTGATCGCGCGCGGCAAGATCATGCCCGGCCGCATCAACCTCGCGCGCACCGGCATCGGCGTCGCGGTGCGCAAGGGCGCGCCCCGGCCCGACGTGTCGACCGCGCAGGCGCTCAAGCGCGCGCTGCTCGCCGCGAAATCCATCGGCCACGCCGCGCCCTCGAGCGGCAGCATCACGGCGGCGCATATCCAGGGCGTGTTCGCCCGGCTCGGCATCGCCGCCGAGGTGGCGCCGAAGATCAAGCTCGCGGCCGGCGGCCCCAATGGCCGCGTCAGCGTGCTGGTCTCGAGCGGCGAAGCCGAGATCGGGCTGCAGCAGGTCTCCGAGCTCATGTCCAATCCCGAGGTCGAGGTGATCGGCATGCTGCCGACGGAGCTGCAGCAGACGACGCTCTATTCGGCAGGCGTGACCACCAGCGCCCGCCAGCCCGAAGCCGCGAAGGCGATGATCCGGGCCCTGACCGCACCCTCCGCCGCAGCGGTCTACAAGGCCAAGGGACTCGATCCCGCGTGGTAGCCCCGTAGGGCGCAATGAGCGCCAGGGCATTGCGCCGCCGCACGTACAAACGGCGCAATGCGCTCCGCTTGCGCCCTACGACTTCCCCGAAAACCGCTCCAAAGCCGCGCGGCCTCACCGGCGCCACAATGGTCGGGCGCCATCGCCCCCAGGAGGTGCCCGCATGTCCCGCATGTACGCAGTGCCACCGACAATTTCCGCCGTCCTCATCCCGGCCTTCCTCATCTCCGCCTCGCTGGCCGGCCTCTCCGGCCGCGCCGATGCGGCGGGGCTTGCGCTCGTTGGCGCGAGTGCGAAGGTCTGCCAGCTCACCGGCGAGATCGACTGGGATTCCAACACCCCGACCGCCGCGCAAACCGCGACGAACTTCGGGCTCAACGCCGTCGATCTCGGCTTCCCGGTCGATAGCGGCTTCGGCCCGCTTTATTTCCTGTTCGGCGATGCCCGCCCATTCGCACACCTGCCCGCCGACACCGTGCCGCCGGACGATGCACTCGGCTTCACGATGCGCCGGGCCGCGCCGGATGCCACCACCTGCGCCGATCTCAAGCTCGCGACCTCGGCGCCGCACACCTTCGCGCACCCGACCGTGCGGCCGCCGATCCCGCAGGGCACGTTCAACGTGCCGTCCGGCGGCATCTTCATCGATCGGCAGTTCTTTGCGTTCTTCTGGACCGACCATTGCGCGGCGCCGAGCCTTCTCGCGCCGCTGCCGCAGGCGCCCCTGACGCTGCCGGCGCCGACCGCGGGTTGCCCCGAGACGCCGACGCTCAACAGCCTGGGGCGCAGCGCGCTCGCCCGCGCCGAGCCCGGCGATGCGGCGGACTTCGAGCGCGCCCACGCGCCGCCGTTTTTCCCGCATCCCTTCGCCGGCATGCCGAGCGGCTTCGTCTATGCGAGCGCGGCGAGCGGGCCGGTCCCGGTCAGCCCCTTCATCCGCGAGCGGCCGCACCGCGTGGCGGTGTTCGGGGTGCCGCGCTTCCGCGCCAGCATTCCGTATCTCGCGGTCGCACCGTCCGAGACGTTCGGCGATCCGGCGACCTGGTCGTTCTATGCCGGCAGCGTCGCCGGCGAACCGGTGTGGATCACGCGCGCCCAGTGGGAGAGCGGGCGCACCACCGGCGGCCAATGGGCGCCGCCGCCGGCCGCCGAAATCTACGACGCCAATCCGGCCGGCGAGCGCTGCATCGGCGAACATTCGGTGACGTGGAACGCGGCGCTCCACACCTGGCTCCTCGTCTATGTCTGCGGTCCCTACCGGGTCGAGGCGCGCACCGCTCCGGCGCCGTGGGGACCGTGGTCGCCGCCGACCGTGCTCCTGAGTCTCGCGCACGATCCCTGGATCGTCTGCACCCTGGTGATGGATACGACCGGCTGCCAGGGCTTCAAGCGCACCGACTACTACCTGCCGCCCGCGCCGGGGAAATCCGTTCCGGGCGTCCTCTACGCGTCGTTCGTGATGGAGCGCTTCACGCAGAACACCACGCAGAACGGGGGCCCGAAGCAGGCCACCATCTACTGGCTGCTGTCGACCTGGAATCCGTACCAGGTGGTGGTGATGCAATCCTCGGTGCAGATGACGGAGTGACGGACCCGCAGGGCACGTGCATGGCCGGGCGCGGTTGAGCTGGGCTTGTCAACCCTCCAGATTTACCACCCGTCAATGGACGAACCGTGGGGAGGACGAGCCATGCGACGACTGGTGGGGTGCATCGTGATCAGTCTCTTTGCGAGCTGGCATGCGGTCCAGGCCCAAGTCCCGGCCCCGACCAAACCGGCTGCCGAGGATCCCAGGGCTCCGAGCGACCGGTCGCTACAGGGTTTGATTTCGCCGGACCGCGTCAAGTCCGATCAGGAAGCCATCGCCAAAAAGGTGCAAGCATCCGGCACGACTCCGCTTCCACGTGGTGGCAAGGTTTATTTCGCATGGAACTCGATGACCCAGGCGGAGTTCGATGGGCTCGGCAGGCGCGTGCTGTTCCTGATCTCGATCTGGACACAGAAGCCGGAGGAGCTGCCGGTCAAGCGCGTCTATGTTCGCGCCAACGGGCAGGAATTGCCGGTCTACAAGGTGTCCAGCTGGAAGACGCCGGTCGACGGCGGCTCGCCCACCGCAACGATGTATGGCCCCAATCGCGAGGACGGCTTCTACCTGGTGCCGGGCAGCGCGATGTTGGAAAAGGGAGAGATCGTGCTGGACCTCGCCAATCGGACGGGCTGGGTCCAGCTGGAGCTGCCGAGCAATGTCGCGACCGACAATGCCCGGAGATTTGGCGACAACATTGCCCCGTCCAACGCAAAGCCGGACCTCAAGGCGTTGCAGGCCCTCATTGCGCGCCGGTTCCCGGGCTTTCCGGTGCCTCGGTCCGTGCCATGAGGTAGGCACGCGTCGGGCGCAATAAGCGCAGCGCATTGCGCCCGACGGGCTCCGCGCCTTCGCGGCGCTCCTCGCCCTCAAAAGTCCGGCTTGTCGGCACGCGGCACGTCGGTCTCGTCGTTGGTATAGTATTGGCTGCGGTTTTCCGCACACACGACTTCCGGCCATATGTCGGGGCCCGGGACATAAGTCAGGGTCGCGGTCCATGGCGTCGTGAAGACGCCCTCATCTTCGATCGTCACGTGGAGCTGCAGGAACTTGCCGCGGTGCTCGGTGAAGGGATCGCCGTTGAACAGCCAGTTCTCCTTTATGTTTCGCTCGATTGCGTCCTTCACATCGTCGTAGTCGCGCAGCCGATAGCGTTCGACGATATGCAGCGACTTCGTGTACGGCGTGCCGAACAGGTCGATCATCGCATACTTGCGATCGACCTTTTGCCCGACGGTGTCGATGACCAGCGTGTCGCCCTCGTAATGGCCGACCGAATCCCCGTACCAGGACGGCGTCAGCGGTGTCCGGTGAGGCTGGTTCAGGCGCACGTGACGGATGTCGCCATTCCCATTGTAATACATCAGAACCTCATCCGGCTTCTGGATGAGCATCACCAGGAATTGCTTGTAGATGAACGGCATCGGCTCCGGCCAACACTGGTTCGACGGGTTCGGATAGGTGATGCCTTTCAGCGAGATCTCGCCGAACTTCTTCACCACCTCCGCGGCCCATGGCTGCAGGATCGGACTGGTGTAGTCCCCGACCAGCTGGTCGTAGTTGCTGACGCCCTCCTTGGTCGCAGGCGATGCCTGCGAGCCGGTAGCGCCGCCGGGCCGCTGGGGTCCGCGCACCCTGTTCGTGATCGGGCCGGGCCCCGATGCCGGCGGCTCGAACCACGGAAAGGCCGGATGATTCCATGAACCGGTCAGGTTCGGGATCGATGCGGCGCCATGCGCTCCGCCCTTGGAAGGCTCGGCCGGCGGCCCCGCCGTTTGCCCCCAGGCGGGCAGCGCCAATGCGGTAAGCAGTGCGGCCGTCACCGGAATGGATCGCGTGGTCATGATGGTTCCTCCTCGTTGGGGAAGAGCGTCAGTGAAATGCACGTACGTTTGGATTGCAGGCCCCAAGGGTCGGCAAAAACACAGGCCCGTTCGATTTTCGCAATGCGCGCCCGCCGTGGGCAGCAGCGCTGCCGGTAAAGTGACGGGACTTCGGCACGCCCCGTTGGCAGCTCGTTGACGAAACCCTACCGCGATCCTGCGTGCCGTGGAAGGGGTCGTGCGTTCCCGCGCTCACCACGGACATAGGGCGCAATAATCCTACTGCGTCATTCCGCGGCCCGAGCGGAGCGAGGGAGCCAGGAATCCATAACAACAGACCGGAATGATGCGGAGAGTCTCGGGGTTATGGATTCCGGGTTCCGGCTTCGCCGGCCCCGGAATGACGCAGTAGGATTATTGCGCTCTACGTTTGCTACGTTCGCCAATGTCTCTAAATCCGGTACAGCCAGCGGGCGAGATCGAGATTGTGCTTGAAGTAGTCGGAAGATGGCGCCGCCGGCGCATTGTGGACGATCACCGGGACATCCACTTCGTGGAGCGATCCGTGGGTCCGGAAGTCCTTGGGCATGACTTCCATGCCGGTTTCGAGATTGCCGAACACCGTGTCTCGATCTCCCAAAACCACGAGATCGCCGAGGCGGCTCGCCATGAGCTTGAACTCCTTGGCTGCTTGCGCGCGGGTCAGCACGCGTTCGACGCCATCGAGCTGCCCGAGCAGCGCGCCGACACGGGCCTCGTCCTGCGGCGTGCGCAGATGAACCCAGGCCGTTCCGCCCATCCCCTGATGATGGCGGATGTATCTGTCGCGCTCGGCGGAGATCGCGATACGGACGGGAACGCCGCGCTCTTGCAGCGCCTTCTCCAGGTCCCAGCACCGCGACTTGAAGTTCATGCCGTGATCGGCGCTGAACAGGATGGCGGCATCAGGTGCCGTCGCCGCCAACTCGGCCAGAAGTCCGTCCAACCGCGAGAGATGCTCCCGCGACTCGGACGCCTCCGGCTGCCACATGTGCATCGGGTAGTCGGTCGTGTGAACGTAGAGGAGGCCTATCTCGGGCCGGTTGCGCAGGATGTCGCGCGCCGCAGAAAAAAGCCAATAGTTGATCTCCCGCGAGTAGATGGGCGGAGCCTTGCCCAAGCGGGCCTCCCAGTCCTGGTCCGGCGCCTCGGCGGTCAGGAGGATATCCGCACCCCGGTTGAGAAGACTTACGGTCTTCTTCTTCGAGCTCAGCAATGCGGATCGCACGCCTTGCGTCCGCGCCCGCTCGAAAATCGTCGGAGCGAGGACGAGCTTTGCGTCCTCCATGTATGCTTCGGTGCCGTTCACGGAATCGAAATACGAATTGCCGATGACGCCGTGCTCGGAGGGCCATGCGCCACAGCAGATCGAGGCATTGTTGCAATTCGTCGCGGTCGGCATGACGGCCTGGACGCGCGCATAGACGCCGCCTGCCGCCCAGGCATTCAGTGTCGGCATCGGGCTTTGATCATAATATTCGAGGCCGAAGCCGTCGCACATCACGATGATGGTGCGCTGCGGCTTCTCGGCCGCGCGGGCGACGCGCGGGGCGGCGACAAGCGTCGTCGCACCGATCGAAAGCGTCGCGTTCAAAAGCCGGCGTCTCGTCCAGTCTTTGCGCATGGGCGTGGCCTATCCTTCCGGGTTCGGAGGAGCATTCCTTTGCCGCTCGCGGAATTCCTCCACCCGCACCTATATCCGTCGGTGGTCACAATGTCTTTGCAAACGCACGCCATCGGCGTTGGCGATGACGGTAGAACCAATTGGCCCATGCCCAAACCACAAAAGTGAGGCTGCCGGCATCGATATCGATGGTGTCGCGGTAGATCGATCGCGAGTTGGCGAGCGGCCTGATCGAAACCAGGTGGTCCCATCGCGCGATCAGCGGATCGTGTTCGCGGCTCTGCAGTTCATAGTTCTTGTGGTCGATCTTCTCGAAATGCAGTGTCCGCACACCGATCGGGATGACCCCGAAGACGAACGATTTGCACTCAATCGTGAGCCCCTCGCTCCAGCGCTCCGGAAGCGGAGCACCGATCGGCACGACCCGCGCCAATGGCGAAATCACGTGGAGCAGAAGTGAGCTTTTCTGAACTTCGTTCCATGCTTTGGCCGCGGAACAATTCAGAACCGTCGCGACATCGACTATCATCGCTTTGCTTCCCGCAGTGGCGCCCGCCTGCGAGTGACCTGCAGATGCGCGCACGCCGTCGCCGGCCCAGCGTTCAGAAGTCCGGCTTTGCAGCCTCGGGCACCAGGCTCACCCACGATGCGCCCGCGCCCCGGGTATTCTCGGCACATACGGCCTCGGGCCATAGGCCCTGGACACGACGGTAGGTCACGAACGCCGACCACGGCGTGGTGAAGGTCGCCGGGTCATCGACCGTGACCTCGACCCGCAATCCCGGCTTCGCCGGGTCGGGGTCGATGTCGCCTCGCCCGTACGCATTGATGGGCGGGGCCGATCTTCCGGCGCCGAAATAGACGCTCTCGTGCCTTTGCTGGAGGTCGCGTGCGGTTGCACCATCGACGAGCCGATAACGCTCGACCACGTGCAATGCGGCGCTGAAGGGCGTGCCGTACCTGTCGATCATCGACAGCGGCCCCACCTTCTGGCCGATGGTGTCGATCACCAGCGTGTCGCCCTCGTAGTGGCCCACGGACTCGCCCTGCCATGACGGCACCGGCTGCGCGGAATGGGCCACGTTCAGGCGCACCTGGCGGACCTGGTGATCGCTGAGATAGAGCAGAACGACTTTGTCCTTCTGCTGGATCAGCTGCACGCCGAGCTGAATGCTCAATGTGAACGGGGTCGGTTCCGGCCAGCATTGGTTATGGGGATTGGCCAGCACCTTGCCGCCCAATTCCGCTTCGCCGATCTTCCGGATGGTCGCCGCCGCCTCCGGCCGCAGGATCGGATTGGCGTAATCGCCGACCACGCTGAGGATCATGGTCCCGTCGGGCCGGCGCAGCCGGCTCACCACCGGACCCGGTCCGGACGGCGGCGGCTCGAAAGTGAACCACCGCCCCCATATGCCGGATAAATCCGGGATCGATGCGGCACTTTCCTCAGCACCGGTGCGAGATGCAGCCGTGGGTGCCGCAGCCGTCGGCGCCGCTTGCCCAAAGGCGGGCGTCGCCGTCGCGGCCGCCAGCGCCACGACCAGGAGGAAATGCCGCCCCTGTGGATTCATGCGTCCCCTCCTGTTTTCGCCGAGCTTGCAGCGGCAACTCTCGCACCAAGCCACAGTCCTACTTCCAAACCTCCCGCAACCACGGGATCGCCTGCCGCAACGGATCTCTGAAGCGGGCGGTTTCGTAATGCGTGACGCCGGTCAGCGCGATCAGCTTGGCGTTCACACCGGCCTTCTGAAGCTCGGTAATTCGCGCGGCTGCCGGATCGAAAGGTGCGACCTGGTCGTCGCGCGAATGAATCGCCAGGACCGGAAGCCGCCACCCGGCGGCCGATGGCGGCGGCCTGCTGGCGATCGGAATCGCAGCGCTGAAGCGTTCCGGGAATTTCTCGGCCAAAGCCCAGGAGCCGGTGCCTCCCATGCTGTAGCCCGTGACTGCGACCCTTTTCTTGTCGATGGCGTAACGGGCCATGACCATGTCGAGTAATGCATTCACGGCCTTCTCGTTTTCGGAGGTACTCCAGTTGCCGCGAACGGAATCCGGCGCGACGATGATGGCGCCTAACCCGACGAGTGCCGGGCCGACGAG
>Ga0209415_10013916_pt1 | contig 13184 bp, 14 predicted proteins | sample PeaSoiSIISIP2007_FD_187696 | JGI IMG/M metagenome (GOLD analysis project Ga0209415, IMG submission 187696) | Peat soil microbial communities from Weissenstadt, Germany - SII-SIP-2007 (SPAdes) (version 2) | ecosystem: Environmental > Terrestrial > Soil > Wetlands > Peat | place: Germany... | reverse complement strand
GTCGCAGGCGACGATCGAAAAGGTGCCCCACGCTCGCTGGCCGTACATGACCCGGACACGGCGCCGGCGCTCAAGTAGCGAGCGGTCGCGAACCCCGCTCCGTCACTCTTGGAACGGGGCTCCGCAGGAGACGCATTTGAGCGACCGAGGAGGGCTCAGCCTCCCGCAGTAGTCACAATGAAGATTGGTCGGTCCCGGCCCCCCTCCCATGCCCAGCATCCCGGGAGGAGGCGGTGGGGCCGACGCGCGGGCCTGGCGGATCGCGGGGGCCCAGGCGTCGGCCTCGTTCGTTCGGAAGAGGATGCTCCGCTGGAGCAGCTGAAGGCCGAGGTCGGAACCGGAGGGACCCGGTATGGGCGCCGCGCCGCGGCAGCGCCAGAGCGGGATGCGAAGGACTCCCGGCACGAGGACGGGCGGTCCTCCCATCGGCGGCCCAGCCCAGGCGCGTCGTCGCATCGGGCCCGGGGCCCTCCCGGCCCCGGGGGGCGGCTGCGGGATGGGACCCTCGAAAATGATCGCGTGGTTGGTCAGCGTGAGAATTCCCGGGCGCTCGCCTTCACGACCGACCCATCGAACGGGGCCGGACTTGACGATGGATTCTCCCGGCCCGAGAGCGACCATGGTCTCGGCTTCCGAGCGAGGGCCCGGGGTAAGAAACTAGCTCCCAAGTCTCCGGTCTAGGGCTTCTTGGGGGCGTATCGAGCCGTGAAGTGCGGCAAACGTTCCGGACGGTAGGTCATCGTGAGTCCCCGGACCGCGGAACGTCGGTCGTATACTCGGCCGACCACCTCGGCGACGTAGGCGAGATGACTCGCCGAATACACTCGGCGAGGGATCGCCAGCCGGACGAGCTCGAGCGGTCGTCGCTTCGACGACCCTTCGGGGAACATGATCGATCCGACCTCGACTCCTCGGACCCCGCCTTCCCGGTAGAGCTCCACCGCGAGGGCCTGCCCCGGAAGGTCGTCGTCGCCCAAGTGCGGGAGGAATCGGTCGACATCGAGGTAGATCGCGTGGCCGCCCACGGGGTGGAGGAACGGCACCCCTTTTTGGTCGAGGAGCGCGCCGAGGTAGCGGACCTGCCCGATGCGGTGCGCGAGGTACTCGAGGTCCATCGCTTCCTCGAGACCGACGGTCATGGCCTCGAGGTCCCTTCGGGCGAGTCCTCCGTAGGTGGGAAACCCCTCGAACAGGATCAGAGCCTCCTTGAGCCGCGCGGCGAGCGCTGCGTCGCGGACCGCCACGAAACCTCCGATGTTCACCAATCCGTCCTTCTTCGCGCTCATGGTCGCGCCGTCGGCCAGGTCGAAGAACGCGCGACCGATCGCTGCGACCGAGCGCGACCCCATGCCCGGCTCGCGCTCGCGGACGAAGTAGGCGTTCTCGGCCCATCGGCACATGTCGAGGTAGACCGGGACCGCGTGAGCGTGCGCGATGCGCGAGACCTCGGTGAAGTTCGCGAGCGACACCGGTTGACCCCCGCCGGTATTGTTCGTGATCGTCACCATGACGAGCGGGATCCGTTCCTTCCCTTCGAGTGTCAGGAGATGTTCGAGAGCGGTGGTGTCGACATTGCCCTTGAACGGGAAGTCGCTCACCGCGTCGTACGCCTCCGCCACCGCAAGGTTGACCGGCGTGCCTCCCGCATGGACCACGTGCGCCTGGGTGGTGTCGAAATGCATGTTGTTCGGTACGATCTGGCCAGGGCGGCACACGGTCGAGAACAGGAGGTGCTCCGCCGCGCGGCCCTGGTGGGCGGGAATGACGTTCGGGAACCCCGTGATCTCCCGCACTTTGGCTTCGAAATGTGCGAAGTTCCGGCTACCGGCGTAGGACTCGTCGCCCAGCATCATCGCCGCCCACTGGCGGTCGCTCATCGCGCCGGTCCCGGAGTCCGTGAGCAGGTCGATCCGGACTTCGTCGGACCGGAGATTGAAGAGGTTGAGCCCCGCCCGGGCAAGGGCCGCTTCCCGCTCCTCCCTCGAGGGGTTGGGAAGTCGTTCTACGACTTTGGTTTTGAACGGTTCGAACGGAAGCACGGGCTCCGGAGAAGTCACCAGAGGTCCGACGGGGCCCGGCTATTTGAGACCGTTCCGACCGGTGGGCGTGAGCCTCCACTGCGTTCCGCCGGCCGCGGAAGGTCTCGGGGGCGCGGGACCGGTAACGGTCGGCCCGAACGAGGGTCTTAAGAGGGGATGCCGATAGGGGCGCGAAGCTCCATGGGCGCACCAACAGGGTATGCAATGCCGCCACCGATGGTTGCCGAGCCTCCCGAAGTGCAGTCGATCAAGTCGATGCTGCACATCGTTCGGATTCTGGCCATCATCTTTGGCATTCTGCTCTTCCTAGCTGGGGTCGCCTACGCGGCGTTCCTCGCGTACGCGTTCTCCGTCTGCGGAGCGTACGGAGGATTCTGCACGGGCAGCCTTGGGTTCGCTCTGATCCCGGCGATTTTCATCATCATCTTCGGCGTCGTCGACTTCGTCATCTACATGCAGATGAAGGAAATCGAGGCGATGGTCAACAACCGCCAGTATGAGGCGGCGAAGTCCAAGACGCTCCTGTGGATGATCCTCGGGTTCATCCTGGGCGGCATCATCATCGGTGTTCTCCTCCTGATCGCCTACCTGAAGTTCGACCCGGTGATCACCTGGTCCCGGAACCAGCAACAGGGCGGCATGCCCCCACCCGGCTACGCACCCCAGTACGCCCCGCCGCCCCCGATGGCGCCTCCGCCGCCTCCGGCGCCCGCTCCGGTCGCCGCTCCTGCCACACCGATGTGCGCAAAGTGCGGGAGGCCGACGACCTACATCGCCCAATACGGGCGATACTACTGCTACACGGACAACCTCTACGTTTAGGGCGGTCCCCGCCCGGGGGCCGGCGGCGAAGCGTCGAGCAGCGTACGTCGTTCGGATGGACGAATCGGGTCCGGGCCGAAAGCTCAGCCCGGGCCCTTTCGAACTCCGGCGCAGCTCGCGCAGAGCGTCGCCCCGACGGGAACCCAGCGGCCGCAGGAACGGCACGGGGTGACGTCGTCCGGCAGGCCTAGCTCCTTTCGCCGCGCCTGTCGAGCCGCGGCGATCTCCGTGAGGACGGCTCGGCTCGGCGCCTCTCGACCGAGCTCGTAGACGGTGCCCGCGATCTCGATCCCTTCGAGGATCATCCGGTCGCCGTACCCGATCCGCATCTCGGACCGGTGCGGGGCCGCGCCCCCCAGCCCCTCGAGGAACAGCGAACGTTCCCCGGCGGCGGAACGGGACCTTCCGAAGAGACCCGCTTTCGATACGAAGACAAGCCGTCGATTGGTCAGCACGAGGCTCCCCGAGGCCGGACGGTTCGCAGCGTCTCCGGGGGAACGGGCCGCCCAGGATCGAAGCGTATGTTCTCCCGGGGGAAGTTCGAGCTCCGACATCATGCGGAGGTGACGGGCACGGGTGGTCCGTGGAGCGCCGGGGCCCATCCGAGACCCCGAAGTCGCTTATCGACCTCTTCGAAGGCGTGCAGGTGGTGGCCGCAGAACTCCACCTCGAGTACCGCGGCCCCGTCGCGATGATTCCCTTGTTCCATCCCGCGAACCGTGCACCGGAACTCGGCCGGAAGCGCGCAGCTCACGTCGATGTCCGAGACTTCGTAGTGCGAAAAGTAGCCCGCGGGGATCGCGTGCCGGAAGGCGGTCCGGACGTTGCAGGTCGACATGCGGAACCGCCTTCCGTTCCTAATACAAGGCTCTGGCGCTCGACGCGCCCCGAGGCGATGGCCCCGCCCGCGAACGCTCGGGAAATGGTTCGCCCGCCGCTCACGACGTGCGCGGCGGGCGTCGGCGCTTGCGCGCCTACGCGGTCGCTGTCGGCTCGGAAGCCGGGTCGGCTTCGGGCGCTGCCTTCCGCCGGGTGCCGAACGACCGCAGGAATCGTCCCCAGCGGGCTCGGGCGCCGTCCTTGGGACGGGTCGCTCCCGAGACCACCGAGGCCACCCAACGGCAGTCCTCGCGCGGGAATTCGCGCGCGGCGAACTCCCTAACGCTCGCACTCCGGGGAAGGGAGCGCGCGGCGAAGTCGGCTCGAACGATCTGATCCGCCAGCATTCTCTCCCTCCTCGGTCATGTGCCTCACCATTACGACCCGGGCGGGCTACAAAAAGGCGTCGGGATTCGGGAACCAGTAGACCCCCTCGGGTAACCTGCCGACCGCCCTGAAGATACCCCTTGGGCGTTGTCCGACGTGTGTCAGACGAGTGCGAGTTGGGTCCGGTGGCGTACCGGGAGTGCGTGGCCGGGCCACGGCCGGTCATCGAGGAGCGAGGCCTTCTCGAGACCCCGGTTCCATTCACTCGGACGAGGGAGACCGACCGCCCGGTGAGAACCGGGGAAGTCGGGCGAGGTGGATGCCCACGACGAACCCCCAGAGAAGAATCGGGGCAACGATGAGACGCTCGATGAGGCCGGGGTCCCAGGTCGAATTGTTCAGCTGGGTGGGAGCGTAGTAGGCCAGCGACACAAGGGTGACGAAACCGAGCACACCCGAGAAGATGCGATAGGAGGACCAACGCGTCCCCTCGCGCATTCCGGAGGCGAGGATCACGAGGGCCAGGCCACCGGGAAGGAAGACCATGAGCGAGACGATGTCGTGCACGTTGGGGTTCACGTTCTCCGGAAATAGTCCGACGAGAACGGCCGCGATACTGGCGATCAACACAAGAAAAAGGCCGACGACCCGGGCGCCGCCCCGCGGAAATCCTCCCCAGGCGACGAGCGTGCCAAGGAAGGCGAAGACCCCGAGCAGGATGATGGAGTCGTTGAAGACCGCGGGGAGCGGGGAGGTTGACGTGTTCCCGAGGTCACTGATGTAATTCGTGAGCAGGGAGTACCCGCCGTAGCGGCTCTGGACCCAGGCCATCGCCACGACGAACTGAACGACTCCCACTCCGATCAGAACACCGCCCCAGCGAACGGAACGGCCGACGAGAACCGATGCGCCACGCTCCATCCTACACTCTCTTCCGGTCCACGGTTCGGAGCCGATTCGGGGAATCACCGAGGGTCATGGTATGAAAACCTCCCCCTCGACCCGCGGTTCCTCAGGCCATCCCCTCGGGCGAAGTCTCAGCTCGGCTCCGGGCTCACCCGTGAGGCCCCCCGCCAGACTATTTGGCGACCGAAGCCGTCCTTGCTTCGGTGTCGCGGCCCATGGCCGGCTCTTGGCAGACGTTTCTCGCGCGGACCCGGCGCCGCTCGTTACCCCGGGGGATCGCGCTCGCGGTGCTGCTGGCAGTGCTCACGGCCCTCCCATCGCTGGCCGTCGGGGGGACTCCCGTCGGCCGTAGCCCTCTCGCCCGTTCGGAACTCTCGAACGCTTCGACAGCGGGCGGACCGGGGGCGTCGGATCCGACCGGCTATCTATTGTCTCATGCCCTCGCGTGGTCCGAGGTGGCCGCGCCGCCGTCGGGGATCGGCACCGGCGGCGGGGGAATGATCGCCAACTCGTCCTCCGGAGTCGCGGTAGCGTTCGGCGGCGAGAGTTCGGGCGTGCTGACCAACTCCACGTTCACCTACACGGAAGCCACGGACCGTTGGTCCCCGGTCTCCACCTCGGTGGCGCCGAGTCCCCGCAGCGATTTCGCGTTCGACTTCGATGCGGCCACCGGAGTGGCGGTGCTCTTCGGCGGGCTGACCGACCTCAGCACACTCGGCGTGTCCAACGAGACCTGGACCTACTCGGTCCAGTCCGGGACCTGGAGCCCGCTCGCGACGGGGTTGGCTCCGCCCGCTCGCCAGGCGGCGGCGTTCGCAATCGTGCCCTCGCGGGGAATCGCGATCCTTTACGGCGGTTGGAACCAGAACTACTCGGACACCGGCTCCTTGACGTACTCGGACCTCTGGGAACTCAGTCTCTCGACGGGTCACTGGTCCGAACCGACCGTCTCGGGCCCGCATCCGCCTCCGCTCGAGGGGGCCCGCATGGTGTGGGATCCTTCCGCCTCCCAGCTCGAAATGTTCGGGGGATGCTACCCCTGCTCCTCGGCGGTTTGGCGGTTCGACCCGGTGTCCTTGCGTTGGACCGCGCCCGTGGCCCCCGCCACGGCCCCGTCGCCCCGCGGCGCGGCCAACTGGGCGTACGACCCGACGCTCGGCGGTGACCTCATGTTCGGAGGAACGAACGGGGAGACGACGTTCAACGACACCCAGGTCTACTTCCCGACCAACAACACGTGGGTGGCGGAGACGTTTCCGCCGGCCCCCGCGGCCCGGTCGAACGCGGCGTCGGCGTTCCTCGACGTCTCGAACAACGAGACCTGGCTGGTTCAAGGAGGCGCTTCGGGCGCGACGTCGTTCTCGGACCTCTGGCGCCTTTCCCCCACCTCGAATCTCTCGCTGCAAGTGGTGAACGCCTCCTCGCCCCTATCTCCGATCGCGGGGGCCGTCGTGGACGTGAGCGGGTCGAGCGCGGGGGGCACCGATTCCAACGGTTACCTCAACCTCACCCAAGTGGACGTGGTGAGCACTCTGCTCTCGGTCTCGGACGACCCGTGGTTCTACACCCAGAATCAAACGATGTGGTTGATTCCCGGCCAGCCGGCGAGCCTGGCCGTGGACCTGATCCCGGAGCCGCTGGGGACGATCGACGTACAGGTCCTTTCGTCGAGCGGACCGCCGCTTCCGGAGGCGTACTTGAACCTCACGGTGGACACGGTGCGGATCAACGCGGCTCCGGCCGAAAGCAACGCGACCGGGAACGCGAGCTTCCACGGCGTTCCGCCCGGCCGCGCGAACGTGACGGGAGAGAGCGTGGGCTGGCGGGCGGGGTACGTCGGAGGCGTCCTCGTCCCGGGAGGGACTCTCCCGACCAACCTGACGATGTTCCCGGACCCGGTGATCACCGTCCAAGTGCTCGGCCGACTGCCGGACAAGCTCGTTCCGCTCATCGGCGCGCAGGTGTCCTTGGACAACGCACTGTTCGGTTTCACGAACACGACCGGATTCTGCGTCGGCGAGACGTCCGACCTTGGCGGGGTGCTGCTCGGCGCGAACGCCACCGGCTTCGTCTCTTCGTCCGAGCGGGTGTCGATCCCCTTCACCGGACAGGAGGAGGTGGGCCTCGTGCTCCCTTCGGAACCGTACGGGCTCCTCACGGTCACCGTGCGCGACGCGAACGTGGGCTTCCCGCTCTTCGGGGCGACCGTCCTCGCGTTCACGCCGCGCCCGCTCAAGTTCGGCACGTTCACCGTGAACAATCAGACCGACAAATTCGGGGACGCCGGGTTTTCGCTGCCTCCGGGCAATTACTCCGCCTCGGCCACGATGACGAACTACCTTCTCGGCCGCCTCGGGAACATCAGCATCGCCGCCGGCTCCATCATCTCCGTCACGATCTACCTCATGCCGGTCCCGCCGGCGAACGTCCTGTTCTTGGTGCGGGACCGGGTGACCGGCGAACCGATCGTCGGCGCCAACATCACCGCCGCCCTCGTTCCCCCCGGACAAACCAACCGGACCGGAGAATACAACGCGACCGGCCTGGCACCGGGGTTCTACCTGTTCTACATCGAGGCGACCGGCTACGTGCCGAACTCTTCCAGCCTCGAGCTCTACTCCACGGAGAACCTGACGCAGATCGTCAACCTGACCCCGACCTTCATTCCGGTGCTCGGCCATGCCATCTGGCATTTCAACCTCTTCCCGGGCTCCCTCGCCGAAGTCTGGCCGTTCGTGCTCCTCCCCGTGCTCGTCCTCCTGGGAACCTTCGCCCTTCTTTCGGTGCTGCGAGGTTCCCGTGAGGAAGAAGCGACCGGAACGCGCCCCCCGGACGCCTACCCGACGCAGGAAGATCCCGGGACCTCGCTCGAAGCGCCGGACTGACGGCTTCGACCGGGGGCGCTCCGAGTTCGATTATCCGCCGAGAACGCCGAGCGGAGTGAGGCGCCGGGACAGCGCGAGCCCGACGGCGACGAGTCCCCCGACGGTGGCCAGCACGAGGACGAGCACGCCGAAGGTCGGCGCCTCGACCGCGAGCACGAGAAATAGGATGACGACGAGGGCGGTCACGAGGATCGGACCGGACGCGGGGGCGGAGACCCCCTCCGGGGGGCTCGGCGCCGACCGGCTCGCCAGGGCCTCGCGCTGACCGGGGCGCAACCCCAACTCCTCCACCGTGGGCGCCCGGACCCCGGCGGAGCGGCGGGGGCGGGCCCAGCTCCACGGCAGCGGTTCGAGTCGGGAAGTGCGTGGCGAAACCCACGACGCGAGCACGCCCGCGAGGGCGAGACCGCCGAGCACCACGAAATACAGGTCGAGCATCGATTCCATCGGGATCGCGTTGACGACCTTGCCGGCGAGCAGCGCGGCGACGCCCTGGTATTGCGCGAGGGCCGATGCCCCATCCGCCCAAATGAACTGCCAGCCCCCCGGGGCTCCCGTCGGGACGGGGTACCACATGATCGACGCGAGCTCCAGGACCGAGACCGCCAGGGCGGATTGGAGGGCGACCACCCGGGCCCCCGGGGAGGCGGTGTCGCGCCACGCGTACTCGATCCAGAGGAACGGCAGACCGGCGAGGACGCCTCCCGCCAAGTCGAGGACCGCACCGTTCGCCGAAGCGCCGTAGAACGCGGGGAGGAAGATCGCGAGCGCGAAGATCGCCCGCCCGGACCAGACCCAGGCCGCGTGGCGCACAAGCCCGAATCCGGTGGCGGAGCCAAAGGCGACCACGAGGAGGAATCCGAGCGGGAACGCCACCCCACCGTTCCAGAAGTGTACGAGGACCGAAAGCCCGGCATAGAGCGGGGCCGGATAGACGAGAGCGGCGACCCACCAACGGTCGTTCACGGAGGACCTCCCGAGGAGAGGATCCAAGCCAGCAGCTCGGCGGCGAATTCCCGCACGTACGGGGCGGGGTACTGGACGACGGTCGCTCCCGCGTCCCGCATGCGTCCCACTCCCTTCGCGACCTGCCGGTCCACCGGCCCTCGCGCGAAGTCCAGCGTGCGGGTCGGCAGGCCGTCCGCCACGGTCGGGAAGAGCGTGTTCACTTCCGGTGAGAGGGTGATCAGTCGATGACCGGGGGCGCGCAGGTCCGACACCGCGCTCTCGACCGGCCCGTCGAGGTAGAGGAGCGTACTAAGCAGCACGATGACGGTGGGAGCCGTGAGACGCTCGCGGGCGGTCGCGAGGGCTCCCGCGATATCGAACGGGGCCGGAGCGAGCACCGCCCGGCCGAACGCCTCGGTCAGAATATGGGCCCCCTCGACGCCGGTCTGCGGGGGCACGAACTCCACGAGTCGGTCGGAGTAGGTGAGCAAGGAGACCTTGTCCGACCTCGCGAGCGCCTGACCGGCGATCACCATGCCCCCCTCGACGCCCTGCTCGAGGCTCTCTTCGCCCGGTACGCCGAGGCGCATGTCCCAGCCCGTGTCGAGAAGAACAAGGATCTCCGGGTGCGACTCCTCCTCGTGCTCGCGGACGTAGACCTTCTCAACGGCCGACCGGCGCCAGGCGATCCTTCGGGCGTCATCCGATGGCTGGTACTCGCGCAACGAGCGAAACTCGGAGCCCGAACCGACCCTCCTGCGGAACGCCTCGGTCTGGCCGCGGAGCCCCGGAGGGACCACCATCTGTTCCTCGACCGAGATCGCGGGCGTGACGAGCACCTCCCAGCGGTTCTCGAGCTTCGTCAACCGGAACGCGAAACCGAGTGGGTCGTGCGCGACCACGATGGTCGGCCCCACCCGGAACCGGCCGCGCTGTCGGGGGCGGTAGACGTAGGCGAGACGCATGCGCGCGGGACCCGACCACCACGTTAGCAGGCGGGGGGACCCGAGGACCACGTCGAACGTCTCGGGGTGCGCGTCGTAGACCTCGAGGTACACGGAGCTCCGTCCGACCCGTTCGAGGTCGAGCGCCATCGAACCGACGCCGTCGAGCCTCACTTCGGAGCTGTTCTCGAACCGTTGCCAGCGAAACCAGGACGGCCCAAACTCTCGCGTCGCCCGGTCGAACGAGAGGACCTCGCCGACCGCGAGCGCGAACACGGCGAGCGGAAGGGTCAACAGAAGCAGGTTCAGCGTGACGAGGCCCAGCACCAGAGCGCCGAGGCTTCCGAGGATCGCGGACCACCCGAGGGGACTCAGGACGACGCGAGAGCTCGCCATGGGAATCGGTCAGCGGGGGGCCGATACCGTGCGGAGGTTTTCGGCGAGCAGGGTCCGGATGACCTCGAGGCGTCCGCGCGGGTCGCCCGGAAGGAATCGCGCCCCCCGGAACTCGGGACGGACGATGACGCGGTGGTTGAGGATCGGAAAGATCAGTTCTTGAATGTCGTCCGGGACCACGTAGTCGCGCCCCGACAGGAACGCGGCGGCGCGGGCCGCTCGCATGAACTGCACCGCAGCTCGAGGAGAGCCGCCCGCCTCGAGATGCTGGTCGGTACGGGTCGCGCGGACGACATCGATCACGTACCGGACGACCTCCTCGTCCACGTTGACGGTGCGGATCGACCGACGAAGGCGCTCGATCTCTCCGGAAGAGAGGATTTCGGAGCCCGGGGGCACGTCGCCCGGGTCCATCTGGGAGCGGACGATCATCGCCTCGTCGTCGGGGCTCGGATACGACATGATCCAACGGAAAAGGAACCGGTCGAGCTCCGCCTCGGGCATCGGGTAGGTGCCCTCCTGCTCGAGAGGGTTCTCGGTCGCGATCACGAGGAACGGCCGGGGCAACGGGTACGTACGACGGTCGACGGTCACCTGCTGCTCTTGCATCGCCTCGAGGAGCGCCGACTGGACCTTCGGAGGGGCCCGGTTGATCTCGTCGGCGAGGATCACCTGGGCGAAGATCGGTCCGGGTCGGTAGACAAACGACCGGTCCCGCGGGTCCATCACGAGGCCCCCGAGGATGTCCGCCGGGAGCATGTCCGGAGTGAACTGGATCCGCTGGAACGACAGGCCGAGCGACCGGGCGAACGTGCGAGCGAGGTACGTCTTCGCGATCCCGGGAACTCCCTCTACCAGGACGTGACCCTCGACCGCGAGGGCGATGGTCAGGGCCCGGACGACGTCGTCGGCCCCGATCACCGTCTCGGCGACCGCTCCTTGCAATCGAACGAGAAGCGCATGGGCCTCGGTCGCCGTGAGGGGGGAGAGCGGTTCGCTCGGTGCCGGAACGACGGCCGGCGCGACCCCGAGCAGTTCGGGTCCCTTCGCGCTCGGCGGGTCGGACGACCCGGACGGCTCGCTCACGAGGTCTCCTCCAGTCGGGGCCAGAGCGACTCGACCGCCGTGAGCTCTTCGTCGAACCGTCGCTCCGCCTCGGCCCGCCAGGACGGGCGCCGCCACCGGGACCAGAGGTCGGTCCGCCGGGGGTCCTCCGCGCGGGCCGCGATCAGGTACGTGGTCGCGAGCGCGCGGACCTGCGAGCACGCCTCGCGGACCGCGGGCGACGGTTTCTTGCCGAAGAAGTAGAACTGTCGCTGAACGTCCCAGGCGGTAATCTGGTGACGCTCCGCGAGCTCGCTTGAAAGGAGGTTGTGGACGGAGAGAATCCCTTCGGCCATCCTTCCCTCGAGCAGCTCCCGGTCCAAGAGAGCAATCGGGTCGATCTGCCATCCCTGGCGAACGGCATAGCCCCGCAGGCGCGGTGGGTTCACCGGGCGGCCCCACTGGAGCCAGACGATCGCCGCGAGTACGGAGATGACCAGCGGGATCGTGAAGAGGAGCGGCTCCGAGAGGCTGACGGTCACGACACGCCCTCCCGGGACCGGGGCGGTCGATCGGCACCAGGGGCCGGGCGCTGCATCGCCTGCCCGCTGCTCGATTGGTACCGCGGATCGTGCGCGACGGCGAGGGGGGTCGTGGAATAGAGCTTCTCGAGAAGGGCCCGAAAAGCCTCTCGGTCACCTTCCTCGTGCTTTCCAAAACGGACCGGCTCATAGAGGGCATACAGCTCGGGAAGCAGCTCAGTAAGCGAGCCCATGTCCGGACGCAGGAGTTCTTTCATGAATTGTCGACCGGTGACGAAGGGGGGCACGGTGAGTCCGTACGAGCGCACGGTGCTGTCGTACGCAGTACGATAGGCGAGGCGGACAGCCGCCGCGTACCCCTCCCGCTCGAGCACGTCCAGCACTTGCCGGAACGTAGGACTGGACTCTGGCGCCGTGTCAAAGACCGAGATACCCCACGTCGGACGCCGGCGGGGAGCGGTGGGGCTCGCTTCGCCCGACGCCAACCCCGAGCCCGGAGGGCTCGAGCGGGTACGGTCGTCGGGCTCGGACGTCGGATTCCCCCCATGAGCGGAGGGGGGTGCCCGAGATATCTCCTTCCGCCCCTCCTCGGGCGACCGGCCGCGCCTAGCCTCTCACCGAAAAGGCACCGAGGGAGTGCTTGAACGAAGGTTTGGTCCCCATTACCACCGAACGACATTCTCAACCTCCCGAAGGCTGTGGCGAGGGCCTCGTCCCGCTTCGGCCAGATTTGTAGGGTGCCTTGAGAGACCTCTTGCCGAGAAAGAGTTCGGCGGCCGCGAGCCAGGTTCCTCCGCCGACCGGGTGGGGACTTTAAGCCCGGGGTCATTTCCCAAAGGATGGTCACCCGAGTTCGAAACGACCTCCTCATGTTCGTGGCGGGGGAACCGGGATCGGGTGAGAACCCGGGCTGGAAGTACGTCGGCTTCCTGGACGGGTCGATCCGACAGAAGGCCGGATCGAGACCCGCGGGGGACCCCCCGCCCCCCGGGGCCCTTGGCGATGAGCCTTGGCATCTCCCCCCGGAAATGATCAAGCACGTCAACGTCGTCGTCGGGGTCGCCCATGACGAGGGGAGGACCGTGACCGTCGTGGACGTTAACCGCGCCTTCGAGCACCAAGACCTCGTTCGCCGGTGGGTCGGCCCGAACGATGTCTTGCCCATTCTGGTGGGACCCGACGGCTCTCGCTTGGAAGGTACGGAGAACTTCGTTCCGCAGGTTCTACGTCAGTTCATGCGTCGCTCGTAGGTCCAAAGACTCGGACCCCGGCGCGAAGACAAACCGAGTGTCCGTCACGGCGGAATTGGGGTCGAGTGGAGGTCGTTACAAATCGCACCGATCGGGTAAGAGACGGTAGCGAGCCCTGTCGAACCAGAGCCGAGGGAGGGAATCGAACCCCCAGGAAACAGATCTGCAGTCTGTCGCATTAACCATTCTGCCACCTCGGCGC
>Ga0209415_10013915_pt1 | contig 13185 bp, 11 predicted proteins | sample PeaSoiSIISIP2007_FD_187696 | JGI IMG/M metagenome (GOLD analysis project Ga0209415, IMG submission 187696) | Peat soil microbial communities from Weissenstadt, Germany - SII-SIP-2007 (SPAdes) (version 2) | ecosystem: Environmental > Terrestrial > Soil > Wetlands > Peat | place: Germany... | reverse complement strand
GGTGCTGCTGGAGGGGATTGAACTCTCGACCTCCCCCTTACCAAGGGGGTGCTCTACCACTGAGCTACAGCAGCGCCGGGGTGGATTGGGCGGGCGGCGGGGTATACCGCCCGGCCGGCGCGGCGTGCAAGGCACCCGGCTTGACGTGGCACGGCGCACGCCATTTCTGTCCGGCATGGATCATGACGATGATGCGCCGCCTGCAATCCCCAAGCCGACCGCGCGGCGGGAGCGGGAGGCCGCGGCGCTGCGCGCCAATCTGCGCCGGCGCAAGGAGCAGGCGCGGGCGCGTGAGGAGGCCGAGTTGGAGCAGCGCGATGCGCCGAAGCCGGCAGGTTCCGTGCTAGCGTCTCGGTCAGGAGAGAATGTCATGTCCCACATGCTGACGGTCGCCGGGATCGGTCTGGAGATCGAGGAACGGGGCGCGGGCAGGCCGCTGCTGTTCCTGCACGCCGGCGAGGGGCTGGCGCCGGAGCGGCCGTGGCTCGACCTGCTGGCTGCCCGGTTTCGCGTCATCGCCCCGTCGCATCCCGGCTTCGGACGCTCCGCGCTGCCAGACTGGGTCGGCTCGGTGGACGATCTCGCCTATCTGTATCTCGACCTGGCGGCGGCGCTGGGACTGCACGATGCCGTGCTGGTCGGCGCGTGCTTCGGCGGCTGGATCGCGGCCGAAATGGCGGTGCGCGACACGCGGCGGTTTTCCAAACTGGTGCTGGTCGATCCGGTCGGCATCAAGGTGGGCGGCGTCACCGATCGCGACATTGCCGACATGCACGCGATGACACGGGAGGCGTTCATGCGACGCGCCCGGGCGGATCCGGCGCGCGGTGCGATCGACACGACCAGGCTGCCGGAGACCGAGCTGGCGGCGATTGCGCGCGGGCGGGAGTCGCTGCTGGTGTTCGGCTGGAAGCCCTACATGCACAATCCGCGGTTGAAGCACTGGCTGCACCGCATCGATCTGCCGACTCTGCTGCTGTGGGGCGCGCAGGATGGGATCGTCACGCCGGCCTACGGCGAGCGCTGGCGGGAGCTTGTTCCGGGGGCGGTGCTGGAGACCATTCCGGATGCGGGGCATTATCCGCATTGGGAACAACCGGAGGCGTTCGTGCGTCACGTCGCGGCATTCGCAGGGGGATGATGCGGGGTATGTTGCTTCGTGCAAATCTGTAACGAGGAGAAACCGGCAATGCGCGTCTGGTATTTTTCCGAGATGGCCTATCACCCCGCGTGGGCCGAAGGGCTCAAGGGCGGCTCGCTGCGGGTGGTATTTCCGAACGGCAATCTTGATCCGCTGGTGGCGCATGGGCTGCTCAATCGCTACCTCGACGAATTCGCGCTGTGCGACGAGGTCGGGCTCGACATCATGGTGAACGAGCACCACAGCACCGCGACCTGCATGACCGTTTCGGTACCGATGGCATTGGCGGTAATTGCACGTGAAACCAAACGCGCGCGACTGCTGACGCTGGGCAATCCGATCGCCAACCGGCCCGATCCGGTGCGCGTGGCGGAGGAGATGGCGTGGCTGGACGTGCTGTCGGGCGGGCGGCTGGAGATGGGGCTGGTGAAGGGCGCGCCGTACGAGATCGCGCCGGCCAACGCCAATCCCGCGCGGCTGATGCGGCGTTATTGGGAGGCGCACGACCTGATCCTGAAGGCGCTGTCCACCACCGACGGGCCGTTCAACTGGGAGGGCGAATATTTCTACTACCGGAACGTCAACATCTGGCCGCGACCTATCCAGCAGCCGACGCCGCCGGTCTGGATGACCGGCATGAGCGTCGATACCGGCAAGCTCGCGGCCGAGCGGGGGCACGTGGTGGGCACGCTGCTGTCCGGCGGGCTGGCCAAGCCGATGTACGACGCCTATCGCGCCCGGGCGCGCGAGCTGGGATGGGAGGCGGGGCCGGATCGACTGGCGTTCGCCGCCTGTGTGGGCGTCGGCGCGACGCGGGAGGAGGGGATGCGCCGGGCGCATCTGATCGCCGACTACGTGCGGACCTCGCCGGTGGTGGCGGAGCCGTTCACCAATCCGCCGGGCTACAACTCGATCGGCGCCAACGTGGCGATGCTGAAGGCGGGGCCGCGGGCGCATCGGCTGGTGACCGACCGGCAGGGCAACCCGATCGATCACCGCACCGCGACGGTGCAGCAGTTCATGGAGACCGACACGGTGTTTGCCGGGACCCCGGACGACGTGGTGGCGCAGATCACCGATTTTGACGCGCGGATGGGGGGCGTCGGGCATCTGCTGGCGTTCGGACAGGGCGGGTTCCTGGACCATGCCGACACCAAGGAGAACATCAGGCTGCTCGGCCAGGAGGTCGCGCCGCGGCTGCGCGCGCTGCATCCGGAGACGGCGCGGCCGCGGGTCGCGGCGGCGGAATAGCTGCCTTGGTGAATCCAGGCTTATGGCCCGCGCCCGGCACGTGCCATCGCGGCGCCCCAGACCGTGTTGCGGTCGGTGTCGAAGACTAGCGCCGGGTCGTCCGGTGCGGTCACCCAGGCGTGCAGGGCCAGTTCGTCTTCGAGCTGATGGGCGCCCCAGCCGGCATAGCCGAAGGTGACCAGGTATTTATTTGGGCCGGCGTGACGGGCGATGTCGCGCAGGATCTCCGGGCTCGACGTCATCGCCACGCGGCCGTCGATGTCGATCGTGTCGGGCCGGCGATAGGCGGCGTCGTGCAGGATGTGGCCGATTTCGGGTTGTACCGGGCCGCCGGCGAAGATGCGAATGTCGCCGTCGACACCCGCTGCATCCTGCCCGATCGCCCGCAAGAGGTCGGCGAGCGGCCGCTGTCCGATGGGTCGGTTGATGGTGATGCCCATGGCGCCGCCCTTGCTGTGGCGCACCATCATGATGACGGTCTTGGCGAAGCGGGGGTCTCCCATCGCCGGCGTGGCGATGAGGAGCTGGCCGGCCAGGGTCGTGTCTTCAGGCGCGATCTCGGGCGTCGCGGATGCCGGCGCAATGGATACGATGAAGGAGACGACAGCGCGGCGGGAGATCCGGGCCGCGGTGCGCGGGCGATTTTCGTGTTTCACGTGAAACACCGGTGCGCGGCCTCCCTACTCCCCTTGCAGGCGCACGAGCAGCCCGTCGAGCTGGTCGAGGTCCCGATAATGAATGCGCACCGTGCCGCCCTTGCCACTGAAGCCGATCTCGACCCGCAAGCCGAGCTGTTCGGTGAGGCTGCGTTCCAGCGCCACGATATCCGGACTTCTGGCAGCCGGTTCCGTCTGGGCCGATTTTGGCGGCTTCTCGACCCGCGCCGCCAGCGCTTCGGTCTGTCGCACCGACAAACCGTCGGCGATCACGCGTTGCGCCAGGACGTCCACCGCCGGATGTCCGACCAACGCGCGCGCATGCCCCGCCGTGAGCTGGCCCGCGCGCACGAGTATTTGGACCCCGACCGGCAGGTTGAGCAGTCGCAACGTGTTGGCGACATGGCTGCGGGATTTGCCGACGATGTCCGACACCGCTTCCTGCGTATGCTTGAACTCCCGCATCAGGCGGGCGAAGCCTTCGGCCTCCTCGATCGGGTCCAGCCCTTCACGCAGCAGGTTCTCCACCAGCGCCGCGGCGGCGGTATCGCTGTCGGACAGACCGCGCACCAGCGCCGGCACGGCGTGCAGTCCCGCCGCCTGGGCGGCGCGCCACCTGCGCTCGCCGGCAACGATCTGATAGCGACCGGTGGTGGAGGGATGGGGGCGCAACAGCAGCGGCTGCAGAATGCCGTGCGCGCGCACCGATCGGATCAGCTCATCGAGCGGCTCCATCCTGATCGCTGCCCGCGGCTGGTAGGGGTTGGGCTCCAGCAGATCGGTTGGGATGTCCCGCACGCTCGGTTCGGCCGCTTCGGGGTGCACGGCGGCCTCGCCGAGCAGCGCGGCCAGGCCGCGACCCAGGCGCGGTCCAACTTCCTTGGCGCTCACGGGCCGGCGTCCACGGTCGCCCGCTCGCGGCGCAACAGCTCGCCCGCGAGATGAATATAGGCCTGCGCGCCGGGCGAGCGGAAATCATACAGCAGCACCGGCTTGCCGTGGCTCGGCGCCTCGGAGACGCGGATATTTCGGGGGATCATGGTGTCGTAGACCTTCGATCCGAAGAAGCCGCGGGCATCCGCGGCCACCAGCTCCGACAGGTTGTTGCGGCGATCGAACATGGTCAGCACGATGCCTTGAAGCTGCAGCGTCGGATTGAGCGCGCGGCGCACCATGTCGATGGTGCGGACCAGGCCGGTTACGCCCTCGAGGGCATAGAACTCGCATTGCAGCGGCACCAGTACGGCGTCGGCGGCAACCAGGCCGTTCAGCGTGAGCAGTCCCAGGCTTGGCGGGCAGTCGATCAGCACGAAGCTGTAGGGGCTGGACTGCCGGCGCAACGGAGCGAGGGCCTCACGCAGGCGGAATTCCCGGCGCTCCTGGTTGACGAGCTCGATCTCGGCGCCGGCGAGGTCACCGTCGGCCGGGACCAGAGACAGGTTGGGGATGTAGGTCGGTCGTGCCGCTTCGGCGGGGGCGAGGTCGCCGGCCAGCAGACGATAGGTGCCGGCGGTGCGGTCGGCGCGTGCGACCCCCAGGCCGGTGGAGGCATTGCCTTGCGGGTCGAGATCGATCAGCAGCACCTTCTCGCCGGCGGCGGCGAGCGCGGTTGCCAGGTTGATCGCCGTGGTGGTCTTGCCGACGCCGCCTTTCTGGTTGGCGATCGCGAAGATGCGCGGCGGGCCAGCCGGTGCTGCGATCGGGTCAGGACCGGGCGTTGTCGTGGACACGGGCGATATCGCTGATCCGGAGAATGCAGGCGCCTGGCGCCGTCTGGCTGGGGACGCGCTTCACCTGCATGTGCCACTCCGCCGCCGCCGCCGTCAATTCGGACTCGACCCCGGCCCCCTTGAGGAAGAGGCAGATGCCGCCGGGGGCGAGGAGCGGGGCGGTCAAGGCAAGCAGGTGGGGCAGGGGGGCCAGGGCACGGGACGTGATCAGCGGGGCCGCGACAAGGTTGGCGGCTTCAGCGCGGACCGCGTGGACATGGACGGGCGCCTGGGTGGCGCGTCCGGCCTCGCGCAGGAAGGCTGCCTTGCGTTGATCCGCCTCGATCAGGTCGAACGGGATGTCCGTGGCGATCGCGAGGATCAGGCCGGGAAATCCGCCGCCGGTTCCAAGATCGATGCCGCGGGTCGTCCCGGCGGGAATCAGCGGAGCGAGTTGCAGGGAATCAGCGATGTGGCGTGGCCATAAGACGGGCTCATCGCGGCGGGCGATCAGGTTGATGGTCGGGTTCCAACGCAGCAGCAGTGCGGCGAACGCTTCCAGCCTCGCCCGCGTTTCACGTGAAACAGCGCTGATGTTGGTCACTCCGCCGCAGCGGGCGATTGGTCGGTCGCGGCGCCACGCCTGCGGAGATGCGCGGCAATCGCTGCCAGCGCGGCCGGCGTCATGCCCTGGAGGCGTGCCGCGGCACCCAGTGAAGCGGGACGATGCCGGGCCAGCTTGTCGCGCACCTCGGTCGAGAGGCCGCCGATCTGGTCGAATGCCACGTCGTGCAGCGGAACGGACTCCTCGCGCCGAAACGCGCGGATGTCGGCCTCCTGGCGGCGCAGGTATCCGGCGTAGCGGGCCTCGGTTTCGACCTGTGCCAGCGCACGCGGCGGGATTTCGCGGAGCCAAGGAAATGGCGCGGCCAATCGTTCGGCGGTCAGTTGGTCATGGCCAAGCAGGTCCTGCACCGATCGCCAACGCCCATCCGCCCGGACATCGATCCCAAACCCGGCCAGGGCGGCTGGTGTCGCACCGTCCTGGCGCGCGCGAGCCAGCGCCGCGGCGACCGCGTCGCGATGCGCGCTGAAGGCTGCCGCACGCTCCGCGCCGACGCAGCCCCAGGCAACTCCCTTGTCGGTCAGCCGCATATCGGCGTTATCGGCGCGCAGGTTGAGGCGGTACTCGGCGCGCGAGGTGAACATCCGATAGGGTTCGCTGACGCCGTGCGTGGTAAGGTCGTCCACCAGCACCCCGAGATATGCTTCCGCGCGGCTCAGGCTGACCGAGGGGGCATCGCCAGCGCGGCGCGCCGCGTTGATCCCGGCGAGAAGACCTTGGGCCGCGGCCTCCTCATAGCCGGTCGTCCCGTTGATCTGCCCCGCGAGGAACAGCCCCGGAAGCACGCGGACCTCGAGCGATGGGCCAAGCGCGCGGGGGTCGACGTAGTCATACTCGACCGCATAGCCGGGACGCAGCATGCGCGCATGCTCAAGACCGGGGATGGTTGCCAGCAGCGCCTGTTGGACATCCTCCGGCAGGCTGGTGGAGATGCCGTTCGGATAGACCGTGTCGTCGTCCAGCCCCTCGGGTTCCAGGAAGATGTTGTGCCGATCGCGGGTCGCGAACCGCACGACCTTGTCCTCGATCGAGGGGCAGTAGCGCGGACCGGACCCCGAGATATGGCCGCCGTAGACCGCGGAGCGATGCAGGTTCGCGCGGATGATGGCATGCGTCGCCGGGGTGGTGGCGGTCACGCGGCAGGCGATCTGCGGGTTGGTGATCCGGCTGGTGAGGGTGCTGAATGGCTCCGGCTCGGTGTCGCCCGGATCGGCGTCCAATCCGTCCCAGTCGATGGTCCGTCGGTCCAGCCGGGGCGGGGTGCCGGTCTTCAGGCGCCCGAGCGGCAAATCGAGCCGCGCCAGCGTGTGCGCCAAACCGATCGACGGCGCCTCTCCGACCCGCCCGGCGGGCGTCTGCCGATCGCCGATATGGATCATGCCGCGCAGGAATGTGCCGGTGGTCAAGGCCGCGGCCGGACAGGCGACGCGCGTGCCGCTGGCGCAAATCAGTGCAGCGAGGCGGCTATCCGAGCCGATCTCCAGGTCCTCGACGGGGTCGGCCCTGACCTCCAGGTTCGCCGTCGCGGCGAGCAGGGTCCGGATCGCATGGCGATACAGCGCCCGATCCGCCTGGGCGCGCGGGCCGCGGACCGCAGGACCCTTGCTGCGGTTCAACAGCTTGAAATGGATCCCGGCCATGTCTGCCGCACGGCCCATCAGTCCGTCCAGCGCGTCGATTTCGCGCACCAGGTGACCCTTGCCGATGCCACCAATCGACGGATTGCAGGACATCTCACCGATCGTGTCGAGCCGGTGCGTGAGCAGCAGCGTGTGCGCGCCCATGCGGGCAGCGGCGGCCGCGGCCTCGCAGCCTGCGTGGCCACCACCAACCACCACCACATCCCATCCATGCGACGTCAGCCGCGCCATGCTTTGCGTCCCACCCCGGGACAGGTCATATATAAGTCTGTCCCAAAACCATAGGCAGAGTCGGGGAGGCCGTAGAAGCATCCCACCGCCGTCCGAGGGCTCCATCCCAGTGTCACTGATCCCACACGACTTTCTGGTGGAACTGCTGCGCGCCTATGGCTATCCGGCGCTTGCGCTGCTGATCGCGCTGGAGTGCCTTGGCCTGCCGCTACCGGGTGAGACACTGCTGATCGGCGGCGCCCTGGTCGCTACGCGCACGCAGCGCATCGACATCCATCTGGTGGTGCTGTCCGCGGCGCTCGGCGCGATCGGCGGCCAGCTCATCGGCTATGCGATTGGCTACACGCTCGGCTACCCGATGCTGCGTCGATATGGCGCACGTGTCGGGCTGACCGCGCCACGCTTGGCGCTGGGGCGCCTGTTGTTCCGCCGCCATGGGGTCGCGGTGGTGGTTGTCTCGCGCTTCGTGGCGCTGCTGCGCCAGTTGGCTGGCTTGCTTGCCGGCGCAACGCGCATGCCGTGGACGCGGTTCATGGTGGCGAACGTCGTCGGCAGCGTGCTGTGGGCCGCCGGCTACGGCTACGGCGCCGCGGCACTGGGCGACACGCTGAAGCGGGTCGCCGGCCCGATCGCGCTCGTCCTCGGCATCGCCGTAGCGACCGCGGTCGTGGCGGGCGTGCTGTTCATCCGACGACACGAGCGGCAACTGACCGAACGCACGTCCCGGCTGCGTCGCGTACGCAACTAACGTCGCGTGTGCAACGAAGCCGGGCCCGTCGCGCCCGGGCCTGTCCATACGATCGGCATTACGCTGCGCCGCGCTTGGCCTCCACGCGCGACTCGGCCAGATGATCGAACCGGCGTCGATATGTTCCCAGACCGAGCGTCTGCGAGCGCAGCTCGATGATCAGGTCATGCAGCTCGGCCTCGGGCACGAGCGCCTCCACATCGTCCCAGCCTTTCCAGCCTTGCCGCTCCTCGTAGCCCAGGATCTGCCCGCGTCGCCCGGTCAGCAACCGTTGCGATCTCGCAGTGAATTCGTTCGGCACGCTGATCGTAACGTGATCGATCGGTTCCAGCAGCACCGGGTCGGCCTTTGCCAGGCCGTCCTGCATCGCCATGCGCGTCGCGGTCTTGAATGCCATGTCGGAGCTGTCCACGCTGTGGAATTGTCCATCCGTGAGCGTAACGGAAATGTCCACCACCGGAAAGCCGAACGGCCCCTTCTTCGCCGCTTCCTCGGCCGCCTCGCCAACCGCCGGAATGAAGTTGCGTGGCACCGCGCCGCCGACCACCTTGTCGATAAACTCGAACCCCGCCCCGCGCGGGCGCGGCGCGATGCCGATCTTCACGTCGGCGAACTGACCGTGCCCACCGGTCTGGCGCTTGAGCCGTCCGTGCTCATGCACTGCCTGGCGGATCGTCTCCTTGTAGGCGACCTGCGGGCGGTGCGTGGTGATCCTCAAGCCGTAGTTCCGCGCCAGCCGCTCGACGGTGGTGTTGAGGTGGATCTCGCCCTGGCCGTGCAGCACGGTCTCGCCGGTGTCCTGCTGATGCTCGATCGTCAGGGTCTGGTCTTCCTCGAGCAGCTTCTGCAACGCACCGGACAGCTTGACGTCATCCTTGCGGTCGGTCGTGGCGATCGCCATCGAATAGACCGGGGGGGGTGGTTGCGGGAACGGCAACGGTTCGGGCGTTCCGTTCGGCGACACGGTCGCGCCCGTCGCCACGCTTTCCAGCCGGCCCAGCGCCACCAAGTCGCCGGCCTGCGCCTCGGCGCCCTTGGTCAGGTCGCCGCCGACTAGACGATAGATGCCACCCAGCCGGCTGCCGCCGACCGTCACCCCGTCCTTGATCGCACCACGCCAGATGCGGGCGTAGGACAGCTTGCCAGTATGCCCAGCATGCACCGTCTTGAATACCTGCACCAGGGGCGGGCCGTCGGCGGCGATGCGGTGGCGTTCGGCGGTCTCCGCGTTGAATGTGGTATCGTGACGCAGTGCCTTCCACAGCCGGCGCACCCCGTGCGCGTTGTCCGCGCCACCCAGCAACACCTCGATCACCGAGCCGGCGGCAAGGTCCTTGCGCAGGTCGGCATAGATCTCGGCCGTGGTCGGCTTGACGTCCTCCAGCACTTTTTCCAGCAGCGCGTCGTCGTGGTCGGCCAGCACCTCGACCAGCTTGTTCAGCGCTTCCTGTTCCGGCTCCGCCATCTCCGAGGGGATCTGCATCAGCTCCGATGGCTGGCCCTTGCGGTAGCGATAGGCGCGCTCGCTGACCACATCGACGTAGCCGTTGATCGTCTCACCATCCCGGATCGGCACCTGGCGCAGCACCAGCGGCGGACTCGCATACGTCTGCAAGGCCGCCAGCGTATCGGCGACGCTGCCTTCCAGCGTGTCGATCTTGTTGACGAAAACCATGTGCGGCACGCCGTGATCGGCAAGCTGCTTCAGCAGCGGCGACGCCGCCAGCGCGCGCGCGGGCGCCGGCTCGCACACCACCACCGCCAAATCGACCACGGTCAACGCGGCGGCGACCTCGTGGGCGAACTCGACGGAGCCGGGACAGTCGACGATCGACCAGGCGTCACCCAGGTACTGGCAATGGCCGACACGCAGCTCGGTGGTGCTGGGGCGGTTGCGTGGGTCCGCCGGGCGCTTCACCGGTGCGCCCGCGGCCTCCATCAGCGCGTCGAACAGCGCGGACTTGCCACTGCCGTACGGCCCCACCAGCGCCACCGAGCGGGGACTTCTGCCGTTTGCGATTCCTGACATCTGGGGCGCCTCCTGAGGATGGTGGGCACCTGCTGCGGCGGGGCGCCCTTGGGGGGAGGCGATCCTAGGCGCGATCGTTGGGATGGTGGAGTCCCGGAAATGCAACACGCCATCCGCCCCCCCGTCATGGCCGGACTCTTGTCCCCGGGCGCTTGTCCCGGGGATCATCCGGCCATCCTCTTGCTGCGACTGGCGGCGCGGATGGACGTTGGAACGAGGGGTGCAGCAGGCGGGGCGCTGCGTTCAACGATTGGTGCGGCAGCGGCAAAGAGGATGGGATCAAGCCCGGCCACATGGAAAAACAGTGCGCCCCACCAAAGCCTTCGCCGCTGACCGCCTTATTCTGATCCCTATGGGCCTGGCGGGGGTGGGCGGCGGAAGGCGAAGCAGGCGCGCGGAACCCTGGCGCCGCGGCGGAGGCGAGTGCCGCCGTCGCCGCGATTCCGCCACCGGCACCACCACCGGGACAAGCGCCCGGTGGCACGCGTCGTAAAGGGTCTTTGACGGGACGTGCGTGTAGTGTCCCGGTTTGAATATCTTCCGACTTGACAGCCGTGGCGCAGGCCGCCGGGCACCGCTATATTCGCGACATGAAAACCCACAAGATCGTGCCGCGCGCCGGCGCCTACAGAATCGAGACAACTTCGGCGACGGGCAAGCGCTGGTTGCTCGCCAAGGTCTACCCGACCGAGGAAGCCGCGATGAAGCGTCTCGGGGCGCTTCAGGCGATGGCCGAGGCCGACCACCAAATGAAGCGAGCGGACACGGTCGCCGCGCAGCCGAGGGCCGATTGAGATGGAGACCTACACGATCACCCCACGCGCCGGGACCTACAAGGTTGTGGCAACTGCGGAAGACGGCAAGCGGACGGTGGTGGCGAACCACCCGACCGAACAGGCGGCGGTGTCGCATCTGAGGCGTCTTCAAGAGAAAGCCGGGATCGTGCGGACGGAGCCGCGCGTGCCGCAGGGTTGGCGCGGTTGACGGCCAGGCACCCCAAACGCCCGCGCGGCCCCAACCAGCTTGCCAAGCTGATCGTCGATCTGGCGACGGGGGACCGAGTCGAGCCACCGCCGACGTAGGGCGGCCGCCCCACCCGGTGCCCCTGGACGCGGCGCCGGTCTCACCACCGGGACAAGTGCCCGGTGGCAGGCTAGGCATGGCATTGAGTCCGAGAAGTTCGCGTGCGCGGCCATTGCCCGGGTCGGACGCAGCCCGAGCACCCCTCGCCGCGGCTGCCGGTCCGCCGGGCCTGCCCGCCCACCGCGCGCGCGTGCTAGGTTGCATGGCGTCTTGTCCGGGATTTTCGAACCGCGCCACCGCGCTAGGTTGCATGGCGTCCTGTCCGGAATTTCCGAACCCTGCCACCGTCGCCACGTACATGGAGGTCTTGTCCCGGTTTTCGCGACGGTGACCATGGCCCCGGCGAACGTGGCCGGCACAGCCCCCAGCCAATCCTTCGCACCGACCACGCCAGACTGCCCTTGCCGGTCCGGTCGGCGGCGGCGCCGTCTCACGTTGCACGGCATTGGGTTCTGGATTTTCGCGGTGCGCGCCCGGCACGAGAGGCCCGTCGCGGCGAAGGCTGCGGACCGGCCGCAGCGCGGCTTGCACCGGCGCATCGCCGGGACGGGTGCCCGGCGGCGGGCGCTCTATAAGGTCCTGTCCGAATTTTTCACTTTTGGCCAACCGATCCCGGTGCAAGGTCTGGCGCCTGGCGATCCATGCCTGGGCGATCGCCAGCTTCCACGGGGCGAGCGCCGCCGCCTCGGCACGGGCGAGGGCGCGCTCGGCCTGGCGCCGGCGGCAGCTTCCGTTTGGCATGGCCGGGGCGTGGCAGGCGAGGCCAGCGGTGCGCGCCTTGGCGCCGCAGCGCCTGCCACCGGGCGCTTGTCCCGGTGGTGGCGCCAGGTTGGGGTTGCCTCGCGCATTGCCGCGGCGCAGCGACCCTGTGCTGGCAGCGGGACAGGCGCAGGGTAGCAGGCGTTCTACAGGGTTGAATCCGGGAATCGCGAAAGTGGCGTGCGGGGCGGTGGCGGAAGAGGAGGCTGCGATGGTGGTCATATCCGGTCCTGGTGCGCACGTAGTCAGTTAAAGGAGATGACATATGGGCGCTCACGGACGCCATGCAAACCGCGCCGGACAGCGCGCACCCAGTCGGCAGCCAGACAACACGCGCCTCGTCGACCTTTTAGTGCAACCAGTGGGAAGCGGACATTTTGACAGAATGCTGTGCTTGTTTGACGCGAAGGCGCTAATTCTGTTGGAGCCATTCAGGAATCACGACCGGAACTGTGGCGCCCAGCTTTTCGCCAGCCGCTCTTCCTCGTCCTCCTCCTCCGGCAAGACGTCGGTCGTCAGAACTGTGAGGACTTTGCCATAGGAGCCGAGGCCGACAACCTCCTCTGTCGCATCTATGGCGCGCTTGCCGCCCAACCAGGTCCTGAGGTCAACGTCGCCGGTAGCCCGCTTACCTGCCCGAATATCGGACGCCGCGGTCGCCAGCGCTGCCGAAGTGGTTCCCGCAGGCACCGACGTCCCCTTCCTGGGCCAGGACAGTCCGTCGAACTCGTTCATCGATTTCGAAAGAAACGCGTAGTCGATGCGGCCGTTGGTGCTGACGACAATGGCGGCCGGTATGGACGTCTTTCGCGCGTAAGTGATTGCGGTCGCCGTCATCGATGTGAGGCATTTCTCTTTTAGTGCCTCGATGCCCTCTAGACCATCGCCGAGGCGACGGAGAGCCGACCTGACCAAAGCATCCGGCATTAGCAGCCCGGACGCAAAGTAGTCCGCCGCCTGTTCGTATGGGTCCACCGAGGTGAAGCCAGCTTGGGAGGAGTGGCTTGTGACCCCGGGTGGAAAGAGGTGCTCGGCGTGCCCCTCCAAGAGGTAATGCCCGAATTCGTGGGCGATGCTGAAGCGCTGGAATCCTATACTCTTGATGTAGGTGCCGAACATGATGCCGAAGACGCCCATGTGCGAAATAAGCATTCCCGAAACACCCGGCTGGGTCTGCTTCAGCGGCTGGACCTCGATGTCCAAGATGCTGGCGACCGTCTCGAGATCTATCGGCAGGCTGGTGAAGCCGTTGTCCCGCAGCCAAGCCTCCGCCTTGGCGGCGGCGTCCTCAGGAGGTGGTAGTTTCATGTTGC
>Ga0209415_10013914_pt1 | contig 13185 bp, 12 predicted proteins | sample PeaSoiSIISIP2007_FD_187696 | JGI IMG/M metagenome (GOLD analysis project Ga0209415, IMG submission 187696) | Peat soil microbial communities from Weissenstadt, Germany - SII-SIP-2007 (SPAdes) (version 2) | ecosystem: Environmental > Terrestrial > Soil > Wetlands > Peat | place: Germany... | reverse complement strand
CGCAGAACGATGTCGTTGCGTTGGTGAATATCTCCACGCAAAAGTGGCCGCCGCGCCACCGCACCTATTTTGGCTCGTTGGAGATCCGCTCCCCGGAGCCCAGTGAGCCTTTCGCGGTCACTCTCATCCATGCCTGCAAGGGCATCATGGACCTGGGCGACAAGCGCACGATGGAGTTTCCCATCACGGCGCGGGAGATCGCCGATGACCTAGTGCGGGAAATCAATGGCGATTCCGGGGAGGGAAGCTTTCACGGCGTGTTTGTGGCGGCAGGGCCTGTGCCGACGGAAGCGGAGCTGGCGGAGGCGCAGAGGAAATTGGACGCCTTTCACCGGCGCTTGGTGGAGGCTGCGGACCTGGAATGGGAACGTTCGCACAATCCCATGTTCATCACGGACTTGGAAAGGCGCGCGGCACGCGAACTGCAGCTGGATAAGCCGTGGTTGTATGACCCGAAACCCCAGGCGGAATGCCCCGCGTGCGGCGAGAAGATCAAGGCGGGCGTGGCCGTGTGCCGATCCTGCCGCGCAATCCTCAACCGGGCGAAGGCCGCGGAGTTTGGGTTGGTGCCGAAAGAGTCGGAGATAACGCTGGATTTTGGGAAGCTGAGAGAAAAGGGAAGCGCGAAATAAATAAAAAGGGCGGCGAAGATTCGCCGCCCGAAAAAAAACCAACGTGCACTGGGCACGCCTGACAAGCATCTTCATAATAGCATAAGTTCCCTGTTTGTCAATGGGCGCGTTGGGGGCCGGTGCGGAGAGTGGAAGACTCGAACTTCTGGGGCTGCAGAGCAACCCTCAACGCTTGTCAAGCGTGCCCAGTACCCCCACTGGGAGCACTCTCCGAGGCACGCCCACGCACGCCATATATACCACACATATAAGTACTGAGACAAGAAATGTCCACACTCGGATCATTGGATGCACCGATTGAAGTTTTCGGCGGCCTGGTCACCGACATGTCTCCCGCCGATCTGCCGCATGGGGTATCGCCAAATTGCCAGGACGTTGTCTTCAGCAACGGCGGCGTGATGACGCGGCCTGGCCTTCAGGCGCTCTTTGGGCCGCTGCCGGGCAACCCGACGGTGAATTACGTGAAAACGTACATAACACCAAACGAGACCCTGCGAACGATGGCACTCGACGGCGGTGGAAACTTATACAAGGAGATCACGGAGGGAACGCTGACACAGATCGCCAGCGGCCTGGCGGCAAACGCGTACGCTAATTCAGCGACGTTGTTCGGCAGGGAATATCTGGCCATCAGCGATGGCATGACGGGAAATGATCTGCCGCGGCAGTACGACGACACAAATTTTGATCGCGTCAGCCAGGGCGGACCTGGCGCTGGGCCAACGGTGGTCGATGAAAACGTAATCGTGGGCATCGTAGCCAGCCCCAATGGCGCGACGCAGCCCGCTGCGGTAGCGATCGTGGCCAGCCCCAATGGGGCGGCGCAAAACGGCTACCTGGTAACCATTACAACGAGTGCGGCGCATGGCTTGTCCGCCGGCCAAAGCGTCACGGTGGCGGGCGTCGGCGTGGCGGGTTACAACGGCACCTTTGCGGTGGTATCTGTGCCCAGCGCAACGCAATTTACCTACATTGCAGGCGCTGTCGGGCTGGCGAATTCCGGTGGCGGCACGGCGGCTTCCGCAACAGTCACCCTTCAAGCGAGCGCCGCGCATGGCTTGTCCGCGGGGCAGCTTGTGACCATTGCCGGTGTGGGTGTGAGCGGGTACAACGGCACATTTGCGGCCGCAACTGTCCCCGACTCGACGCACTTCACCTATAGCGCCACCACCGGCGGCCTGGCGGCTTCCGGCGGAGGCACGGCGGCCGCGGCCGGCAATATTGCCCTGGGCGTGCACCAGGTGTGCGTGATGTTCCAAACGCGTCAGGGCTATCTGACGAAGCCGGGGCCGGCGACCAACTGGACGGCAAGCGGCGGCAAGCGTGCCGTGGTCACAAATATCCCTACGGGGCCGAGCAATGTGGTGGCGCGCATCCTGTGCTTCACGGGCGCGGGCGGCGCCAGCTTTTTCTATGTGGGCGGAGGCGGAACCCTGTTCACCGGAAACATGGTGATCAGCGACAACACCACGACCTCGCTGCTGGTGGATTTCTCGGATCCGATTCTCCTCGCGGGTACGAACGTGGATGACATGTTCCGGCTCATTGAACTGGGCGATTGCGCCGGCGTGACCGGCTATTCGGAACGCCTGTTCTGGTGGGGTGAGCGCAACAAGATCGACAACTGGGTGAACCTGGGATTCGACGGCGGGTTCACGGGACCCTCGCTGCCGCACTACCCGCTTGGCTGGACGCCCGACGCCACATTCGCGCCGGGCGGTACGGATGAAGAAAACTTTGTGGTATGGGGCGCGGCATATTCGATTGTAGGGAACGGCTCGACGGCCACGCGCGGGTTGATGACCCAGGGCGCGGTCCAGAATGCGCTTGGCGCGCCGCTGATTCAGGCGAATACCAGTTACACCGTGCGGGCGCGGTGTGCGTGCAACGCTTCGCTGACACAGGGAACGCTGCACGTGCATCTCTACAGCGTCAGCGGGGGAATCAACACCACGGGCCTGCAACTGACCGCGGCGCAACTCACAACGGGTTACGTCGAATACAGCGCGTTGCTGACAGCGCCGTTCACCGCAATTCCGGGCGATCTGGTGCTGCGCGTGTATGCGGACGGCACGCCCAATCAGAACGGCCAATTCTATATTGATGCCATTGAAATCTTCCCGACCTTGCAGCCGGTGAACGCTTCGCAGGTGCGGGCGAGCCGCGTGGAGGATCCGGAAAGCTACGACGGGCTTGACGGGATGCTGAGCGTGGCAGAGAACAACGGGCAAGCCATCCGGGCGGCGTTCGAGTTGCGCGAACGCCTGTATTTCGTCAAGGAGCATTCTATGTTCGTCACGCAGGACGACGGCACCAACGAGCCGGCGCTGTGGACGATCTCGGAGGTTTCGCAGCGCGTGGGAACGCCCTCGGTGCGGGGCGTGGGGTATGGCGAGGATTGGGTGGTGCTCGCGCACCGCACCGGCTTGTATCTGTTTTCCGGCGGCGAGCCCGTGAAGATTTCGCAGGAAATTCAGCCCACCTGGAACAAAATCAATTGGCAGTACGCGCAAACGCTGTGGGTGACAGTGGATACCAAAGAGCGCCGCATTTACGTGGGCGCGCCATTCGGAAGCGCCACCACCCCGAATCAGGTGCTGATGCTGGATTACCATGACCTTGATACGGCTAGCGCTCTGTCTTCAAGTCCCCCGGTCAACATCACCTATACGGGCAGAAAAGCGGCGACGGACAATGCGCGCAAATGGTCGCCGTGGTTGATTGCGGCGAATTGCTGCGCCTTGATCGAGCGGCCGGAGGGGACGGCGGTGGCCGCGTTCGGAAGCGGCAATCCCGGCGTGGGCGGCGGCGGACCCACGGGGAAGATTTACCAGTTGACGGACACCCAGTATTCGGACGACGGCACGGCGATTGCAAGCTTTTACACCACGCACTATTTCCCAGAGCGCACGGTCGAAAGCTCGCTGGGGCTGGGCGCGCATCGGAAGCTGTTCAGTTATTTGACCATGTATGTCGAAGGCGCGGGGAATCTGGGGCTCACGAGCTATGTGGATTCCTCAGGCGCGGCGCAGGCGCAGCAGCCATTGCCGCTGAGTTCGCCCGGACTGGAAGATCTGGAGCTCCCGATCAATGTGTTGGGGGAACGCGTGGCGTTTCAAGTGAGCACGAACCAGGCCGGCGCGTGGTTCAAGCTGCAGCGCTTTACGCCCAGCCTGCGCACGGATCCGTGGGCCCCAGTGCGCGGCGTGAATTAGGCCATCGCCCCACACAGCGGATATGGGGAGCTAAAGACACATGCTGACCGTTGCGCAACTCGCACCGCTGAAAGATCGCGACCCCTATTTGTACGAGACGCTGACGAAGATTGTGTCCGCGGTAAACGCCACGAGTCAGAATGCGGGCGTGGACCCCGCGACGCCCTCTCCGGCGCCTGCGCCGATCGCTTCGCTGCAGGTGCAGGCAGCGAACGGATGGTTTGACCTGAGCATTACAGACCCCGCGGCATCGCGGCCCGGGCTCTTCTATTTCGCGGAGTCGGATGTGACCCCGGCGTTTTCCGCGCCACGCGTTCATTTCCTCGGAGCCGCTCGAAACCTGTACCTACAACTCGGGAGCCAGACCCTTTATTGGCGCGCCTACTCGCAGTACATCGGCTCCCAGCCCTCGGCCCCCGTGAGCTTCGGCACGCCGCCGATCGCCGTGGCAGGCGGCGGCGCCAGCGGGCCTGCTCCGCTGCCCTCCAGCGGCAGCGGCACCCTGCCGAACGGTCTGCTGCGCGGCGGAAACGGATTCGGGACGCCCACAGGCGCGCGCATTGTGAAACAGTCGATTCTGTAGGGCTGCGCCGTCCCGCGCTAGCCCTCAGGAGTTAAAACCTCGAGTTTCAAGATATTCTCGACAGAGCAAAGCATGCTACGCGGGAAGTTTCTTCTTTAGGAGGCCGGGGCTTTAGCCCCGGCGTAAAAGCCTTATGACCATTGGGCTTTAGCCCCTGAAGAAAGTCTTTGCAGGTCTTTCCGCAATCTCTGAATAGGATGAGGAATCCACTTTTTCTTTTGTGATTTGCGAAGAGCGGATCCCTCGCTCCGCTCGGGATGACAAAAGTGTTTATACCTTGCCGAGAGAGGGGTCGAGCAGTGCTCGACCCCTACGGGGATGACCTTGCGGATACGCGAGTATGACGAGGGAGACCTACAAGAGCTTCGCGCAATCCACGCCGCGCAAGGCTTCCCGTACGAGTTTCCCGACCTGCGCAATCCGCTATTCCTGACCAAGCTGGTGCTCGCCGGCGACGAAACGGATGCGGTCGAAGGGAAGGGAATTGCGGGCGCTGCCCTGCTCCGTCTGACGGCCGAAGCCTATCTGCTGCTCGATCCCAAACGCGGCACCCCGAAAGAGCGTTGGCAATGGCTGTTGGGGCTGCACGAAGCGACCCGGCACCAGGCTTGGCAGCGCGGGTTGGAAGATGTGCACGCGTGGCTGCCGCCGGAAATTGCGGCGAGGTTTGGGCGGCGGCTCACCCGCCTCGGCTGGGTACGCGACGACCAGTGGACGCCATACTGCAAGAGATTGAAGTGAAGATCAGGAACAATCTCTCAAATGGCTTCTGGGAGGGCACGGCTTCAGCCGTGCCGAAAGGGCCCGCGAACTCAGGGTTTTAACCCCTGACGAGCGCAGGTGGTGGCCTGAAGTATTTATGAAACACGTCTAGAGAACAATGCTTCGGAGGGACTTATGGGACGCGGGGCACAGGCACAAACACGGCAGTTGACGGACCAGCAACTAGCGCAGACCAACGCGCTAAACCAGCAATTGCTGGGGCAGCAGCAGTCGCTGGGAAACCAGGTGGGCACGCAGTACCAGAATATCGTGAACAATCCGGGCTATAGCGACGCGACCAAGGCCGCCATCACCGGTCAATCCCAGGGCGCGCTCGCCAGCGCCTTCGATTCGCTGCAGCAGTCGGCCATGAACCGCATGGCGCGAACTGGAAACTCCGCGGGATACGCGGATTTGACGGACGAGCTGGCGCGGGAAAAAGGCCGCCAGGAGGCCAGCACGTCGCAGCAAAACCAGGTGAACTTCGCCAATACCGCGATGCAGCAGCAGATGTCCGCGCTGCAAGGCTTGTCGGGACTCTACGGGGTCGATGCCAACCTGTTGGGGAGAACGCTGGGAATCCCCGCGCAGTTGCTGAACACACGCGCAAACGCTTCGCGGCCCAGCGGGTTTTTCTCGTCCATGGGATCGAGTCTGGGCGGAACACTCGGCGGTCTGCCAAGTCTGTTCATGTAGGGAAGCGACGAAGCAAGGAAAGACGGACGCCGCAGAAGGTGTGATTGCGGAACGTTCATATCACGGTTGTGTTAACATGATGAGGGTGAGGCATGCGGTTAGGTAGCGACTCAGAGCTGTTTGGCATCGCACCGACAGCGGGAAGGGAAGCTCGGCATGGGAAGCCCGCTCAAGGGGAAGTGCGGGGCTATCTTGGCGAACTGTCCGGAGCCTACGGTCTTCCCTTGGCGTTGGTTCAGGCGCTGGCGCAAACGGAGAGCAATTTCGATACCGGCCACACACGGGCAAAACGCGGCGCCACCCACGACGATTTCGAGCCTGAGAACACAGGCTATGGAGTGATGCAGGTGCGCGACGACCAGATTGGCCAGACGGTGCCCGCTCCCGACGGCTCGGCCCATAAAATTGGCAGCGATATCAAAACTAACTGGAGAGCGAACGCTCGCGCTGGCGTAGCTTTGCTCGCACAGCAGTACCAGCTTGCCACTTTGGAGAGTCCATTTGGCAGCGAGCAGGAACATGCCCAACAGGCGTACGCGGGCTATAGCGGTGGCGCGTCGTACCGGGATCGCTACCTGCAAAGGCTTTCCTATAGCAATCAACCTGCCCATCCCGACGACCGGAGCTTTCTGAAAAACTTCTTGCATCCCCGTGCTCACGGTGAGCATCAGGATCAGAATCAACCTGAGGGCCTCCACGACTTGCTGTACCGCCCCAGCGATCCCCCGGGACACCTGGAGACGCTGCCATCAGAGCATTCTCCAGCCAACGAATACTACGATCCCGAATCCGACTTCATGCTGCTTTCGCAACAGCAAGCTACCGAAGCCAAGCAGTCGGGTCAGGCCAATAGCCAGCGGGCGCGAAAGCAGCACCGGGACCAGAATCACCCGCAACTGTCAGCGAGAGATAAGGCCTATCTTGATAAGTACTATGACGCCGCAAGCGCTCTCGCAAAGGAGTACAACGTCGATACCGCGTTAGTCTTGGGCGTCGGAGCCGAATCGGGATTCGCTTCTGAGGGAACCTATCTGAGGACTGGGGATGCATTCGGAATGACCGGGGGTAGCACCAAGCACATGACGACTGCCGGCTCTCCTGCGGAGAACGTAAAACAATTCTTCGACAATTATGGAAACCAGATTCGTGGTGCCGGAAACAATGCTTCCGCCTTCATGAATGCCCTTCAGGGTCGTGATGCGTCCGGGAAGCGCGTCAAAGGGTGGAAGGTATACAACAGTGACCATCCGGAGAAGTGGCACACTTTAGTCCGGGATGGTATTAACGAGATGCGACAGGGCGTTTCCAGTTACCTGTCGCAGAGACGAGTGCCACCGGGCAACTAGCTAGCTATTGGAGATGCAGGGGAAGCGATGATGCATGTGATACGTGTGGCTGCGTTGTTGGCGACAGCGACAGCTTCAATATTTGCGAGGAGTGTTGGGCCCGAGGTTTATCGAAATGAGGAGTTCGGGATAACGGCTCCGGTCCCGGAAGGGGCGTTGTTGTGTCCTACTCCACAGAACGAGCATGATCATGGGCCTCTTTTTCTCTTAGGTACGCGCGACTCCAAGAGGTGCCAGGATGTTGAGCGCCAGCGGGCTATTGATGTGTTCGCAAGTTACAATGCGATACAAGCAACGAAGACGCTCGATAAGTTCCTCAGGTCGGAGTGCCGCAACACCTTCAAGGCAGAATGCCGCCCTGCACCCAGCGGTTTGCAGGTCAATGGCTTGCCCAGTAAGGCCGCAAGGGTGAGCTGTCCAGATGGCTGGATCGACATTTTTGTCGTGACCCAGGCCGGGAAGCCAGCCCCGGATTTTGACGCCTCGGTTCCGTCAGTGAACTATGACTTAAGCTTGCACACCACGCCGGGGCACCTGAAGGAGGACCTCCCCATTTTTCGCGCCGTATTGGCGACAATTCAGTTGTCTCCTGAATAGACCAAGTCGAAGGACAAGTCGCGGCCGGAGTAGCCTCAAGGCCGTTGGCAACCTGCCATCCACAATCTGGCGAACCTGCGAACAGGTGACCAAAGGCTGACGCTGAAACTCTCAAGCAAGCGTTGCATGCCAAACTGCCGCTTTTTATTGCCAAGTTTGTTCCTGTAGTGCACCGCTTGCAGTGCTTCAAGATGTAAGGCCGCCGCGCTCGGCGACCTGTCACCAGGGCCGGCCATCGCGAAATTCCTGCCCTGACGCTGCCGTGAAACCCAAGGGGCCCACCATGTTCTCCTTTTCCTCCGCAATTCTTCTGGCAGTGGTGTCGATCGGCGCGCAATTTGTTGTGTTCCTCCGCTGGATTCACCGGCGCATGCGCGACGACGAAATCAATCGCGTGTTTCTCCGCGACCTGGCGCTACGGCACCTCCCGTGCATTTACCGCGCACTTTACAGAATGGCGGAGCGGCAGGGCATTGAGCTGGATGAAATGCCCATCGTGAATTACGTGGACCTGCAGAATGTCGGCCGGCGGCACTGATGCCTCTCGATGCCAAGCTTATGGAACTCGCGCGGCGCTCCGCCCAGGGCGAAGGGCTTGATCCCGCATTGGTGTGCGCGGTGGTCGAACAGGAGTCCAACTGGAACACCTGGGCGATGCGCTACGAGCCCCTCTTCTTCGCCAAATACGTCGCCCCGCTCTACACCAACAACAAAGTGGGCGCCACGGAAGCCTATGCGCGCGGCATTTCCTGGGGTTTGATGCAGGTGATGGGACAATCAGCGCGCGAAAAGGGCCTGGCTTCCCTGTATCTTTCCACGCTGTGCGACCCGGCCGTGGGTTTGGCGGTGGGTTGCAAGATTCTGCGTCAGAAACTGGATGCGACAGACGGCGACGCGCCCAAAGCCTTGCTCGCCTGGAACGGCGGTGGCAATCCGGATTACGCGGAGGAAGTGCTGGCGCGCGTGGCGCGCTACCGCTGAAGTCCGGATTTGTCATTCCAGGCGAAGCGAGGAATCTGCTGTCGCTACTCTTACTCGAAGCCAACTCATAAATGGCTCTTGGGAGGGCACGGCTTCAGCCGTGCCGAGAGAGGCCTTTGAATTCGGGGGTTTTAACCCCTCAGGTGCTCAGATTGCGGACTGAGCGAATTATGAGACAGGGAGAAGCGCGCGTTTGCCCTCAGGGGTCGTCATGTCAATAAGAATCTGGCTCAAAGGCGCTGCAGTACTGATTGCGCTGGTGGCAAGTGTCAGCGTGTATCTCGCCTGGCGCGGGGCGCAACACGCGCAGGCGCAACTCAAAGCCGAACTCCAGGCCACGCAAAAGGCGGTGGCGGATGCCGATTCACGCCAGCAATCGCGCAATGCGCAACTCACTCAACTCCTTGCTCAGCTCAACGAGAAAAAATCCACCGTTCGGAACCCCGCACAGATTGTGAAGGCTCTCCCAGGCGTCCTGCCATTGCCCACACCTCTCACCCAACCGACCCAGGTAGCCAGTCCGGGCCTTCCAGCCATCCAAGGAGGGTCCAAGCAGCCTGTCGAGACCCCGGCCCCGAAAGTTCAGTTGCCCGCCGAAGACCTGAAGCCGCTGTATGACTTTGCCGTGAACTGCCAGGAGTGCCAGGCGCAACTCATCGCAGCCCAGGCCAACCTAAACGATGAACAGACCAAGACGCAGGAGCTCAGCAGGGAACGCGACGCCGCCTTGCAGGCCGCCCGCGGCGGCTCTGTGCTCCGGCGCGTGGTGCGCGCAGCGAAATGGTTCGTAATTGGCGCAGCGGCCGGCGCCGTGGCCGCGAAATTGGCGCGCTAGGGAAGATCCCACGCTCGTGGTGAGGGAGCCCCGCGTGGAAGGCGCCGCCATGATCGTCGACCAGGATTCAGACCCACCCTCAAAGAAAGGAGGAACCGATGCCTACACCGACCAATACTTTCACGGTGACCATCGCGGACGCCCACTCGCACAGCGTACCGAACTCCGGCATCGCCGCAAGCTCAAAGCTGGACGCCACGCTGTCAGCCATGCAAGCCGCCGTGAACGAACCCAGCGTCTACTCCGCGTTCGTCACCACCGACACGTGGACCATTACTGTCACACAGCCGTAAGCACCGAACTGGCGCCTTCTTGCCAGCGCATTTACAAGCTCACCCCATAGCCTCAGGAACCCCTCCACCCCGGTAGTAGGCCCGGCTGGCGCACCCCCCGCGCCAGCCGGGGAAGTACTCAGGGAACTGCCCGGATATCCACAGGAAAGTTGGAAATAGTGAAAGAAAAGGCTTGACAGTGCGTCCTATAACAGATATTATGTTAACTAAGAAGTGGGCCTCTTTTGCCCCGTCTTCCGCTCCCTAACTAAGGTCTCTCCTCTGTCCTTAGCACTTCTTCCCCGCAACTACTTCTTTGGTGTGGTCTTTCCCGCCTTGATTTGTGCGAGTTCGTAATCAATATATTGCTGAATCGCGTGCGGATCAGCGCTGGAGATTCTGCGCCCGTTGACGAACAACGTTGGCGTTGCGCGCACTTCCAGCAGTTGGCCGTTGGCCAGGCTGGCGTCGACTTCGCCCGCGGCTTGCGGGCTGGCCATGCAGGACTTTAGGGTGTCCGGGCTCAGGCCGGCGCGTCCGGCAAAGTCCTGCATCTTGTCCCAGGCGCTGGCGGCAGAAACAAGGTCCTGGTTGTCGTAGATCAGGTCATACATCTTCCAGAAGGCCTTGGGGTTCTGCTGGTAGGCGCAACGCCCGGCCAGGGCTGCCGTACGGGCCCAGGGATGGATAGCATCGATAGGAAAGTCCTTGAAGATCAGCTTCACCTGGGGGTAGTTGGGCAGCAGGCCGCGCAGGGCGTCGTGCAGGGTGCGACACACCGGGCATTCGAAGTCGGAGTACTCGACGATCGTGATGGGGGCTTTGGGATCGCCAAGGACGGGGGCATTGGCGACCTGCATCTTGGAGACGTTTTCCGCCAGGGGGTCGGTGGTCAGGTCCGAAATCTCGCCCCGCAGTAGGTAACGCCCATCCTTGGTTAAGTACATCTTCAGCTTGTCCGAGCCTTCCCCCGACTTCACCTCGATAGGCACCTCGAGCAGGCCGGACATGCCGAGCTCCGTGGGTGTGCCCACGGTGATCTGGACGTCTGCGCCTAGGGCGAAATTATAGCGAAGAAAGGCTTCGACCTTTTGGGCGGCTGTCGCGGTGGTGGTTACTGCCGGTTGTTGCGCCCTGGCGCCACCTGCAGCCAGGATGGAAAGTACCACCAGGGCAACCTTGCGTGTGTTTTTCACCTGAGTCCTCTTTATAGTTCCGCAGATGTTCATGGAATGAAGCGCTGCGCGATGGGAAACGGCCGACCAAAGCCGAACGCGCGCGAGGTGATCTTCAACCCCGGTGCGGCCTGCTTCCTCTTATACTCGTTGCGATCCACTCGCACCGCGATATCGCGGACGAGCTTTAAATCATAGCCAAATTCGGCCGCAATCTCCTCTGGCGTTTTTACTTCCTCGATATAAGCCTTCAGGATGGCGTCCAACACCTCGTAGGGCGGCAGGGAATCCGTGTCCTTCTGATTGGGGCGCAATTCGGCCGAGGGCGCCTTTTCCAGCGTCGCGCGGGGGATCACTTCCCTTTCGCGATTGATGTGCTGCGCCAGCGCGTAGACCATCATTTTCGGCACGTCGGAAATCACCGCCAAGCCGCCGGCCATGTCGCCATAGAGTGTGCAGTAGCCAACGGCGATCTCCGATTTGTTCCCGGTGCTGAGAACCATTGAGCCAAATTTATTGGAGAGGGCCATCAGGTAATTCCCGCGGATGCGTGCCTGGATGTTTTCTTCGCTCGCATCCGGCGGGCGGCTTCCAAACGCGGGGGCCAGGACCTGATTGTAGGCGTCGAACACGTTGGCGATGGGAATAGTCAGGAACTCTATGCCCAGATTCTGCGCCAGCGCCTTTGCGTCGGTCTTGCTGCCCTCGGAGGAAAATGGCCCCGGCATAGACACGCCAAGGACGTTCGAATTCCCCAGGGCTTCCACGGCAAGGCAGGCGACCACGGCAGAATCCACGCCGCCGCTCAAGCCGACAATGGTCTTCGAGAAGCGGCATTTGCGCACGTAGTCGCGGAGGCCGGTGACCAGGGCTTGGTGGGCGTAAGCAATTTCCGTGGCGGGCTGCTCGTGGATCTCGCCCTTGCCGGTCACTGTATCGAACACCACGAGGTCTTCCTCGAACGCTCTGGCCTGCGCGGCCACTTCCCCGCTGGCCGCCAGGGCCATGCTGGCGCCATCGAAGATCAACGAATCGTCGCCGCCCACCTGGTTGACGTAAATCACCGGCCGCTCGTGGTGGATGGCGATGGAGCGCAGCATGTCCACGCGCAGGAAGCGCTTGTCGAGGGTGTAAGGCGAAGCGGAGAGGTTGATAAGCACGCTGGCGCCCTGGGAGATGAGCTCGTTGACCGGATCTCGGGCGTACAGCGGCTTGCTCCAGAAATTCTTGTCGTTCCACACGTCTTCACAGACCGTGATGCCGACCTGCTCGCGCCCCAGGCCGTAGACGTATTGCTTCTCGCCGGGCTGGAAGTAGCGGGACTCGTCGAACACGTCGTACGTCGGCAGCAACATTTTACTTTGCTCAAACACCACGCGGCCTTCGCAGATGAGTGCGGCTTTGTTGGCAATGGACTTCCCTGCCCTGTCGTGGTCCACGCGGCCGGCGTAGCCCACGATAGCCGCGAGCGGCATTTGCGCCGCAACTTCCATCAGTGCGTCGTGATTGCGTTGGATGAAGGCGGGGCGTTCCAGAAGATCCAGCGGAAGATAGCCGCAGATACACAGCTCCGAGAAAACCGCGAGTTCCGCGCCGCGCCGCTGGGCTTCCGCTGCAAGCGTGAGAATGCGTGAGGAATTGCCTTCGAAGTCGCCGACCGTGGGGTTGAATTGGGCGAGGGCTATCTTCATTCGCGTTAAAGATTAGGATAAGTGGGGCGTCGTGAGAATGCAAATGCCAGGAGTTGCACGACTCCATCAGTTTCCGGTTTCGATACTGACTTCAACCGGTTAGCCCCGATTGCTATCCGCTTGTGGATCGCTGGCGGAGGCAGGGTGGGTCTGCCCTTCGTGAATTGGAGCGGGAATGAGGCGTCCCGCAAGAAGGTGGAGCAGAAACACGAGCATGAGCCCCCCGGCAAATTCCAGCACGAACCATCTCATGTCTGTATGTGGATAAAACAGAGCGTAGAGCACGAGTACCCAAAAAGAAGTCGTGAGCACTGGGATTCCGACCGCGATGAACATCGTTCCCGAGAAACCCGGGAGATACCACGGAAATTGGTCGTGCACGGACCTGCGAGCCCACCAG
>Ga0209415_10013913_pt1 | contig 13188 bp, 11 predicted proteins | sample PeaSoiSIISIP2007_FD_187696 | JGI IMG/M metagenome (GOLD analysis project Ga0209415, IMG submission 187696) | Peat soil microbial communities from Weissenstadt, Germany - SII-SIP-2007 (SPAdes) (version 2) | ecosystem: Environmental > Terrestrial > Soil > Wetlands > Peat | place: Germany... | reverse complement strand
AACATCGGCCTGATGCAGGCCGTGAAGCGCTACGATCCGTACCGCGGCGTGAAGCTCTCGTCGTACGCGGCGTGGTGGATCCGCGCGTACATCCTGCGGTTCATCCTGAACAACTGGCGCCTCGTGAAGCTCGGCACGACGCAGGCGCAGCGAAAGCTCTTCTTCAACCTGCGCAAGAAGCGGGCGGAGCTCCAGGCGCTGGGCATCGAGCCCACGAACGAGGAGGTCGCCAAGGCGCTGAACGTCCCGGAGAACGAGGTCGCCGACATGGACGTGCGCCTCCAGGCGAGCGAGAAGTCGCTGGACGCGCCGGTGGGCGACGCCGAGGGCCGGTCGATCGCGAAGGTCGACATGATGCCGAGCACGGCGGAGGGCCCGGAGACGCTGATGGCGGACAACGAGCTCCAGGGGCTGCTGAAGGAGAAGCTCGCGGAGTTCCGGAAGACGCTGATCGGCAAGGACAAGGAGCTCGCGATCTTCGACGAGCGCCTGGTGTCGGACGAGCCGCTGACGTTGCAGGAGCTGGGTGACCGGTTCGGGATCTCGCGCGAGCGGGTCCGGCAGCTCGAGCAGCGGCTCACGGGCAAGCTGCGCGAGTACCTGCGCGACGAGATGGGGGACGCGGTCGAGGTGATGTAGAGGCCGGTCAACGCGTCTCAGGAAAGGCGAAGGCAATGATCAGAGAGGAGCTGGAGGGCGCCTGGCCGTGCGCCGTCCGTCCGTGCCCGAGCCTCACCGCGAGCACCACGGCGGCCAGCGTGAGGATGAGCGCTCCGACCCCGAGGATGACGTAGAGCGGCCAGCGGGGCGGGGGCCGCGCAGCGTGCGCCGTGATGAGGCCCGGCTGGACCCCGGGGCGGAGCTGCTCCTGCGACACGGGGTAGCCGCCCGTGCGCGCCGCCGTGCTCCGCGTGTCCACGGGAGGCGGGAGGCTTCGCTCGAGCTGCTCGAGGTCCGCGACGAGCGCGTCCATCGTCGGGTACCTCTGCTCGCGTACCTTGCTCAGACAGCGCATGACGATGGCGTCGAGCTCCGGCGGAACGTTGGCATACGGGACGAGCTGACGCAGCGGCACGGGGGGGCGCTGGACGTGCTGCGCGACGATGGTCATCGTGTCCTTCCCCTGGAACGGCACCAGCCCGCTCGCCATCTCGTAGAGGATGACGCCGAGCGCATAGACGTCCGTGCGGTGGTCCACGGGCTTGCCGATCGCCTGCTCGGGGCTCATGTAGTGAGGCGTCCCGAAGACGCTCCCCGCGCGCGTCATCTTGCTCGCGCCGATCTTGGCGATCCCGAAGTCGAGGATCTTCACGAAGTCGTTCTGCGTGCCGCGCTGGACGAGCATCACGTTGTCGGGCTTCAGATCGCGGTGCACGACGCTCTGCGAGTGGGCGGCCGCCAGCCCGCGCGCGATCTGCTTGCCGATGTTGCAGAGGCGCGCGAGCGGCATGGGGCCTCTCGAGGAGGCGATGGCGTGGGAGAGAGTCTCGCCCTCCAGGAGCTCCATGACGAAGTACGTCGAGCGGTCCGGCAGCTGGCCGAAGTCGCTGATGTCCACGATGTGCGGGCTGCCGATGGCGCTCGCCGACTGCGCCTCGCGGTAGAAGCGCTGGAGGAGCTCGGGGTCGGTCGCCATCTCGCCGCGCAGGACCTTGACGGCGACCTTCTTGCCGATGATGCGGTGACGCCCGGCGTACACGACGCCCATGCCGCCCTCGCCGAGCCGCGAGTCGATGACGTAGCGCCCCTCGATGGTCTGACCGAGGAGCGGATCGACCCGCGGCGCGGCCGACGACACGGGGGTGTCCATGTTGGACGGACGCAACAATCGACTGGATGGGTCGTTCAAGGCGAGTCCTCCAACTTCACACCTTAAGACGCCGTACCCGAGCGGCACCTGCGCATTGGATGACCAGATCCTGATGGTCGGCCTCGGCGAGGCGGCCTCGAGCGGAGTCCGACAAAGAGTTCACCACCAGATCACCACCCTCGCCTCCCGGTCTGTGGCTGACTCCCGGTGTGAAGCTCACCCTGGCCTGCGCCGTGCGGCTGACCCGCGCCAACCTGGATTGCCTGGACAGTCTGCATCGGCGGCAGTGCGCGCTGGCCATCGGGCCGGCCACGATCGAGGACGGCAGCGCCGACGTCGGCCCGGCCGGCGGAGACGTCTTCGGGCTCGTGTACGTGCGCTTCGCCGTCGAGAACGACCCGGTGCTGGCCTTCGAGGGCTGGTTCCTCGACCGCGGTCGATTTCCCGACGAGCAGGCGATGCCGGAGCGCGGCGCGCTCTTCCCAACCGGCACCACGGCGGCGACGGGCCCGAGGCGCTGGCCGGCCGAGCGGTTCGGCGCGCGCATCCCGGTCGAAGTCGCGGAGCCCGTCGCGGCCGCCCCTCCGGCGCTCGAGATCGCGCTGGCGCGTCGTTTCACGCTGGACGAGGTCCGCGCGGCCGAGCCGCTGAGCCGGTTCCAGCTGCTGCACGGCCTGCGTCCCTCGCGCGCCGCGCTCTACACGATGGACAGCATGGAGAGCCCCGACGCGCTCGGAGTGCTCTACCGGTTCGTCGACCTCGGGCCGGGGACCGACATCGCCACCCTTCCCCCGCACCTGCGGGCGCACAAGCGCAGCGGACTCCTTTACCTGCGCCTGCGCACCCTCGACTCTCCGCAGGGCGCCTTCGAGGGCTGGTTCTGGGACAAGCTGCGTCACCCGAGCGTCAAGGCCGTGCCGCGCGACGGGCGCCTCTTCCTCGCGGGCTCGGTCATCCCGGCCGGGGTCAGCCTCGAGCGGACCCGCGTGCGCATCGACCCGGGTCGCCGTCTGAAAGACGCGACGGGTCTGGCCGTCGGCTTCGCGCGCCTCGCGGGGAAATTGCGCGTGACCGTCTCGGGCCGGTCCTGACATCATCGTTTCTTCACGAAAAACTCAGAGTGTGGCGACCCCACCCGTAACAAGCTCGATAAAGGGATGATCTACGCCTTCGGTGACTTCGAGCTCGACGAGCGGCGCTTCGAGCTTCGATGCGCGGGCAACCGCGTTCGCGTCCAGCCCAAGGTGCTCGATCTCCTCTTCCTGCTCGTGCGGGCGAGGGACCGGGTCGTGCTCAAGCGCGAGATGCTCGACGCAATCTGGGCCGATGTGACCGTCAGCGAGGCGTCCATCTCGCGGATCATTCTCGAGGCGCGAAAGGCGATCGGCGACGATCTCCAGCAAGCCATCGTCACCGTGCGCGGACGTGGATTCCGCTTTGCCGCGAGCGTCGTCGAGAAGGAGACCGCGCCGATGCCAGCGCCGGCCGAGGCCACGAAGGCCCCTGCCGTGGACCCGACGTTCGTCGGCCGCCAGGCGTGCCTGGCCGCGGTGACCGCGAGGCTCGACGACGCGATCGCGGGACGCGGAGGCCTGGTGTGGCTCTCGGGCGAAGCCGGCATCGGCAAGACGCGAACCGTGGAAGAGGTCGCGCGCCGGGCGACCGCCCGCGGCGCGCAGGTGCTGACGGCGCACGCGCACGAGACGCCCGAAGCGCCGCCCTTCTGGCTCTGGGGGGAGCTGCTTCGTGCGTGCACCCGGGACCGCAACGACGCGAGCACGGTAGAGATCCTGGCCCGGGCGGCGCCCGTGCTCGCCGGCGAGCGGGTCGAGTCGAGCGCGGCGCAGTTCGCGCTCTTCGACACCGTGACCCGCTACTTCGCCGACGCATCGCGGGCGCGGGCCATCGTCATCGTCCTCGACGACCTTCACTGGGCCGATGAGCCCTCTCTGCAGCTGCTCGAGTTCTTCGCGCGCGACGTGCGGAAGCACGCGCTATTGCTCGTGGGAACGTACCGGGACTCGGCTCTCCAGAGGGACGCCCGCGCCCGCGCGTTCGGTGGGCTGATCGCCCAGACCAACAGCCTGTCTTTGCCTTTGCGTGGCCTGTCGTGCGAGGAGGTCGCGGCGATGGTGGAGCTCGGCAGCGGGGCGGCGCCGTCGGAGGCTTTCACCAGGGCGATCTTGGAGCGGTCGGGCGGCAATCCGCTCTACGTCGAGCAGCTCCTGAAGACCGATTGGGCCGAACGCGCCCTCACGGCGGCTGCGCACGAGATGGTGAGCACGATGGACCTGCAACAGGGTCTCATCGAGACCATCTGCCGCCACCTCGACTCCATGTCCGAGGCCGGACGCGAGATCCTGACGCTCGCCGCCGTGCTCGGGCGGGAGTTTCAGCTCGCCAAGCTCGGCGCCGTGAGCGGCCTCTCGCCGGATGTGCTGCTCGACCGCCTGGACGAGGCGGTGCGGGCCAACGTCCTCTTCCAGACCAAGGACGGACAGCACCGCTTCGCGCACGCACTCGTGCGCGACGTGCTCTACAAGAAGCTATCCAGTGTGGAGCGCGCGGCGAAGCACCGCGCCATCGGCGAACGCCTGCTCGCGCACTATGCCGATGCGGTCGAGGCCCACGCGACGGAGCTGGCCGATCACTTCGCACGAGCCCTCCCCGGGGCCGACCCCGAGCGGACCATCGATCTCGCGATGCGCGCGGCCGAGCAGGAGACCACGCTCGGGCGCCACCGCGAGGCGGCGAAGCACTGGCTCCAGGCGGCGCACGCCCTCGGGCTCCTGCCGCGCGAGGATGCGCGGCGCGTCGTCGTGCAGCTCGGGCTGGCGCGCGCACGCCTCGCGGCGGGACGGACGAGCGAGGCGCGGGAGTCGTTCCTCGATGCGGCCATCCTGGCAAGGACGTTCGCCCGCCCAGAAGAGCTGGCCGAGGCGGCGCTCGCGTACGCCGCGGTGGCCGGCGACGCGGTCGAGCAGCGACGCAGCCTGCTCGATCAGGCCCTGGCCGCGCTGAGCGATGCGTCCGACCCGAAGGCCTGGCGCCTCCGGGCCCGCATCGAGATCGCGCTCGCCGAGAAGGAGCCGTGAAGCTCGTTTCGACGACGCTCACCGCCAGCGCGGCTGACATCGTGGGGGACGCGCTCCGCAGCGTGGTCCAGTGGGTCGACGCATGCCTCGTCGTCGACACGGGCGTGACCGATGCGACCCTCGAGGTGGCGCGCGACGTGGCCGGGGACAAGCTCGTCGTCCGTGCCTTCCCATGGACGAGCGACTTCTCGGCGGCGCGGAACTTCGCGCTCGACGCGGCCCGCGAGGTCGGCGGCGACTGGAGCATCACGGTCGACACGGACGAGCGCATCGAGCTCCGCGGAGAGGACATCCGCGCCGCGCTCGGGCACGCATCCGTCGGTTGCATCATGATCGCCCACGCCGACGGCACGTACGCCAAGGAGCGCCTCTTCCGGCTCCCCGCCGCCGCGCGCTTTGCCGGCCCGACGCACGAGTCCTTCCCCGCCCACCAGATTGGCTACGTGACGCTCGAGAAGGCCAGGTTCGTCGAGCTCCACAAGACCCCCGAGCAGTACCGGCGCAAGTTCGAGCGCGACGCGGGCATCCTCGCACCCCACACCCGCGCGAACCCGAAAGACCCGCGCTGGTTCTACTATCTCGGCGACGCGCTCCATGGACTCGGACGACACGAGGAGGCCGTCTCGGCCTTCACGACGTGCTCGTCCCTGCGCGGCTGGGACGAGGAGGCAGCGTGGGCCCAGTACCGCGCCGCCGAGTGCCTGTGCGCGCTCGGGCGATGGGACGACGCCGTGGACGCCTGCGCGTCGGGCCTGGCGCGGCACGCCGGGATCGCCGAGCTCTCGTGGCTCGGCGCTTTCGCGTCGTACCGCGTGGGAAGGCACGCGCAGGCGGTCTGGTGGTCGAAGGCGTCGATCGCTCTGGGGTGCTTTCAGGGCTGCGGGCGGGACGTGAAGCGGATCGGGTTCCGCAACCCGGCGGCGCTGTGGGAAGGACCCTACGACGTGCTCCGGTACGCGCTCCGAGCGCTGGGCGACGAGGAGGGCGCGAAGGACGCCGAGCTGACCTACGAGCGGGCCAGGGGGGCGCGCGTCGGAGGCACCGGCTGACCGACACGGGACACCTCCGCGACGGATGCGCTTTCCATGAATGTGTCGATGCTCCGATTGGCCCTCCCTGATCATTTCCTGAGGTCGCCCCCTTTCGCGTTCGACGCGGACCATGCTGTGCGCCATGGCCGTTGCCGCCCACTACGTCGTCGCTCACCGCAACCTCGCGCCCGCGGTACTGGCAGGTGCGGCGGACCAGCAGCCCCAGGCGACCCTCACCGGAATCGACCCGACCCGCCTCGCAAACCTCTTCGTCATCCTCGCCAGGCACAGGCGCCCGTACGGTGGCCCCGCCAGGTGCAAGCTGCTCACGGACTCCACGCTGGATCAGTGCGTGCTGCTCGTCCCTCCGCGGATGGTCGCCATGCTCGCCTCCGCCCAGCCGTTCGCGCCCCAGGTGGCCGCGGAGTGGTCGCGCACTCCCCCGGGAGCGGCCGGCCCCTGGAGCCAGCAAGCCGCCGCGGAGGCCCTCGCCACGCTCATCGAGCTCGCAAGGACCGCGCGCCGCATGGAGACCGACCTCCTCTTGTGGCTCTCGCTCACGAGGAGGCCTTAGTGCGGCTCGTCGCGGCGCGTCCGGCCAGCCGCGCGATGAGCTGGGCGCGGCTCGACACACCGAAGGTCCGGAGGACCTTCTGCGTGTACTCGCGCGCCGTGTGGTGGCTGATCCCCATCTCGGCGGCCATCGTCTTGTCACCCGCCCCGGAGAGCAGACAGTCGAGCGCCTGACGAAGCCGGGGAGAGAGGTCTCCCGGGGCAGGGCCGGAGGGGGGGACGAGCATCGCGTCGCACGCCTCGTGAAAGAGCCGGACGATGGCGCTCTCCCTCGCGGAGAAGGGCCTGCATCCCATCGCGCGGACGAGACCGATTCCGCTGACCAGCGGATAGCTCGCCTGCGAACGGACGCTGACCAGCCAGTCGTCGTAACGGGCCGGGCGCAGGTAGTCCGCCACGTACGGGGACTCGTACCATCCGTGGTTCGGCACGAGCTCCGAGCGGCTCGCGGTGAGCAGCCCGCCGGGCTCGCGCCAGTCCTGCTGCAGCAGCATCTGCTTCATGACGGGGTGGGCTTCGCGACCCTCCTCGTAGAGCATGAGCTCGAGCCCCGGGATCATGCTCGGGTCGAACCCGCTGAAGGTCATGTGGTCGACCCCTCCCCTCCCCCCGCGGGAGAAGACCGGATCCATCACGAACATCCCGAGCTGCGCGCCGACGAGCGCAGTCAACCCGGCGACCAGGTGCTCGCGACATGCCTCCGTGCGCGGGCCAATCTCGCTCGCCTCGCCCGCGAGCCGGAGCAGGCCTCGCGCGTCGTCCCAACGCACGGCGTTCGTCCCCACACGGACAGGATACCCCCGTCGGGGGCCGGTCGCGACCCACCGCCTTGTGGGCACCCGCCCCCCGTGCGACGCTTCCAAGAGGGGATAGCGTGGACCGTACCGTCATTCCCGTCGCGCGCGCGAGGCGCGTCGTCGCCCTCGTCGGTGAGGCGGCGGAGATCGGTCTGGGAAGCGAGGCCGCACGCCTCCACATCACGACGCGCGCGCTCGACCTCGTGGGCGCGGCCTGCGGTGCCACGGTCCTGGACTCCGCGCATTGCCTCGGCGGGAGGAACGGCATCGAGGCGCAGACAGGGGCCAACTTCACGGGCGAGGTCATGGACCTCTGCCAGGCCCTCCAGCAACACGGCTGCGTCGACTTCAACCCCGTGCACCGCGCGCTGGTGCGCGATGACCCCGCGTCGCACGAACCCATCGTCAGCGCCACCGACACCCTCCTCTCGCGACGCGAATGGACGGAGTCGGAGCTTTTCAACGACCACATGCGCCGCGCCCGCGTCGACCGATACCTCGTGAGCATCCGTCACGTCGGGCAGTACGCCGTCGAGGCCTTCGGCCTCATGCGCGCCGCCGGGGAGAGTCCCTTCACCGAAGTAGACCGACACACGCTCCATCTCCTGCACGGGGGCCTCGGCCTTCTCTTCCGGTGCCCGCCCGATCCGGTGAGGCTGTCCCCGCGCGTCCGGCAGACCCGCGACGTGCTCCTGACCGGCGCCTCGGACAAGGAGATCGCGCAGCGGTTGGGGCTCGGGCTTCACACGGTGCGCCAGTACGTGAAGACGATCCTCGAAGCGTACGGCGTCTCCAGCCGGGCGCGGCTCATCGCCATCCACTCGGCTCGCGGTGGGTCTTCCTGAGGCACCCGCCGCTCAGAACTCCCCCGTCAGCGTGGCGCCGCCGATCTGCGGCACGACGCGCACGGCGGACGCCTTGCTCGACGGCGCCGCCACGAAGAGAACGACGGCGGTCGCGAGGGCCGCGGCGCCGCCGGCGAAGGCCACCGTGGACACGTCGCCGAACGTGCGCGCCGAGTCGCGCGACGCCTTTCCGGGTTGGTCGCAGACGTTGCTCGCGTTGCACGTCGCGTTGGAGTCGTTGTTCTTGGCGATGGCCAGCAACCCGAAGACGGAGCCGGCGGCGAGCCCCGCGACGCCCACGCCACCCGTGACCCACGCCCACGTCCGCATGGCCGGTGCGCTGGTGGGCGCGGGAGCTTCGCCGAGCGCGATCGCGGGCGGCACGGCCAGGTATGGAGCCTGCGGTGGAGGAGGCTCCGGCACCCGGGGTCCCGGGCCCACCTCGAGCTCGGCCGACTGGCCTTCGGTGAGGTCCACGGCGAACGTGCGAGGCTCGTAGCCGTCCGCGACCGCGACGACCGCGTGCGCGCCCGGGTCGACAGGGAGCGCGACGAGGAGGCTGCCCGGGCCCAGCAGGACGTCGTCGCGTTTGACCACCGTGCCTCCGGGCGCGCTCGCCGCCAGCATGACCCGCAGTCGTGGCACGCGCGGGTCGAGCACGGCGAGCCGCTGCTGCGCGAACGGGACCCGATCGTCGTTTTCGGCGAGCCCCAGGTCGATGGCACGCACGAGGTGCGCGCGAGCATTGGCCAGTCGCCCCTGATGCTCCTCGCACTCGGACAGATTGAGCGCCGTCCCCACCTTGGCGTCGAGGCGCAGGCTCTCGGCGAACTTCGGGCACGCGCCCGCGTAGTCGCCGGCCTTCATCGCCTCGCGTCCCTGCTTGAACAGCTCCGTCGCCGCGGCGGGATCGATCGACTGGGCGCCCGCGGCTCGCGCGAGCGCAAGCAGGAGCACGGGCGTCAGCGCCAGCGCGCGACGCGACGTCATTGGCGGTCCAGCGGCCCGACGTCGGGCTGGGCAGCGGTCGGGTGCGCGGACGGAGTCGCGGCGCGGGCACCCGGCGGTGGGGCAGGAAGCGGGGCGCGACGCACGCTCGGCGCGGAGTGAGAGGCGGACGGTGTGGAGGCCGGGGGAGGTGCCTCGGCGACGCTCGATGCCGCGGGCGCCACCCCCGAGTGAGCGGGCTGCATCGCCGGCGTCGCCGGTATCGACGGCGCGACCACCGGGGCCGTGGCCGGGTCGGCGAGCGACCCCTGTCGGCCGATCTTCCACGCGGCGCCTGCGCACGCGAGGCCGACCACGACGACCAGGGCCGACGCGCGCAGCCGTGCTGCACGCCGTGACCTGCCCGGGCCTCCCTCGCTCGCGACCCCCATCGTCGTCGTCGGCCCACCGGGCGTCACCGCTCCGGGGCCCTGCCCCGAGGCCACCGTGGCACCCAGCACTTCGGCCATCGGCATGACGGGTGTCCCGGGTGCTCCGGAGCGCGAGGGCGCGACGACCCGGCGCGAAGGCGACGCACTGGCCGAGGGCAGCGCGCGCCGGTCGTGCTTGTCGGTGTCGTCGAGCGCGAACTGCTCGGACAGGGAGGGCGCCGGCGCGACCGCGTGTCCGTGCGGGCTCACCGCGGCCAGGGCCTCGCCGAGCGCCGTCCTCATGGCCGCCGCATCGGCGAAGCGGTCCGACGCCGAGAAGGCCAGGGCCCGGTCCACGACGGCTGCCAGGACGGCAGGGACGTCGCCGGCGACCTCCGCGATCGGCGGTGCGCGTCGCGTCGCGGCGAACACGAGGAGCTCGCTGTTCGTACGCGCCTCGTGCACGAACCGCCCGGTGATCAGCGTGAACATCGTCGCGCCCACCGCCCAGACGTCCGTCGCGGGGCCGACCTCCTCCGAGCTTCCGAGCGCCTGCTCGGTCGCCATGAACGCCGGCGTCCCCACCATCTGACCCGTCTGGGTGCTCGAGCTGCCGCCCGTGTCTCGCAGGCGCGCGATGCCGAAGTCGAGCACCTTGACCTCGCCGCGCCTCGTGATGAACACGTTGTCCGGTTTGATGTCGCGGTGGACGATCCCCTTGCCGTGGGCCGAGGCGAGCACGTCGCAGATCTCCCAGGCGATCGCGGCGGCGTCCACCGGACCGAGCTTGCCGCCGGAGCGCTCCACGCGCCGCCCCAGCGTCTCGCCGTCGAGCAGATCCATGACGATGAAGACCGACCCGTCCTCCGCCATGTCGTCGTCGAGGACGCGCACTGCGCCCGGGTGACCGACCCTGTTGGCCAGGTAGCCCTCGCGGAGAAACCGCGCGCGGATGTCCGCGTTCACGGACAGCTCCCCGTGGAGCATCTTGATGGCGACACGGTTCTGGTTGTTGCGATGGGTGGCCGCGTACACGGAGGCCATGCCTCCGACTCCGAGCAGGCGGTCGAGCCGGTACTTGGCGAGGAGCGTGGTGCCCAGTCGCCCCTTGGCTCGCCGCTCGATGTCGTGATGCTCGGGTGTCATCGTGGTGCCTTCACCACGGTCCCGTCGCCGGAGTTGGTCCAGTAGACGGTGGTCGCGTCGACCGCGATCGCGATGGGCAGGGCAAGGCCCGTCGCGATGGGGGTGGGCGAGCAGGCCTCGGCCGAGCACCGGAGCACCTGACCGTCCGCGGTGTCATCGGTCCAGTAGAGCGTGCCCCCGAGCACGGCGATGCCCCATGACTCCGCCTGCTTCGACGCGATCAGCGTGGGGCTCCCGTTGCAGCCGGCCACTGCGCAACGCATGATCTGGCCGCCGTCCCGGTTGGTCCAGTAGAGGTACCCGCCATCGAGCGCCACGCCGATCGGGAACTGTAGGCCGGACGCCATGACGGTCGGGCTGTTGCCGCAGCCCGTCTTCGCGCACTGGACGACGGTACCCCCCATGGCGTTGGCCCAGTACACGCTCGTCGCGTCCACCGTGATGCCCTGCGGAAAGTCCTGGTCGCTGGCGAGCACCGTGGGGGTGCCGTTGCAGCCGGCCTTCGCGCATGCGAGCACGGACCCTGGATTCTCGTAGTTGGTCCAGTAGACGGTCGCGTCGTCGATGGCGAGCTCGTACGGCGCGGCCTGCGCTCCCGACAGGCCCGACACGAGGACCGTGGTGGCTCCGCCCGCGATCGCGGTCTTCCTCACGCTGCCGGGCACGGTGAAATCGACCCAGTACGCGTACGTGGCGTCGACGACGACGGCGCTGGGCGCGCCGCTCGCCAGGAGCCTGGGGGAGCTGCACCCCCCGATGGCGCACGCCAGGATGCCCCTGGTCCCGTCGGGCCAGTACACGTTGCTGGAGTCGACGGCGATGAAGCCGAGCATCCCCTGTGCGGAGGCGAGGGTGACAGGCCCCGCGGGGGCACCGTCGCCGGAGGCGGAGTCGTCGCCCGCGTCGTCGGCCGGCGTGCACGCTCGCGCGACACAGGTCAGGCCTGCCCCACACGGTGTGGCCGGTCCACACGGTTGACCCGCGCCCCCGTCCGACAGGACGGCGTTGTCGATGCCGACCAGGGTCGTGCACGCCGCGGTGATGACCGCGGCGACCCCCACGGTGACGCTCGCAACCCCGCCCATCGGACCACGAAAGTATCACGGCTCGGCGGCGCAGCGGGCCGGACACCGCGCGCTCTTGGCGAAACCGCCCGGCATTTGGTACGACGCCCTCTCTTGAGCCGCGCCGACGAGACGCCCTCCGCTCCGTCCTCGCGGCTCGCGGCCCTGCTCGTGTTCGCCCTCGCGTGCACGCCGGCGCCTTCCCCCCCACCCGCGCTGCCTCCGCCCGCCCCCTCCGCGCACGAGCCCTCCGTCGGCACCGCCGACACCCCCGTCCTCCCCTCGCCTCCGACCGCCGTCGCCTGCGGGACGGACGGCTGGACGACGTACGCGCACGACGCCGCGCGGACCTCCGCGAGCGGCTCGTGCCTTCACACGCCCCTCGCCCGCACGTGGACCTTCGACCCGCCGTCCCGCGGCGGACGCGACGCGCAGGTCGCCCACGCCATCGTCGACGGCGACGTCGTCTACGCGCAGGGCACCCTCGGAGACTCGCCCGCCCTGTGGAAGCTCGAGGCGCGCACGGGCGTGGCGTCGTGGTCCTTCGACTCGCGCGCCGACATCCCGCACCGGATGTGGCCGACCCTCGCCCCGCGCACCGTGCTGATGGTGGACGACGGCATCTTCGTGGTCGATCTCGAGACGGGCAAGAACCGGGGCCGCGAGCTCGACGTGTGGGGCGAGTCGCTGACGGACGGGACGCGCCTCTTCGTGATGAACACGTGGCAGGCCGACGGCCTGGGCCCGTACGTCGCGGCGCTCGATCTCGACGGGCACGCGTTGTGGAGGCGGGATCTCCTGAAGCACGGGCGAGGCTACCGGCCGCCCGACGTGGGCGGCGTCGCCCTGGCGGAGGGTCTGCTCGTCCACGCGTCCAACCAGGCGCAGCGCGGGGCGCGCGTCGCGGTGTTCGACGTGGCGACGAGCCAGAAGCGATGGCGCGTGGAGACGACGACCCCGGAGAGCTCCCCGAGCGTCGCGACGGGCGCGGAGCCGCGCATCCTGATGCTGGAGCGGGGGCTCGGCACGAAGGTGGACCGCCTCGTGGCGCGGTCGCTGCGGACCGGGGACGTGGCGTGGAGCGAGGAGATGCCCGGCGCCCGCGGTCCGGCGCCCGTCATCGCCGGGGGGCTGGTCATCGTGCATGGCGAGCGCGGGATCGCGGCGCTCGACGTGGCGACGGGCCAACGGCGCTGGTCGTCGCCGCTGGCGCGCACGACGGCGACGCCTTCCCAGAGCGCGACGACGATGGCGGTGGCCCTCGGGAGCGGGGTGCTGGCGGTGTGCGCCGGCGCGCAGGTGCACGTGCTGTCGCTGGAGGACGGACGCGAGGTGTGGAGCGGCGACCCGGTGCCGGGCGCGAAGGCGGTGGACAGCCCGGTGATCGCCGGTGGCGCGCTGTATGTCGTCGCGGATGGAGCGGTCGTCCGGCTCGCGGGCGAGGGACAATGAGGCGCTACGGACACCCG
>Ga0209415_10013912_pt1 | contig 13188 bp, 10 predicted proteins | sample PeaSoiSIISIP2007_FD_187696 | JGI IMG/M metagenome (GOLD analysis project Ga0209415, IMG submission 187696) | Peat soil microbial communities from Weissenstadt, Germany - SII-SIP-2007 (SPAdes) (version 2) | ecosystem: Environmental > Terrestrial > Soil > Wetlands > Peat | place: Germany... | reverse complement strand
GTCGATGGTGATGGCCAGATCCATGTGGCCGAAATCCTTGCGGTGGAACCGCTCCGTCACATGGAGTGCATCGCTGTGCGGATGCGCCTTGCCGGTATCGATCCATCCGCCGTCACGCAGGCCGTTGGTATCCACCACGAACGCGCCACCATCCCACCGCCCGACCGAGTTCCCCAGCCACGTCGGATCAGCAGCAGTGGGCAGCGCGCGGCCATCGGTAAACACTTGCCGGAAAATCATCCCCACCAGCGTTTCGTAGAGGACCGCTGTGACTCCAGGTGTTTGAAGGATCTTGAACGGACCGCCTCCATAATCGATGCGCGGCACTCCGGGAGGCATGCAGAAGCCATACGGATCATCGACGTGCTCGCGTCCGGCGCGCTGCGCCTGGAGCGCGGCGGCCCACGGCGTCATCTGCACGTCTTCGGGCTTCAAGTCACGAGCCAGGTCGAAGAATGCACTGCGAATGAAGCAAGCATCCAGCCCGTAGACGCCGCATTCCGCAGCCCAGATGCCCGATAGGTCGGGTTTGCCACTCGCTGCTTGAGGCGCCGGCGCAGTCAAATCCGCCGTGCCGCTGGGCAGCCGAGGAATCCCCGGTGTGGCGTAATTCGACCACTGGGCAAAGGCTCCGCTCACGAGAAGCACGCACGCCAGAATGAGCTTCATGAAATAGGCTCCAAATCCCGTGACTTCATCCCCTTGGTTTCATCTAAGCCAATGCGGGTCGACGCCGCGCGCCCGGCGTGGCCTGCTCGAACGCATGCGCTATTTGCAGCACGCTCCAGTCGTCGCGATGCCGGCCAACAATCTGCAGACCGACGGGCAGGCCATCGTCGCTAAAACCGCAGGGCACCGAGATCGCTGGATTCTCGAGCGACGAAATCAAGATGCAGGATTTCTGCCACTCGATATAAGTCGACATCTTCACGCCGGCGATTTCGGTGGGATAGGGCTGGGTCACATCGTAAGGCAGTACTTGTGAGGTGGGCGTGATGAAGTACTCGTACTTCTCCTGGAAGATCCGCATGTTGTCCCAGGCCTTGCTGCGCATGGCCAGCGCATGCGAAATGTCGGCAGCGGAGAGCTTGGAGCCGCGCTCCGCCTCCCATTGGATGGTGTCCTTCACCAGATCGCGATGCAGCCGGATATTTTCGGCCTGCGAAGTGGCGTAGCCCCAGGCTCGAATCGTATCGTACGAATCGTGCGCGCCGGTCCAATCCGGTTCGGCTTCTTCGACGATGCAGCCCAGGCTCTCGAAAACCTTGCGCTGTGCGTTGACCGCGCTCAAAACTCGCGGGTCGAACGGAATCCCTCCCATGTCCTTGAACCAGGCCACGCGGACGCCTTTGAAGTTGCGTTCCAACTTGCCCGCGAAGCGAGACCCCGGCTCGGTGTTCGAAATGGGACAGCGCGGATCGGGACCGGCCATCGCACTGAGCAGCAATGCGACGTCAGAAACCGTGCGCGCCATGGGGCCAGAAACGGCGATCGTGTTCCAGGCATTTCCTGCGGCGGCGTTGGCCACCCGTCCGGGAGACACACGAAATCCGACCACTCCGCAAAATGCCGCGGGATTACGGAGAGAACCACCGCTGTCGCTACCATCGGCGATGGGAAGCATCCCGGATGCCAGACTCACCGCCGCCCCGCCACTGCTGCCTCCGCAGGTTTTGGTGAGCTCGAACGGATTTTTCGTCGAGCCGAACACGGCGTTAAAAGTCTGCGCCCCGGCGCCGAATTCGGGCGTGTTGGTTTTACCCAGGCAGATGGCGCCTGCATTTCGGATTCGCTCCACCAGGATCGCGTCGTGCTTCGGGACATTGTCCTTGAAAATTCGCGAGCCAAAGGTGGTGCGGATACCAGCCGTCTCCACCAGGTCCTTATGAGCGATAGGCAGCCCGTGCAATGGGCCGAGGGCCGCGCCGCGCGCCTGTGCCTCGTCTGCTTTGCGGGCATTTTCAATCGCCTGCTCCGCCACCAACGTGACGATCGCGTTGACCTTGGGATTGACGCGCTCAATTTGCTTGAGATGGGCGTCCATCGTTTCACGAGCACTCAGTTTCTTGCGGCGGATCATATCCGCCATTTCGGTCGCGGTGAGGAAACAGATGTCGGTGCCTGCAGCGGACAGCAACTGGGTGGCTGCCGCGACGCCCAACAATTGTGCGGCTTCGCGTCGTGTGACAAGCGGATCTGGCATGCTGCGAGTTTATCCCTCCCTGTGGATCTATTGCAAGGTGTCACAATGGGCAAATATGTACGTGCCCAAACTGTTCGCCGTTGAGGACCTGGTGAAGCTCCATGGATTCATGGAGGAGTTCAATTTCGCAACAGTGGTCACGACCCAAAAAGATGGTGAGTTCATCGCTTCGCACATTCCTTTCTTGCTGGATCGCAGCGTGGAGCCCTATGGCGTCCTGCGCGCTCACGTTGCCATCGGAAATCCGCAACTGCAGGACTTCCGGTCCGGCTCAAAGGCGCTGGTGATTTTCCAGGGCCCGCATTCCTACATTTCGCCCTCCTGGTACGTGAAACCGGAGAACGTTCCCACCTGGAACTATACGGTCGTGCATGCCTGCGGCGTTCCAAAGATCCTCGACAAGGCCGGCATGCTGACGGTTTTGAAGGATCTGGTGGGCAAGCACGAAGGATCGTTCGCGAATCCCTGGGACTTTGATCCGAACGACGCCTGGATACAAAGGCTGCTTCCTCAGATCGAGGCGTTCGAGATCAAGATCGAAAAGCTGCAAGGGAAGTTCAAGTTGAACCAGAATCGAACTCCGGCAGATCGCGAAAGCGTGATCGAGACGCTTTCCGCCAGTGAAGACCCGTTGCAGCGGGCGGTTGCCGGCCTGATGGTCCAGCGCAGACGCACCGATTTATCGTAACCTTGTCTCTTAAAGATAAACTCTCCGAATAAGGTTAAACTCTCCGATGCTGATGAAACGCTTGTTATCGCTCCTGGCATTGTTCGCGGCTGCTGCGAGCGCGGGCACGCTGTATCTTCCTGCCTATCCGGCGGCCGTCCTGGTGTTCGATGAGGGCAAGGGCCAAGTCGTCGACCGCATTCCTCTTGAAACCGGAACGCCTCTATCGATACGCATGGCGCCGGATCGCAAGAAGATCTATGTCAACACCATCGATCACAACGGGATCGAAGTGATTGATGTCGCCACCAACAAGGTGACCAATCATTTCGTGCTGAATACCCCGACCAAGCAGTACCGATTTCGTGGCGGCGCGGCGGACCCGGACGGCAAGCTCTTCTACACCGTGACGCGAGAGATCGACAAGCTGGTGGAGCACTTCGAAGTGGGGAAAGGCAAGTACACCGTTATCGATCTGGCGCAGCAAAAGATTGTCAAGACCGTGGACATGCCTTTGGAAGACGAACGGACCAACCGTCTCTCCTTTGAAGTTTCGCCGGATGGAAAATATCTGTACCAGTTCGGGCCGAAGATCAAAATTCTCCAAACATCCGACTTCAAGCTAGTTGACACCTTGGACCTGGCGGCGTCGGATTCCGAGGGTATGGAGAATATCCGCCTGGGTGGCGACCTGGATTTGCTCAGCCAGCCGGGCATGCACACGTCGCTCTTCAACTCGGCCGATCCGATTGTCCACAACCGCGTGTTCGGGCTGGCGCGCTTGGATTTGTCGACTCGGCAGGTGAACTACAGTCCCATCGGTCCCGCGCCAGGGGGCATGGCCGGTCTACAGATCACGCCGGACAAGAAGTTCGCCTACACGGTGGTCACCAATGGGGTCAACGGAAATAAGCGCTGTGAGTTCTGGAAGTTTGATCTGAGCACTGATCGTTTAACTCAAAAAGAGGAAGTCCCTTGCCGGACGCGCTTCAGCTTCGGCATGTCCACCGATGGCAAGAAACTTTACATCTACGGCGCCGGTTTTGAAATTGAGGTCTACGACACTGCCACGCTGAAGTTGGAGAAGACCTGGGATCTCCAGACCGACATCACCTACGCGGGAATCGCCGAACTGCCGTAGGTCCTCCGCGGCGCGCAGCATGAAAATCGCGATCATCGATAGCGGGATTCATCCCGGACATCCGCACGTCGGCGAAATCGCCGGGGCAGTTGGATTCACGCCGGCCGGGGAGGCTCCAGACGCGATCGATCGGTTGGGACACGGTACGGCAGTAGCGGGCGCGATCCGCGAAAAGGTGCCGGACGCCGAACTGTACGCAGTCAAGGTTTTTGATCAAAGGCTGACGGCGAATATCAGCGTGATTCTTCGCGCGCTCGAGTGGTGCCGCGAGCATCATATGGACCTGGTCAATCTGAGTTTGGGCACCGAAAATCCGGCGCACCGCGATAGCTTCCTGACTGTAATCGCCAAGGACTTGCTGGTGGTGAGCGCGGCGCATGTTTTGCCCGGCAGCTTGCCCGAAGTGATCGGCGTAGCTCCCGATCCCGATTGTCCCCGGGACGCCTTCCGCTACGACGCTGGCGTGTTTTACGCATCTCCCTATCCGCGTCCGATTCCGGGCGTTCCCGTGGCTCGCAACCTGCAAGGGATTAGCTTTGCCGTCGCCAATATGACCGGCTTAGTCGCTCGCGCGCTCAAAGACAGCTCGCCATCCGCGATTCGAGAGGCTCTGATTTCTCAAGCAGCGAATGCCGTTTCCAAAGGTGGCGCATGAAATTAGTATTCAGTATTCTGGGACTCTCGGTCTTCTTCATGTCCATCCTGTACCCGCAAATACTCGGCCGGAACTACGGCCGCTCCATCGTCATCAGCCAGCAAGGCATCGCGGCGACCAGCCAGGTGCTGGCGTCGCAGACCGGAGCGCAGATTCTGGCGCGCGGCGGATCGGCGGTGGACGCGGCCATTGCTTCGAATGCGGTTCTCGGCGTCACGGAGCCGATGATGACGGGCCTGGGAGGCGATCTTTTTGTCATGTACTGGGACGCGAAGACCGGCAAGCTGACCGGCCTGAATGCCTCCGGACCCGCGCCCAAAGCGTTATCTCCGGCGCTTCTCGCGCAGCGCGATATCAAGAGCATGCCACAGGAAGGTATTCATAGCGTGACTGTCCCGGGCGCCGTGGAGGGTTGGTATCGAATGCACCAGCGCTTCGGAAAACTTCCCTGGAAGGACCTGTTCAAGGATGCGATCACGTATGCCGAGCAGGGGTTTCCGGTGTACGAAGGGATGCACGAGGTCTGGGCTCCTCCGGATATGGTCCGTGCGTTAGAGGCGAACGAGGAATCGAAGCGTCTTTTCCTGCCGGGTGGAAAGGCGCCGCTGACAGGCGATTTGTTCAAGAATCCCGATATGGCGCGCGCCTTCCGCTTGATCGCCGAACAGGGGCCGGATGCGTTTTACAAGGGCGCGATCGCGGCCGCCATCGTGAAGACTTCCGAACACCTCGGCGGCACCATGACCGCGCAGGATCTGGCGTCGTATTCGTCCGAGTGGGTGGAACCGCTTTCCATCGATTATCGCGGCTGGCGCGTCTACGAACTTCCGCCCAATGGCCAGGGCATGGCGGCGCTCGAGATGCTCAACATCATGGAGACTTGGCCGGCCTCGCCGCTGGGCGCGTTCGGCGCTCCAGAGATGCACAAGCGCATCGAGGCGATGAAGCTGGCCTATTCCGATGTGCATCGCAACGTCGCGGACCCGCGCACTCACGACACACCCGTCGCTCAGCTTCTTTCCAAAGAGTACGCGCGCAAACGTGCCGCCAAGATCGATCTCAATCGCGCCAATTGCGAAGTAAAGCCCGGCGACCCAGTCGGCAGCAATACGACCTATCTGACCATTGTCGACAAGGACGGCAATATCGCCAGTTGGATTCAGAGCATCTACTCTTCCTTCGGTTCGCGGGTCACCGTGGAAGGAATGGGCTTCGCGTTGCAAAACCGCGGCGGGAGCTTCAATCTCGATCCCAAGCACCCCAACGTACTCGCCGGTGGCAAGCGGCCGTTTCACACCATCATTCCGGCGTTCATGGAAAAGGGCGACGAGCACATCGGCTTCGGGATTATGGGTGGCGCGGTGCAGCCCATGGCGCATGCGCAGTTCGTTTCCAATTTCGTCGACTACGGCATGACGTTGCAGGAAGCCTTGGAGGCTCCGCGGTTCTTCAAGAACAATGCGCCCGGTTGCGACGTCTATATCGAATCGCGCGTGCCCGAGCAGACGCTGCAGCAATTATCCGAGCGCGGTCACCAGATTCGCATCGGGCGCGAATACGTGGAGACTATGGGGCGCGGCCAGGCGATCCTGCACAATTCAAAGACGGGGACCAATTACGCCGCGTCCGATCCGCGCGCCGATGGTTCAGCGATTCCGGAGCCACTCCAGCACTAATTGCGATTCGTACGGCTATTTGCCTTCGTGGCAAAACGCGCAGCCAGTGCCAGCCTTCATTTGCTGATGACACTCGACGCAACCGGCCATGGTAGTTACGTTCGTGACGTTCGCCATCACGTCCATCTGCGCCACCGGCCCGTGGCAGGTTTCGCATTTCACGCTTGCCTCGAGATGCGAGCGATGGTTCCAGTAGACGCCGGCTGGGACCGTGAAGACGCGCGCCCAGGGGATCGGCTGCTTGGCCTTGGCGAATTCGGCCAGCTTTTGAATGGCGGGTTTGTCCTTGGCAATGGTAGTGTGGCAGGCCATGCATTTGGAAGTCTCGGGAAACTCCATTCGATCGCCTGGCTCTGGATTGGTGTGACAATCGGCGCACTTCAATCCCAGCGCGAGATGCGTCTTGTGGCTATAGGGAAGCGGCTGGGCGGGCGCGATCTTCGAACTGTCTTGCTGGAACGCCAGAGTGATCGCGAGCAACCACAGCGCCGTTTCCATTTACGTCAGCCCTTGCAGTACAAGCAGTTCTTGCACCGCGCGATTGGCTTCGTCGATCGCTTGATTGGTGAAAGCGGCCGCGCCCGCGTCGGAATTGGCGATCGTAACCCGGCCCAGACGCTGTCGTCCGATGACATGCGGGCGTTGCTCGGGCGGGACGTCCGGATCTGCCAGCGTATCGTAAGTGTACGCGTAGCCATACGGCCAGCGGTTCACCGTAATTGCCGCGATATCTTCCGCGGGATCGAATCCGCCGCCGCTCAGCATGCGGGCGAGTTGCTGGCGGATCTTGAGCTCGAACTGCTCGAATGTCATCGAGAGCAACTCCTGCTGTCCATAACGATTCTGCTCTTTGCGGGGAAGTCCGGGTTTGTTGGGATTCCCTATCAAGTGAAAAAGGATAGGCTCCTCGGGTGTAGTAACGCCGCTGTATCCGCCGACTGTGGAACCGGGATCGAGAACCGTGTAGGGGTGATACATTCCGGGCGCACTGATCAGCGAGACGCCGAGCTTCTGAAACGCCGTCCACTTCCGCAGCAGCACGTTGGTGTACAGCATGGGCACTTTCACCGGATAGGCCAGCGCTTCTTTCTGGTGCGCCGGGATCTCGGGCATGAGCGACGGAATCAACGTGTTGTAGCACGCCAGGATGCAGTAGCGGGCGCGAACCCCGCACATCTTGCCGCTATTGCGATATGCGATTCGAACCGCTGTCGCGCGATCCGGCGTTCCTTCGTGCTCGACCCGCACCACCGGACTGCTCAGGCGGATGCGTGTCTTTGAATTCGGATCGTACAGCTTGTCGTAAGCCAATTGGGCCGCGACGATGGTCTCCATCGACTGATGCGGAGGCAACGTACCCGGGATGAGCTTGCCGATTAACAGCCGGGCGATGGATGCGTTGCCGTCGGGAAAATGAAACAGGTACGAGCCTTCGTTGAATTGCTCCTCCAAATCGAGATTCAGCCCGTTGAAGCCAACCAGACCGTGTTCGGCTGCTTCCAGCGCCGGGGTGGTGTCTACCCGCTTGTTGTTGCGGCCACCTTCGCCCATGAAGAACGGCACCGCATCGGGGCTCATCTTCGCGATGTTGACAAGATAATCCTGATAGCTCATCTTGGCCAGCGCGGCGCGTTTGTCCTGCCTGCTCATGCCAGCCATGTAGTCGGGGTTCTTGCCATGCAGGCGAATCAGATCTTTTCGAGCGGCGTCCGACAGCGGCGCCTTCGCAAAGAACTGCGGCAGACGCGGGTTTCCTTTAACCAGGCGATCCTCGCCGAAATGCTCTTTATCGAAGAAGGTACCCGCGCTCAATCCGTACTTCTGCTCCAGATCGCGGTTGATGAAATCCCGATGGCGCGGCACGTCGACGCCTAAATCCCGGATGAGAGCTTTGGCGCAATAGCTATAAGGATAAGGAGTCTCGATGCCCATCGTTCCGCCATACCCGATGAACGTTTTGCCCTGATAGTGAAACTCGTTCCGCTTGGCGTGCCCGCCAAAGTCGTCGTGATTGTCCAGGATCAGGATCTTCGGATTCGGGCCGAGCGCGGCTCGATAGAAATATGCGGCCGAAAGACCGGAGATGCCGCCGCCCACGATCACCAGATCATATTCTTCCTGAGCATCCGAGTCGGGAACATGCCACTGCGCGTATTTGCCCTGGCGAATGGGATCGAATTCGTTCACTGCCGCCGGGTAGTTACCCCGCAGGCCAGCGCGCAACGGAGGATAATTGGTCCCTTCGCCACCCGAGGGAGCAGCCTGAGTGCCCTGCCCCTGAGCGCTCGCGAGCGCCGACACGCCGGTTGCGATTCCGATAGCGACTCCGTTCAAGAAATCGCGCCGGGCGATGGGGCGATCCATTCCAAGCTCGTGATAGTCCCGGGTCGTGCTCATTTCGGCTCTCCTTAGACGCATTCCGTTTGCGCCGCAACCTTACAATAAATCTAAAAGCACAGACGAGGAAATTGCAAGCCAATTCTGGACGTCCCTTGTTACTAGTCTGGCTGCTATACTCAGAAGGCTAATAAATTAGCCCGCCCAACGATGGGCTCTTTAGAGACATCCTTGTCCACGGCTTCTGCTAACGCACGCTCTAAAACTGGAGATCGCAAGAAGAAGGCGGCGCGGCCCGCAAGGAAGGTCGGCGAAGCGCTGAAGGTTGGCGCGGTGGCCGAACGCTTGGGGGTGTCCGCCTCCATGGTGCGCTCGTGGGAGAAGCTTGGGCTTGCGAACCCGGCGCGCAGCCAAAGCAAATACCGGCTTTATACCAACGACGACCTGCGTGTTCTGAGGCGCGCCATTTATTTGCGGCGCGTGCAAGGGCTAAACGCGCCTGCGATTCTGAATCAACTGAAGCAAGAAGGCCTGCTCAACCATCGCGACGCCGGCCCCGCGGAAGAACAATCCTCCATCGGACCGCGATTTCGCAAGCTGCGCCTCCAGCGCAGAGAATCGCTCGCCACCGTGGCCAACTCGGTGGGAGTGTCCATCGGGTTCCTCAGCAACCTGGAGCGCTCGCAGAGCGGAGCGTCCATCAGCATCATGCACAAGCTGGCGAAGTATTACGGTCTCAATATTCTCGATCTCTTCAACCCCATCGACGGCACCGGCCCCTTGGTGCGGCCTCGAGATCGCAAGAGCCTGGAAGGCGGTCCCGGCGTTCACATGGAGCTGCTGGCATCCGGGAAGATTACGATGGAGCCGCACCTGTTCCGCGTCGCTCCAGGAGCCGGCAGCGGCGAATTCTACTCGCACGAAGGCGAGGAATTCCTCTATCTGGTGCGTGGCCGCCTGGACATCGTGCTGGCCGGCCAGGAATTCCAGCTGCGAGCGGGCGACAGCTTCTATTTCACCAGCAAGACTCAGCATCGCTGGATCAACCCTGGAAAAACCGAAACCACTATTCTTTGGATTAATACTCCGCCCACCTTTTGATGGCATGACGAATCTGGACGCAACCGCGCAAGCTGAGCTGGTAAGTAGACGGGAAGCATCGCCACTGGAACTGGTCGACGCCGCGATCTCGCGCATCCAGAAGGTGAACCCGCAATTGAACGCCGTGGTATGGGAGCGCTTCGAAAAGGCTCGCCAGGAGGCGCGTTCCGCCGACTTGCCGCACGGCCCGTTCCAAGGTGTTCCGTTCCTCACCAAGGACCTGGGTTGCACCACGGCGGGTGAGCCGGATTCCGGCGGGTCGCGGTTTCTCAAGGAAAATGGTTACGTCGCAAGCGTGACCACCGAGCTGGCTCGCCGCATCAAAGCCGCCGGCTTCATCAACCTGGGCCGGACCAATTCGCCCGAGTTCGGCGCCGTGCCGACCACCGAACCCCTGGCCTGGGGGCCAACACGGAATCCTTGGGATGTTTCGCGAACACCCGCGGGGTCGAGCGGCGGTTCCTGCGCGGCGGTAGCTGCTTTGATGGTTCCAGTGGCGCACGGCAGCGACGGCGGCGGATCAATTCGATTACCTGCCGCGGCTTGTGGCTTGGTGGGATTGAAACCCACGCGCGGACGCGTCAACATCTGGCCGGCTACCGAATGGGTCTCCGCTGTGAGCGTGCAGGGATTCCAGACGCGGACCATTCGCGATCTTGCCGCCTGCATGGATTTCGCCTCTGGCTCGCTGCCTGGCGATCCGATGCCGCCGCCGGTTCCAGCCCGATCCTATGCGAGTGAGGTTGGCGCAAATACCGGGAAGCTCAGAATCGGCCTGTGGAACCGATTGCCCGCGACGTTCGACGGCGTGCTTCATCCGGAGTGCCGACAAGCCGTGGACGAGACCGGGAAGCTGCTCGAATCCTTGGGCCATTCGGTGGAGCTGGCTCATCCTCCGACTCTGGACGATCCGAAAACGTCGACGATTTTCAACCGCGTCTGGCCAGTCCGGTTGCTCTCCGCGTTGCAGTTCTTCGAACGCAAATTGGAAAAGAAGGCCGGCCCCGACAATCTGGATCCTGACACTCTGTATTGGCTGGATCGCGGGCGCGGCGTCAGCGCGGCGGATTATTTGCTGGCTCTGGAAGATATGGACGCGTTCACACGCGCGTTCGCCGGCTGGTGGCATGGCGGCTACGATGTGCTGGTCTCGCCGGTGACCGGAACGGTGACACCCAAGCTGGGCGTGATCGGCATGGATTCGGCCCGTTTCAAGGCGTCATCGCTGTTTTGGCCGTTCACGGCGTTTTTCAATATGTCGGGACAGCCGGCGATCAGCTTGCCTCTGCACTGGGCCAGCGACGGAATGCCCGTGGGCGTGCAATTGGGCGCTGCCTACGCGCGCGAGGATGTATTGATCCGGCTAGCCGCCCAACTGGAAGAAGCCCGGCCTTGGAGGGCACGGATACCTCCGGTGCACGCTTAGCGCGGCAACTTACTTCGCGAGTACCGGGACCATCCCGCTATCAACCAATCCGCGTTCCCGAACCATCGCGAGCGTGTCGTTCAGAGCGAGCGCGAACCTTTCCAGCAGCAGATCGATTTCCGCCTCTTTGATGATGAGCGGCGGACAGAACGCGATAGCATCTCCCATAGCGCGTAGAATAACGCCGTGGTGGTGCCCCCGCTTGACCAGGAACGGACCAACTCCCTCGGCGGGATCGAACGACGCTTTGGTCGCTTTGTCGGCCACCAGTTCCACGGCGCCGATCAATCCGATGCCCCGGACCTCGCCGACCAATGGGTGGTTAGCAAAGCGGCGCAGCCCAGCCTGTAAACGTGGCGCCACGCGACGCACGTGAGCAAGTATGCCGTCGCTTTCATAGATCTTCAGCGTCTCGAGAGCCACCGCCGAAGATGCCGGATGCCCGCTGTAGGTGAAGCCGTGACTGAACATTCCGATTTTCGCCGACTGCTTGACCAGCGCTTGGTAGATTGCCTCGGAAACCATCACGGCGCCGATCGGCAGGTACCCGGAGGACAATCCCTTGGCGCAGGTGATCATGTCGGGCTTCATGGCGTACGTGGTAGTTCCCCACATCTCGCCGGTGCGGCAAAAGCCGCAAATCACTTCGTCGGCGATCAAAAGGATGTCGTATTTTCGTAAAACAGCTTGGATTTTCTCCCAATAAGTCGCCGGAGGCAGGATCACGCCGCCTGCGCCCATGATGGGCTCGGCAATCATTGCCGCCACCGTCTCGGGATCTTCGCTGAGGATGCGCTTCTCCAGCGAATCCGCCATGCGGCTGGAAAACGCTTCTTCGGATTCGCCGGGCAGTCCGAAGCGATAGAAGTGCGGGCAATCGACATGCAGGATATTGTGGATGGGCAGGTCGAAATCGCGGTGATTGTTCGGGAGGCCGGTGAGACTGGCGCTGGCTACGGTTACGCCGTGATAGGCCTTGCTGCGGCTGATGATCTTTTTCTTGCGCGGGCGGCCCAGCGCATTGTTGTAATACCAAACCAGCTTGACGACAGTATCGTTGGCTTCCGAACCCGAGTTCACAAAAAACACTTTGGACATGGGAACCGGCGCGATACTCAGGAGCTTTTCGGAGAGTTCAATGTTGATATCGGTCGCTTTATGAGCAAACGTGTGATAAAACGGCAGCTTTAACATCTGACGGTAGGCAGCCTCCGCCAGACGCCGCTCGGAGAATCCCAGGCTGACGCACCACAGCCCGGCCAGCCCTTCCAGGTACATCTTGCCGTCTTCACCGCGGACAAAAACCCCGTCGCCCTCGGTGATCACGATCGGACCTTCGGATTCGTGCAGCTTCAGATTCGTATAGGGGTGAATCGTCGCCGCGATGTCGCGGCTGGCAGAAGTAGTGTTTGCCATAGTGGTATTTCCAATAAGCGTATCATAAACGTTGCGCAAGAATGAACAAGGTTGTGCAAAACCCTCTAGGCCGCTACCGCCTCGGCTTGGACTCTGCGCAGCTTCTTCCAGGTTCGCCGCAGCGCGCGATTCCAGTACATTAGCAAGCCGGTCACCGCGAGCAGCGGGATGGCCAGGCCGCACACGGCCCAGACCAGTTTGACCCAGAACCCCCAATACGTGCCGAAGTGCAGAGGTACCTGCGACCAGATAATCCAGTCGCCAATGCTCTTGTTCACTCCGTATCGCCAGGTGGCAATGTACCGACCGTTGTACGGATTGAAATACACCGTATCGACGTAGTCCCGGCCGACACTGTTGCCCCGGCGCAAAAGTATGGCGAGGGGTGCCCTCCGGCTGTAGGGGAAGGCGATCCCATGCAGCGTGGCCCCGGGATCGATCTTGTAAGCCTGCTGGACCACCTGCCTGAAGTCCAAATCGGGGGCATCGCTCTCCGGCTCCACGCTGATGGCCGGGGGCCGCGCGCTGATCACCGGGGACAGCGAATTCACGAATTGAAAAACCTG
>Ga0209415_10013911_pt1 | contig 13188 bp, 12 predicted proteins | sample PeaSoiSIISIP2007_FD_187696 | JGI IMG/M metagenome (GOLD analysis project Ga0209415, IMG submission 187696) | Peat soil microbial communities from Weissenstadt, Germany - SII-SIP-2007 (SPAdes) (version 2) | ecosystem: Environmental > Terrestrial > Soil > Wetlands > Peat | place: Germany... | reverse complement strand
TGACGTTGAGCTGCTCGCCCGTCTGCGGGTTGTAGTCGCGGATGATGTCGAAGTGGCTCGAGATGTTGAACTCGGCGACGAGCTGCCCGCTGTTGGTCGTCTTCGCGCCGTAGTAGTCGCTGTCCTGGATGCGGTCGTAGGTCAGGCGGGCGATGAGGACGTCCTCCTGGATCTCCCACTTGATGCGGGCGAGAGTCCCGATCGACTGGAAGAGCTCGAAGTCCTGCCCGACGCCGTACGGCTCGTCGACGATGCGCGTGCCGAAGTAGAACTCCGGGTCGTCGGACGGGTCGCTCAGGTTCGGCCCGACGAAGAAGTGCTTGCTCAGCGCCTCCGCCTGCACGCGGTTGATGGGCGCGCGCGACTCGGCGCACCCCGTCATCGCGGCGAACAGATAGGCGGCGAGCGCCAAGAGCCCAGACCAGCGCAAAACCCTCGAGTGCATCCGTTCCTCCTCGACCAACCGTTGCCGGCGCACGCACGTCCCCGGGCGCGCGCCTGCAAGTTCTTATCCGGTGCGAAACTTACGAAAAGACAGGCAGTTGACCTACACGCAAACGGCCGCCGTTAGAAGGGTGGCGGCATGGCCGTCAGCACCCTCCGGCTAGCCCCCCGTCCGGACCCTCGCTTCGACCGCGCGGGCGTGGCCCTCGAGGCCCTCCAGGCGTGCGAAGGCGCATACTGCACGTTCGTGCCGTGCGAGGGCCTCCGCGGTGTACTGGATGATGGAGGTGCGGGTCACGAAGTCGTAAACGCCGAGGGGGGAGCCGAACCGCACGGCGCCGCCCGTGGGCAGGACGTGCGAGGGGCCGGCGAGATAATCGCCCAGCGCCTCCGGCGTCAAGGGACCCAGGAACGCGGCCCCCGCGCGGCGGATACCCCCCAGCATCGCCTCGGGATCGGCGACGTGCAGGGCCAGGTGCTCGGCGGCGAGGACGTCGGCCACGGCGGCCATGCGCTCGCGGGTGGACACGACGAGGGCGGCGCCATTCGCGAGGGCGGCGCGCGCGATGGCGGCGCGGGGGAGCGTCGCCAGCTGCGCTTCGAGCTCGCGCGTGACGGCGCGGGCCATCAGCTCCGACGCGCAGAGGAGCAGCGGGTACGCCGCCTCGTCGTGCTCGGCCTGCGACAGGAGGTCGGCCGCGACGAAGCGCGGGTCCGCCTCGTCGTCCGCCACCACGAGGATCTCGCTCGGCCCGGCGATCCCGTCGATGTCGACCGCGCCGAAGACGAGCCGCTTCGCGCACGCGACGTAGAGGTTGCCGGGCCCGACGATCTTGTCGACGCGCGGCACGCTCTCCGTCCCGTACGCCATCGCGGCGATGGCCTGCGCGCCCCCCGCGTCGACGATGGCCGCGACCCCGCCGAGGTGGGCGGCGGCGAACACCGAGTCGTCGCTCGCGTCGCCCGCGAGCGGCGTGGCCAGGAGCACCTCGCTCACGCCGGCGACGTGCGCCGGGATGGCGGCCATGAGGACGCTGGACGGGTAGCGAGCCTTGCCGCCGGGCGCGTAGACGCCGGCGCGCGCGACCGGGAGCACGCGCGTGCCGAGGGTCACGCCGTCCTCGTGGTAGCGGAAGCCGGCGTCGCGCTGGTGCTCGTGGAAGGAGCGGACGCGGGTGGCGGCGAGCTCGAGGGCCGCGCGGGCCTCGGCGGGGAGGCGCGCGAGGGCGGCGGCGCCCCCGTAGTCCCGGACGACGAGGGTCGGTGCACGCCGGCCGAAGCGCTCGTTGTAGCGCTGCACCGCCGCGTCGCCCCCGGTGCGCACGGCGGCGAGGATCTCGCGGACCACGGGCTCGACGCGCGCGAAGTCGGACTCGCCGCGCGACTCGAGCCGGGTGAGCGCGGCGGCGAAGTCGGGCGTGCCTTCGAGCACAATCGCGAGCATGGCGCCCACCGTCTAGCACGCGTAACGTCACCCGCCGATGCGGCGCGCGGCCGTCCGTCTCCCCGTCTCCGCCCTCTGCGCCGCGCTCATTTCGACCGCCGCCTGCCGCGCGACGCCGCCCCGTGTCGCGGGCGCTCCCCTGCCCGCCTGTCCGCGCGACGCCCGACCCGACGCCTCGGGCCGGTGCGCGTGCGACCCCGGCGACGTCCCCGTCCTCGGCGCGTGTGTCCCGCCGCCGGTCGCCGACGGCTACTGCGGCCCGGCGGCGCACGCGACGGCGAGCGGCGCCTGCGTCTTCCCGGTGTGCGGCGCCAGCGACGCCGTCGACGTCGACGCGGGGTGCGTCCCGCTGGCGGGCCTCCTCCACGGCGGCCCCAGGTCCTGCGGCGAGGGCGCGTCGCTCGCCATCGAGGAACGCCGCGCCATGTGCATCCCCGCCGACGCGGCCTGCCCCCGAGGGACCCACGCCGAGGGCGTCACCTGCGCCCACGGCCCCGCGTGCCCCCCCGGCACCCTGGCCGACGCCGGCTCCTGCCGCCCCATCGTGCTGCGCGGCGAAGGCGGCTCGCGGCTCGTCGACCTCGGGGCGTGGGCCGCCCTCGTGCTCGGGGCCGACGGCGGTCCCGGCTCCGCGGACCTCTGCCGCCCGCTGCAGGCGCGCCCCCTGTCCTGGGAGCTCGGCCCGGGCGACCGGCTCGCCCTCCACCTCCGCATCGCCCTCTCCGCGCCGGCCAACGACGTCTCGCGCGTGAGCGCCGAGGTGCGCGTGACGAGCCCCGGCGCCGTCCACCCGCTCCCCCCGGCCGGAGCCGCGCTGGCGGAGCAGGCCGTCGGCAGCCTGATCGAGCCGCTCCGCGGGCTGGGCGGCGAGGCCACCGCCGCGCGGGTGGACGTCGAGGTGCGGTGCGAGGTGGGAGCGCCGCCCGTCCCGCGGCCCTAGGCCATGTGAATCACATGGCACGGGCTCCCGATGGTCGCCCAGTCGCGAAACAGCGTGCGAATCTGGGGGGAAGGGTGGTAGCGTGAGCAGGCTTTATTGCTAGGGTCCCACTGCTCGCGCGCGCGGGTTCCAGCGCCGGGCGAGCGAGCCTTCCCATGCGCACGAGGCGACCACGTGGACAGTGATCTCGCGGATGCGGTGGAGGCTCTGAAAGCAATATTCGCCAAGCGCAAGCTGCCGTGCACGTTCGGCAAGGCCCCGCCCGCGCTCGTCGACGACCTGAAGAAGCAGCTGCGCATCGTCTCGCGGTACCGGAGCTTCCTCCTCGGGGCGAACCCCGAGAAGCTGGAGACGGTCACCCCCGTCGAGCGCATCCGCCTCATCCCGGCGGAAGAGCTGATGAAGGCTCAGGATCTCGTGAAGATGCCCGGCGACAGCGGCGCCGCCCCGGCCGACTGGAAGGCGTCGTGGGTGGTCATCGGGGAGAGCTCGCTGCTCGGCGACCCGTACTTCCTCGACGTGAGCAAGCCGGACCCGGAGGGGGACTGCCCCGTGTACACGGCGATGAGCGGGGGGGACCGCTGGGCGGCGACGCTCGCGGCGTCGAGCTTCGCCCAGTTCCTGCGCATCCTGTCGACCGCCATGGAGATCGCCGCCGGCTTCGGCGACGCCATCATGGACGACGAGGACGAGGACGCCTTCCGCGAGGCGCTGGGCCCGAAGGTGAAGATCATCGACGCCCAGGCGTTGCGGGCGGGTCACTGGACGTAAACCCGTCTAGTCTCGCCCGCGATGAGCGAGAGCGCCTACACGAAGAGCCGCTACCGTCCCCCCGAGGTCGAGCACCGCTACGGGAGCCAGGTCCACCTGCTCGACGACCCGCTGGCGTACACGCTCCTCGCCCGCGTGTGCGCGCACGCCACGCAGCAGCCGGACGTGGGGCGCCTGGTGCGGGCCCTGTACGAGACGCTGGCGCACGCGGTCGTCGCGGCCGAGCTGCCGCACGCGCGGCTCGACGTGCCGACGCGCATGGTCACGTCGTCGCCTCAGGCGGTCGTGCGGGGGGCGGGCATCGCGCCGCAGACGCGCGTCGTGACCGTGGGCATCGCGCGCGCGGGGACGATGCCGTCGCAGGTGGTGTACGACCTGCTGAACGAGCTGCTCGACCCGGCGGGCGTGCGGCAGGACCACCTCTTCATGTCGCGCGCGACCGACGCGCACGGCCGCGTGACCGGCGCGACGTGGCACGACGCGAAGATCGGGCGCGACGTCGAGGGGCGCGTGCTCCTCTTCCCGGATCCCATGGGCGCCACCGGGTCGTCGCTCATCAGCGCGCTCGACCACTACAAGACGCGCCTCGAGGGCAAGCCGGACCGCTGCATCACGATGCACCTCATCGTGACGCCGGAGTACGTGCGCAACGTGCTGGGCGCGCACCCCGACACGGTCATCTACGCGCTGCGGCTCGATCGCGGGCTCAGCGCGGACGACGTGCTGGCCACCGTGCCGGGGACGCGGTGGGACGACGAGAAGGGGCTCGACGACCACCAGTACATCGTGCCGGGCGCGGGCGGCGTGGGGGAGATCCTGAACAACGCGTGGGTGTAGAGGGTCGGGAAGGGCTGGGCTACGTCCGGACGACGCTGGGCGACCTCGGCCAAGGGCTTGGCTACGTTGGCCAAGGGCCTGGCTACGTTCGCCTAGGGCCTGGCTACGTTGGCCAAGGGCTTGGCGACCTTCGCCTAGGGCTTGGCTACGTTCGCCTAGGGCTTGGCTACGTTCGCCAAGGGCCTGGCTACGTTCGCCTAGGGCTTGGCGACCTTCGCCTAGGGCTTGGCTACGTTCGCCCGACGCTGGGAGACCTTCGCCTAGCGCTTGGCTACCTTCGGACGACGCTGGGAGACCTTCGCCCAAGGCTTGGCTACCTTCGGACGACGCTGGGCCGACGAGACGGGCGCCTTCGACGACCATGAGCACCGGGGGTACACTTGGACCTCGACGATGCACTCGCTCAAGGCCCACGTGAAGAACGGTCGCCTCGTGCTGGATGAGCCGACGGACCGCCCCGAGGGCGCGGTCATCGAGCTGGTGCCGCTCGATGACGTGCTGGCCGGCGGCGGCGACTACCTGGACGACGAGGAGCGACAGCGCCTTCACGCGTCCATCGAGCGCGGCCTGGGCGAGGTCGAGGCCGGCCGCACCGTGGAGGCTCGAGCGCTGATGGACGAGCTTCGCGGTCGCGCGGTCGGGCGGTGAAGGTACGGCTCTCCGAGGAAGCGCAGGCGCAGGCGAGGGTCATCGACGCGTGGTGGCGCGAGAACCGTCTCGCGGCGCCGGACCTCTTTCTCACCGAGCTCGGGAACGCGCTGACCGTGCTGGAAGAGATGCCGACCTTGGGCACGCCCTACGAGGCTGGAGCACAGAGGGTGCGGCGTCTCCTTCTCCGGCGAACGCACTACCATCTCTACTTCGTCGAGCGCACGGACAGCCTCTATGTCCTCGCCGTGTGGAACGCGTTTCGAGGGCGAGGTCCGAGGTTGTAGGTGGCCGACCAGCGCGCTCCGCCCCTACAGCGCCTGCCACACGGGTTTCCCCCCGTGCAGACACACCGCGACCGCCCTCCCCAGCATGGCGCCGCGCGTGACCCAGCCGAAGTACCGCCCGTCCCGGCTGTTGCCGCGGTTGTCCCCCAGCACCAGGTACGCGTCCTTCGGCACCAGCGTCGGCCCGAAGTCGGGGCCGCCGCCGTACTCGGTCGAGAGCGCGTGCTCGCGGCCGCCCAGCTCCTCGATCACGCCGCCGCCCTCTTCGCGCACCGGCGCCCGCGCGCCGTCGATGGCCACCTGGCCGGCCGACACCTCGACGACGTCCCCCGGCACGGCGACGACGCGCTTCAGGAGCACCTCGCCGTCGGTCGGTGACGCCAGGACGACCACGTCGCCCCGCGCGGGACCGGCGCCCTCGAGGACGTACTTCTGCGACGCCGGCACGCGGAGGCCGTAGGCCACCTTGTTCACGCAGATCTGGTCGCCCACGGCCACGGTCGGCTCCATCGAGCCGGAGGGGACTTTGTAGTGGTCGGCGAAGGACGCGCGCGCCACGAGGACGATGGCGGAGGCGCCGAGGATGGAGACCAGATCGCGGGGGAGGGACCGTGTGCGCGTGCTCATCGATGGCTCAACCGGCGAGGCCCGGCGGGGATTCCCCGGTCACCGCCCGCGCCGCGAGTTGTGCCGCCGCACCAGCGCCATGTAGTCCGGCAGCGGCTGCTCCTCCTCCCGCCAGCCGGCGCGGGCCCCCTCCGCCATCGCGGGGAGCCGGGCGACCATCGTCCTCAGCTCGTCGATCGCCGGCACCTGACCCAGCGCGATCCAGCCCTCCAGCTCCTCGGCGATGGCGTCCACCGGCTGGCCGCGCAGGTGCCCGCGCCGCGCGAGGTCGAGGTAGCTCTTCGCGAGGCCGTCGCCGTCGAAGCGGTGCTCGGTCACGAGCTCCACCGCCACGCGAAGGACCCCGTCGGGCCCGAGGCGTCCGCCCTCGAAGAGGACGAAAGCCGCCTGGAGATAGTTGTAGAAGGGGACGACGCGCGGACCGTAGGCGCGGAAGTCGTCCGGCGCGCTCTGCTGCTCGAGGTAGATGAGGATGCGCTCGACGACGACGCCGTGCTCGATGCTGCGCGCCGTGTCCATCGCCGCCTGCACCACGTCCTCGTAGACGCGCCCCCGCTCGAGCACGGCGAGCAGCACCTCGTCCGACACGCGGCCCGCGAGGAAGTCCGCGTAGAGCGAGTAGACGAAGGCGTCGGCCTCGGCGTCGTCCCCGAAGAGCGACTCGGTCGCCCCCGCGTCCACCTCGCCGGCGTGGGTCAGCTTCGCGCGCGAGGCCAGGAGGGCCGGGAGCTTGTAGCCGAGCTGGTCGCGCACGGCGCGGAAGCGGAGGCGCAGCATGTTCTGGAGGTTGGGCTTGAGCGTGAAGCTGTCCCAGGTGATCCCGTCGAGGCGGAGCTTGTCCTCGAGGCGCCGCCGCATCTGCTCGGGCGAGCCGGAGAGGATGTGCACGCGCGTGCCGGCGCGCACCATCTCGCGGAGGAGGGTGGACGCTCCGGGGTTGGTGATCTTCTGGTCGGGGCGCTCGAGGGCGGTCTTGACGAGATCCCGCAGCGAGTCGAACTCCGTGCGGAGGTACGTCTTGTCGAGGTCCCAGCGCGCGATGTGGGTGGCCACGCCCGATCCTCGTTACCACGCCGCCGCGTCCACCACCCGCCCTAGCTCGCGGAGCGTGACGAGGTTGCGCACGTTGTAGCCGCACTCGAGGCCCGAGGCGTCGAGCACCCCGCCGCCGGCCGGGTGCACGGAGAGGTGCACGCCGTCGGGGCCGACGCCGTGGTCCAGCAGCGGCTCGAGGGACCAGCGGAGGTCGATGAGCGGCAGGTGGCGGCGGCACGCGAGGTCGGCCACGTCGGCGCTGAGGACGGCGGTCTGCACGTTGAAGCGCTCGTTGCCGCCGCCGGTGGGCGACCCCGCGCAGTCGGGCCAGCCGTGCTCGCGCATGTGCTTGGGGATGGTGGTGAGGATGGGGACGATGCCGCGCGCCTCGAGGGCGTCGACGATGGCCGTGAGCGCCGAGTCGAAGCCGCGCGTGAGAAGCTCGAGCGAGTCGGTGCGCCAGAGGGCGTCGTTGGGGCCGTAGAGGACGACGGCGTACGCGGGCGACTGCGCGGCGACCATCTCCTCGAGGGGGCTCCCCTGGCGGAAGCCGCGCGGGGCGAGCGGCCACGTCGCGCGGGCGCCGACCTTCGCGGCGCGCGGGAGCGTGAAGGAGTCCGCCGCGAACCGGCCGAGCGGGAGCAGGCGCTGCACCTCCGCCGGGAGGACGACGTGGCCCGCGCCGGGCCCGAAGGGGCGGACGAAGTTCGCGTCGACCGTGAGGCTGTCCCCGACGAGGCCGAAGACGTCGGCGTGCCGTCCGAGGGTCTGCCCCGCGCGGAAGACGGCGTGGACGTGAGCCGACGTGGCGGGATCGAGGGGGAGCGCGCCCTCGAGGACGCGTGCCACGTCGATGGGGCGCCCGGCGGCGGCGCAGCGGAGGGCCACCGTCTGCTCGTGGTCGGCGATGCGCGCCCACCCGTCGCCCGGGGCACACGACGCGAGCGAGGCGAGGTCCCGCGAGTCGTCGACGCCGTGGAGCTTGAGGACGCTGGGCGCGGCGCACGCCGAGTACGTGGCGGGATCCGAGTCGACGCGCGAGACGCGCACCGGGTTGGCCGGGGCGAGGTCGGAGTCGCTGGCCGAGGTCGAAGGACGCGGCCCCGGGGGGAGCTCGGCGTGGCTGGCGCTCCCCGCGGCGATGAGCGCCACGGTGGCGACGACGAGGCACAGGAGCGGCGTGCGGGTGGACATGAGGCGCGTCGACCGACGACTTCGAATCACGCTGCACTGATTCTGACACGCAGCTCAAGTTTTCGCCGGTGCCTTGCGTGTCCTCTTCAGCTTTCGCGGCGGCAGGAGCTCGGCCTCGGTGGGCACCTTCTTGGCGAGGAAGATGGCCGCGTCGAGCTTGTAGAAGCTCCGCGTCCTGTAGAACTTGAGGGCGTTGTCGTTGTTCTCGGCGACCTCGAGGACGAGGTGCGTGCACCCCCGCACCCGCGCCAGGTGCTCCACCTGCTCCAGCATGAAGCTCCCGACGCCACGGCCCTGGTAGTCCGGGTGCACCGCGAGCTCCTCGACGAAGAGCGGGCGCATGTCGCGCTTCTCGAAGTAGCGGAGGTTGATCCAGTTGTCCGCGCCGCTCACCTCGAAGGCGCACTCGGCGTAGCCGACGATCTGGTCGCCCTTCTCCGCCTTCACCTCGAAGAGGAGCTGCTCGACGTCGACCAGGTCGTACACCTCGGTGAAGCGATTCTTGGTGCGCGGGCGCTGGTACTCGACGGTCTCGCGGTTCACGTCGCGGAAGACGAGCTTGAGGAAGTCCCAGGCGCGGTTGAGATCCCGCCGGTGGATGCGCCGGACGCGCACCTCGGGAACGCTGGTCTCAGGGGGCGCCATCGGGGAAGGCGGAGCATATCAGCGCGCGGGCGCGCCGGACGCGCACGCGGCGTCCACGCCGTGCGCGTCGGGGTCGCAGGCGGAGAAGCCCAGGTCGCGGCAGGCGACGCGGAAGCGGCGTCCCGCGGCGCAGAAGGCGAGGCCGTCCCCGTCGCAGCGCGCCGGGGCGCGCTCGCAGCCCCGCGGGCCGGGCACGACGCAGGCGGCGCCTGCCCCGGTGTGGTCGTCGCACGCGAGGCCGAGGGCGGTGCAGTCGGAGACGACGACCTCGCCGAAGGGACCGTGCGGCAAGCACGAGACGAGCTTGCCCTGCTCGCACCACCGCTTGCCGACGGCGTCGCAGTGCCGGTGCGCGGGCGGCTCGCAGATGGCCGAGGGGGCGCCGTCCGCGAAGTGGTGCTCCTGGCACCGGGCGTTGCCGAGGCACGCCGTGCGGTCGACCGCGCCGTCGCGACAGCCGACGATGACGTTCTGGCCCTCGCAGCGCACCTCGGGAGCGCCGGGGGGACACAGCGTGGGCGAGACGCACGCGCGCGTGATGAGGCCCCCGGACTGCGGGGAGTCGCCGCAGGTGGCGCCGAAGCCGGCGCAGTCGGTGGAGGAGCTCTCCGTGGGGTCGTCCTCGGAGCACGTGACGAGCCGGTTACTGTCGCACCCGGAGCGGGCGGCGGGGTTGGCGCGGCAGTAGGCGGTCGCCACGACGTCGCCGCGCGCACGCATGCAGGCGTCCACGTCGTCGCAGCCGCTCGCCGCGGCGACGCAGGTCTCGAACGGGTTCACGTCGGCGGCGGCGCGCGCCACCCAGGCGTCGACGCAGGCGCTCGGGTCGCGGTCGCGAGGCGCGTCGTGGGGGTGCGCGCAGCTCGCGACCTTGGCGCAGGTGCGCGCGGCGCGGTCGATGCGCTCGGACAGCCCCGGACCCACGGGGGCCGAAGCGTGGCACGCCAGGAGCGCGACGACCGCCGTCGCCGGACCGAGCACGCGCGCGCATCGCACCGTGCCGAGCGTATCAGACACTCAAACCGCGATGGCGCGGCGCAACGTCTCGAGCGAGGTCACCAGCTCGTGGGCTCCCGAGCGCGACGCCAGCTCGAGCGCCTCGCGCAGGTAGTCGCGCGCCTCCTGCCGGCGGTCCCGATCGTGGGCCACGTGCGCCAGCGCGCCGAGGACGGCTGCGCGGTCCTTGCCGCTGGGCCCCGCCACGTCGAGCGCCTCGCGCAGCACCCCCTCCGCGTCGTTCAGCTGCCCGCCGCGCACGAGCGCCTCGCCGAGCTTGCGACTGAAGATGAGGACCGCGCGCATGGGATCGTCGAGCTCCCCGCGGAAGAGCTCCCGGCGGCCGAGCTCCAGACCGCGTCGCAGGGCCATGATGGCCCCCTGGTGGTCGCCGCGGGCGCTGGCGAGCACGCTCACCCGCTCGAGCAGCAGCAGCGCCTGGAACGCCGTCCCGCCCGAGTACTCGTGGAGCGCACGCACCTCGATGGGCAGGTCGCGCTCGTCGCACAGCACCGCGGCGGCGGCGTGGAGCTCGCGCCTCACGGCGGCGGGGATGGTGGCCATCGTCACCTCGCGGAGCAGCGGGTGCGAGGTGCGGACGCCCGCCGGTCCGACGATGATCATCCCGGCGCGCCGCAGGAAGCCCAGCGCCTCGACCAGGTCCACCTCGTCGCCCAGCATCCGCATCAGCACTTCGTCGTCCCCGTCGTCGCCCCACACCGACGCGGCCTGGAGGACGCGCCGCGCATCGGCGGGCAGGCGCTCGACCCGCACGGCGATGACGTCCGCGAGCGCCGGGGGCGCCACGCCAGACTCCTCGCGGGAGTAGCGGAGCATCTGCTCGAGGTAGAGCGGCACGATGGTGCGCGCGCCGAGCAGCGCGGCGGCGCTCGGGCGCACGGCGTTCGAGAGGACCTTGGCCACCTCGGAGGTGGGCAGCCCCGTCAGCACGCGGGCGGCCGCCACGTCCGCCGCCCACCCCGGGTCGAACCCCGGCGTGTACGTCGCGATGAGCAGCGCGGGGACGAGGGGCGGATCGCTCAGCGTGTCGGCGAACGCGTTGCGGCTCGCCCCGTCGACGCAGTGGATGTCGTCCACGGCGAGGACGACGCGGTGCCCGCGCGCGCGCTCGCTGGCGCGGACGAAGGACCAGCGCAGCGCCTCGGCCGCCGCGAACCGACGCTCGTCGGGCGAGAGGGCGGCCGCGCGATCCGGCGACTCGTGACCGAAGACGTCGGCGAGGCCGCGGCGCGCCTCGGGGGTGGCGGCCACCCACTCGCGGGCCCCGCCGCCGGTCTCCGGGAGGGCGGCGAGCTGGAGGATGGCCCGGCGCAGCGCCCAGTAGCCGACCTCGGCCCAGGCGGGATCGGGCCCGGTCTGCACCACCACGTCCCCCGCCGCCGCCGCGACGTCGAGGAACTCCCTCACCAGGCGCGTCTTGCCGATGCCGACGTCCCCGACGACGCGCGCGCCCGTGAGCGAGCGCGCTTCGGCCCGGCGCGACTCCAGCCACGCCAGCTCTTCGGTGCGGTCGATGAAGGGGAGCGCCCCGGGGCGCGTCCTCTCGCTCGAGACGCCGGACGACTCGATCCTCGCGCGGTTGGAGCCGTCCTCCGGCGTCAGCGCGGGCGGGGCCTGGGAGCGACGGGCGGGGATGGTGGTCAGCTGCGTGGACGTGGTCGCGGAGCCGCACTCGCCGCAGAACTTCTGCGACGCGGGGTTGAGGGCGCCGCACGCGCCGCAGCGCATGGTGCCCGTCACCAGCCCGCCCAGGCTGGTCCGGTTCTCGATGACCGCCAGCGCGTCGCCGAGCGCGGTGGCCAGCTCGTCGGCGTCGGAGTAGCGGTCGTTCGGGTCCTTGGAGAGCATCTTCAGGGTGATGTCGACCAGCGCCTCGGGGATCTGACGCTCGGGCGCCACCTCGCGCGGGTCGCGCGGCGCCTGCGTGAGGTGCGCGAGGACGACCTGCGTCGGCGACTCGGCCTCGAAGGGGAGCTTGCCCGCGAGGAGCTGATAGAGGATGACCCCCACGGCGTAGAGATCGCTGCGCGCGTCGAGCACGTCGCCCCGCGCCTGCTCGGGGCTCATGTACTCCGGCGTGCCGCAGACGATGCCGGGGCTGGTGATGCTGGGCTGGCTGGTGTCGGCGCGGATCTTCGCCAGGCCGAAGTCGACCACCTTGACGAAGTCGCCGCCCGACCGCACCGGCTCGAGGATGATGTTCTCGGGCTTGAGGTCGCGGTGGATGATGCTCTCGTTGTGCGCCTCGGCGAGGGCCGCGAGCGTCTGCCGCAGGACGTCGACGATGCGCCGGAACGGCAGCGGCCCGTCCTCGTAGATGACGCGCGCCAGGTCGCGCCCGCGCAGGAACTCCATGACCAGGTAGAGGAGGCCGTCCGGCGACTTGCCGAAGTCGATGATGCCGACCGAGTGCGGATGGTTGAGGCGGCTCGCCGCGCGCGCCTCGGTGATGAAGCGCGCCGCGGCGTTCTCTTCGCCGACGAGGTGCGGGTGGATGATCTTGACCGCCACCGTGCGACCGAGGTTCGTCTGCTCGGCCCGGTAGACGCGCCCCATGCCGCCGATGCCGACGAGCTCCAGGATGAGGTAGCCGCCGGGCAGGCTGCGCCCGACGAGCGGGTCGTCCGGGCTGAGGGCGACCTTGCCCACGGGGAAGCCGCACGACGGACAGAACTTGTGCGCGTCGTCGCAGGAGCTGCTGCACTGGGGACACGACCGCATTCACGCCCCGGGCGGGGCCCACAGAGGGTACCACGCGTCACTCGCGAAGGAACCCGGCGAGGGGGCGGCCGAGGACGCTCCCGCCCGGGCGGCTCGGGGGCGCGCATTGGCCGAGATTTCGCGTTGTGTGGGGGCCCTGTCGTACGATGCTTTCGTGGCGAAACGCATCGGCGAGCTGCTGGTCGATGGGGGCATTCTCTCGCAGTCGCAGCTCGAACAGGCGCTCTTTGCGCAGCGCAAGGACGGGCGCAAGCTGGGACAGCTCCTCGTCGAGCTGGGGCTCGTCAACGAGGTGCAGGTCACCCAGACGCTGTCGCGCCAGCTCAGCGTGCCGTGGGTGTCGCTCTACCACGTCGACTTCTCGCGCTCGCTGCTGAACCTCGTCCCGCGCGAGACCGCGGACAAGTACTGCCTCATCCCGATCTTCGTCCGGCGCGTGCGAAAGACGGGGGAAACGCTGTACGTCGCCATGGACGACCCGACGAACGAGGGCGCCATCCAGGAGGTGGCTCGCGCCGCCGGCCTGCCGGTGAAGCCGATGATCGCGTGCCCCAGCGACATCCGCGCGGCCATCCGGG
>Ga0209415_10013909_pt1 | contig 13188 bp, 11 predicted proteins | sample PeaSoiSIISIP2007_FD_187696 | JGI IMG/M metagenome (GOLD analysis project Ga0209415, IMG submission 187696) | Peat soil microbial communities from Weissenstadt, Germany - SII-SIP-2007 (SPAdes) (version 2) | ecosystem: Environmental > Terrestrial > Soil > Wetlands > Peat | place: Germany... | reverse complement strand
GAAAATTTCGCACCTGTTACCGCCAGTCGCACCTGGGGGCCTTCCGTCACTTCCAGTTCCAGCGGCACCGTATTCTTGGCCTCGTTATATTCACCGCGCCGAACCGCTGCCCGCGCGCTCAGGCGCCCCTTCTTCACCAGAAACTTTCGGATACGCTCGGTGCCATGTTGCACGCGCAAGGTAGTCACCGGTTGTCCTGGCTTCATCTTCAACCGCGAAAGTAGTTCTGCGTCTTGGTAGGCCGTTTCGTTTTGTAGTTGTACGGATTCCACGCGCGCGCGTGGCCCCGGCTTTACGTGCACCAAAACATCCATCTGGTGGGTTTCTTGGTGCGGTTGGTTCTCCGCTGAGACCTCCGCCTTGTATAGTCCCTCGTCCTTCAAAACCTCTCGCAGGCGCTCTAGCCCTTCGTCCACGTCCTCTTGTCGGAAAGGCCGGCCCAGCGCAAGTTGAACAGCCGCTGCCGCCGAGGCATCCGTGGGAGGCGCTGTCAACCCTTCGATCAGGACTCTATTGAAGAAAAGGTTTTCTCGAACCACGAAATCGAGCCGCATGCCACTGCCGATGGGCGTTGTCACCGCTCTGATATCTGCATAATCGCCCATTCCATAAAGGGCGCGAATGCTCCGCGCAACTTGTTCTCTCTCCAGCGGTTTCCCAATCTCAACCGCTATTCCTTTCGGAGATTCAGACAGCACTCGTCCGTCTTCGCTGACAATGCGCGCCGCGACCACGGGATCGGCTGGACGGCCCGGTCCCTTTTCCTCGGCCTGAACCTGTGCGCCACTCCTCGCTGCTCCCAAAAGCAGCGCGAAGAAGGCAATTCCTCTAAACCCTCTGCCCCATCTCGATTTCATGCCCACTATCGCTCAGACGAAGCGTAGCACAAGGGCGTTGCCCATCCCGCTATCTCTAGCGTTATGATGAATTAAGAGGGACGATGACCGGCAACGAGGTGCCAGGCCCGCTCTTGGACAACGCGCTCCACGAAAAGTATTCGCGTCAAGTGCTTTTCGCCGGCATCGGTGAAGAGGGTCAGCAGCGCCTCCTCGCCTCCAGCGGCGTCATTGTCGGCTGTGGCGCGATCGGTGCTGCTGCCGCAGGGTTGCTTGTGCGCGCCGGCGTTGGCCGCGTCAGGATCCTCGACCGCGATTTCGTCGAGCCTTCCAATTTGCAGCGTCAGACCCTTTTCGACGAAGACGACGCTCGCGCCGCCATTCCCAAAGCCGTTGCGGCTCAGCGCAAACTCCGCGCCATCAATGGCTGCGTCGCCGTCGAAGGTCTCGTCGCAGATCTAAACCCGCGCAACGCCGCGGAGTTGCTCACCGGCTTTGATCTTATCCTCGATGGCACCGACAATTTCGAAACCCGCTTCCTCCTCAACGACTTCGCCGTCCAATCCAACATCCCCTGGATTTACGCCGCCGCCGTCGCCAGTTACGGCGTCACCATGACCGTCCTCCCCGGACTTACTCCGTGTCTCGCCTGCCTCCTCGAATCCTCCGCCAATGGCCATGGCCTGGAGCAAACTTGCGACACCATCGGCGTCCTCGGTCCCATCGTCAATCTCATTGCCTCTCTCGAAATCGCTGAAGCCCTCAAGCTCCTGTCTGGTCGTAAACAATCTCTCCACGGCCGCTTGATCTCATGCGATGTTTGGACCGGCCATTTTCAATCCATCCGCGTGGCCCAAAATCCAGCCTGCCGCGCCTGCGGCCGCCGTGAGTTCTCTTATCTCCAGGGACAGGCGCAGCCCCACATCACCCTCTGCGGGCGAGACTCCGTCCAAATTCACGAGCGCGGTCGAACCCTCAACTTGAAAGCGCTGCAGGCGAGGCTCGCGCCCACCGTCTCCGATGTCCGGCACAACGAATTCTTACTCTCTTTCCGCGTTGATCCATATCAAATGACCATCTTTGCGGACGGCCGCGCCATTCTCAAAGGCACAAAAGATCCCTCCGTCGCGCGCTCTCTCTACGCCCGCTATATTGGTGCCTGATTCAGTTCTGGTTTTCAGTAGGATTTGCGTTTTGCGCCGTGGAATACGGTGCTTTTCGCTTTACCGATGTTGCCCAGTCCGCCCAAACGAACTCCGCATGTTCGACCTGTCCAGGTTTTCCCGCAGGTTCATCAATGTCAGAAACGTGCTCAGAATTCTCGCCTTCAGATCATCCGTCAAATGCAAACCGCTGGTAGCCACGCGCGCCAGTCGCTCCCCGCTCTCTGTGATAAATCGCATGATCTCGCGTTGCCGTTCGTGCGGAGCGTTTCCCAGTGCCGTCTCCCGGCGCATCTCCGCACAGCTTGCTTCAATGGATAGTGTGAAGTGCAATACGCAAACCTGCTGTTGCTCGGCGAGGGCTGGCGGCGAGTCGTTCTTACATCCCGTTACTTTGCACGGCATAGCCATAGTGCGCGCAATCTGGACCAACAAGAAAGGTAACCACTCCACGCCCCTAAAATCCAGTCTCCTTCCGCCGAGAGTTGCCAAACCTGCATAGCCTCTTTCCGCACCCCCTGTCCTTCCGGCCACTGCCACTCCTCAGCCGGCCTCCAAAATATTTTCGCTTGTCATGCAAAAATAATTGTATAAAAATGCAGAGCGTTGTATATTTGTACGAGCAATGAGTGCCGGCAAAACATTTCGCCACGGTCAAATCCTGCGGCTGGTCAGCGGACAGCCCATTGTCAGCCAGGAAGAGCTGCGTCGCCGTCTTGCCCAGCAAAAGATGCGCGTTACCCAGGCCACTCTTTCGCGCGACCTTCAGGAACTCCGCCTGGTCAAAACCCAGGAAGGCTACAAGCCCGAAACCGTTCTCCCCGAAGACAACGGCGCGCTTCCGCTTCCTCCGCTCGCTCGCGCCCTGCGCGAATTTCTTCTGGACATTCGCCCCGCAGAAAATTTGCTCGTCCTGAAAACTCCTCCCAGCGGCGCGCAGCCCCTCGCCGCCGCCGTGGACGCCTCAAAATTTCCGGAAATTGCGGGCACTATCGCGGGCGATGACACTGTACTCATCATCACGCCGAATAAGCGCACTCGCGATTCCCTTCAAAAAAAGATTGAAGCGTTGGTGAAATGAGAGACCCTCGCCAAGTCGCCGTCGTAGGTGTCACCGGATATACCGGCCTTGAACTGGCTGGCATACTCCTGCGCCATCCCGCCGTCGCTTCCTCCACGTTCTACGTCCGGGAAACGCGGGGCGCCCACTGCATCGCCGAACTCTTCCCCCAATTCCGGGGACGGGGACAAGCTCCTCTGCGCCCTCTTTCTCTCGACGCCATCACCTCCAGCAACGCGGGCACCGCTTTTCTCGCCACGCCACATGAAGCTTCTGCTGAACTCGCCCCCGCTCTTCTCGAAGCGGGCTTGCGCGTCATCGATCTCAGCGGCGCCTTCCGTTTTCGCGATCCTGAAACCTTCACTTCCTGGTACAAGTTGCCCACCCCACATGCCGATTATCTCGGCGAAGCCGTCTACGGTCTTCCCGAGCTCTATTCGCAGGAAATCGCAAAAGCCCGCCTGATAGCCAATCCAGGCTGCTACGCCACCTGCGTCATCCTGGCCCTTCGCCCGCTCGCCGATGCCGGTTTCATTGCGCCCGATCAAAACGTCGTCTGCGATTGCAAATCAGGTGCCAGCGGCGCAGGCAAAGATCCTCGCCGCGATCTCCAATTCGTCGAAGTCGACGAAAACTTTAAAGCCTACAATCTTTTTTCGCATCGCCACACTCCAGAGATCCTCGAACACACCGGCCTCGCCGAATCTCAGCTCATCTTTTCAACGCACCTGCTGCCCCTCGCGCGCGGCATTCTCTCAACCGTCTACGTGACCCTCTCCGCCCAGCAATCGCCCGACGCCATCGAAGCGCTCTACCGCAAGTTCTACGCCGGGCGCCCCATGGTCCGCATTTGGCCCGCTGGCACACTGCCCGAGCTGCAGCACGTCGCTCACACCAACTTCTGCGACATCGGCTTCGTTCTGGACAAATCCGCCCAACGCCTCATCGTCGTCTCTTGCCTCGACAATCTTGGCAAAGGCGCCGCCGGCCAGGCCGTTCAGAATTTCAACCATCTTTTAGGTATCGAGGAGAAAACAGCACTTCAATGAAAACCGTTATCAAGTTCGCAGGTGCTTTGCTCGAAGACGACGCCACAATGCGCTCCCTGGCGCGTCAGGTCGCTGCCCTTGCCAATGAAGGCCACGAGATTCTCGTGGTCCACGGCGGCGGTCGCGCCTTCACCGAGGCCCTCAAGCGCATGGGCATCGAGAGCAAGTTTGTCTCCGGCCTTCGCGTCACTGATCGCGAGACGCGCGACGCAGCCATCATGGTTTTCGCCGGCCTGCTGAACAAGCGCCTCGCCGCCGCCATTTCCGCCGAAGGCTATCCCGCTATCGGCGTCTCCGCCGCGGACGCGCAGTGTTTTCTCGCTGAGCCCATGTCGCACGGCGAAGTCGCCGGCAGCCTCGGCTTCGTCGGCTATCTCACCGGCCTCAACAACTCTTTCATCGAATCTCTATGGCGAGAGCGCCTTCTCCCCGTCGCTCCCTGCCTCGGCCTCGGCCCAGACAACGAGCTTTACAACATCAATGCCGATCACATGGCCGCCGCCTGCGCCGAATTTCTTGACGCCGACCAGTTGATCTATCTCACTGACGTCGCTGGCGTTCTCGACGGCGAAAAAGTTCTCTCTGCCATCACTTGCGAAGAAAGTGAGCGCCTCGTCCAGTGCCGCGTCGTCTCCGGCGGCATGATTCTCAAGCTCGAAGCCGCCAAGCGCGCTCTCGAAGGCGGCGTTCGCCAGGTCCGCATCGTCGGCGGCACTGCGCCGGATGCCCTTCTCCTCGCCTTTCACTCCGCGGAACGCGGCGCGGAAGACCACTCTTTGCCGATTCCCGGCACCCGCGTTCTCCGCGAATCTTTCCCTAACGCCCAAGCGGCTCTTTCGGCGGCGTAATGCGAAAGACCTATACAAAAAAGTCAGCGAAATCCGCTGCTCGATCGGCCAAGAAAGCGTCCGTACGCGCCTCGAATGCGAGATCCATTCTGCGCGATGCGAATCAGTTTCTTATGCCCACGTACAAACGCCAGCCCATCGTCTTCACCCATGGCCGCGGCTGCTACGTCTATGATTCGCGCGGGAAAAAATATCTCGATTTTCTCGGCGGCATCGCTGTCAACGCCCTCGGCCATGCGCATCCTCGCATCGTCAAAGTCATCCGCCGCGAATCCGCCCGCGCGATTCATCTCTCCAACCTTTTTCACAACTCGTTCCAAGGCCCGCTTGCTCATAAGCTCGCCAATTGGTCCGGCATGGACCGCGTGTTTTTCTCCAACAGCGGCGCCGAGGCAATCGAAGGCGCTCTCAAGCTCGCGCGCCTTTACGGCCGTTCCCCTTCCGATGCCCCCGGCTCTCCGGCCCGCAAGCATCGCATCCTGGCGCTCGAAAACTCCTTTCATGGCCGCACGTTTGGCGCTGTTAGCGTCACTGCTACGGAACAATATCGTTTGCCGTTCGCTCCTCTCGTCCCCGGCATCGAATTCGTTCGCTTCAACGATGTCGCCGACCTCGAATCCAAGTTCGACGACACCGTCTGCGCTATCCTCCTCGAAACCATTCAAGGGGAAGGTGGAATCTACGCCGTCAGTGAGAACTTCTGGAACTCCGCGCGTGCGCTGGCCACGAAAAATGGCGCTCTTCTCATCGCCGACGAAATCCAATGCGGCCTGGGTCGCACTGGCCGCTATTTCGCCTACCAGAAATTTGCCTCGAAGCCGGACGTCGTACTAGTGGCCAAGCCGCTCGCCGCTGGGCTCCCCCTGGGTGCGATTCTTACGTCGGAAGCCGTCGCCCAAAAAGTTTCGCCCGGCTTGCACGGCACCACCTTCGGCGGCGGCCCGCTCGCGTGTGCCACCGCTCTCGAATTCTTGAATGTAATCGAAGACGAAAATCTCCTCGAGAACATTCGCGTGCGCGGAGCCGAATTGCGCGAAGGTCTTTCCGCTCTCGCGGCGAAATTCCCCTTCGTCCGCGAAATTCGTGGTGAAGGGTTAATGATTGGCATCGAACTCTCCATCGAGGGCGCTCCCTTCGTCCAGCAAGCCCTCCTCAAGGGTCTGCTCATTAATTGCACGCACGACTTCACATTGCGCTTTCTGCCGCCGTTCCTCGTCACGCGCGCTCAAGTGCGCCAGTTCCTTCGTCTCCTCGAAAAACTCTTTGTAACTACTCCGCAAAAGGCTGCCTCCGCAGAGCCCGCGAAGTCCGCGCCTCCGCTGCACGCTGCCCTCGCCGCGGCAAGGTGAAAATATGACAACCTCAACGCTTGTTTCCCCTATTTCTTTGTCGAATGACTTACTCACTGGAGCGGAATGGAGCCCCACGCACACCCGCGACCTGCTCCAGCTCTCCGCCGAAATCAAAGCCCGCCCGGGTCGCTATGCCTCCTCGCTGACGGGCAAATTCATCGCTCTGATCTTCGAGAAGCCCTCGCTCCGTACCCGTGTCACTTTTGACGTCGGCATCCAGAGCATGGGCGGCTCGGTCGTGTTCCTCGACCACACCCAGGCCTCGGCCTCGCTAGGTGCACGCGAATCCATCGCCGACGTGGCGCGCAACCTCGACCGTTGGGTCCACGGCATCGTCGCCCGCGTCTACAAACAAAAAGTCCTCGATGAAATGGCCGCGAATGCCGGCATTCCCGTCATCAACGCGCTCTCCGATAAATTTCATCCTTGTCAGGCTCTAGCCGACTTCTTCACTCTCGAAGAAAAATTCGGCGCGCTTCGTGGTTTCAAACTCACCTACGTTGGCGACGGAAACAACGTCTGCCATTCCCTCATGTATCTCGCTGCGCGCCTCGGAGTTCATTTGCGCATCGCCACCCCGCGCGACTATCAACCCGACCAGGATGTCCTTGCCGATTCCAAACGCGTCGCCAAAGAGACTCGCGCCAAAATCGAGCTGATGACCGATCCGCGCGAAGCCGTCTCCGGCGCTCAAGGCGTTTACACCGATGCCTGGACCAGCATGGGCTTCGAAGCCGAAGAAAAAGTCCGCAGCGCCGTCTTCATGGCTTATCAGGTTAACCCGGAGTTGATGGCACTCGCCGCCCCCGACGCCGTTTTCATGCACTGTCTTCCGGCGCACCGCGGCCTCGAAGTCACGCCCGAAGTCCTCGACGGCCCGCAATCGGTCGTCCTCGACCAATCCGAAAACCGCATGTACGTGCAGAAAGCCATCCTGCACACTTTGTTCTGATCCGTTGCTGCCCGTGTCGCATCGAGTCCTTTGTAGGGGCGCAGCATGCTGCGCCACAATTTAGTTGCACTTAATCGCAAGAGGAGAACCGTGAAAACGCAATTACCAAGACCCCAAAAAGTTGTTCTCGCCTATTCCGGAGGTCTCGACACCTCCATCATCATTCCGTGGCTGAAAGAAAACTATCAGTGTGAAGTCATCGCCATGATCGGCGACGTCGGCCAGCAGGAAGATCTGGAAGCCGCCCGCAAGAAGGCTCTGGCTACCGGCGCCTCGACGGCCTTCGTGGAAGATCTCCGCGAAGAATTCGTTCGCGACTACATCTGGCCGACGCTCCGTGCAGGCGCGGTCTATGAACACACCTATCTTCTCGGCACGTCTATGGCCCGCCCCATTCTCGGTAAGCGTCAGGCCGAACTCGCCCTGCAACTCGGCGCCGACGGCCTCTCGCACGGCTGCACCGGCAAAGGCAACGATCAGGTCCGCTTCGAGCTGGCCTACAAAGCCATTGCCCCCAACGTGCAAATCATTGCACCCTGGCGCGAATGGGACATCGACTCTCGCGAAGACGCCATCGCCTACGCCGCAAAACATAACGTCCAGGTCGAGCAGAGCAAGAAGAACATCTACAGCCGCGACCGCAACATCTGGCACCTCAGCCACGAAGGCGGCGAACTCGAAGATCCCGCCAACTCGCCGAATGAAGCCATGTGGCAATGGACAGTCTCACCGGAAAAAGCTCCCGACAAAGCCGAAGAAGTCGAAATCGGTTTTGAAGCTGGCACGCCGGTCAGCGTCAACGGCACAAAGCTCGGTCCCGTCGACCTCCTCAACACTCTTAACGAAATTGCCGCACGGCATGGCGTCGGCCGCACCGATATCGTTGAAAACCGCCTCGTCGGCATGAAGTCCCGCGGCGCATACGAAACGCCCGGAGGTACGCTGCTCGTCACCGCGCACCGCGAACTTGAAACGCTCACCATCGACCGCGAGACCACGCACTTCCAGCAAGCGCTGTCGCTGCGCTACGCCGAACTCGTCTATTACGGCTTGTGGTTCTCTCCGCTGCGCGCCGCGCTCGACGGTTTCTTCAACGTCTCGCAGCAGCGCGTCACCGGTGCCGTGGGCCTCAAGCTCTGGAAAGGCTCGCTCACCGTCACCAAGCGCGTCTCTCCCTTCTCCCTCTATCGCACCGACCTCGCCAGCTTCACCATGGGCCGCTACAACCCCAAAGACGCCGAAGGCTTCATCAACCTTTTCGCTCTACCGGTCACTGTCCGACCCAAAGCCAAAGCCGAAGGAAACTCATAAATCCGTCATTTCGAGCGGAGCGAGAAATCTCTCTTCAATGTTTGAAAGATTGACCAAATGACCGAACGCAAAGATGACCGTCTCTGGGGAGGACGCTTCGAACGCGAGCCCAACGCTCACTTCGACGCGTTCCAGCGTTCCTTTGCGTTCGATCGCCGCCTCCTCCCCTACGAAATCGCCGTCGACCGCGCCTGGGCCAAAGCTCTCGAACCCATCGGTATCTTCACCGCCGCCGAAGTAAAGCAAACCTTAGCTGCGCTCGACAAAATTTCCGGCCGCGCCAAATCCGATCCCGGGTGGGTCGACTCCTTCGGTGCAACCGCCGAAGACGTTCACCACTTCGTCGAAAAAGCCCTCGTCGAAGAGCTCGGCCCGCTCGGCTGGAAACTCCACACCGGCCGCAGCCGCAACGAACTCGTCGCCACCGACTTCCGCCTCTTTGTGAAAGAAGCAGCTGGAGAACTTCAGATCAAGTTGGCCGCTGTCCTGATACCCACACTGCAGAGCAAGGCAAAAGCCAAGCTCGGTGTCCCCATGGCTGGGATGACCCACATGCAGCACGCCCAGCCGATCCTGCTCTCTCATTTCCTTCTGGCGCATGCCGAAGCATTCTTTCGGGACATTGTCCGTCTGCAACACGCATACGGGAGTGCCGACGCTTGCCCGATGGGTTCTGGTGCCCTCGCCGGAAACTCCTTCGGCATCAATCGCAACGCCATCGCGGAGGAGCTTGGTTTCTCGCAAATCACCGCAAATAGTCTCGACGCAGTCAGCGACCGCGACTTCGCGCTCGACTATCTTTTCGCCCTCACCGGCATCGCCACGCATCTCTCTCGCCTCGCGGAAGACTTCGTGATCTTTGCGTCGCAAGAGTTTGCTTACGTAATTCTGCCTGACGAATATTCCACCGGCAGCAGCCTCATGCCGCAAAAGAAAAACCCTGACAGCTGGGAGCTGATTCGCGGCAAAACTGGCCGTATCACCGGCGCGCTCGTCAGCCTCCTCACAACGCTCAAAGGTCTGCCGACCAGCTATCAACGTGATTTGCAGGAAGACAAAGAGGCGCTTTTCGCTGCGCACGATCAGATCGCCGACATGTTGAACGTCGCTGCAGGAGCTATCGATGGAACGGAGTTTCGCGAAGATCGTCTCCGCGCGGCAGCTTCAAATCCGCTTCTGCTGGCCACCGAAGCCGCCGACTATCTCGTTCACAAAGGCGTTCCCTTTCGCCAGGCACATGATGTGATCGGCAAAGTTTTGCGTGAAGCGGAAAAGCAAGACGTTCCTTGGACCTCGCTACAGCTCGACGAATTGAAGAAAATTTCTCCGGCATTTGAATCCGATTTCATCGGCAGCCAGTCGGTGGACAGCGCAATCGCAACAAAAGCTGTCCCCGGCGGCACAGCAGTGGAATCCGTCCGTCAGGCGCTCGAGAATTTGCGAAACCGTTTGCTGCAACTTTATTCCCCAACAGGAGCCAAGCCATGAGCAATCAAGCAATAAACGCAACTCAGCCGTTACAATTCCAACCCTCCCTCGCTGCTGCGGCGGAGGAGAGGAGGTCCCTTCCGGGGACGTCGCGCTAGTCACACGGACATTCCGTTGATCAAGCACGCACTCTCCGAAGCATCTCTCCCGCGCGGATTCCGTTTCGCAGGCCTCGCCTGCGGCCTGAAGAAAACCGGCGCGCTCGATCTCGCCATCATTTCGAGCGACGTGCCGGCCTCCGCCGCCGCGGTCTTCACGCAAAATCTTGTCGTCGCCGCCCCGGTCACCATCTCCAGGCAGCACCTGCGCGCCTCGAAAGGCCGCATGCGCGCAGCGATCGTGAATGCTGGTAACGCAAATTGCGCAACGGGTCCTGCTGGCCACGCCGCCGCGCAGAAAACCGTCGCGGAAACGGCCAAGCGCCTCGGCTGCACGCCCAACGAAATTATCGTCTGCTCCACAGGCGTGATCGGCGTTCCTCTGGCCGTCGAAAAAATTCTCCGCGCCTTGCCGAAGCTCACCCGCAATCGCCGCCCCTCCGCTCGTTCCTTCGCGGAGCTCTCGCTCGCCATTTGCACCACGGACACTCGCCCGAAAACTGCCGCCGCCGCTTTCAAAATGGCGGGCAAACGAGTTCACATGGTCGGCTGCGCAAAAGGCGCAGGCATGATTCACCCCAACCTCGCGACCACCCTCGCCTTCGTCGTCACCGACGCCGCCATCGCGCCCGCTCTTCTCCAAAAAACTTTGCGCGACGTCGCCTCCCGCACCTTCAACGCCATCAGCGTCGACGGCGACTCCTCGACCAACGACACGCTACTCGTCTTCGCCAACGGCGCTGCCGGTACTCCAGCCATTCGCGCCGGAAGCGCCGCACATCGCGCCTTCGCGGCCGCGCTAGAAGATGTCTGCCGCTCCCTCGCCTTGCAAATCGTCGCCGATGGCGAAGGCGCGCAGCGCGTCATCGAAATCGAAGTCCGCGGCGCCAAGACCGAAGCCGCCGCCAAGAAAATCGCCGAGACGATTGCTACCTCACCGCTCGTCAAAACCGCATTCGCCGGCGGCGATCCCAACTGGGGCCGCGTTTTCGCCGCTGCTGGCCGTGCAGGTGTGCCCTTCGATCCCGCGCGAGTCGATATCAAGATGGCCGGCATCCCCGTATTGCGCCGCGGCAACCCGCTCGATTTCAACGAGCGCGCCGCCAGCAACCGCCTTCTCGCCGAACACGTTCCGATCGTTCTGCATCTCCACGCTGGCACCGCCAGCGCCCGCTACTGGACCTGCGACCTCACCGCGGAATACGTCCGCATCAACGCTTCCTACCGCACCTAAACGATCCGGCTAGCAAATTGCCGCCGGCGCTCTGAGCGAATGTGTTACGCTACGCGCGAAAATTATCGCGCGCCGAACATCCACGCCGCTGTGCGATATTCGTCGCTCGCGAATCAGGCAGGCTCATCATGAACAACGCCGTCAGCGCTCATCCCATTCATCAGGCCGTGGCCAGCCATACCGACCCCAAGGGTTTGCCCTGGGTCCCCTGGGCCGAAGGCCATTTCATCAAGCTGATCAAACTCAATCCCATCACCGGCCAAATTATTCTGTTCATCCGCTCGCATCCCGGCGCCGCGCTCCAAATGCATTTCCATCCGGGCACCGTTGTCGTCTACACCGTGCAGGGCGCGTGGACCTACGACGAAGGCTGGGTTTCGGAAGCGGGCGACGTCGTCTTTGAAGTCGCCGGCTCCACGCATTCACCGCGCATGGTCGGCAAGGAAGACACCATCGTTTTCGCCGTCATCGAAGGCGCGCTGGATTTCGTCGACGACGCAGGCAACACCATCGCCACCGAAAACTGGCAAACTTTCCTGAAGCGCTACCACGACCACTGCGCGGAAAAGGGCCTCACGCCCGTCGACATCACGAAGTTCTGACTGACCCTCGCAACGCAACCCGCAATGTGTCATCTCGGCGTACCGAAGGCTCTCTCTTCTTTTCGCGCCACTAACGCCCAGCCTCCGCGCGTAGTATCATCATGTGGTATACTGTTGTCAGTAAATAGCCAAGGTCGCTTCCATTGCGACAACAGCCCGACAAACAGCTCATTCTCGATTCCATCGCCGCCATCGCGCGCGGCGCTGGTCGCCCGCCCTCACGCTCCGAATTCGTCTTGCTCGCAAAAATCTCCGAGCACTCCGTCTCGCAGTTCTTCCCCAGTTGGAACGCGGCTCTTCGCGCCGCCGGTCTCCCGCCTTACACCCTGAATCTTCGCCTGGACGACCGCGAACTCCTCGAAGACTGGGCCCACGCCGTTCGCAAAAACCGCGCCATCCCCGCCCGTCGCGCCTACCGTCACTTGGGAAAATTCGACCATCGCACCTTCGAGCGCCGCTTCGGCCCCTGGTCGCAACTTCCCGAAGTTTTTCGCAATTTTGCGCAGGACAAACCGGAATGGGCCGATGTCCTGGCCCTCCTGCCGGTTCTCGCACCAAATCCTTCGGCGAAACGCCAACCAGTAGCGCAGGCACCCCTGCCTCCGCGCTCTTCCCCATCAGACAAAAGCAGCACGCCGAACAATCCATCGCCATCCACCCCGCCACCCACCAAGCTTCGTTACCCGCCCCTGGACCACCGCCCAACCTATGGCCACCCCATGGACTTTCGCGGCCTTCGCCACGAGCCCGTCAACGAACAAGGCGTCGTCCTTCTCTTCGGCATGGTCGCGAAAGAACTCGGCTACACTGTCGAAGCCGTTCAATCGGCCTTCCCCGATTGCGAAGCCAAGCGCCAGATCGGTCCCGAGCGCTGGCAGCGCGTCCACCTAGAATTCGAATTTGAGAGCCGCAATTTCCGCGACCACGGCCACTCCCCCGAAGGCTGCGACGTCATCGTCTGCTGGCGCCACAACTGGCCCGACTGCCCCCAGCACCTCGAAATCCTCGAACTCTCCTCCCTAATCCAATCCCTCCCCCACTCCGCACCCTAACCCTTCCCAAACTCGCCGTCTCCAACCGCCCTTCCCCTTACCCTCTCCGCCCAACTCTCTCCCCTAACTAAATTGCCATTCCGAGCGAAGCGAGGAATCTGTTTTTCTCCGAGAGTTCTGTAGGGGCACGATTCATCGTGCCC
>Ga0209415_10013908_pt1 | contig 13189 bp, 10 predicted proteins | sample PeaSoiSIISIP2007_FD_187696 | JGI IMG/M metagenome (GOLD analysis project Ga0209415, IMG submission 187696) | Peat soil microbial communities from Weissenstadt, Germany - SII-SIP-2007 (SPAdes) (version 2) | ecosystem: Environmental > Terrestrial > Soil > Wetlands > Peat | place: Germany... | reverse complement strand
CTGGTCGCGAAACTCAGCCTCGGCGCGCTCGCCCTGAACGATATCTGGTTCGGCGGGCAAACCGTGAATCCCTGGCTGCTCGAAGAAGGCGCCTCCGGATCGAGCGCCGGTCCCGGAGCCGCGACCGCCGCCGGCCTGGTCGGATTCTCCATCGGAAGCGAAACCGGAGGCAGCATCGTCAGTCCATCCATGCGTTGCGGCATCACGGGCCTGCGCCCCACGTATGGCCGCGTGCCTCGCACCGGCGCGATGACGCTGTGCTGGTCGCTCGACAAGCTCGGCCCCATGACGCGCGGCGTCGAAGATGGTCTGCTGGTTCTTCAAGCCATCTCGGGTCCCGATCCCGGCGATGTATCAAGCGTCCCCAGCCGCCTCGACTTCGACGCCGGTGGGAGCGTCCAAGGCCTGCGCGTAGGCTTTTTCCCGAAGTGGATGAAAGAAGCCCCCGCCACCGACGTCGACCGTGCCGCGCTCGATACCGTCAGCAAGCTCGGCATGGTCCCGGTCGAAGTGTCCCTGCCCGACTGGCCCTACGATTCCTTGCAGCTCATTCTTTTTGCCGAAGCCGCCGCGTCGTTTGAAGAGCTCACGCTCAGCGGAAAGCTGAAAACCCTGAAGGCGCAAGTGCCCGACGCATGGCCGAACCTGTTTCGCCAGTCGCGATTCCTCTCCGCCGTCGATTTCGTGCAAGCCGACCGCTTCCGCCGCATGGTCGCGACGGAAATGGCCCGCGTATTCTCAAATGTCGACGTGCTGCTGGTCCCGTCCCTGCGTGACGAAATGCTGACCATCGGCAACTTCACCGGCCATCCCTCCCTGACCTTTCGCGCCGGATTCGTACAAGTCGCGCAAGCCCGCAGCGATTGGGCTCCCGATCCAGCCCATCCCTTGCCGACTTTCAATCCCCCGCGCCGCGTCCCTCACGGCGTCACGCTGATCGGACGTCTGTTCGACGAAGGAACCGTGGGCCGCGCCGCCATCGCGATGGAAAAAAGTCTAAACGTCGCCAACGAGCGCCCGCCCGGCTTCTAGTGGTCGCACGTCATGTCCAATAACGGCATAGTGTACAAAAAGGGGGACTGGCTCGAATTTCGCCGCTTTTGCGAAAGTTCGTGCCCGTAGCCCTTTTTGCCCGGCCCGAATCATATGTTTCGAGATCAGCGACGCTCTACACTACATGATGCTCGGCCGCCAGATGCGTGTCCTTGAATCGCGTCGGATACTTTAATCCATATCCCAGCATTCGATCCATTCCAATATGCCCGATCCAGATCAAACCCAGCAGCAACACCTGATGGTTATTTGTGCCGATCGCATAGCCAGCCAGCGCCAGTGGACCCGCATACGTATGAATCGCGTTATAAACACCGGCCCCCACGCGAGCATTCGCCAGATACCCAATCATCGACAAATCCGGAGCCAGAAACAGCAGCGCGAACCATCCCCAACCGCCGTGGCTCCAGTGATAGGCGAACAGCGCAAGGATGAAAACGGTCGCGCCTTCAAGATGCAGCAGAGGTCGCGGATTTAATACATTCATCGCTATCAGGATCACATGCGACTCATGATCAACCAAGCCGTGCTCCCCGCCGACCTTCGCAGCCTCATCGCTTTCGATCACCTGGTCTTCCCCAAATCCGACTGGTTTCCCCGCGACGCCTGGACCACTTACGATTCCTACTGGATGCGCCTGAACGGCAGAAAGATCGGTTGCTGCGCCATGCAGGAGCACACGAGTTTTCAGGACGATCTTCAAGCCGATGATGCCCCCCGCCGCGGTTCTCTTTATATAGCCTCCACCGGCATTCATCCCGATTTCCAGGGCATGGGATTTGGTCAGCTCCTGAAAAACTGGCAGGTTATCTACGCGCGCTATCGCGGGTTCGAACGAATCGTCACCAACACCCGGAAAAGCAACTCCGCCATGATCGCCCTAAACCGGAAATTCGGGTTTCGCATCATCCGGACCACTCCCCGTTACTACTCTGATCCAGTCGAATCGACCGTCGTCATGGAGCTCGTGTTGCCCCGGCATCCAACGTGCTCCTAATTATTCGGAGAAGTTTTATGAGCGCAGCAGACTTATTACAGAAGATCGGTGATTCCCTTGGAACCACGGCAACCGTCAAGTCGGTTTTCGGCGAGCCTATTCATTCGGAAGGAAAAACCGTGATTCCCGTGGCCAAAGTCGCGTATGGATTCGGCGCCGGAGCGGGCTCCCATGCGTCGGCGAATGCCCCGGAGGGTGCGCCGAAACACGATGGCGGAGGCGGAGGTGGGGGAGTTCGCGCGTATCCTGCGGGAGCGCTCGAAATCACCGCAAAACACACACGCTTCGTGACTTTCCCGGATCTGCGCCTCCTTTCAGGCGTCTTCGCCGCCGGTGTCCTGGTGGGCGGCTTCTTACTGCGCAGGAGGTCACGATAATATGCGACCCATTTTGATTTTATATGCCACCCGCGAAGGGCAAACTGAGCGAATCGCCGACCATATCGGCGACGAAGCGCGTTCCCGCGGGTTCGTGGCCGAGGTCATTAGCGTTACCGAATTGCCTGCCGGCTTTACTCTGGCCGCCTACTCGAAAGCGATCATCGCCGCTTCCGTGCATCGCGGCCGGCATGAGAGCGAGATGATCGATTTCGTCCGCCACTACGTCTCGCAGCTTGACAGCATGCCCGCAGCGTTTGTTTCGGTAAGTCTGTCGAAAGCAGGCGCCGACGATCCTTCCGCATCGCGGGAGCAGCGCTCGAAAGCCGCCGCTGACGTGGAATACATGATCTCGCGCTTCCTGAACGAAACCCGCTGGCACCCTTCGAAAATCCGAGCCGTGGCGGGCGCGCTCCGCTATACCCAGTACAACTTCTTTCTGAAATTCGTGATGAAGCGCGTCGCGAAAGCCGCGGGAGCCAGCACGGATACCTCGCGCGATCACGAATTCACAGACTGGATGGCGCTCGACCGCTTCCTCGACGAATTCCTGGCAATCCCAGTCGCCGCATCCGCGATCCAACCGAGCCGCGACCGCCAGGAAGCGGTTAATGGTGATCCTAAGTTAAACCAACAAACAAGCGGTCACTTTCTCTGAAGACGCAAATCCCACACCCGCTGCTCGCCGATACTCATCTCGGTAATTCGTCCGGACCCATTCCGGATAAACCGCACGCTCCCCAATGACGAGCTGAACGCATCCCGATACGTCGGCGTCAGTGCAATCCTTGTGTCCGGCCGCCGATGGATCACCAGGCCGCCATTCTCCACGGCAACTTTCAGCGTCACTTCCGCCTCATCGCTCATATACTCGCCGGCCATGGACTCCAGATCCGCCGCCGACGGCGTCGCGCGATCGACCTTCTCGTAATAATTCCCCTCATCGACCTCCGTAGCCATACGCAGCCGCGTCACTTTTCCCGAAGCGTCGGATTCGAACTCAGCCCGAGGCCCGTCCTCGCCCACAACAAAAACATTGTTCGAAATCAGCCTGAGCGCTCCTCGACGATCCATCTGCAAATGTCCATCCTTCACTGCAATCGACAGCGTTTCGTGATCGCGCACGCTGCTGTAAAGTCCTGCCTTGGCTTCCAGAGCACGCGCATCCACCCGCACCTCGGCGTCCGCCGGCTTCGACGGAATCGCAGTCAAGTACACATCCGCAACCCGATGCCCGAGCTGCGTTGCGTTCGCTGAAGCCACGTTACACAGCACCGCGACCGACAATCCCTGATCCGGATATCTCCCGAGCCATGCCCGATAACCCGCCGTGCTCCCGCTGTGGCTCACCTCGCGCAGTCCCCTGTAGTTCAGCACCATCAGTCCCGCCGCATACGCGATGGTTCGGCCGTCATTCAGCCGCCCCTGGTGCTCTTGCGCCTCGACGAGCGCCCGCCCTCCCACTTTCGCGGTCGTGAAATTCTGATTCCAGCGCAACAGATCGCCCACCGTAGTCAGCAGCCCGCCATTGCCATACACATCTTCAAACGGCATCAGCATCCGAACTTTCCCGCCATTATCCGAATACGCGATCGCGCGATTCTTCACGATCCGCTGAAAATCGTCGCGCCACTGCGTCGAGCTCATATCCAGCGGGCTGAAAATCGAGTCGCGCGTGAACTCCGGAAACGGTTTGCCGCTCACTTTAGCCACCAGCATCGCAGCCAGATTAAATCCCGTATTGCTATACGAATATTCCGCGCCCGCCGGATAATTCAGGGCACGCTGCCGGCTGACAATTTCGAGAACATTCGCATGCGTATAAACGCGCGTGGTCCGAGGCCACCCCGCAATCGATTCCACGCTTCCCCAGTCGCGCAGCCCACTGGTGTGGTTGATCATGTGCCGGATGGTCAGCGTCTTCCCGTAATCAGGAACCTCCGGAATGTATTTCCGCACCGGATCGTCCAGCGAAAGCTTCCCCTGCTGCGCCAACAGCAGAATCGATCCGGCCGTGAATTGTTTCGAAACCGATCCAGCCTCGAAAATCGAATCCGGCTTGATCGCGACGTTGTGTTCCAGGTCCGCCATTCCATAACCCTCGCTCAACACCGTCGCTCCCTTGACCGTCGCGCCCACCGCGCATCCCGGGCTGTCCGCACGATTGTAGCGGGCGAAAATCTTGTCGACCTCGCGACTCGCATCCGCCGGCTGCGCGTAAACAACGCCGCAGCCGGCCAAAATAGTGGAACACAATGCTCGATGCCACATGATTCTGATAGGATAATCCTGTTTTGTTGGAGAAGGAGTTTCCCAAATGAAGCGGATCGCAGTAACTTTGATATTTGTTCTGACCGCCATCACCGCGGTCGCCCAGGATGAGCCGGCTCAAGGGGTCGGGCGCGGAGGCGCAGGCGCTGGCGCTGGCGCCGCGGCCCTTCCTCCACCGAATCCCCAGCCTTTCGAGCGCGTCATCAATAAAGACGCCAAGACCAAAAAAGGCCTGTTCACCATCCACCAGGTCGGCGACCGTTTTTATTACGAAATCCCCAAAAGCGAACTGGGCAAGCAGTATCTCTGGAACACCCAGATCGCCAAAACCACGCTCGGCGTCGGCTACGGCGGCGGCGAGATGGCCAATCGCGTGGTCGCATGGGAGCTGCACAGCAATCGCGTCTATCTTCGCGACATCAATTTCAGCCTGACCGCCAAGCCCGACTCGCCCATCGCCGAGGCCGTGAAAGACGCCAACAACGACACCATCATCATGGCGTTCAACGTTGCCGCCTATCACGATGGCGACCCGGTGATCGACGTCAGCCGTCTGTTCAACACCGACGTCCCCGAAATCAGCGCAAGAACCCACCTGGGCGCGACCGCGTTCGATGCCTCGCGTTCCTTCATCGATCACATCAATACTTACCCAGACAATATTGAAGCCGAAGCCACCGCGACCTACACCCGCACCGGCAACGCGACCACTCCAGCCGGCGGACGCGGCGGCGGATTAGGCGTCACCGCCATGCGCGGAACCAGCGCCACCGTCGTGCTCCATCACAGCATGGTCCGCCTGCCCGAAAAGCCCATGATGCCTCGTCTGTTCGACGAGCGTGTCGGTTATTTCACCACCGCTCAGATGGATTACACCGCCGATGAATATCGCGCCCGCTCCGTGCGCTACATCGCTCGCTGGCGGCTGGAGAAAAAAGATCCCAGCGCCGCCATGTCGGAGCCCGTGAAGCCGATCGTCTATTACATCGATTCCGCCACGCCCAAGAAATGGGTGCCCTGGCTGAAAAAAGGCGTCGAGGATTGGAATGAAGCCTTCGCGGCCGCCGGTTTCAGGAACGCGATCCTCGCCAAAGACGCTCCCACCCCGCAGCAGGACCCCGACTGGAGCCCCGAAGACGTCCGCTACTCCGTGATCCGCTGGCTGCCGTCCACCGTTGAAAACGCCAGCGGCCCGCACATCTCCGATCCTCGAACCGGCGAGATCCTGAACGCGGACATCCAGTTCTATCACAACGTCATGAACCTGGCCCGCGACTGGTATTTCGTGCAAGTGGGCCCGCTCGATCCGCGCGCGCAGAAGCTCCCGCTGCCGGATGAATTGATGGGCCGTCTGCTCGAATATGTCGTTTGCCACGAGGTCGGCCACACCATCGGCTTCCAGCACAACATGAAGGCCAGTTCGATGTATCCTGCCGACAAAATCCGCGACAAGGATTTCGTCCACAAGATGGGCCACACGCCCTCGATCATGGATTATTCGCGCTTCAATTACGTAGCCCAGCCCGAAGACGGAATCGCCACCGAAGATCTGATCCCGCGCATCGGACCCTACGATATCTGGGCCACCAAGTGGGGCTATTCGCCGCTCCCCGCGAGCACTCCGAATGAAGAAAAACCGACCCTCGATAAATGGGCTCGCGAGCAGGATTCGACCCCCTGGTATCGTTTCTCGACTCCCAATTCCGCAGGCTCGGACCCCGGTGAAGAGACCGAAGCCGTCGGCGACGCCGATCCCGTAAAATCCACCGCCATGGGGATGAAAAATCTTCAGCGAGTAGCCAAACTCCTGATGCCGGCCACCGCCTGGAAAGAAGGCGAAACCTATGAAGATCTAAGCGAGCTTTATGGCCGTATGTTGAGCCAATGGCAGCTCGAAATGAATCACGTCGCGCAAGTCGTCGGTGGATTCAACAGCCAGGAAAAAGTGGTAGGTCAGGAGGGCCGCGTCTTCACGCTGATCCCGAAGCCACGCCAGGAAGAAGCCGTGAAATTCCTGGTCGAAAACGCCTTGACGACTCCCGTCTGGATGATCGACCCCGAAATTCTGCGCCGCATCGAACCGACCGGCGTTTTGATGCGCATCCGCAATGCTCAGTTGAGCGTTCTGAATACTCTATTAAACGACCAGCGCTTCGCGCGCCTGATCGAACAGCAGGCCGTCGACGGCGGGCCTGCCTACACAGCAGCCGAGCTGCTGACCACAGTTCGCAAAGGTGTCTGGAAGGAACTGGACTCGCCGCAAGTCAAAATCGACGCCTATCGCCGCAACCTGCAGGACGCGTTCCTGGAGCTCGTAAATACCAAGCTGAACGGCACCGCCGAGCCCGCAGCCGCCGGCCGGGGCGGAAATGGCGGAGGCCGCGGCGGTCGCGGGACACCGCCTAAGAGCGACGATGAGATGCCCTTTTATCGTGCGGAGTTAAGGGCTCTGAATGCATCCATCACTGCAGCCTTACCCAAGGCCACGGATCACGACACCAAAGCGCATCTCGAAGGTGCGCGTGATCAGATCGCAAAGATCCTGGATCCCAAATTTTTGCCGCCGGCCCCGGTCGCTGCCCCGGCAGGTGGACGCGGGGGCGGGTTCAAATAAAAGCGAAAAGTGCAGGACTCCTGTTGTTCCGCCAGAACGGCGAGACGCTTGAAGTGCTTTTAGTGCATCCCGGCGGTCCGTTTTGGATCAATAAAGACGAGGGCTCCTGGTCGATCCCGAAAGGCGAGTTTGAAGACGGCGAGCAGCCCCTGGACGCCGCCAAACGCGAGTTTCAGGAGGAAACCGGCGCCTCGCCCGAAGGCGAATTTATCCCGCTGGACTCACTTCGCCAGCCGAGTGGGAAGCTGATTTACGCTTGGGCCGTGGCTTCAGAGTTCGATCCGTCCGCCTTGAAAAGCAATACGTTTAAGTTGGAATGGCCGCCGAAGTCAGGGAAACTAAGGGATTTCCCCGAGGTCGATAAGGCGGCCTGGTTCGGAATCGAGGAGGCCAGGCGTAAGATCCTGAAAGGGCAGGCCGGGTTCCTGGATCAGCTCCTGACTCGATTGCAAGCGTAAGTCGTTGCGATTGCAACCGAATTTCTGTCTCGTGCATCAAAGATATTGAGGACCGAGGCGCGAGGCTACATCTGAGAAGGTCGCAGTCTCTTTGCCCACAGTTTCACATGGAACAACTTGAACAGCAGTATCTCGTGGATCTCGCCAACCCGTCGCTGCACGCGATGGACGAGTCGCCGGACTTTTCCGAAGAGGAAGTCAGCGAAGAGCTTATCTCAGGGTCTGAGTCGACTCTCACAGACGACCCCGTTCGCGTTTACCTGCGCGAAATGGGAATGGTGTCTTTGCTTACCAGGCAGCGCGAGGTCGAGCTCGCCCGCCGCATGGAACGCGGGAACTTCGCGATTCGAAAGGCGCTTTCGCGCTCGCCCGTAGTTCAGCAGTCGGTTTTGACTCTCGACCGCGAAACTGAACTCGAAGACGCGATCGAGATCGCGGGCGAGGACGATGTGGCCAAAAAGCGCTCGCGCCTTAAAGCCTTGCGTGCATTCGATAAAGTAGCCAGTCTCGAAAAAGAGCGGATCGCGCTCGAAGCCAAGCTGACCGCGACGCCTAAACGCCAAGTCCATGTCCAGGCTAGGCTAAAGAGCTATCTGGTCAGATTGAGAATCCGGATTTCGCAGGCAATCCGGGAGATCCCCTTCCGCGCTAAGCAGTGGAAGACTTTTGCAACCGCGCTCGAAGGTGAACTCGCGAAGAATGGCCGCAGCAGGGATCTCCGCCGCTCTGTCGAAAAAGTTCGCAAGGGCGAAATGGATGCCGCCGCGGCGAAACAAGCCCTGGTTGAGGCGAATCTGCGCCTGGTAGTTTCCATCGCCAAGAAATACGTGAACCATGGCCTGCATTTGCTTGACCTGATTCAGGAAGGCAACATTGGGCTGATGCGCGCCGCCGACAAATTCGATTATCGGCTCGGCTACAAATTCTCGACCTACGCCACCTGGTGGATTCGCCAGGGAATTACGCGCGCGATCTCGGATCAGTCGCGCACCATCCGCGTCCCGGTGCATATGAACGATATGCTGAACAAGTTCTACCGGGCGTCGCGGGAACTCGAAAAAGAGCTCGGGCATGCTCCCGAACCCGAAGAGATCAGCCAGCGGATGGAGATTCCGGTCGCCAAGGTACAGGAGCTGAAGTCCATTTCGCGCGATCCCGTGTCGCTCGACACGCCGGTCGGCCGTGACGGCGAGTCCACTTTGGGCGATCTGCTCGAAAATCGCTGGGTCGGTTCGATGACCGACGCGATCTTTGACGAAAACGTCGGCGAAGAAACCGCGGGTGCGCTGAAATCTCTGTCTCCCAGCGAGGAACGGGTCATTCGGCTCCGATTTGGAATCGGCTGCGAGCGCGAGCATACTTTGGCCGAGATCGCCGAGCAGCTTGACCTGAGCCGGGAACGGATTCGCCAGATCGAAGCCAAAGCCATCCGCCACCTGCGCGGACCGGAAACAGCTCGCCGTCTGCGACCGCTGCTGATGTCGCGAAACTAATTCCGATTATCATCTGGAAATGACAGTTACCGAGGCGGTCCTGTCGCGCCGCTCCGTGCGCGCGTTTTTGGACGCTGAGCCGCCGTTCCCTCTGCTCAAAGAGATTCTGACCAAAGCGTCGCGCGCAGCTTCGGGAGGAAACGTCCAGCCGTGGAAGCTCTACGTCGTCACTGGCGAGCCTCTCCGCTGCTTCAAATCGATCATGACGCAAAGGCTGGCCGAATCTCCGGGCGGCGACGTTCCCGTCGAATATGAAGTTTATCCGAAGCCGCTGAAAGCGCCATACCGCGATTACCGGTACAAGAACGCCGAGGACTACTACGGCCTGGTCGGAATCCCGCGCGAGGACAAGGCAGGCAGGGCGCGATTCTTCGCCAACAATTACCGTTTTTTCGATGCGCCGGTGGCGCTGTTTTGCTTTATCGACCGGCAGATGGGACCTCCGCAGTGGTCCGACTTGGGAATGTATCTGGCGACGCTGATGCTGCTGCTGCGCGAAGCCGGGCTCGATTCGTGCGCGCAGGAATGCTGGTCTCATTATCATCGAACCGTCCGCGAGTTCCTGAAGCCGCCAGATGAGTGGATGCTGTTTTGCGGAATGGCGATCGGGTATGCGGATCCCACAGCGGCCATCAACCGGATGTGGGCCGATCGCGCTCCGCTCGATGAGTTCTGCCAATTCATCGGAAGCATATAGTGGAAGAGTGAAGCTTCTCGTTCTGGCGAGCTTTGCTGCGGCGGCTCTCTTCGCGCAATCGCTCGAGGACATTTTTTACATCCCGCTCGATCACCCCGCCATCCGCTATTCCGAACAGACCCCCAACGATCCCATCGCCAGGCTCGAAAAGAAACTGGAGACCGGCCGGGTCAAGCTCGATTACGCGCCGAACGGATGGGGCTATTTGCCATCGATTCTGAAACAGCTCGGGATCAACATCAATTCGCAGGTTCTGGTTTTCTCGAAAGGCAGCATTCAGGCGGAGCAGATCGGCCCGCGCACTCCGCGAGCGATTTATTTCAGCGACGATGTTTCCGTCGGCTACGTGCAACGCGGCGAGGTGCTGGAGCTCGCCGGCCTCGATCCCGCGCAAGGCGTCTATTTCTACACGCTCGACGCCGCAAAAACCGCCCAGCCCCAATTCTCGCGCCGTGAGGATTGTTTGCGATGCCATCAGGGTCCGACCACTCTGGGGGTTCCCGGCCTGATGATCAGCTCCATTCATCCGCGATCGGAAGGCCCCGGCGAAGGTCACGGCAGCGCTTTCATCACCGATCATCGAACTCCTATCACTCAGCGCTGGGGCGGTTGGTATGTCACGGGAACCACCGGTTCACAGGCTCACTTCGGCAACAACACGAATCTGGTCGATCCGCTACATTCCGGTCGCGCGATGGCGGACGGTACGCAGAATCTTACCGAGCTCAAGCAATTTTTCGATACATCCAAATATCTCGCGCCGGCCAGCGATCTGGTCGCGCTGATGACGCTGGAACACCAGACCCGCATGACCAATCTGATGACTCGCGTTGGCTGGGATGCGCGCGTCGCCGTTCAAGAAAAGAAGCTGGATAAAGCCGTGCTCGACCGCGAAGTCGAGCAACTGGTCGGCTACCTGCTCTTCACCGACGAAGCGCCTTTGATCGAACCCGTCGCCGGTGTTTCGACGTTTACCAAGACATTTGAGGCCCGTGGTCCGCGCGATCCGCAAGGCCGATCTCTGCGCGACTTCGATCTCCACACGCGTCTGTTCAAATATCCGCTTTCCTACATGATTTACAGCGCGGCGTTCGATGGAATGCCCGCCATCGTTCGCGACCGCGTGTATCACCGCCTGCGCGATGTTGTGTGCGGTTCTACCCGCATCTTAGCCGCCGACCGTAAAGCCGCGGTCGAAATCCTGCGCGCCACCAAACCGGATCTTCCTCCGTTCGTCGTAACCTCGTGCGACGGGACGGGTAAATAACCGGGTGAGAACCTTTTTCGGCACTCTTCTTCAGGACGTTCGCTATGGTGCGCGAAATCTGGCCCGCAGCCCCGGATTCACTATCGTCGCGACGCTGACCCTGGCGCTCGGGATCGGAGCCAACACCACCATCTTCAGTGTGATCAACAATACCCTCCTGAAACCGCTGGGCTTTCCCGATCCGGGCCGCATGGTTCTGGTGCTCGAAACTTTCGGCAAGGGCCCCGATAACTGGAACATCGTCTCCGCGCCGAATTTCTGGGATTTCCAACGCCAGAGCCGGTCCTTCGAATCCATGGCGATCTTCGATTCCGCCGGGCGCGGCTACAATCTATCGGCCCCCGGCGATGCGAGAGAAGCGGAACAAGTCTCCGGACTGCGCGTCTCCGCCGGCTTCTTCAACGTGCTGGGCGTGAGACCTTTCCTCGGCCGGACTTTCCTGCCCGAGGAAGAAACTTTGGGCAAGGATCATGAAGTGGTCCTCAGCTACGGCCTGTGGAAAAACCGCTACGGCGGCGATCCCTCTCTGGTGGGCCAGACTATCCGCATCGACGGCTCGGACTTCACCGTGATCGGCGTAATGCCTCGCGAATTCGAGTGGCAATTCTGGAGCGATCAGCGCCGTCTGTGGGTGCCCGCCGGCTATACCAAGACCGATTTCGGACGCGTAAACAACAGCTTTCTGTCGATCGCCCGTCTGAAACCGGGCGTGACGATCGAGCAGGCTCGCGCGGAAATGGAAGCCGTGGCAGCCGCGATCCAACGGCAGTATCCCAAGGAAGACGCGAACATGGGCGCCACCGTGGTGTCGCTCGACGACTTCGGGATGCAGGGACTTCGCCGCACCATGCTGGCTCTGCTCGCAGCGGTCGCATTCGTACTGCTGATCGCCTGCGTGAATGTCGCGAATCTCCTGCTGGCTCGCGGCGCGATTCGCCAGAAGGAGTTCGCCATTCGACGAGCCCTGGGCGCTGCCGGATCCCGCATCGCGCGCCAGTTGCTGACCGAGAGCGTTCTGCTGGCTCTCGCCGGCGGCGCTACGGGACTCTTGCTGGCCGCCGCGAGCACGCGGGTGATGTTCGTGGCATTCAAGCTAGACGCATTGCATCTCCCGCCGCGCCCGGTCGAGTCGCTTCCCATGGACGGCCGTGTGTTCGCGTTCGCGCTGATCGTTTCCTGCCTCACCGGGATTCTGTTCGGCGTCGCACCCGCGTTCAGCGCCTTGCGCGGCGATGTGAATGAGCCGCTCAAAGAAGGCGGACGCAGCGGCGGATCGAGCGGGCGAAACCGTCTTCGCCAGGTGCTGGTGGCGTCGGAAGTGGCGCTGGCGCTTGTGGTTCTGTGCGGCGCCGGCCTGATGATCAAGAGCATGACGCGCCTTCTCGGCGTCGATCCCGGCTTGAATCCGAACAACGTCCTGACCATGGAAATGTCGGTCCCGCAGGAAGAAATCTACGAAGGGCCGCCCGGTCTGCCGCGCTTCTGCCAGGATCTGGACCAGCACGTCGGCGCGATCCCAGGCGTTCTCTCCGTAGGCGCGATCGCACATCTTCCGTTTCGCGGAAATGCCGGCCGCGGATTCCAGATCGAAGGCCAGCCTCCCGCCGAACCCGGCAAGATGCCCGGCGCGAATTACACCGTCGCATGCCCGAACTATTTTCGGACCATGGGTGTCCCGGTTCTGAAAGGGCGCGAATTCACTCCGCAAGACACTTTGGGCTCGCCTGCCGTGATCGTGATCAATGAAAGCATGGCGCACGCGTTCTGGCCCAACGATAACCCGGTCGGCCGGGCGATCCGCCTGGGCGGCCCAGCGGGAACGCGTCTCACCGTCGTCGGCGTCGTCGGCGATGTTCATTTCCAGGGCCTGGACGAACCTTCGCGCCGCCAATTCTACCGGCCCTATACGCAGGCAGCGTGGCCGTCGATGACCCTGGTCGTGCGCACAATCAATGCTCCGGC
>Ga0209415_10013907_pt1 | contig 13189 bp, 17 predicted proteins | sample PeaSoiSIISIP2007_FD_187696 | JGI IMG/M metagenome (GOLD analysis project Ga0209415, IMG submission 187696) | Peat soil microbial communities from Weissenstadt, Germany - SII-SIP-2007 (SPAdes) (version 2) | ecosystem: Environmental > Terrestrial > Soil > Wetlands > Peat | place: Germany... | reverse complement strand
CGGCGATCGTGGCGACACCATCGAGAAAGAAATCGGTCCAGCCTTCCCAGTCGCCTTCCAACCGCACGAGATTGAGGCGCCGGTAGTATTCTTCGCGATGGCGTTTGAAGAAAAGGCTGAGATAGAGGAGCGGAGCCTTCAACAGTCCCCAATGTTCCAGCAGGAGGGCGATCATTAGGCGTCCGATTCGTCCGTTGCCGTCGAGATAAGGGTGAATGGTTTCGAACTGCGCGTGCAAGAGGCCCGTCCGCACGAGTTTCGGCAGCCGGTCGTCGGCATGGATGTATTTCTCGAATGCGCTGAGAAGCTGCGGGAGCTTGTCGGAGGGCGGCGGAACATAAGCCGCGTTCGCCGGCCGGCTTCCGCCGATCCAGTTCTGGCTGCGGCGGATTTCTCCGGGTTGCTTGCTCTCGCCGCGCACGCCGCGCATCAACCGCTTGTGCACTTCGTTCAAGAGCCGCAGAGAGAGCGGCAGGCCACGCTTCGATGCGAACTGGCCGCGCGCGTAGGCGAGGGCGTTGAGGTAGTTCGTAACCTCCTCAACATCGGCGTTGGGTTGGGACAGCTCGTCGGCCTCGAAGGCAAGAAGGTCAACGAGCGATGCTTGCGTGCCCTCGATCTGAGACGAGATCACTGCCTCCTTGCGCACAAATGCGTAGATGAACCAATCGAGCGAAGGCACCGTCTCACCAGCTAAATCGAGTCGAAGGAGTGCCTGTTCGGCTTCCCGGAGGCGATTTTCGAGCTTGGCGTCGATGACAAGCGCCGGCCGCGCGGGTGGCAGATCGAAGGGAACAAAGGCTTCGACCATTTCGCCGCCTGCGGTCACGCTTTCGTATCGGCCTGTTGTGCGCTTCGGCATGACTGGGCGGCCCAACTCGGGGACGATGTCGTTCTCAGGGTCGCATGCAAGGAACGTTGACCTTCCCTACCGGCCTCGCTAAGAACGAACTCTTTACTAGTAGCGGTCGTTAGTCAAGAGATTGTTCCTAGGCTAGCGCTCTGACCGATGACCTACCAAGAATTTGTTCTCGGGGTTCAGTCGTGAGCCGATAGATATGCATAAACCGTGACCGCCTGCGGCACGTGGCAGATCATGGCCGTAGAAGGCATCCAACGTGGCAGGCCTGCGCCTCAGAAGCCGGGCGACACCTTGAGATCGCTGTCAAGGTCGCCGAAGGCATCGACGTAAGGGGACCCAAGCGAGGCGCAACCGACAGGGTCTTGCGGGAAGTCGCATTAAGTGTTGTGGAGTTGACCGATGCGGGGCTGGCCAGCCGCGGCGGATGAGATCGCCGAGGAAGCACTCCCACGCGGCGGCGCTCTCGCTCGCTGCCAGGCGGAAGTCGATGACTTCCTTCTTGCCGTCGGCTCTGAGGCCGAGCGCCACCAGCACCGGCCGGCGGAGCGCGCCGGCGCCGGTCTTGCGCGACAAGACGACGCCATCGAGCATCACCACGCGGTAGCGCTCCTTCAAGGGGCGCGTGTGAAAGGCGGCGACGACCGCATCGAGCTGCTTGGCAACCGTGCTCACGGTCGTGGCGCTCAAGGGTCGCCCGAGGATCGGCAGCAGCGCCTCGCCGACCTTGCGCGTCGACAGCCCGAGAACGAAGCACGCCAGGATCAGGCGGTCGACCGGCGCGGGACGCCGCGCATAGGCGCGGAGCACGGCGGTCGGCGCAAACCGGCGCGTGCGCGGCACCGCCAATTCGATGTCCCCGAGCTCGGTCAGCAGATGACGCGCGTAGGAGCCGTTGCGGCGATCGGCTTGGTCGAGTGCCGCCATCCGATCGAGATGCTCATCGATCGCCCGCACCGTCTAACCTTGCAGGATCGCGGCGATCGCATCCCGGCCGAGAGACCGGTAGCCCTCGCCCCACTCCAGTCCTTGCGCTTGCATGCCCTTCACCACCTCGAACGCCCTCGGTAAGCTCTGGATCGTCACGGCTTGTGGCATTGGGGGTGCTCCATCTTGCGGACCTTAGCAATCCGCGGAGTACCCCCTCTCACAGCCCTGACACAAACTTCCGTACATCACCGCTCTGACCCTTGGGATTGACAATACATGCTGAATCGAATAATGTTGATCCTTGATCTGACGGGAAGATCGCGGGCGGGCTGAGAGAGTCGCCGCGAAGTGAACCGTCTAAATGCCCGGTGTTGAGGCCGGCGGGATTATCCGTTCGCACGGAGTCCTGCCGGCCTTTTGATTTGTTGGCGGGGCTCACAACAAGTGAGGCTCGCTATGCAGTCACCTCAGCATCCAGACAAATCCTCGACCAGCGTTGATGATGTTAGCGCACGCGACATCCGCCGACACGACCTCACGATCGTGTGGAAAGCGCCCGATGCACTCAAGGCTCGTACGCGCAATCCTCGCACGCATTCCACGAAGCAGATCCAACAGGTCGCGGCCTCCATTCGCCAATTCGGCTTCACCAATGCGGTGCTGATTGACGAAACCGATGGTATCGTTGCCGGTCACGGGCGTGTCGAAGCCGCAAAGCTTCTCGGTCTCACGGAAGTTCCGACTGTTTGCGTCGCGGGACTGACCGACGCTGAAATCCGCGCGTATGTGATCGCCGACAATCGTCTCGCCGAGAACGCCGGCTGGGACCAGGAACTGTTGGCTCTTGAACTGGGCGAGTTGGCGGCGCTCGAGCTGAACTTCAATATCGAGGTAGTCGGGTTCGACACCGCCCAGATCGACCTCTTGCTCGGCGGCGACAAGGCCGCGCCGGCCGATCCCGAGGCGGATGAAATTCCCGAACCGACCAACGGCCCCGTCGTCTCCCGGCCCGGCGATCTCTGGCGCCTCGGCAAGCACCGCTTGCTCTGCGGCGACGCGCGCGATCCCGCCGCTTACGATCGGTTGCTCGCGGGCGCGAAGGCGCGGCTTATCTTCACAGATCCGCCGTACAATCTCCCAATCGACGGTCACGTCGGCGGCCTCGGTCGCATCCATCACCGCGAGTTCGCGATGGCCGCAGGCGAGATGTCGCGTGACGAGTTCACGACCTTCCTGACGACGGTCCTCACGAACCTCGTGACCGCGTCGGAGGACGGCTCGATCCACTTCGTCTGCATGGACTGGCGCCACCTCGGCGAACTGCTCGCTGCCGGCAGCAGCGCCTACACCGAGTTCAAGAACCTCATCGTGTGGAACAAGGACAACGCGGGGATGGGATCGTTCTATCGCTCCAAACACGAGCTCATCTTCGCCTTCAAGTCCGGCACGGCAGCGCACATCAACAATTTCGGCCTCGGCGAGAAGGGACGCTACCGGACCAATGTGTGGGACTATCCCGGCGCATCGCGCAGGGACGAGTTGCCAATGCATCCGACCGTAAAGCCGGTGGCTCTGGTCGCGGATGCCCTCCGAGACTGCTCGTGCCGCAACGAGGCGGTGCTCGACGCCTTCGTGGGATCCGGGACCACGATAATCGCCGCCGAGAAGACCGGCCGTAAGGCATACGGTCTGGAAATCGACCCCGGCTATGTGGACTGCGCCGTCCGGCGCTACGAGGCCTATACGGGCAAGACCGTCCTTCTCGACGAGACCGGTCAGACCTTCGCTGAAGTGGCGGCGGCGCGTGGGGCTTGCCTGCCGCAGGCCCAACCGGTGCAGGCCACGGCCTGCGAGACAGAAGCCTCAGCGGAGTGCGGGGACGAAGTTTCCGACACGACGGAGGCAGCCCCATGAGCAAGCGTACGAAGAACGCAACCGCGACCGGCGACTATGAGGTCGGCTATGGCAGGCCGCCTAAGAGGACCCGCTTCGCCAAAGGCCAATCCGGCAATCGGCGCGGCCGCCTCCGCAACACGCGCAATCTGAAAACGGATCTGCGGACTGTGCTCGAGGAGGACCTGACGCTCATGGTCGGCGGCCGGGAAGTCAAGTTCCCGGCGCGTCGCGCCATGTTGGTGGCCCTTCGTAACAAGGCCCTCAAAGGCGACGTCCGGGCCGCCAGTGTGCTCATCGCGCTCATCGAACGCTTGATGCCCGAGACGCTGATCGACGAGATCAAGGCCTCGGTTCCCCGCGAGGATCTGGCCATTTTCGCCGAAGCCATCGACCGCCACGTCGCGATCCGCCTCGCGAAGACTCAGTCTCCCGCTCCAACCCTCACCAACGCGCAGCCTAAAGGAGAATGATCATGTCTCCCCGAGATCTCGGGTCGAACGGGCCCACCCTCGAGGAAGTCGATGCGGTCCTGCGGCAGGACTTCGTCGCCTTCCTAGCGAAGGTGTTTGCCACGGTGGACCCCGGCCACGCGTTCAAACTGAATTGGCACCACCGCGTCATCGCTCATCATTTGAGGGAGGTGATGGAAGGTCGGTGCCAATACTTGATCGTCAACCTTCCGCCCCGCTCTCTGAAATCCATCATGATGTCGGTGGCCTTGCCGGCCTTCGTCCTCGGACACCATGCGACCAAACGCATCATCTGCGCGAGCTACGCGCAGGACCTCTCGGCCAAGCTGTCGCGCGACTGCCGCACGGTCATTGAATCGCCCTGGTACAAGCGGATCTTTCCCGCCACCAGACTCGACCCCGAACACAACACCGAGGGCGATTTCATGACCACACAACGGGGTCAGCGCTTTGCGACCTCGGTCGACGGTGTGCTGACCGGCATGGGCGGCGATCTGATCATCATCGACGACCCGCACAAATCGGCCGATGCCGCATCCGAAAGGGCGCGGGAGGCCGCGAACGAGTGGTTCAACACCACGGTCTCGACGCGGCTCGACGACAAGAAGACGGGCGCAATCATCGTCGTCATGCAGCGCCTCCATCCCGACGATCTCACGGGCCACCTGCGGCGCGCCGGCGGCTGGACGATCCTAGACATCCCGGCGATCGCGCCGGAGGCGCGGGAATACGAGATGGGAGAGGGCGTCCCTCATCGACGGGAAGCCGGCGAGGTGCTCCAGCCCGCGTACGAATCGCGCGAGGATCTCAGGCGTCGAAAGCACATGATGGGCAGCCAGGCCTTTGAGGCTCAGTACCAACAGAATCCCGTCTCCTCCGAGGGGGCCCAGGTCAAAAGGGGGTGGATCCAGCGTTACGAACGGTGGCCGCTCGGCCCGCTCTGTCAGAGCTGGGATACCGCCACGAGCAAGAGGGAAACGAACGACTGGTCGGTGGGCACCACCTGGGCGATGGATAGGACCGGATATTATCTGGTGGACGTCGTTCGAATACGCGTGACCTATCCCGAGCTGCGAGATCTGGTCGATACGTATGCGTTCAATTGGGGATGCCAGAGTATCTTGGTCGAGGATAAAGGAGCTGGCCAGATCCTCATCCAAGAGCGCCAGAAGGACCGAAAGCCGGTGATCCCGTATATGCCGAAGGGGGATAAGTTCTTCCGGCTGGCACAGGTGGCGCCCCTGATCGAGAGCGGTGCTGTTCGTTTCCCCTGGAGCGCGCCGTGGCTTGATGACTTCATCAATGAACTCCTGCAGTTCCCCAACGGCGCCCACGATGATCAGGTCGACTCCCTTTCGCAATTTCTCCTCTATATGAAGGAACGCGAGACCCCGGACATGTGGAGGTGCAGTTTCTGAAATGTCGGATCTGCCGCGCGCTACGGCTGCAGCGGCAGGACGATCGCAGCTACGCGGATCAGTTCGACTCGAAGCCGCCAGTCTGAAGAAGATGCCGTTCGATGAGATCGGTTCGGTGCTAACCACGAGAAAAAGGAGATAAGTTATGGTCAAGAAAAAGACTTCGCAAAGGAACCCATCGAGCGCGGTCGGCTATTGTAAGCCGCCGACCGAGCCCGGCTATTGGATGGGGCCGCCAAGAGACGAGCGGTCGCGTGGGGTCGTTCTCCTGCCGCCAGACAGCAGAGTGGCGACGTCAGTCGGAGAATCGCCAATGCCGAAGAAGCGCCGCATTAAGATCGTGTAGCCATTGCGCTCGCTGGACGGCGCGACAGAGCGCCTCCTCGACCGCATCGAGGCAGAATGCCACCTCCATGGTGCTCGCGCCGATCTCGAGCCCGCGAATGCAGGCCGCCTCGAGGCGCTCGGCGCCGCACTGGCGCGCCCAGGCGCAGGATACCGATGCAGGCCCGGAAGCCCTGCTAGGGGTGGGGCCGGCTCTCGAGGATCAGATTGGCCAGCAGCGCTATGTGACCTGCGGTGATTTGATTATCGTCGACGACCCCATCAAACCGACCGATGCGATGTCGCAAAAGGCGCGACGGACCGCGATCGAATGGTTCAACACCACCGTCTCAACCCTCCGCCAAGGACCACGCATTAGGCCGAGCGTGAGCGCTTGGTCGCCGGCTTTCGTGACTATTGCTTGGCGAGTGCGGTGAGGGCGCCAGCGAGACGGTCGCTATCGACGACCATCGGATCGAAGTCGTCCTCGATCCAGTCCCTCAGCTCGGCATGGCGCTCGTGGTTGGGATCTTTGATGGCCTCCAGGAACTCGGCATAGCCCCAAGGGCCGCCGACATCTTCCGGAGGACAGCGCCCTACGGCTTCGACCAAGCGCGGATAGGCGATGCCCGGTACGGCATCCGCAATGCGCTCAATCTTGATCGTGTGCTCCCAGCCATCGCCGAAGTCATAGAGGTATCGGAGCGTCTTCGCGCCGACATCCTCAAGAACGTCGACGAGGCGGGCCTTGCGCGCGTCGAGCGGGCCGTCGCCCCCATCGGGGTCGGGATCGCCCCAACCGACGTCGGCGGCGCGGATCTCGTAGAGGTGACCGTTCGACCACCCCATGGCCGCCTGGATCGCGAGATGCAGGCGGTCGAGCCGGATGTTGAGCGGCAGCTCGATGCGGCGGAGGACCGCGGGCTTCACGTCGTCGAGCGTGATCTTGAGACAGGCGATGGTGTCGGCACTCATGGCGCCAGCTTACGACGCTCCCTCTCCGCGGCCCAGTGCCATGGCAGCAGCGCGGCGAGGTCGGTGATTTTGGGGTCGACGGTCCGGGCCAACACGTCGGCGAGCCATACTTCCATAACCGCGCCTGTGTGGTCTTGCCTTCCACCAGCAGGGGAACGGGTGTGTCGTCCCCGTGGATACGCTCGGCGGCGAAGGCGCGGGTGCCTATTAGATCGCCGAGCAGCTGGTGCAGCGCAAACTTGGCAAGAGGGTCCTGGCCAAGAGGTTTGGTTCCGCCCGACCCCGCGCGATCGCATGGACAGGCGCGGCACCTGGGAGATCTTCTCGCAGGCGCGACAGGTGACGCGCCGGCCGGTGTCGACGAGCGCCGGCGGGATGCGACTTGCCGGTGCCACGGGGGCCGAATAACAGGATGTTGACGCCCTGCTCGAACCAGGGGTCGCCCTCGGCCAGGGCCATCACGTGTGCATTGCGGATGGTCGGCACCACGGCGAAGTCGAAGGTGACGAAGCTCTTGCTCTGAGGCAGGCCGGACCCGGCCGTCCGCCGGCAGACGCGGCGCGCCCGACGATCGGCCAGCTCATGCTCGCAGATCGCAGCGAGGAAGCGCGCGCGGCCCCAGCCCTCGCGGTCGACGCGGGCGCCGAACTCCTGCCAGATCAGGCTGATGGTCGGCAGCCGCAGCGTGGTCAGCATCACCAGCAACTTGGCGGCATCGGCGTCGGTCACCCATCTCCCGGCGCATATCCGTGTGCCCGACCGCCAGCCAGACTCGCATCCCGCTCGGAACGGCAATTATCGCCGGCAGAGAACCTTCACCACGCGCTCCAGCGCCGCCGCGTCGCCATCGTTGCCCGCGATGATCCGGTCACCTCTGGCGAGCGCGATCTCCATTTGGCCGGCGGCTACCAAAGATGCCAGTGAAACCGGCGGGCAAGTTCAGCCGTGATGATGGCAGGCAGGAACGTCACCGCGTCACCAGCGGGACGCGGGGCAGCCGCCCCAATCTGGCGAAGCCATGTGAACAGTATATTGGTGTTCAGATTATGGCGCCGAGCGACGATCGATAATGAAGCGCCCGGCGCGGAGGTCTCCGCGACGATCTGCCGCTTCTCGTCATCCGACTAAAGTTGACGGCGACGCCGTTCGCCACCGCTAGGGCGACATTACCTGTATCGCGATCTGGCGTGGGTCTCCTTGCCTCGTTGCGGGGCAAGCCGTCGCCCCGGCCGATCGGCCGCCCAAGGGTTAAAATTGGCTTCGTTTCGCAAAATGCGGAGTTAGGGCGCCCTTGAGCGCCGTTTGAGCCGGACCCCCGGGGCCGCCGCCGTTTTCGTCGATGAACAGGACACCGCCGGCCTCGAGCGCGCGCTGCAGCTTGGTGAGGGTGGTGGCATAAAGGAAAATTAGCGGGTGAGAAGCGCTGGCCGGATCATCGTGCCTCCGCTGTCCAGTCCTGCCAGGCAAGACCGCGCACGCGCGCAAACTCAGAGACATTCGCCGTGACCAGCGTCGCTCCACTTCTCAGTGCTTGGGCAGCGATCAGTAGGTCATAAGGGCCGATCGGAGTTCCGGCCGTCTCCAGCGCTGCGCGCAGGTCGCCGGCAGCGATGGCATCCTCCTCGTCGAACGGAATGACATTGATGTTGCCCGACAGGAAGACGCGAACCCGCTCGGCATTTTCACTGCGACGCTTGCTGCGTGCGACACCGTACCACAGCTCGTATAACACGACCGATGAGACGGAAATCGAAACACCCCGGGACACGACACGTTGGAGCCGACTCCGTACACGCGGTGGGTGGTTCTTGAGCAGCGCGATGACGGCGTTCGTATCGAGAAGATAGTTCACGCGAACAGGTCCTCGGGCGCCGGCATTGGCGGCTGTTGTCGTCCATTCTCCATGAAAGGCACGTCGGCGTAGCGATCGAGTTCGGCAAACCACGCCTTGATATCCGTTACCATCGGCTCAAGCAGGATGCCCCCATCGACGCGGCGCACGCGCACGCGGTCGCCCGGCAAACGGAACGCCAAAGGCAAGCGCACGGCCTGGCTGCGGCCGTGCATGAAAATTTTTGCGATGCCGGTATCGGACATGATGGTCACCCGATGTGATAGCTATCAATAATATATATCATCACTCGGGGCGCAGCAAGACTTGCCCTGCGGACAACGCTGATTCATTGGTCCTTGTGGGCTTCGGCCGGCCGAAGGTTAACACTGGCTTCGTTTCGCAAAATGCGGAGTTAGGGCGCCCTTGAGCGCCTTTTGAGCCGAACCCCGGGGCCGCCGCCGTTCTCGTCGATGAAGAGGACGCCGCCGGCCTCGAGCGCACGCTGCAGCTTGGTGAGGGTGGTGGCGTAGGCGTCGTTGCCATTCTCGAAGCGGCTGATGGCGTTAATGGATACCCCCGATTTGGCGGCTAGGTCGCGGACGCTCCAGTCGAGCGCGGCCCGGCCCATTTTGATCTGTTGTCGCGTAATCATGGGATCTTCCCCCAGAAAGGAGTTGATTTAGCACCCGATAGGAGTATATTATACTCTCATAAGCGGTGTTTGAACCCTTACCATAACGGAGAGGCACCATGCAAGCGATGTTGCTCAACCACCTTGCCGAGTACCAGTACCTCCGGGAGCACCTGCAGGCGGAGTTTCAGGAAGCAGACGAGCAAACCCTGCGCGATACGCTCGAAGGCCTGAGCAACCTGCCCGAGGCCTTGGCCGCCGTCATCCGATCCTATCTGGATGATACGACCCTGGCGGCGGCGCTGGGGATGCGCATCGGCGACATGCAGGAGCGGCTTTCCCGGATCGAGCACCGCGCCGAGAAAAAGCGCGCCATGGTCGCCTCGGTGATGGAGCGGGCGGATCTGAAGAAGCTCGCCGAGGCGGATTTTACCGCCTCGTTGCGGGCGGTGCCGCCGGCGCTGGTGGTCAGCAACGAGTTCGAGATCCCCGACACCTATTGGAACCCACAGCCGCCGAAACTCGACCGACGGCGAATCCTGGCGGCTTTGAATGGGGGGCAGGCCGTTCCCGGCGCCGCGCTGGGGAATGGAGGCACCACGCTTTCGGTGAGGACCAAATAATGGCCTTCACCGACAACCAGGTCCGGCAGCTCTCCAGCAAGCTTCTGGAACGGCATGTGCGGACCCGCGAGGAGGCGGGACGAAGGCTGTCCTACATCGAGGGCTGGCACGCCATCGACGAGGCCAACCGGGTCTTCGGCTTCGATGCTTGGGACCGTGAGACCGTTTGGGCGGCATGCGTCTACGAGGACCGGCGCGAGGCCAAGGCGTCCTATGCGGCGCGGGTGCGGATTCGCGTGCGGGCTGGCAATACGCTGGTTTCCCGGGACGGCAGCGGCGTCGGGCATGGCAGCGGAGGCACCTTAGGCGAGGCCCATGAGAGCGCCCTGAAGGAAGCCGAGACGGATGCGACCAAGCGGGCGCTGACGACCTTCGGCAATCTCTTCGGACTGGCGCTTTACGACAAGGAGCAGAACGGGGTGCGCCGAACCCCGAAACGTATCGCGGTTCCTCTTTCCTGGGCGCTGCTGTCGGGGACGGGGGTACTCTTCAGCCGCCATGACACCCCGGAGAGCTTCTGCACGGCGTTACGCCAGGCGATCGAACATGCCCGGGACCTCCAGGAGCTGAGCGCGATTTGGGCGGCCAATGGCCAGACCCTGGGTCAGCTCCGGGTAGTCTGCCCGGATCTGCGGACCGCGCAGGGCAAGCACTATGCCGACCTGCTCTACAAGCTGCACGAGCAGCGGGCGGAGAAGCTCAGGAATGAGGCCGGGACGAATCGGCCTGAGGCCAAAGGTCACTCCGTCGACAAATCGGTCCTGCCGCTCTCCGCCCCAAGGCGCCTGCGCGATCAGGCCCATCGGCAGTTCGTGGCGACGCTTCCCTGTCTCATCTGCGCCCGCATGCCGAGCCAAGCCCATCATCTCCGATTCGCGCAGCCGCGCTCCATGGGGAGCAAGGTCAGCGATGAATGGACCGTCCCGCTGTGCACCCTCCATCACCGGGCCCTTCATGCGGTCGGGAGTGAGGAGTCGTGGTGGGCGGATGTCGGCATCGATGCGAAGGGTGTGGCAGAACAGCTGTGGCAGCAATCGCATGGCGGGCCGCAGGGAAACGGCTCGGCAGTCCCGGCGAATGGCGCCAATGGCGGGGCCGAGGACATCCCCTTCCTGCCCCCGGCCGATGAGGCTCCTCCAGCGGCCAAAGCGAGCGGTGGCTGAGCAATGGCGACGCAACTGCAAATCGAAGCCAATCGGCGCAATGCCCAATTGAGCACGGGGCCAAAGACGGCGCAGGGGCGAGCCGTCTCGCGGATGAACGCATTGAAGCACGGGCTCACGGCCAAACATATCGTGGTGTTCGACGAGGCGGCCGAGGACTTCGAGCGCTTCCATCACGAGATCGTCGTGGCATTAGGCCCGAAAGGCGCGATCGAGGGGCAGCTTGCCGAGCGGGTGGCTCTCTGCGCCTGGCGTTTACGCCGGGTCTATCGGATCGAGACGCGACTGTTCAGCAAGGGCCGGACCTCCTGGAGCAACGGCAAACCAGAGACGACGTCGGACATCGATCTCGTATTTTTGCGTCTCACGGGGCAGGGCGATGAGCTATCGAAGCTCACGCGCTACGAGCGCAGCCTCGAGCGGTCGCTGCAGCGGGCCCTCTATGCGCTCGAGCGGCGCCAGATGCAACGAAAGGGACACGCGCCTTGGCGCCACTGGGTCATCGATGAGAGACTCGCTCCAGCAGCCAATAACGAGTGCCAGGGAGGACAGGGCGACGCGCCGAAATTATTGCCATAAAACTGTTCCGCATCGCCGGTGCTGTGGCGGCTGAACGATAAGGCCCGCTAGATCGCTTGGGTCGCCCCGCCTTATCATCAGCGGCGGCCGCATCGCAGACGCAACGTGCACACGTCGGAGCACCACGAATCACTGGAAAGGCACAGCTTCGCGCAGGTGCGCAGCGACGTCTGCGAGCTGAACGCGCGACTTCCGTTCACACATTTCATCGTGAAATGCGGCTAAGAGCCCCTTTTTTGGCGTGCTCCCTGTTCCTGGGCAGGAGCCAAAGTAGTCCGCCGACAACTGCTACGGCCATGACGACAACGCCGGTCGTAATCGACCAGGCGAGGGCGGCATCGGGCGCCGCTCCAACCGCGCCGAATACGAAGACCGTCGCGCCTTCGCGCAGGACCCATCCGCCCACTGTGATGGGGAGCACCGTCACGAGCATGGTCAGCGGAACGAGGACGAGGCAGTCGTCCGTAGTAACGGTGATCCCCAAGCCTCGTGCGAGGAAGTAGATCGACAGGGAGTACAGTGCGATTCCGGCGAAGGAAAGCGCGATGACCGGCAGAGTGGATGTTGGGCGCAATAGCAGGCGCCGCGCATCGCGCGCCAACGCCGCCAGAGCACGGATCGGCCGCCACTGCTGCCAGCCCACCGGGACGCGATCAAGCAACAGGATGCACCCGATCGCGCCGACGCCGGCCAGTGCCAGCAACAGCAAGGCCTGGACGAATGGCCCTGACACGACTGAGAAATCAACCGAGTTGGCATGCGCGGCGCAATGCGCTGGTCAAGCGCGCAGGCAAGAAACGCACCGCGAGGACGGTTAGCGCGCGGGCCAGCAACCAAGCCGGCGAGTTAAAATAGTAGGAGGGGTCCTCACGCAGACGCGGGACGGTGGCGGTGGTGGTGATCGGCTCCGTAGCCGCCGCGACATCGAGCGCTGGACAGAAGCCGTTGATTACCGCACCGGCATCCTGCTCCAGCCGGTCCATTGCCGCCATTACAACCTCCTCGGGCACGACGGTCGAACGCGGGTTGGCGGGATTGATCAGCGACAACGAGAGGTTGGCGGCATGCACTGGGTGAGCATGGCCGCGCGCGAGAGACGCGATCAGCCCGTCATCGCCGGTGGCCAAGGCATAAATAATGTCGGTGCTGAGCATCGCGCTGTCTTGGATCAGCGGAAATCCGAGCGGGTAATGCAGGCCGGAGAGCAGCCGTACGCCCACCTGGAAGCTCTCACGGATCGGGCGCGTAGCGGCGATGTAGCGCGCGGTGCGGATGAAGAAATCGAGATCGGACTCGCCGCGGGTGAAAACGCAGCTTGCGTTGTGCACACTGTATTGAACGAAGGTTCTGCCGGCCTCGTCATGATAGACCCAGACCTCGCGAGAGAAGGCGTAGCCTGCGCGGATGTCCATACGGAAAGCTGCCGGTGCGAAGACGAAGGTGTCGGCATCGAGCCATACCGCCCGCTCGTAGTCGCCGGCGAGCCG
>Ga0209415_10013906_pt1 | contig 13190 bp, 13 predicted proteins | sample PeaSoiSIISIP2007_FD_187696 | JGI IMG/M metagenome (GOLD analysis project Ga0209415, IMG submission 187696) | Peat soil microbial communities from Weissenstadt, Germany - SII-SIP-2007 (SPAdes) (version 2) | ecosystem: Environmental > Terrestrial > Soil > Wetlands > Peat | place: Germany... | reverse complement strand
ACCCCCGAGTCGAACCGCGCATCCACCGCCCACCGAACCCGGCACCCCCGAGTCGAACCGCGTATCCATAGCGATTTTTCGTGATGGAATGCGGGATCCACCAGACAGGTCCTGGGCGCGGCGGGCAGCGCGACCAGCGTGCCGGCTGGCCGATTCCGTTCAGTGCAGCCAGCCAGGCAGATCGCCGAGCTTGGCACCGCCTGCCACGGTCACGACGACCTGAAGGTCGTCTTCGAGCGCCCGGACCCGGTCGGCGCCAAGCCGCTCGGCCCAGCGCTGCCGAAGCTGGCTGAACACGGCGGCGCTGAGACGGAGCATCTCCTTGCCGCGCTCGGTCCTCACCAGGACCCAGGCTCGCTTGTCGAGCGGGTGCGGCAGCCGGGAGGCGTAGCCGAGTCCCTCGATCGCGACCGCCGTCTTGGCGGCCGCCTGCTTGCTGACGCCGAGCCGACGGCCGAGCTCGCTGATGCTGGCTCCGTCTGGCCCCAGCGCCTGAAGCGCGAACCCGTGGATCGGCCGTACTCCTGGATGGCCCTGGCGGGCAAGCTCTTCGTGCAGCTCGTCAACGAGCACGCGGAAAGCCGACGCGAGCAGCAGCGGCAGCTCGTAGCCCGATCGATCGTCAGCCATCCGCACATCTTGCCGTGGATGACAACGATCGACAACCTGGTGTACGTTTATCGACAACTATGTTGTCGAATTCTCGGAGGAGTGCCATGCCGACCGCCCATGTCCGCAGCAGTCAGGTTCGCCGGACCGAGACCCCCAACGCCGTGATGACCACGCTCGCGTCACCCTCGCAAGGTCCGACGACGGCTCTGAGCCTGTGGCGGGTCGAGATGCGGGCAGGCCAGCGCGGCCCGTCCCATGCTTTCGACTCAGAACAGGTGTGGCACGTCATGGCCGGCGAGGTGGATATCGCGGCCGATGGCCAGGTCGTCAGGCTCGCTCGCGGCGACACTGTGGTCCTGGCGGCCGGGACCGAGCGGCAGGTCCAGGCCGTGACCGATACCCGGCTGATGGTCTGCGGCTACGGCACCGCCGTCGTTTCGGTGACGGGCGAGGATTCCACCCGCGGCGTCCCGGCCTGGATCAGCTGACGCCCGGGGCTCGTTCCCTCGGCCCTGGCCCATCCGGCCGGGCCCGGACCGGCTGCCAGACCGGCCCCGGACCGGCAGCCAGGCCGCAGCCGGGCTGCCTAGCCGACCGCCGCCGACGCTTCCGGCCGACCAGGACCAGGACCACTGCTGGCAGTGGCTCGCAGTTTCGGCAGCGGCTGCCAGGTGGTGTCGAGCCCGCACATCAGGAAGGCGCTATCGAGGGCGGCCGTGCCCGTGGGGAACCGCCCGGCGTCATCGAAGAAGCTCGACTCCAGCTCGTCGACCAGCAGCGGCCGGAAGTCCCAGCCGGAGCAGCCAAACGCCACGCCATCGTAGACCGAGGGGACCGGCGTAGCCGAGTAGCCGATCGGCGAGCGCCTGAAGAACTGGGCCGCCTGATCGAGGCCGCCGAGGACCGACCCTGGCATCGCCTGGCCGGCCAGGCAAGCGCCCACGCAGATCCTGGCTCGGCCGTCCGCGCTGACCATCCGAACCCGGTACCGGCCGCCGCCCTCGCTCACCTCGAACCTGGCCAGATGATGTCGGCCAGGGAAGACTCGGCCCCCGGCCAGGACGGTCAGCCGGGATGAGGTATCGCGGCGCGGGATGTAGACGCCCCTGACCGGCCCGGTCGTCGAATCCCACTCGACGGCGATCCGGTGGGCCGCGCTCTCGGAGCTGATCGGTGCGATGGCCGGGAGGCCGGAAGGGCGGATCCGGCCCAGCCTGATCAGGCAGATGCCTGCCACTCCGTAGCCGCCCGTCACCACCGGCCGGAACGGCGCCGGTACCACCGCCGCCAGCACGTCCGGGTCGACCCGATAGTTGACCAGGATCCGGCGCTCGAGCACCGCGCGGACAATCATGCCCGCTGACCGGGCCGGTCAGCCCGTGCGGGCTGACCGGCATGCCGCGGAAGGTCGACACCGATAATCTCGGCGCCGAGCGCAGCCAAGGTGACGTCGACCGGGACGGACCTGGCCGCGCCGGCGGCCTCGGTCTGTGGCGGCCTCACGACAGCCGCTCCGACACCTGGCCCTGCCTGCGATGCCGGAGCACGATCTGGTCCGGGCAGACGGCGGAGAGGAAGCCGCCGACGCACAGGGCCAGCCGGTCCTCTGCCAGCGAGTAGATGATCCTGTTAGCCTCGCGCCGCTCCGCGACCAGGCCCGCCGCCCGCAGAATGGACAGGTGGCGGGAGACCGACGGCCCCTTGATCGGGAACCGCGAGGCGATCTCCCCAGCGGCCAGCTCGCCGCCGCGCAGATCCTGCAGGATCTGCCGGCGAGTCGGATCGGCCAGCGCCCGGAACACCGACTCGGACTGATCATCTGACATGTAGCTATTTTGATATCTAGCTAAATACATGTCAACTCGGGTGCTGCCGACCAGCCGATTCTCGTGCTGCCAGCAGTCCGCACGCATGGCACTTTCAACCACCCGATCCGGTCATTGCAGAGAGCCTGGCCCGTACCGCCGGCGTGCGCCTACCCGGGGCTTGGCTCGCCAGCCTGGGCCCGCACCCGGCTGATCATGTCCTCGGTGGCGCCCAGGCCGCGGGCCAGGTCGAAATGCCGCTCGGCACACGGGACGCAGTCATGGCGCAGGTAGTACAGAGCGTCATCGAGTTCGCTCGCGATCGTCCGCGGACCGCCGGGATCGGCCAAACTGTCCGCCAGACCCACCAGACCCACCAGACCCATCAGACCCACCAGATCCGCCGCCGGGCCAGCCGGACCCGGGCCAGCCAGGCCGTCCGCCAGACCCGCCGCCTGGCCAGCAGGGCTCCCCGGACCCGCTTCAGACAGCCCAACCTGGCCAGTCACGGCCGCGGTCGCCCGGTCACCAGCGTCGCGCATCTGCCATCCCTCCGCTGCTCGGACCAGCTGCCTGATCAGGCCAGATACTGACTGGCGACCCGCTCAAGGATCGCGCAGAGCTTGACTAGCTCGCTGATCGAGGCCCACTCGTTCGCCGTGTGGAAGTTCCCGCCGCTCGATCCCATCAGCAGCGTCGGAATCCCGGCCGCCTGCATCAGCGCGGCGTCGGTCCACGCGTTCAGGCCGGTGACCTTGGGTGTCCTGCGGAGCACGCTGGCCATCGCGGGGACCACGATGCCCTGCAGTTCCTCATGACCCTCGGCGACAAACGGCTCGCGGTCCAGCCGGACCACGACCTCGCCGCTGAAGCCGCGTTCGAGCCACGCGACCTCGGCGAAGATGGCCTCGATCTCGGCGACCCGGTCGGACAGATGCTCACCTGGCTGGGTGCCGATCTCGATCCCCAGCTTCGCCTGGCTCGGGTAGGTCGCGTAGTCCGTTCCGCCGGTGATCGTCCCGGTGTGGAAGACGGTGCGGCCGTTCAGCAGCGACGGGTTCGCCTCGAACTCCCTGCGGTCAAGCTGGTGCAGCCTGGTAATCACCTCGGCGAGGTGCACGATCGCGTCGATGCCCGCATCCGGCGCCGATCCGTGCGCGGCGCGGCCGTGGCAGATCACGTCGATCCAGCCGAAGCCCTGGTGCTCGACCACCAGCTCGTGCGTGAACGGCTGCGGCTCGATCACGATCGCCGCGTCGATCCCGCCCTGACGGGCCAGGTGCTCGGATCCGATCGAGACGCCCTCCTCGTCCGCGACGCAGGCGACAAGCAGATCGCCGCGAAGTCGGGCCCCGGACTCGATCAGCGACCTGAGCACCAGCATTCCCGCCGCGCAGCCGGCCTTGTCGTCGGCCGCCCCGAGCCCGTACATCCGGTCACCGTCGATCCGCGGCACGAGCGCCTCGTCTGGCCAGCCCTCATAGCCGACCGTGTCGCTGTGAGCGTTCAGGCACAGCGTCGGTCCGCCGCCGGCGCCCCGGAGCCTGGCCAGCACGTTCGGCCGGCCGGGGGCGACCTCGACGATCTCGATCTCCGCTCCGGTTCCGGCCAGCCATTCGGCGATGAACTTGGCGATATTCCCCTCGCCCGAGCCGGTGGGAATCAGCCACGGGGTGACCGACTCGATCTGCACCATGGCGCCGAGCAACTCGATGACCTGTTCCTTCGTGACCGGCATCAGGAGCTCTCCTTCGCGAAGTGGCAGGCCACGGCGTGGCGCTGCTCGGTGAGCACGGGATCGGACAACCGGCAGAGCTCGGGCGAACCGAGCCGCCGGTACAGCGGGCAGCGCGGATGGAATCGGCAGCCCGGCGGAACGTTGCTTGCCGACGGCGCCTCGCCGCGCAGCAGGATCCTGTCCCGCCGCACGCCCGCCTCCGGCACCGGGATGACCGAGACCAGCGCCCTGGTGTACGGGTGCAGCGGCGCACTGATGACCTCGTCAGCCGTGCCGATCTCGACGATCCGGCCCAGGTAGACCACGGCGACCCGGTCGGCGACTACCCAGGCGAGGGACAGGTCATGCGTGACAAACAGAATCGATACCCCCCGCTGTTCCCGCAGGTCAAGCATCACCCGCAGGACACCGGCCCGGAGCGACACGTCGAGCATCGAGACCGGCTCGTCGGCGATCAGCAGGTCGGGTCCGAGCACCATCGCCCCGGCGATCGCCAGCCGCTGCCGCTGGCCGCCGGACAGCTGATGCGGATACCGGCGGGCGATCCGCTCGGCCGGATGCAGGCCCACCTGCTCAAGCGCGGCCAGCACCCGTTCCCGCCTGCCAGCGGCGTCGCCGCCGAGCCGGTGCACCAGGAGCGGCTCGGCGACGGTGTCGAAGGCGGTCAGCCGCGGGTCAAGCGACTCGAACGGGTCCTGGAAGACGACCTGGATCACCCGGCGGAGGCGCCGCAGCGCGCCGCGCCGCACATGGGTGATATTTTTTCCGCGAAACAAAACCCGCCCGCTGGTCGGTTCCTCAAGCCGGGCGATCGCGCGGACGATCGAGGTCTTGCCGCAGCCGGACTCCCCCACCAGGGCGAGAATCTCGGCACTGGCGAGCGTGAAGCTGACTCCGTCCACCGCGCGGACCTGCCGCCTGGCCCGCGGCCCGCGGCGGCTACGGTACTGCACCCGCAGGTCGTCCACCACCAGCAGCGGCTCGGATTCCCCCGCCTGCCCGGACCCACCCTCAGCCGCCGCAGCCGCCCCGGACCACCCGCCCGCACCCCGCACAGACCCCACCTCAGCCGCCCCAGCTCCAGACTCTGCCTCGGCCGCAGCGGCGGGCGGCCCGAGCCCGTGCGCAACCGCCGGCCTGGACTCGTCGGCTGCCATCGCTGGTCCAGATCCGGCGCTGCGCAGGCTCGTCAGCGGTCCGGAGGTCATGCGGACCTCGCGAGGACCAGGTCGCTGCGGTGGCAGGCCGCTCGGTGGTCGGGTCCGACCGGCACCAGCGGTGGCTCGTCCGACCCGCACCGGTCGATGGCGATGTCGCACCGATCGGCGAACCGGCACCCGGGCGGCGGTGCGTGCAGGTCGGGCGGGTGACCTCCGATCGCCTCGACGAAAGTCTTAGCCTGCCGGATGTCGGGGAACGCGTGCCGCAGCCGGGCGGTGTACGGATGCGCCGGGCCAAGCGAGATCCCGGGCGGGGCGAAAATGGTCTGGGTAGGACCGGTCTCCACGACCTTGCCGGCGTACATCACGTTGACCGAGTCACAGACCTCGGCGATCACCGACAGGTCGTGCGAGATCAGGATCAGCGACAGTTCCAGCCGGTCGGTCAGCGACCTTAGCAGCTCGAGTATCTGAGCCTGGGTCATCACGTCGAGCGCGGTGACCGGCTCGTCCGCGACGATCAGCTGCGGCCTGCAGGCGAGTGCCATCGCGATCAGCACCCGCTGCCGCATCCCGCCCGAGAGCTCGTGCGGGAACGAGCGGGCACGGCTGGGATCGATCCCCACCCCGTCGAGCAGTTCGGTGACGCGCTCACGCGCCTGTGCCCTGGAAGTCTGCGGCTCGTGCGCCCTGATCGGCTCGACAAGCTGTGCCCCGATGGTATGCACCGGGTTGAGGGAGTTCATCGCGCCCTGGAAGATGAACGCGATCCGTCGCCAGCGGACGGCGCGCAGCTGCTCGCCGGTCTTGGCGAGCATGTCCTCGCCGTCGAAGCTGATCCGCCCGGCTGTGATGGTGGCCTGGATGGCGAGAAGCCGCGGGATGGCCAGGGCGAGCGTGGTCTTGCCGCAGCCGGACTCCCCGGCCAGGCCGAGTACCTGGCCCGTGTCAACCGACAGGCTGGCGCCGTCCACGGCTACCACGGGACCGCGCGGCGTGGCGTACTCCACCCGCAGGTCACTGATCTCAAGCAGGCTCATCGCGCGCCCGTGCCAATCCCGGCTCCCGGCACCACTACCGCACCCGCTGCGCGGCTACACCCTCGCAAAGCGATTGCACCCGCCACGCTGTTACGCCCCGTAGCGCCGCGGCGCCTCGCTGTGCCACCAGACCTCACAGCACCGCGCTCCGCCGCGCCACCACCGCCCCCCAGCGCCATCGCGCCCCCCAGCCCCACCACGCCCCCCAGCCCCACCACGCCCCGCGACCCCGCAGCGCCCCACAGCGCCACCGCAGGCGTCATCGGGACCCTCGCAGCCGGGGGTTGAGTGCCTGGTCGATAGCGTGCCCGGTCAAGGTGAACGCGAGCACGACGAGCACGATTCCGACGCCGGGCGGAACGAAGTACCACCAGGCGGCCCGGCCGATCGCACCCGAGCTGAAGGCGAAGTGCAGCATCGTCCCCCAGGAGACCTGGACCGGGTCGCCAAGCCCGAGGAAGGAGAGCGTCGCCTCGGCCAGGATGGCGCTGCCGATCACGAGCACCGTGTTGGCGAAGATCAGCGGCATCACGTTCGGCAGGATGTGCACCCGCAGAATCCGCAGGTTCGAGGTGCCGAGCGACCGGACCCTGGTCACGAACATCCGCTCGCGCAGCGAGAGCACCTGCGACCGGACGATCCTGGCGGTGGTCGGCCAGCCGGTCATGCCGATCACCAGGATGATGATCCCGATGCTCTGCCCGAAGAAGGCGGCTAGCGCGATCACCAGCGGCAGCTGCGGCAGCACCAGGAAGAAGTCGGTGATCCGCATCAGGATCGTGTCAGTCCACCGGCCGTAGAAGCCGGCCACGATGCCGGTCGCCGCTCCCAGGACCATCGAGATCGCGGTAGCGGCCAGGCCGACCAGCAGCGAGATGTGGGCCGCGGCGAGGAACTCGCGGAAGACGTCCCGGCCGAGCTCGTCGGTACCGAGCCAGTGCGCCGCCGACGGCGCCCGCAGCAGTCCGGCCGAGCTACTGGCAACCGCGGCCGGGTTGAACGGGAAGAACAGCGGCCCTCCCACGGCCATCAGGACCACGAGGACGAACAGCACCAGACCGACCCGGCCAAGCGGGTCGGCCAGCACGTAGCGCCAGACCCGCCGAAGCGCCGTCTGGCGCGCGTCGGCGTCGGTCTCGACGGCGAGCTGCGCGGACAGCGTCAGATCGGGACCGGGCCCGCGGCCGAGCCCGCCTTCTACCGCTGGCCTGACCATCTAGGCTTCCCGCACTCTCGGGTCGAGCGCCTGATACAGCAGGTCGCTGGCGAAGTTGACGAGGAGCACGACGATCGCGAAGACCAGGAAGGCGCCCTCGATGACCGGGTAGTCGCGGTCCAGCACCGCGTTGTAGACCAGCAGCCCCATGCCCGGCCAGGAGTACACGGTCTCCACCTCGATCGCTCCGGCTACGACCAGGCCGATCAGCAGTGCCGACGAGGTCACGATCGGCAGCATCGCGTTCCTGACCGCGTGCCGCCACAAGATCCGGCGAGGCGTCAGCCCCTTGGCGATGGCCGTGGTCATGAAGTCCTCGGACAGCACCTCGATCACCGACGCCCTGGCGACCAGCACGAACTGCGCGATGTTGACCACGACCAGGGTCAGCGTGGGCAGGAACAGGTGCGCGGCGATGTCCTCGAACCGCTGGAGCGAGGAGGTGTAGATCGCGTTGGGGGTCTGCTCCCCGAAGATCGGGAAGGCGTGCAGCCAGACTCCGAGCACGAACGCCAGGATCAGGCCGGTCCAGAAGGTCGGCAGCGCCCAGCCGATCACCGAGGTCGTGACGGTCGCCGAGTCGTACTTGCTGCCGCGCAGGTTCGCCGCCACCACGCCGACTCCCGTGCCGAGCACGATCGTCAGCACCGTCGCGCCCGCCAGCAGCAGCACCGTGTTCCCGAGGTACTGGCCGAGCAGCGTGCCGACCGGCTCGCGGTAGGTGTAGGAGAGCCCGAGCTGGCCGTGCAGCAGCCCGCGCAGATAGATCAGGTACTGCTCGCCGAGCGGATGGTTCAGGCCGTACACCTTGGTGATGTCGGCCACCGTCTGCGGGGTCAGGTGGCCGGACCTGGCCAGCAGGCGCACCGGGTTGCCCGGCAGCACGTGGAAGAGCAGGAAGTTGAAGGTGACGACGCCGTAGAGCGTCACCGCCAGCCAGGCGACCTTCCGCGCCAGGTAACGGAACCGGGCCATCGCGAGCGGCCCGCCTAGACGGGCCTGGCCTTCAGGTAGTTGTCCCTCGTGAAGTTCAGGATGATCCCGCCGTTGACCTCGGTCCATCCGGTCCAGGTGTCGGTGCGGTAGCCCTGTAGCTTGTCCTGGTACCACATGATGATGTAGGCAGCGTCGTCGTAGTAGAACTGCTGCGCCTGGTGCACCAGGGCCCGCCGCGTGGCATGATCCAGCTCGGTCGCCTGCTCGTCGTAGAGCTGGTCGTAGTGCCGGTTGCAGTAGTAAACGTCGTTGTTCGAGCCGATCTGATTGCACAGCGGAACGCCGAGCAGATAGTCGGGGTCGTAGACGCCGGTGTCCCAGCCCCAGACGAAGATGTCCCAGTCCGGCGCCTTGGAGTTGTACACCGTATTGCCGAGTGAGTTGGCGTCCAGCGTGGTGAGGTTCAGCTGGATGCCCACCTTGGCACAGGCGTCGCGGAACAACTGCGCGGCGGCGACGTCGACCGAGGTCGACTGGATCGCGATCAGCCGGAAGGTGAGCGGCTTGCCGTCCTTCGACGTGCGGACGCTGCTGCCGTTGCGGAGGGTATACCCGGCCGCGTCGAGCAGCGCCTTGGCCTTTCCCTGATTCGCGTTGTACTGCTGGCTCAGCGGGATGTCGAGGTGCCATTCACCAAAGCCGGCCGGCAGCAAGGTGCTGCCGGGAATGCCATGGCCGGCCAGAGCCACATCGACAAGCTGCTTGCGATCGACGGCGTAGCTCAGCGCCTGCCGGATCACCCGATCCTTGAGCAGCGGGTTGCCGCCGGACTTCGGATTCTCCGAGACGTTGATCCCGATGTGGTGGAACGAGAAGGACGGCATCGACACGGCCTTGACGTTCTGCGCCCCGGCCAGCCCGTCCCAGATCGTCGGCGGGATCTCCGGGCAGATGTCGACCGCGCCGGTACGCAGCGACTGCGCCATCACGTCCTCGTTCTGGAACAGGATCCAGGTGACCTTCTGCGCGGCCGGCCGGGTGCCCCACCAGGTCTCGTTCCTCGAGATCTCGATCGACTGGCCCTTGATCCAGTTCACGAACCTGTACGGCCCGGTGCCGACCGGGCGGCTATTGGCGAATTTCTGGATCTGGCTGGCCGACATGGACTGCCAGATGTGCTGCGGGATGATCGGCACGGCGAGGCCGGGATTGAACGCCTGCGGCTTCGCGAAGTGCAGCACGAGGGTGGCCGGGTCGGGCGTCTCGGCGCTGGTCAGGTCGGTGACCCACTGGGCATACTGGCTGACCTGCTTGGACTTGATCAGCTCGAACGTGAACCCGGCATCCGCCGAGGTGAACGGCTTGCCGTCATGCCAGGTCGCCTTGCGCAGCTGGTAGGTGATCGACTTGCCGTCGGTGCTGTAGCTCCAGGAGGTGGCAAGCCCCGGCTCGGGCTTCAGGTCAAGGCCGGTGTGGATCAGGTTGTCGTAGATGAGCTGCAGCACCTCGACTGCCTCGGTGCTGTAGGTGGTCAGCGGGTTCATGGTGTCCGGCTCGATCGCCCAGCCCACCCGGATGGTGCTCGCCTTGGCGCTCGTCGCCACCGAGGCACAGGCATCGAGTACCGTCGCGGCGGCAGGCACGGTGAGCGCGAGCAGCCCGGCTCGCTTCATGAATTCGCGACGATTGGACTCGGCCGACATCACGGACGCTCCACTCTCCCCCCACCGACTTTCGCCGGGCGGCCATCCCCTCGGTCCCTTGCCGGGTGACATTAACTGCATACAGAGTATGGACAGCATGCCGCCCGTCTTCGCCTGTGTCAAGCGTAGATAAGCCCCGAAGCCTGATTTTTCCACCGAACATTGTCGGGCTTTCGGTACCGCATGGGGCTGAAGCCACCGTTATGCATGATTACTAAGTGACCCGCGGGGGCCGACTGCGGCGTGTGGCCGGCCGCACCGACCGCAAGCCGGCAAATCCGGCCCGGCTGCGGAACCGCTACTGCTCGCCGGCCTCGCGAGCAAGCAAGTCGTCGAAGGTCTCGCGGCGGACGCCGACCCGCGCGGCCCCGTTGTCGCAGAAGATCACCGGCGGCCGGAGCGCGGCGTTGTAATTGTTGGACATGGTGAAGCAGTAGGCGCCGGTCACCGGGACAACGACGAGATCGCCAATCCGCGGGCCGGCCAGCGGCACGTCCGGGGTAAGCACATCGCCCGACTCGCAATGCCTGCCGACCAGGTCAGCCAGCACCGGCTCGGCGGCCCAGCGGCCGACCACGAACGGGGTGAAGCGCTGGCCGTAGAGCGACGGCTCCAGGTTGTCACCCATGCCGCCGTCGACCGCCACGTGCAGCTTTCCCGCGCGCTTGACCGTCACCACCCGGTAAAGGGTCAGCCCGGCCTGCGCCACGATCGAGCGGCCAGGCTCGATCAGGATCTCGATGTCCTCCCCCAGGTGCTTGTGGCCGGCTGCGACCAGGCGCTCGGCATACTCCTCGATCGAGGGGGCCGCGTCCTGGGGCAGGTAGCGGACCCCGAGCCCGCCGCCGAAGTCGTAGACGCCGAACCGCTCCAGGCTGGCCAGCGCGGCCACGGCGGCCTCGAACTGCTCGATCGCCATGATCTGCGAGCCGATGTGCGCGTGCAGTCCCTGCAGGTCAATCGCGGGGATCGAGCGCATCCTGGCGATCGCCGCCGGGACCTGCTCGACCGGGATCCCGAACTTGGACTCCTTCCCGCCGGTCGCGAGCGCCGCGTGGGTGGCTGACTCGATGCCGGGGCTGACCCGGAGCAGGACCGGCGTGCGGTCGCGCGCAAGCCGCTCGATCCGGTCGATATCGTCGAACCCGTCCACGACGATGTACCCGATCCGCGCGGCCAGCGCGGCCGAGATGTCCTCATCCGTCTTCGCGTTGCCATGCATGACGATCTTCGCCGGGTCCGCGCCTGCCGCAAGCGCCAGCCGGAGCTCGCCGGCCCCGACCACGTCGCAGCCCAGGCCCTCCCGCGCAAGCACGCGGATCATCGCCACGGAAGGGAAGGCCTTGACGGCGAAACACACCCGGCCCCGTGCATGCCGGCTGGTGAGCGCGATCAGGTACTCCCTGGCCCTGGCCCGCAGCGCTCCCTCGTCGAAGACGTAGGCCGGCGTCCCGAATCGCTCGGCCACGTCGGTGAGCAGGCAGCCGCCGATCCGCAGATCCTGGCCCTCGACGGTGGCCGACGCGGGAAGCAGTGACAGGTCAAGCATGCGAGCACCTTCCCAGGCTCGTCCCGATCGCAGCACCGCGCAGCGCGCTGCGCTGGCCGCCCGCCGCCCGTGCCGCGCGATCCGTGCGGGACGCGCCCCTGCAGGCCGCAGCGTAAACCAGACATACCCGCCAGAACACGCGTAGAGTTCCGCGTCGAGCCCGCAGACCGGAAAATGGGCGCCCAGCCGTCAGCGCGTCCGGCGTATCGCAGGTGGCATAGCTGACCCGTCGTGTCCCACCCCGCGCCACGACCTCGAACAGGGTCTCGGGGCTGTAGTTGCGCCCCATTTTCGCGCTCTCGCGACCTTCCCCACGGGGATGAGACAACATAGCACGGATTCCGTGGCCACATTTCGCACATAACGGGCGTTCACATCACTGAAACCCGTGCTAAGTCACCTCATCACGCGCAGGGCGGTGTGGGCACGGGTCTGCCGGGGGCGCTCACGGGGTTCGCGGACCGTGCCTTTCTCGTAGGTGACTGAGCGATATGCGACGATCTTCGCGCTGCACTCGCCGGGCGCTACCCGGCCGAGCCGACCGGAGATCGTCGTCCAGAAGTAGCCGCTCTCGCGGATCCCGGCATACCTGCCCGTCGCCCGTGTCACCCGGAACGTCCCCTTCTGAAAGATCTTGAAGCGGCAGGTCCGCAGGTTCGGCCCGTGATACGTGGTCGTCAGCACGTAGCGACTGATCCTGATCCGCCCGGCCGGGAACACGGCCGTCCTCAGCCGCCGGTTGAAATACCCCTCAGCCCTGAACGCGCCCTTCGCGGTCATTTTCGGGCGCTTGGCCGCCGGAGCCAGGCTTACGATCTTGAAGACCTCCTTGCCGAAGATCGCTGGCCTGGCCGCCGCCGTCGTCGACACCGCGGCCGCGGTGGTCGCGGCGGCGGGGCCGCTGACCGCGAACGCGGTAAGGCCTGCGACGAATGCCGCTGACAGGGTTACCCGCATGTGTCCTCCACGAGTCGTGCGCTAGGTGAGGTCGTGCCGCTTGCTGAGGTCGTGGGTCGTGCCGCTTGCTGAGGTCATGGGTCGCGCGGCTTGCTGAGGTCGTGGGTCGCGCCGCTTGCTGAGGTCGTGGGTCGTGCCGCTTGCTGAGGTCGTGGGTCGTGCCGCTTGCTGAGGTCATGGGTCGCGCGGCTTGCTGAGGTCGTGCCGCTACGTGAAGTGGCGCACGGCAGCTGCCAGGGCAACCGCCGCGGTGATCAGCAGGACGCCGCCGTCCAGCCTGCGCCAGTAGACCGTCTTCAGCAGGAGCCCCAGATGCCCGGTCGCGTCGTCCGGAGAGTGCACTGATCCGGACGGCGCCGCACCGGTTCCCGGCGTGCCGTGCTCCTGCCCCTGACTGAGCGCGTCCTGAACGCTGTGCGCGTCCTGAACGCTGTGCGCGTCCTGAACGCTGTGCGCGTCCTGAACGCTGTGCGC
>Ga0209415_10013904_pt1 | contig 13194 bp, 10 predicted proteins | sample PeaSoiSIISIP2007_FD_187696 | JGI IMG/M metagenome (GOLD analysis project Ga0209415, IMG submission 187696) | Peat soil microbial communities from Weissenstadt, Germany - SII-SIP-2007 (SPAdes) (version 2) | ecosystem: Environmental > Terrestrial > Soil > Wetlands > Peat | place: Germany... | reverse complement strand
CCACTGGTAGGTGGTGCGGGCGATGTGGATGCCGGCGGCGGCGTAGGCGGCGTAGACCAGGCCGGAGCAGTCATAGGAGCCAGGGCCCGCCGAGCCCCACTGGTAGGGCTTGCCGAGCTGGGCCTTGGCGAAGGCGATTGCGGTCGCGACGACCTGGCTGCCGCCCTGGGCGGCGTACCGGGCGGCCCAGGACATGACGTCGGCGACGTACCACTGCGCATGGTTGTAGGCGAAAACCGCCTGCTCGATACCGGCCGGGGTGCCTCCGCGGGCGCCGTTGGCACACAGCATCCGGGCAGCGGTGTAGATGGCGTCGGCTGGGTCGTAGACGCTCAGGGGGCGGCCGGGGTCGGCGTTGACGGCATAGCTGGCGAAGGTGGCCGGCTCGAACTGCATCGGGCCTTCGGCCGAGGCGGAGTTCGCGCCGCTGTGCACGCCGGGCGCGTCTGACTTGCCGTTGCCGGATTCGACGGTCCCGATGCCGGCCAGGACCGACCACGGCAGCCCCGGGCAGGTCTGCGCGGCATCCATGTACCACATCAGGTAATCCGGCGGGATGCCCGCCTTGGCCAGGGCGGTGGGTGCGCCCGCCAGGCCCGTTGGGCTGGCCGCCTGCGCGGCGGGCTGGGAGAGGCCGGCCGTGACGAGCAGGATGATCAGCAGGGGGAACGCGACGGCTGTCGCTCCTGCCGCCGCGATGACCTTGGTCATGGCACGGCCCCTAGTAGAAGAGCAGGCGGCTGACCAGCCAGCGCCCGCGTGAACGGGTCAACTGGAGGCTGATGCCGTCGCTGCTGGCCGTGCGGCCCGCCATGCTGGTGGTCACCCGCGTGGCGTAGACACGCAGGTACGCCACGGACGAGGTGGGGGCGGGCGCGCCCGCGGGACGGGTGATGGCGCGCACGCGCACGAGGCTGACCATCCGGTCTCGGTGCATGACCTGCCAGGCGGCGCTCGCGGGCTGGCTGGCCACGAGGTGCTGCTCCAGTGACGCGGTGACCAGGGGAGCACAGCGGGCCACATAGGCCTCCGGGCCATCGTGGATGGCATCGGTGCCTGCCCATGCGACGTAGAACGCCGCTGCCACGGGTGCGGGGTCGGAGTAATCCGGGCGGGGGACGCGGACCAGCGAGTCAGCCGGCGCTGCTGGGGTCACCCGGCCCGGCAGAGGTGCCTGGCTCGCCGTGGCCTGCCGGATGCCCGCGTGTCCGGAAGCGCATCCTGCTGCGAGCGCGGCGCCCATCAAAACGCCGGGCAACGTCGGCCATCGCATGCGCCGCCGGCGCCGCAGGGCCTGCCTGCGCCGCGGGCGGCTGCTGGCGGCAGGGGCACGCGCATGGCAGAGCTGCACGGTTCTGCTTTGAGTCATCATCCAAACTCACGATCTTCATTTGAGATTGACAACTTGGCTCTAGATACGCATATGCTGCGTGCCAGGGTTCAATCAAGTTTGTCAACCTAACAACGATCATTATTCTAAAATAACAACCTGAGGTAACGACGCCCACGCCGCAGGCCGGCTGGACCGCTGCCACCGCGGCAGACAGCCCCCGGCAGGGAGTGCCGGATCACGTGGCGTCAGCAGCGAGGGAGGCTGCGTATGTATCTGACGGCTGCCCCATCCCGGCATCCGCGGCCCATGCCGCCCGCCGAGACCGTCCTGGCCGGGGCGCATGGCGGGGCCGGCGTGTCGACCCTGGCCGCGCTGCTGCGGCCCGCCTGGGACATGGGCGTGATCAGGGCACCCGCCCGCAGCGGCCCGTTGCGGCCCTGCGGCCGGCCGGTTGTGCTGGTCACCCGCAACACCGTGGCGGCGGCAGGCCGGGCGACCGCCGCGACGAACGCGGTCACCGGGCCGGGCATGCACGTAGCGGTCCTCGTGGTGGTCAGCGACGGCCTGCCCGAGCCGGCCGAGGCCAGGTACCGGTTCCGGGTCCTGGAAGGCCGCGTCGGCGCCGTCATCCGCATGCCGTTCGTCCCGGCCTTCCGCCTCGCCAGCAGCCCTGCGCAGGTGGACCTGCCGCGCCGGGCCCGCCAGGCGCTGGCCGAGATCCGCGCGCTCACGCAGGAACAGGCGCTGTACCCGGCACCCGCAACACGATCGTGAGGGAGACAACCCAGATGTCAGCGATCCTTCTTCATGGAATGGCGGTGCACGCCATCGCGGCAGGCCACTTCCCGGCGCGCCGGGCCTGGCAGTTCCTCGCTGGCGGCCCAGCCCCGCCGAACCCCCCGGCGCAGGCGCCGCCGGGGCTGGCCGGGCCGGTCAACACGATTATCGGCTGGGGCAAATGGGGTGTCCTGGTCTGCGGCGTCGCCGGCCTGCTGATCTGCGGCGGGAAGATGGCGATCGGCCACCGGAACCGGGCCACCTTCGCAGCCGATGGCGCGACCGGAATCCCCTGGGTGCTCGGCGGCCTCAGCCTGGCCGCGGTCGCCTCCGCCATCGTCGGGGTGTTCCTGTGATGCGCGCGGCACGCAGGTCCCGCCACGTGCTGCTGGCTGCGGCCGTGGTGGTCGTCATGCTTGGCGCCGGGCTGGGCCTGGCACTGACGAGCGGTCACGGGGCCGGCCGGGGCGCGAGCCCGGTCCCGGGCCGCCAGTCAGCAGCTCCCGCCGGCGCAGCGGGCACGGGTGTGCCACAGGTCCCCAGGGTGGATCTTGCCAGGCTGCGGTGGGCTGACTTCCACGGAGTTCAGCTGCCTTCCTCGCCTGTGGCGGGACCGCGTGTCACTAGCGGGGGCCTGGCCTCCGGGTTCGCCGACACGCCCCTGGGTGCCCTGCTGGCCGCGTTGAACATCGGGGTCCGCGCGAACGCCCAGTGGGGACCTGCCATCTTCGGCCCGGAAATCCAGAACCAGGTAACCGGCCCAGACGCCGCGGCGCTGCTGGCCAGCTGCCAGTCCGCCTATGACCAGGCCAGCCGGGCGGCTCACATCACGGGCGGCCAGCCCCTCGGCAACGCGTACGTGACGGAAGAGGCGTTCCGCTGGGTCGCCTACAGCCCGGCCAGCGCGACCGTCGACCTGGTCAGCGCCGGGCCAGGCAGCCAGGGCATCACGGTCCGGGCCGTCACCCGGATCCAGGCCGTCTGGAACGCCGGTGACTGGCGGGTCATCGCCCCGCCCGGCGGCGACTGGGCACGCTCGGCGGCCCGCCTGTCCTCACTGGACGGCTACACCATCTTTCCCGGTCAGGGGTGAGCACCGATGTCATGTCCGGTACTGATCGACCCAGCCTGCGTCGCCGGGCAGGTCATCGGGTCGGTGGTCGGGTCGGCGGCAGGCTCCGCCGCATCCGGCGCGCTGAACGGCATCGCCAGCGCGATCGAGTCCGGGGTCGCCTGGATCGTGGCCAACAGCATCGACTGGTGGGTCCAGCTCCCGTCCCCGGACCTCGCCGCCGAGCCTGCGGTCGGCCGGCTCCAGCAATGGATCCTCCCGATCGCCGTCGCCGTCGCTGTCCTGGGGCTGGTCATCGCGGGCGGGAAGATGGTGCTGACCCGCAAGGCAAACCCGCTGATCGACGCCGGGTCAGGGCTGGTCATCATCGCCGCCACCTCCGCGGTCGGCGTGCTGCTGCCATCGCTGCTGCTCAAAGCCGGGGACGCCTGGTCGACGTGGGTGCTCAACGCGTCGGCCGGCGGCCAGTTCGCCACCCGCCTCACCCAGCTACTGACCCTGGACGGCGCGGCCCCGGCCGTGGTCGTCGTCCTGGGCATCGTCGCGATCATGATCAGCGCGCTCCAGGCGATGCTGATGCTGTTCCGCCAGGCGGCCCTGGTCATTCTCGCCGGGGTGCTGCCGCTGGCCGCCGCCGGGACACTCACCCCGGCCACCCGCCCCTGGTTCAAAAGGGTCACCGGGTGGATGCTCGCGCTGATCTTCTACAAGCCCGCCGCCGCCGCCGTTTACGCCGCGGCGTTCACCCTGATCGGCACGGGCAAGGACTTGCGGGACATCCTGATGGGCTTCGTGATGGTGTTCCTGTCCCTGCTGGCCCTGCCTGTGCTCATCCGGTTCTTCACCTGGAGCACCGGCCAGGTCGCCGATTCGGCCTCGGGGGGCGGATTCCTCCAGACCGCCCTGTCCGGCGCCGTCGCGATCGGCGCCCTGCGTGGCTTCTCCGGCGGGTCCGGCGGGCCGGGTGCGGCCGAGCAGGCCCGCCTGGTGTCAGCCCAGCTCGGCCCCGCCGACGGCGGGCGCGGTGCGCAGGCGCCCGGCGCGGGAGCCCAGCAGGCAGGCGCTGCGCCCGCGCAGGCCGCGGGCGCGCCACCGGGTGCTTCCGGCATGCCCGCGGGCGCATCTGCTGCCAGCGCGGGCGCCCAGGCTGGCGCGGCACCGCATGCCGCCTCAGGTGCGGCAGGCGGCGCAGGTGCCGGGACCGGCGGGACAACAGCCGCCGCAGCCGGCGGCCCGGCCGGGCTTGCAGCGGCCGGGCTCTCGGCCGGTGCCGGCAGCGCACGCCGCAAGGCAACCGAGGCCATGCAGCCGCCCGGAGATAGGGGAGCGGGCCAGTGACGGGCTATGACCAGACACAAGGACCCAGGGACTACGGAGGCTGGCGCCGCCGCCGCGGCATCGGGCTGTTCGGCCTCGGGGCGGCCGGGACGGCCGCCGTGCTGGCTGCCCTGCTGGTGCTGATCATCGTGGCCGCCGCTGATCCCGCGGCGCTGCTGTACGTGGCACCGCCCGTGCTGGCCGCTGGTGGCCTCGGGCTGGCCCGGGTCGGCGGCGAGCCACTGGCCCTGGCTGCGCTGCGGCGGCTGCGCTGGCGGCACGCGCAGACACGGGGTTATACCCGGTACCGGGTCGCGGTCGTCGCCGAGCATTCCCCGGCCTACCGGCTGCCCGGGGTCCTGGCCCCGCTGGCGCTCCTGGACGCGGAGGACGGTTACGGCGGCCGGTACGGGATCGTGCTGGACCGCCGCACTGGGCTGATGACGGCGACGCTGCGGCTCATCCCCGCCTCCACGTGGCTGGCTAACCGCGAAGACGCCGACACCTGGGTGGCGAACTGGGGTAGCTGGCTGGCCTCGCTCGGTTACCTGCCCGCGCTGCGCTGGGTGACCGTCACCATCGATACTGCCCCCGAGCCCGGCTCGACCCTCGCGGACACGGTAGCGGCAGCGCTCGACCCCAGCTCGCCGCTGGCTGCCCGGCAGATCATGGGCCAGCTGGTGGAAGCCGCCCCAGCAGCTGCCGCCGATGTGGACACCCGCGTCAGCATCACGTTCGACCCGCATGCGTCACCTTCGGCGCCTGCCGGCCTGACCGAGGCTGCGGCGGAGGTCGGGCGGATGCTGCACGGCCTGGAATCAGCCCTGGGCACCTGCGGGGTGACCGTCTTGGGCCGGGCCAGCCCGGCTGAGATCGCCGGCGTGGTCCGCACCGCTTTCGATCCCGCCGCACGCGGCGAGGTGAACCGGCTGCTCGCCCAGGCCCGCGACGGCCAGCCGGGTCGGGGCCTGGGATGGGCCGAGGCCGGGCCAGTCGGGGCGGAAGAAGAACCTGGCTGCTACCGGCACGACAGCGGGGTCAGCATCTCCTGGGCCTGGCAGGAGGCGCCACGGCAGAACGTGACCTCCGACGTGCTCGCCCGCCTTGTCGCCCCTGGCCGCTACCCCAAGCGGGTCAGCCTGCAGTACCGCCCGTTCCCAGCCGCCGAGGCAACCCGGGTCCTGGAAGCCGAGGTGAACGCCGCCCAGTTCCGCGCCATTTACAAGCGCCGCACCGGGCGGGACGAAACCGCGCGGGACACCTATGACCAGGCCCGCGCCCGGCAGGCCGCCGCCGAAGAAGCCGCCGGCGCCGGGGTGTGCCTGATCTCGATGTACGTCACCGTCACTGCCGCTGACGAAGCTGAGCTGCCGCGGGCCGCCGCCGAGACCGAGGCCGCCGCCGAGTCCTCCCGCATCCGGCTACGCCGGATGACCTACAGCCAGGCCGCCGGGTTCGCCACCACCCTGCCCTGCGGGATCTGCCCGGCCGACCTGGCCCGCCGGATGCCCCACTAGCCGACACCTGTAGGAGGTCGCTGATGTTGTCGGTTGAGCCTCCGTACTTGTCGGCGACTTGTCGGCTGGACGGATTGTCGTCGGTTGTCGTCCCGGTGCTCTGTGGGTTTCCGGTCTTGGTCCTTATCGTTCCTGCGTCCGTTTCGCAGGTTCGGAGGGAGTCGGAGATGACGATGACTGGGCTGGTGTCCTTCAAGGACGGCTCGGGTCAGGTATCCACGGTGGAGCTGGCTGCGGCTGATGCTGGCCGGCTGGTGGCGGGGATGCCGTGGCGGGTGTTTCGGTGGCGCCGGGGTCAGGCCCACTATTCGGGCTGGTACTGGTCGTCGACGGCTGGCGGCCATGTGGTGTATGAGAGCCGGCTGGAGCTGGCGCGTCTTCTGCTGGCCGACTTCGATCCGCGGGTGGCAGCGATCGCGGCGCAGCCGTTTTGCGTGAGCGCCGAGGCCGGTGGCCGGAAGCGGCGGCACGTACCGGACTTCTTGCTCATCGGCGCCGACGGTGCGGTGAGCGTGGTCAATGTCAAGCCGGCCGGGCAGCTGGCAGTGCCGGAGGTCGCTGACGCGCTGGGGTGGGCGGCGGAGGTGTTCGCCAGCCGGGGCTGGCGTCATGAGATCTGGTCCGGCGCCTGCGCGGTGGTGCTGGCCAATGTGCGGTTCCTGGCGGCCTACCGGTTTCCCGGCCGGGTGGATGCGGCTGCGGTGGCTGAACTCGGCCGGACGGTCCTGGGAGCGGTGAGTATCGGCGAGGTGGAAGCGAGGTTCGCCGGGCGTTTCCCTGTCTGGGTGTGCCGGCCGGCGCTGCTGCATCTTGTGTGGCAGGGGACCTTCCGGGCAGCGCTGGACGAGCCGTTGTCGGCGGCGACCGTGCTGGAGCGTGCCGCGTGAACGGGCCAGCGGGGCTGGTCGCGGAGATAAGAGTCGGGACCCGGCTGGCCTATGACGGGGACGTCTTCACCGTGGCAGGCGTTGAGGCGCAGCGGCTGAGGCTGCGTAGCCGGCGCGCCGGCATGCTGCTGGTGCACACTGCGACGCTGCTGGCGGATGCGTCGACGCAGGTCCTGGGTGGCGGCGGTGAGCCGGTGGCGGCCCTGGGCCCGGTGCTGGACAGCTTGAGTGAGGCCCGCAGGGCGGCGTTCTCGCAGCGGCTTGCGCATGTGCGGGAGCTGCTGACGGGATACGCCTCGGGTCATGCCGAGGTTGCGGCTGCGGGTGAGCCCCGGGCGGCTTATCACCCGGCCTTGCCGTTGAAGGACAGGTACGCGGCGAAGGCCGCCGAGCTTGGGGTGACGGTGCGCACCGTGGAGCGGTGGGTGGCCGCGCTGCGCTCGTCGGGTCCGGCCGGGCTGCTGGACGGGCGCAACCTGCGTATCGCGGATCCGGTGGCTGGGGTGGACGAGCGGTGGCTGGCGATGTGCCGGGTGGTGCTTGAGGAGCACACCAACGCTAGCCGCCCGACCCGGGATCTGGTGCTGGCCCGGATTTCGGCCCGGCTGGACGCGCAGTACGGCCCTGGCGTGGCGGCGGTGCCGGGCCGGCGGCGGGCCAGGGCGGTGCTGGCCGAGCTGACCCGGGCCAGCAACGCGCTGGCAGGCAGCACGACCGGCAAACGGTCGATCGCGGCCCGGCCGAAGGGCGTCTACGGGCGGCTGCGGCCCACCCGGCCGGGTGAGTTCGTGCTGCTGGACACCACGCCGCTGGACGTGTTCGCGATGGAGCGCCTGACCTTGCGCTGGGTCGGGGTCGAGCTGACGGTGGCGCTGGATTTGTACTCGCGGTGCATCGTCGGGCTGCGCCTGTCACCTGTGTCGACCAAGTCGGTGGACGCCGCGGTGGTGCTCTACGAGACGCTCATGCCGGACACGGCCCGCACGACGGGCGGCGGGCTGCTGCCCTATGCGGGCGTGCCCGAAACCGTGATCGTTGAGGCGGCGCCGGCCCGTCATCAGGCCGGGCCGCCCGCTGCGGGCCCCGGGGCTGGGCTTCCGGGGGTTGCCACCGAGACGATCGTGGTGGATCACGGCAAGATCTACCTGTCGGAGCATCTGCTGTCGGTCTGCCAGCGGCTGGGCATCTCGGTCCAGCCGGCCCGGCCGCTGACCCCGACGGATAAGGCTGCGGTCGAAAGATTTTTCAGGACCCTTTCCGAGGGGCTGCTGGCGGCGCTGCCCGGCTACAAGGGCCCGGACGTTTACAGCCGCGGCGCTGACCCTGAGGGGTGCGCCTACTTCTTCGTCGATGAGCTGGAGATGGTGATCCGCGAGTGGATCGCTATCTATCACCATCGCCCGCACAGCGGCCTGGCCGATGCCGCCGTCGCCGGGCTGGACCTGTCCCCGGCGGAGATGTTCGGGCAGGGCCTCGTCCGGGCTGGGCGGCTTCGGGTGCCAGCCCGCGCGGACCTGGTCTTCGACCTGCTGCCGGTGGCCTGGCGCACCATCCAGCACTACGGGGTGGAGGTCAACGGGCTGCGCTACAACGGTGCCGCGCTGACCGGTTACCGCAACCGGCGCAGCCCCTACACCGGCATGCACGCCGGCAAATGGCCGGTGCGCTACGACACCGACGACATCTCCCGCATTTACTTCCAGGACCCGGCCAGCAACGCCTGGCACACCCTGGTCTGGGAACACGCCAGCGAGACCGGGATGCCGTTCGCCGCCGACACCCTCGCCTACGCCCGCAAGCTGGCCATCGCCGCGGGCCGGCACGTCGATGACCGTGTTGCCCTGGCCGAGCTGCTGGACCGCTGGGACGCCGGGCTCATCCGGCATCCCGCCGAGCGGCGGATGGCAGTGCGCGCCAGCGAGCAACGGCAGGCCCGTCTGCAGGCGGCCGCGGGCGGCGCGGGCACAGCACAGGCGCAGGCACTGCCCGCAGCCGCCGCTGCCGGCCAGCCGGAACAGCGGGCAGCTGAGCCGCATCCGGCGGCGCAGCTGTCCGGCGACGACGACACCGACGACGAGCTGGACACCGCCGCCGCGGACGAGCCGGCTGCCGGTGAAGACTTCTACGCCAGCGCGCTGGAGGTGCTGCAATGAGCACCCCGGCGATCACGCTGCCAGCACTGGACACCGACGAGCGCGACTGGAGCCTGTCGACCCAGGCAGGCTGGTTCGCGATGGCCAGCGCACCCGCGCGGGCCCGCCCGCCGGCCTGCCCGGCACACGACATCGCTTTACTGGCACCCGCAGACCGGGTCCGTTATCAGCACGCCCGGGCAGTCTGGCACGCCAACCTCGGCCCGATCCGCACCCCCGGCATCGATGCTGCCTTCGAAGCTCTGGATGAAATCTGCGGCGCCAACCGCCAGGACGGCGGCAAGATCAAGCCCGCCGCTGTCCTGGACGCCCTGCCCGGCCTGGGCAAGACCACCGCGGCGACCGCGTTCGGCCGGGCCTTCCACCGCCAGCAGATCGCACTGCGCGGCCCCCAGATCCCGGTCGCTGAGGGGCGCTGGCAGCGGATCCCGGTCGTCTACATCGGGCTGACCTCCAACACGACCATGCGCAGCCTCAGCACGATGCTGTGCCGTTTTTACGGGCTGCCCGGCGCGGACCGGGGCACCGCGCTGCAGCTGTCGCACCGCGCCGCGGAATGCGTCGCCAGCTGCAAGACCCGGCTCATCATCGTCGATGACGTGCACTTCCTGGACGTCAGCCGCCGCGACGGGCGGGAAGTCGCCAACCACTTCAAGTGGCTGGGCAGCACTTTCCCGGTCACGTTCTTGTTCGTCGGGGTCGGGTTGCGTGCCCGTGGCCTGCTCGACGAGGGCCTGACCGGCGCGGATGCCGCGTTCTCCCAGACCGCCCGGCGGTGGAGCGTGCTGACCCTGCACCCGTTCGAGGTCACCAGCCCAGCCGGGCGGGCCACCTGGCGCAACCTGCTGCTGGGCATCGAACGCCAGCTTGTCCTGGCCCGGGCCTGCCGTGGCATGCTCGCCGATGACCTGTCCGGCTACCTGTTCGCCCGCAGCAGCGGCCACTTCGCGTCGCTGATGTCGCTGATCACCCGCGGCTGCTACCGCGCAGTCAAGACCGGCGCCGAACAACTCACCACCGCCCTGCTGGACCAGGTGCGCATCGACGAGGCCGCGGAGAACGCCCGCCGCAGCCTGCAGGCCGCCCTCAGCGCAGGGACACTGCCTGCCCGGCCCGCCCGCCGCGCCCCGCGTGTCCCGGCGGAGGAGTCATGAACGCGCCGCGGCTGCCGTTCACCCTCACGCCGCTGCCCGGCGAATCGTTCGACAGCTGGTTCGAGGCCTACGCCGCGCGGCTGCACGCCTCCACCGGCGAGCTGGCCGCCGCTGCTGGCCTGCCCGCCGGGTACCTGCGCACACCGATCCACGTCCTGCTGACCCGCGGGCTGGCTGCCAGCCACCCCGCGTCCCTGGCCGCTGTGACCGGGCTGCCCGTCCCGGCACTGACCGCGATGTTCCACGGCCCCCGCCCCGCCCCGGCGACCCGGCCCAGCGCAGCCCGCGCGTTCCGCAACGCCTGGGCACCAGCCGCCGGCACCCGCTTTTGCCCTGCCTGCCTGGCCGGCAACGGCGGGCGTTTCACCCTGGCCTGGCGGCTGCCGTGGACGTTCTACTGCCTGCCCCACAATCAGCTTCTGGCCAGTATCTGCCCGCGCTGCGGCCAGCCGCCCCGGGCCCGGATGATCGCTGTCGCCCGGCACCCGGCCCCCGGCCGGTGCGGCACCCCCCTGCGCCAGCGCGCTGGCCCTGCGCTGGCGTCATGCGGCGCTGACCTCAGCGCCGTGACCTGCCCCCGCCTGGCCAGCCCGCTGCGCAGCCGCAGCCGGGACGCCCAGTTGTTCATCGACACCCATCTGGCCCGCGCCAGCGACGGTGACCTTGATGATGCCGCGCGGAACGCAGCCGCCAGCGTCCTGACCGACCTGTCGGTCATCACGTTCCACCTGGCCACCCCGGGCACCGCCGACGGCCAGCACAAGATCCGGGGGCACATGCTGCACGCCGCCACACTCACCGGCGCTGTCGCCCTGCTCACCGGAACCGGGCCAGGCACCGGCCCGCTCACCGCGCTGGTGCAACGCCACGCCAGCCCGCGGGCCTCAGCCATCCCCGAGTCCTGGCGCACAGCCAGCCCAGCCCTCACCGCACGGATCATCCGCCACCGCGACCCGGACCTCGCCGCAACCGAACGCCTCCGGCGCGCCACCACCCTGCCCGCGCCGCCGCCACCACGACCCAGCCCGGCCGACCCGGCAACCACCCGGATCCACCGCATCCCTGCCCAGATCTGGCCGGCCTGGGCGCTGCGGCTCACCGATGACGGCGCCCAGGACCTCACCGTCTTCCGGCAAGCCGCCGCAGTAGCACTGCTGCTGCCCGCCAGCACCCTGCCACTGGCCAAACTCGCCGCCCTGACCAGCCCGCACATCACCAGCGACACGGTCAAACACCAGCTGGCCACGCTCGCCAAAACCCCCGGCGGCACTGCCGCACTGAAAATCATCACCGAACTGGGCCTGGCCCTGGACAACCACCACGTCCCGATCGACTACACCCGCCGGCGCGAACTGGCCGCCGCCACCGAGTTCATCGACGCGGCCACCTGGGCACAGCTCGCCCATACCTGCCACTACTTCAAAGGCAGCCGCCGCCGCCTCCGCTTCGCCCGCCTCTACCTCTACGAACTACTCACCGCCGGATCCCCCGCCGCCGCCCCGCCGCCCTGCACCCTGCCCGCAGACCGGACCGGAACCCGGGCCGCCTACCACGACTTCATCCTCAGCCTGCCCGCCACGCTCGCCAGCGCCCTCGCCGATCACGCCCGCCGTCTCCTGGCCTGCGCCGGCATCACCACCGAGCCCCTGCAATGGCAGCCCCCTGCCAGCTGGGTCACCATCACCACCTGGCCCGGCACCGACCCCGGCCACACCGACCCCGCACCCCTGCACCACGCCCTGCTCCAGCACGACCAGCCCGCAAGCCACATCGCCCAGGCCCACGGCCTGTCCCTGGAACACCTGCGCCACGTCATCCGCCACCACCCGGTACCCGGCAAAACCCAGCCCCCCGCCCGGCCCGGAACCATCCTGCCGCGCGGCCCCTCCGGCACGGCAGCCAGCCACCCACACGCCTGCTACATCGACGTCGCCTGGCTGCACGAGCAATACCTCACCTGGCAGCGCACCTTCGCCGACATCGCCGAAGAGACCGGCTGCAACCCTGCCACCCTCGCCGAGTTCGCCAAGCAACACGGCCTCCCAGCACGGCCACCCGGCGGAGGCCGCCACTTCATCCCACCCCACTCAGCGCCAGCCCACCCCGCCGGCATACCCCAGCCACTCCGCTCCGCGCTCGGCGGGCAAAGCGCCCGGCAACGCATCGACCGCTTCCTGCTCATCGCCGAACACCACAGCATCAGCAGCGCCGCACGCACGCTCGGCATTACCCGCACCGCCCTCGCCAGCCAGCTGGCCCACCTGGAACACCGCTGCGGCGGCCACCTCTTCCACCGCCACCACCACCGTCTCGCTCACCTCACTGCGCTCGGCACCCAGCTCCGCGACCAAGCCGGGCACTACCTCGCCGAACCCCCGCGAACAAGAAAGTGACAACTATGCCGGCCACAGGACGGCCATCCGCAACCCCCACCGACAGGAATCCCCCTGCACGTGACCGACATCTTCAGCGGAATCCAACAACACCAGAAGGAAGGCCGTCATGGTCGCGCTGCGCCGGTCCCGCCGCCCGCCGGGCCCAGGCGGCCTGCCAGGGCCACCGTCCGCCCCCACCGGGCCTGTGCCCGGCACGCCCGGACAGCCGCTGCCGCCCGCCTGGGGGTGGAAGCTGCCCAGCGCCGGCCGGGCCGCCCACATCACCGCCGCGCCGGAGTACCAGGCCACCACCACCCAGGTCTGCGGCCTGTTCCCGTTCGTGGCCGGCGGGGGCACTCCGGCCGCCGGGACACCAGTCGGCCGGCACCAGCTGCAAGGCGAGGTCGTCTGCCTGGACCCCCTGGCCTGGCTGCGGGCCGGGCTGGTCACCAACCCGGGCATGTTCGTCCTCGGCCAGCCCGGCACCGGCAAATCCACCCTGGTTAAGCGCCTGGTCACCGGAAGCGTGGCGACCGGCGGCATCGCGCTCATCCTCGGCGACACCAAACCGGACTACACCATGCTGGCCGAGCACCTCGGCGGGCAGGT
>Ga0209415_10013903_pt1 | contig 13194 bp, 9 predicted proteins | sample PeaSoiSIISIP2007_FD_187696 | JGI IMG/M metagenome (GOLD analysis project Ga0209415, IMG submission 187696) | Peat soil microbial communities from Weissenstadt, Germany - SII-SIP-2007 (SPAdes) (version 2) | ecosystem: Environmental > Terrestrial > Soil > Wetlands > Peat | place: Germany... | reverse complement strand
GATGGCAAGAGCACATGGAACGAGGAGATACCGCACCACCGGCGTCTGATCGATGGGTATCGTTACTGGGTCATGCGAATCAATCCGGTGGATGCCAAGAAGCGCCGCATCAAGGACGGGGAAATCGTAAAGATGTACAACGACCGCGGTGTAGTCTTGTGCGCAGCGACGGTAACTAAGCGCATCGTGCCGGGTGTGGTGCATTCCTACAGTTCCGGCGGAGGGTACGATCCGCAGGGAGAGCCGGGTAACAACAAAACCATCGACAAGGGTGGGACGGTCAATCAGTTGACCAGCTCTCGCTGGATATCAAAGAACTGCCCGGGCATGGCTCCCAATGCGTGCCTCGTGGAAGTAGAGAAATGGGAAGGGGGAAAATCATAATATGCCAACCTACGGCATGGCAATTGACTTAGACCGGTGCACTGGTTGCTATAACTGCCAGATTGCCTGTAAGGACGAGCACGTGGGCAACGAATTTCTCCCGATCGCGACCGCGCAGCCAACCTTCGGCCAGTTCTGGCTCAGCATTGCTGAAAATGAGCAGTGTTGGGATCCCTCACACTTCAAGGTGACCTGCACTCCGAAGCTCTGCAACCATTGTGACGACGCGGCCTGCCTGAAGGCAGCCAAAAACGGCGCCGTGTATCGGCGGCCCGATGGCATTGTCATCATCGATCCGCAAAAGGCCGTCGGACAGAAACAACTGGTGGATGCCTGTCCCTACGGCTCGATCTATTGGAACGAAGAAAAGAACGTGGCGCAAAAGTGCACGTTCTGCGCGCACCTGGTGGATGACGGGTGGACGCAGCCTCGTTGCGTACAGTCCTGTCCCATGAGCTGTATGCATTTTGGCGATCTGGACGATCCCAACAGCAAGGTATCGCAATTCCTCGCGAAGAATAAGACTGAGGTCCTGGAACCGGAATTCAAAACGAAGCCAAAGGTATCCTATGCCGGGCTGCCGAAGCCGCATCTTGCGGGCACCGTCCGATTTGCGGATACGGGAGACTGCGCCGCCAAGGTGAAAGTTACTCTCACCGGACCCGATGGAAAAAAAGCGGGGAGCGTGACCGACTGCTTTGGAGATTTTGAATTCAGAAACGTGAAGAAGGGGAAACACAAGATTAGTTACGCCAGCCACGGCTATCAGCCCCAAAGCAAGTCGTTCTCCCTCGACGACGAGATTAGCGATCTGGGCGAAGTATCGTTGGCGAAGGCAAAGTAGGGGATTCAGATGATGTTCCCACTCCTTCGCAAAGAACGAACGCGAATGAGTGGGGCACCCCAAGGCTTATCTGGGCCGCCCGCCTATGCTTATGCGACGGGAGTTGGTTCGCGGGTGAAATCTGCAAAGGTCTTGCCCTGTTTGGCCAGTTGCTCCAGCAGCGGGGCCGGTTCCCAGAGTTCGCCGTGCCGCTCATGGAACTCGCATACGCGCTCGTACACCTTCTTCAATCCCACTGTATCGGCATACCAAATCGGCCCGCCACGATGGCTGGGGAAGCCGTAGCCGTTCAGGTAGACCATATCGATGTCGCCGGCGCGCAGCGCAATTCCTTCCTCTAAAATACGGGCGCCTTCGTTGATCATGGCATAGATGCAACGCTCAACCATCTCCTGCGATGAAATCTGGCGCTGTGGAATGCCCGCTTCGGCGGCCCATTGCCGCATCCAGGTTGTCACTTCCGGATCGGCAATGGCGCGGCGGTTCTCGTCGTACCTGTACCATCCGGCGTTGGTCTTCTGCCCATAGCGGCCCATCTCGCACAAACGGTCTTCGGCAAAGGGCTGGCGAACTCCGGGCTTCTGCAGATGGCGGAATTCCTTGCGCATCCGCCAGCCAATGTCCAGGCCCGCCAGATCGGCGACCGACAATGGCCCCAGGGCCATACCGAAATCGTAGAGCGCCTTATCCACCGCCTGCACGTCTGCACCTTCTTCCACCAGGAACTGCGCCTCGCGGCGGTACGGCGCGAACATGCGGTTGCCGACGAAGCCCCGGCAGTTACCCACCAGAACGCCCACCTTGCCTAGCTTCTTGGAGAGTTGCATGCAGGTCGAGATCGCGTCCTTGCTTGTCGCCTTGCCCCTAACCACTTCCAACAGCTTCATCACATTGGCCGGGCTGAAGAAGTGCGTACCCAACACTGCTTGGGGACGCTTGGTCGCGGATGCGATCTCGTCGATGTCGAGGTACGACGTGTTGGTCGCCAGGATCGCGCCCTGTTTGCAGACGCCGTCCAGAACGCCAAACACTTCCTTCTTGAAAGCCATGCCCTCGAACACTGCCTCGACCACCATATCCATGTCGGCAAATTCGTTATAGCTGAGGACCGGGCGGATCAGTTGCAAACGCTCGTCCACGAATTGCTGGGTGAAGCGGCCGCGTCTTACCGAGTTCGCGTAGTTCTTCTGGATCGTTGCCAGCCCGCGGTCCAGCGCCGCCTGGTCCACGTCCCTGATTACGACCGGCACCCCGGCGTTGGCAAACACCATGGCGATTCCAGCGCCCATGGTTCCGGCGCCGACCACTCCAACCCGATTGACCGTGAGGACCGGCGTATCTTTCGGAATCCCGGGAATCTTCGCCAATTCCCGTTCTGCCAGGAAGGCGTGGACCAGGGCCCTGGACTCGTCGGAAAAGAGGCACTCGTTAAAGAGCTTCTGCTCAATGTGACAAGCGTCGGCATAGGGCAGCGTGGCCGCGGCTTCGATGGCTTCGATGGCGGCCAGCGCGGCTCGCGGAGCGCGCTGTTTGCTGCGAGCGTTAGCGCGCGCAGCGGCGAACAGAGGCACGTTATGTTCGAGCTTCTCGTTGCGTTCGCGCGTCTTCCGCATCGGCTTGCTAACCGCCTCGCGCGCAAAGGCGATCGCCGTGGCGAGCAGGTCGCCGTCGACGTCCATCACCTTGTCGATTATGCCGAGTTGCATGGCTTCCGCGGCAGAGATCGGCGTGCCCAACGAGCACATTTCCACTGCCTTGGCCACTCCCGCCAGGCGCGGCAGACGTTGCGTCCCGCCAGCGCCGGGAATAATGCCGAGCTTTACTTCCGGCTGGCCCATCTGAGCGCCGGGACTCGCGACCCGGTAATGAGCGGCCATGGCCAGCTCCATTCCGCCTCCGAGGGCGTGCCCGTGAATGGCGGCCACGACCGGCTTGTGGCAGTCTTCGATGCGCTCAACCAGCCGCGCCATCTCCGGTACGCGCTGGCTGCTGCCGCTGGTGATTTTCTGAAATTCGTTGATGTCGGCGCCGGCGACGAAGGTGCGGCCGGCTCCGATGAGGACGATGGCGGCAACACGGTTGTCGTTGTCCGCTTCTTCGATGGCTTCGCGAATCGCCTGGCGCACCTCAGTGCTCAGCGCGTTTACGGGCGGATTATCAATGGTGATGACAGCGAGGCCTTGCTCGAGGGTAATTCGAACTAAGTTGCTCATAAGTCGGCTTACGGTGCGGCTAAAGTCGCGCCCATTCAAAACAAAGTCGGGCGGCTAGTCGGGGACAGCGTTGAAGATATATTTCTCGCCGGCCTCGATATGTTGCTCGATCAAATGGCGAGCGCGCTTGACATTGCGCTGGCGGATCGCTTCAAACAGCGCTTTGTGCTCGGAAACCACCTCTTTGGCGCGGCCGGGCCGCAATCCCTCGATGCGATGGCGGAGGAAAATGCGCTGGTAGATTTCGCGAAAGTAGTCGGTCAGATAAGGGTTATCCGCCATCTGGATGTACGCGGCGTGAAATTCCTGATCGAGGGCGAACCTTCCCCGGCTTATATTGTCGAGGACGGCCTTCTCATAGAGATTCTGTCGTTTCTTCAGCAGCTCAAGCTTTTCGGGAGTTACGCGCTCGATAACCTTTTCGATCGCGCTCATCTCCAGTATCTTTCGCAGCTCGTACAGGTCTCGGGCTTCGTCATGCGTGATTTCGTGAACCGTGTACCCCTGATTGGGAACAAAATCCAGGAAACCCTCGGCCGCCAAAATGCCCAGGGCGCTGTTGACGGGGGTGCGGCTCACGCCCAGCCGCTTCGCTAAATCGACGAAGATCAGCCTCTGTCCCGGCACGATGTCGTAATTCATCATCATGGCCTTGATCTTGCGATAGGCCATGTCCGTGAGATTGCTAGTCCCGTTCCCACTCCCCGCCTCATCCGGCTCGATTCTTCCCGGTTCTGCCGGTCTGGTGGACTGCTGGTCGATGATCGGTGACCGCCGTTTCTGGGACATTCTCTGGCACCTCTGCCGTGGTTGAACAACCAAACTCCTGGATATTCTTGCCTCACTTAATACCGCGGTTCCCAAGGCTAAGGGGTCTTAAACTACGATTCAAAATGTCTACAGATAATGCATAACATATTACATGCAAGACGTCAATTCTTCTGCTGGGTCGGGAGCGCCGGGCAATGTCATTGTCCGTACTGGCATTGTCCGCACCGGAGGGCTTGGCTCATTGCACTTCCAGTTTCAGGCTCGGTTCTAGGGAGTTTCGCCTTTCTTGCTGCCACGCGAGAATCGAGACCAAAATGCCGCCCAGGGCTGCGAACCCGGCTACCGAGAACGAGGGAGCGTAGTCCCCATGGTGGGATTCCGTGATAAGAGCGAGGAGATGCGGGCCCAGCACCGCCGCTAGGCAAAAACTTGAAAGCACGGCCACGAAATTGGCGCTCAAATGCTTCGGCCCAAAAACGTCCGCCACGCTTGCCGGAACCGTGCTCATGAATCCCCCGTGACACGAACCGACCAGCATGAGGGCAAGAATAAACGAGCCGAAGCCGGCTACATGTTTGAACAAAAACATGGCGGTTGCCAGGACGGTGAACAGAGCCACGAAAGAGGAGAACCTGCCGGTTTTATCCGATATCCATCCCCAGAGCAAGCGTCCGGCCGCGTTCGAAACCGACAGACAACTCACGGCAACGGCGGCGGCTTTCGGGGTGAGTTTGACCAGTTCCTGCCCGATGGGGGCGGCATGAGCGATGATCATTAGCCCGGGCAGCGTCCCCAGTCCAAAGATGAGCCACAGCAAGTAGAACATGGGGTCGGCAAGCATGTGCCTCCAGTCCCGGTCGTTGGTATTGGCATTGGCGCCGCCGGTGCCGGGCAGCGGTTGCGCCGGATTCCAACCGTCCGGCCTGTATCCAACGGGGGGAACTCTGATCACTTGGATGAACACCGCAATAACAATAAGGAAGCTCAGTCCCAGGATCCGGAATGCGGCCAGCACTCCCCGACTGAGGATCAGCGAGGCCGCCAGCGGAGCCAGGGCCAGCGCCCCGCAGGAGATTCCGGCAACGGCAATGCCGGATGCGAGACCGCGGCGGTCGGGGAACCACTTCACCGCGTTCGCCACAATACATGTATAGCCTGCTAAGCCTCCCATCCCGGCCAGGAATCCGTAGCTCCAATACAGACGCTGCAGGGAGTACGCATATCCGGTGAGAAAGACGCCTGCCCCAAAAAGGAAGACGCACACGAAAATCACCAAGTTGGACCGCAACCGGTCCTGCAGCCAGTTCGCCAGCAGGATTAAAGGCCATCCCACGGAGAAGCTGAGGCTAAACGTCCAGGAAACTTGCGCGGTGGAGGCGTGCAAGTAGGTCATCAACGGTTTTTGGAACACACTCCAGGTGTCGCAGAACCCGGTGCAAAAGATGAGTGCCACGCTCGCGAATAGAACCAACCAGCGGTTGAGTTTCATGAATCTCGTCATCATCTCACGACAGTTCCAGGACGGCGAAACGGACTGCGGAAGAAGTCGATGTTCGTCGCACAGTCCCTAAGGGGCGTAATTTTGAAGAATTGTTTGAAGAATTTACGGTATCGCTAAAGCGATACCCTGATACGAAACTTGAGTTTTTCGTCAGCCTCGAAAGCCGGATCGACGTGTCCCCGCAGGGCATATGATGGTGATGAGGAAACTCGCATGAAGGCCGAAGACAATATCACGGAATTCAAAACCACCGCGTGGTCGGCGGGACCTGGTTGTCACGGCGGGTGCGGCCAAAAGCTCTACGTGCAAGACGGCAAATTGATCCGGGTCGAGGGGGATGAGAGCAATCCCTGGAGCCAGGGCCGAAGCTGCCCGCGGGTGCTGGCGTTGACGCAATATATGTACCATCACGACCGGATCACGACACCGCTCAAGCGCTCGGGGGCGCGCGGGGAGGGAAAGTTCACTCCAATTTCCTGGGACGAAGCCTTCGAGATTTGCGAGAAGAAGCTGAAAGAAATCCGGGAGGCCCATGGGGCGGAGTCCGTCATCTTCTGCCAGGGAACGGGGCGCGACGTGGGCGGCCCAATCTCGTTTCTCGCGTACAGTTACGGAAGTCCGAACTGGTGTCAGCTCGGGCTGTCTGGCCATTCCTGCTACACCCCGCGTTTGGCTGCGATGAAGGCGACGCTGGGCGATTTCTGCGTGATGGATGCTTCGCAGTTTCTTGAGCAACGTTACGACTCCCCGGAGTACACGGTTCCGAAAGTCATAATGGTGTGGGCGCAAAATCCGCCGCCGACCTGCCCCGACGGATTCTTCGGCCATTGGGTGGTGGACTGCATGAAACGCGGCTCCGAGATCATCAGCGTTGAGCCCCGCCACACCTGGATGTCGACGCGCGCGAAGCATCATCTCCAGATTCGCCCGGGAACGGACGCCGCCCTGGCTCTGGGAATGCTCCACGTGATCATCAACGAGAATCTCTACGACCAGGAGTTTGTGCGGAAGTGGACCTTCGGATTCGATGATCTCACGGAACGGGTGCAGCAATATTCGCCGAGCACGGTGGCCGAGATCACCTGGGCGCCCAAGGATACAATCATCGAAGCAGCGCGCTATTTCGCCAGGGCTAAGCCGGCGGCGATTCACTGGGGAGTTCCCGTCGATATGACTCCGAATTCCCCAACCGTGGCCCAGGCGATCGCCCAGCTCTGGAGCATCACCGGGAACATCGACGTGCCCGGCGGAAACGTCATCGCCCGCCCTTCGCACGGAGTGACCACCTACCCGTACACTACCGAGGAGTTAGTTGAGTTATACGGCCAGGAGTTAATCGCCAAGCTGAATGCCAAGCGTATCGGCGCGGATAAGTACCCGATGGTCAAGGGATTTCGCGGATGGGCCCAGCCCGACATGGCTATCGACCAGATATCCTCCGGGAAGCCCTATCCCATCAAAGCCGTTTGGATCCAGACGGCCAACATTCTGGGTGGTCAGGCGGCCCGCATGAAGCTTCACTACGAGGCCCTGAGGAAGTTGGACTTCGTCGCGGTGGTAGATCTTTTTCATAACCCCACGACCATGGCGCTGGCCGATGTTGTGTTGCCGGCGGCAACGTTCGCCGAGAAGGATAGCTTTCGTTCATGGTGGGCGCCACTGGCGGTGATCCAAAAGGCGGTTCAGGTCGGGGAGTGCAAATCGGACTGGGAAATTAACTTCGAGATGGCAAAAAGACTCAATTCCGGGGTGGGCAAGAAGTTCTCCAGTGTTAGAGACCTTATCAACCAGCGTCTGAAGGTTGCCAACGTCACCTTTCAGGAAATGATCAACCGGGGATCTTGGGCGATGCCTCCCGACGGGCCGTCCAAACCGTACCGCCGGCACGAGCGCGGACTGCTGCGGGCCGACGGAAAACCGGGATTCAACACCTCGACCGGGAAGGTGGAGCTGTGGTCGAAGACTTATGAGGCTTGGGGACTTGACCCTCTGCCCTATTACACGGAGCCCGTGCAGGGCCCAGTAAGTACTCCGGAGCTTTATCGTAAGTACCCTTTGATTATGATTGCGGGAACCCGCAGTTCTCTGTTTTTCCATTCCGAGCACCGGATGATTCCCTGGCTTCGGGATAAGCTTCGCCATCCGTTCGTGGAGGTTCATCCCGACACGGCGAAAGAGTTGGGAATCTACGATGGCGAGTGGGTGTATATCGAGAACGATCACGGGAAGGTCAAGCGCAAGGCGAAACTCAGTCTTACCGTGCATCCGAAGATGATCAATACCATGCACGGATGGTGGATGCCGGAACAGGTGGGCAGCGAACCGAATCTGTTCGGTGTCTGGCAATACCAGATCAACCAACTAATTCCCGGGCCACAAGACAGCGTCTCGGGGTTTGGCGGCGGTCAGTACAAGACTACGCTCGTGAAACTCACCAAAATCGAGCAGGGGGAATCCGAGTATGTCTGAGTTCGGCCTGCTCATTGAATATCATTACTGCACTGGGTGTCTTGCCTGCGAGGTTGCCTGCCAGCAGGAACACAACCATCCGGCCTCCCGAACGGGCATCAAAGTTACTGAGTATGTCATGGAGACCCCGACCGGGCTCTCGATCGACTACGTGCCGTTCCCCACCGCGTTGTGCGACCTCTGCGCGGCAAGAACTCAGCGGGGAGAACAACCGTCCTGTGTGAAACATTGCCAGGCCAATTGCATGCGTTACGGTCGCGTCGACGAACTTGCCAAGGAGATGGAGAAGAAGCCTAGAATGGTCTTGTTCAAGCCGCGGTAGCGGTTCGGGCTGACAGTTACTGAGCACTCTTGCCGCGGAAGATCTGGACGAAATTCTTCAAGGCCGACAATGCGTTATCCCGGCGCCATACCAATTCCATGGTGCTGACCACATGCAGGTCTCCGACTGGAACCAGCACAACGTTCTTCGGCTTGCGCGATTTTGTCGCAGCGGGCACTATGGTCAGGCCCAGACCTGCCGCCACCAGACTCAAGTTTGAAGAGTCGTCCGTGCCCGATTGCACAATCTTGGGAGTCAGCCCCAGGCTATGGCACGCGTGGATAATCCGGTCGTAGTAAGGCGGGTTCTGTGCCCGTTGAATAAAGACAAAGTTCTGGTCTCGCAGTTCCGCCAGCCGCCGGGGCGGGCGGGTTGCGTACGGGGAATTTTCCGGAACCGCCAGCATGGCCTTGGTCTTCAGCACTTCAATCCCGTCGAACGTATCGTCTTCCGGCAGTCGGTTGAAAAGGAATCCAGCGGAAAGGTGTCCATCGCGGATGGCCGCGAGTTGCTCCGGCGATTTCATGAGAGCCACGTTCAGCACGACGTCGGGACACCGCTTCTGAAATTTTCGCAGCGCTCGGGTGATTGCTTCGTGCCATGTGAAGGACTCCACCATGCCGATCGATAGTGCCCCCGCATATCCGCTCTGCGCCCGGCGTGCCCGCGACTGCGCCTGTTCCAGGTAATCAAACATGCGCCGGGCGTCTTGCAAAAAGCATTCCCCGGGAAATGTGAGCGACGCTCCCCGTCTCGATCGTTCAAACAGGGTGACGCCCAGTTCCTGTTCCAGATCCCGAATTTGCCGCGACAGCGCCGGTTGGGCGATGTGCAAGCTGGCCGAGGCCCGGACAAAGCCTCGGCATTCGGCAACCGCAATGAAATAGCGTAGATGACGGAGTTCCATATCCCATACCTCACAGGCATGTAAACATACTAATAAAGAATTATACGATATTGGACCCTATTGGTATTCTCGCTGAAGCGGAGGAGGCGAGACCATCGTGGAGCGGGTATTCACCAATTTGACCAACGGAGGTCCCATCTCCGTCTACGTCAAGGACGGCAAAATCGTTCGTGTACGGCCTTTGCAAGTGCCGGAAGAAGAATATAAGCCGTGGGTGATTGAAGCCGGAGGCAAGAAGTATTCTCCGCCCAAGGCTCTGCGCCTGTCGCCTCCGGTGCACGCCGAAAGAAATCGCCTTAACTCAGAGAATCGCATTCTGTATCCGCTCAAACGGGTGGATTTCGATCCTAACGGCGAGCGCAATCCGCAGAATCGCGGTAAGTCGCGGTATGAACGCATTAGTTGGGACGAAGCGCTGGACATTGTCTCCAAGGAGATGAAGAGGCTGATCGACACGCGTGGAGGCTCCGCCATCTCGGGCATGACATCGTCCCACCATAACTGGGGGATTGTCGGCTACAAGATGGGACCGTTTTCCCGCTTCATGAATATGCTCAATTACACGCCAGTCCTGGACAATCCGGATAGCTGGGAAGGCTGGCACTGGGGAGCGACTCATAGTTACGGTTTCTATTGGCGACTGGGTATGCCGGAGCAGTTCGACTTACTGGAAGACGCCCTGAAGAATACCGAAATGATCGTGTTTTGGTCCAACGATCCGGATACAACCCGCGGCACCTACAGCGGACAGGAGTCGGCTATCTGGCGTGTGTGGTTGAAGGAAAAAGGGATCAAGACGGTTTTCATCGACCCGTTCTACAACTATACGGCCGCCGCCATGGACGGCACTTGGCTGCCTCCGCGCCCGGGTTCCGATACGGCGCTGGCGATGGCAATTGCCTACGTGTGGATCACCGAAGGCCGGTATGACAAGGAATATGTTGCCGCAAAAACTATCGGATTCGATGAGTTCAAGGATTACATCTTAGGCGTCTCCGACAAGGGGTTTGCGAAGACTCCGGAATGGGCCGAGGCGGAATCGGGCATTGCGGCGCGCAAGATCAGGGCGCTGGCCCGCGAATGGGCCTGCAAGAGAACCTGTTTGAGCAGCGGCTGCCGGGGCGGCGAGGGAAGCGCATGCCGTACGGCCTACGGCACCGAGTGGGCACGCATGATGGTCGCCTTACAGGCGATGCAGGGTCTGGGCAGGCCGGGTATTTCCATCTGGGGAACCACGATGGGCGCACCGGCCGATTGCGAGACATGGTTCCCCGGTTATGCGGAGCCGCGCGGACAAATGGGTAAGTCGGGTGTTGCCATCCACAAGCTTTCGACGCAGAACAAGACTAAGCAGAGGCTCTTCCGGCTGACCCTTCCCGAGGCAATACTCAATGGCAAAGAAGAGTTTTGGGGAGACGGTTTCTGCGGTCAAAGCCTGGAACAGCAGTTCGTTCACAACCTGTATCCCATGGAGGGCGAATCCAAAGTAAAGATGTTTTACCGTTATGGCGGCTCCTTTATGGGGACCATGCTGGACACCAACAAATGGGTCAAGATGTATCAAAGCCAGGAGTTGGAGTTTGTCGTCCTGCAGGATTGCTGGTACGGCAGCGAGGCGAAATTCGGCGACATCATTCTCCCGGCGTGCACCAACCTGGAGCGGAACGACCTGGGCGAATGGGCGGCTTGCGGCGGATATACGACGAACGCGCACATCGGTTGTAACTATCGGGTGATTGTCCGCCAACAAAAGTGCGTGGAGCCTCTAGGGGAATCTAAGTCCGACTATGAGATTTTCACGTTCCTGGCCGACCGTCTCGGGATGAAGGAGCTTTATACGGAGGGCAACTCCGAAGACGACTGGGCGCGGTTGTTCTTCGAATCGTCAGACCTGGCTAAGACGGTCTCCTGGGAGGAATTCAACCGGAAGGGCTACCACATTGTGCCCGTGCCCGACCAATACAAGCCCACTCCAGCTCTTCGCTGGTATGCCGAAGGCCGGCCGGTCGACACTCCCGATGTGAATAACCCAAAACGGGGAACGGCTAAGGCGAAGGAACTAGGGACCTATACCGGCAAGATCGAATTTGCCTCGGAAAGCTTGCGCCAGAATATGCCGGCCGACGAAGAACGCCCCATCGTGCCACATTTCATACCATCGTGGGAAGGATACAGGAGCGAAGGGCATAACAAGTATCCGCTGCAATTGATCATGCCGCATCCTAGATTCTCCTTCCATACGCACTATGACAACCATACCTCATGGATCAATGAGGTATCGCTGCACCGGGTAGAAAAGGACGGATATAAGTGGTGGCCGGTGCGTATGAATCCGGCGGACGCCCGCGCGCGGAACGTGAACAGCGGCGACATAGTGGAGCTCTATAACGACAGAGGGTCGGTGCTTTGCATTGCCCAGGTCACCGAGCGGGTAGTGGCGGGGGTGCTTCACAGCTACGCCTCCTCAGCTAAGTACGATCCTCTGGTGCCAGGACAGCCGGGATCGATCGATAAAGGCGGCTGCGTCAACTTGCTGACATCATCGCGACTGGTTTCGAAGCATGCACCGGGAATGACGCCTAACTCGTGCCTCTGCGAGTTCAGAAAGTGGGAGGGCTAGACAATGGCGAGATATGCAATGGCCGTCGATATTGACAAGTGCACCGGCTGCCATGCCTGTTTCCTTGCCTGTAAGGATGAGTATGTAGGGAATGACTATCTCCCAATCTCTGCTGCACAGCCGGACAGCGGCCATAAGTGGCTGCGCATAAGGGAAATTGAGCATGGTACCGGAACCAAGGTGAAGGTGGATTACATGCCCGTCGCGTGCCAGCATTGCGAGGAGGCGCCTTGTATGCTCGCCGGGCCCGAAGGCGCAGTGTACCGTCGCCCCGATGGAATCGTAATTATCGACCCAGAAAAGGCCAAAGGCTGCAAGGAGATCGTGAGCGCCTGCCCCTATGATGCGATCTTCTGGAACCCGGAAAAGAATCTGCCGCAAAAATGCACCCTATGTGCTCACATGCTGGACAGTGGAGAGAAAACCGTACGCTGCACCGAGGCATGTCCCACCGGTGCGCTGGTGCTAGGCGATCTGGACGACGCCCACAGCGCGATCGTGACGCTGCTTGATGCGAAAGCGGTGCGAGTGGAGAGCTTCAAGCCCGAATTCGGCGCCAAGCCGTTGACCAAGTACATAGGTCTTCCAAAGCCGTTCATTGCGGGTGAAGTGCTCTTATCCGACAAGCAAGGTGAATGCCCAAAGGGAGCGAAAGTAACACTTCAGTCCAAAGGGGAGACGAGCACTCTCGCGACGGAGACGGACTTCTTTGGAGACTTTGAATTCAAGGGCCTGGCCAGAGATACCGACTATGTCCTCCGGGTCGATCATGATGGTTATCTCGCAAAGGAGCTTACTGTGCGAACCAATGCCAGCCAGAATATCGGCGAGCTTGTGCTGATCGCTAAGTAGAGTTTGATTCATCGTGCGTCAGTTACTATAAGTTGAGTCGAGGAGTGTAGATACTGATGAAGGATTTGAAATTCTATAATCTCTCACAACCGATCGAGATGGGCATCCCGATTTGGCCCTGGGTCGGCCAGATGCAGGACTTGGTGATTGAACGCATGCTATATCACGAACGGGACGGCAAGCAGTCGGCGGTGTTCCATTGCAAGATGCACACTTCCACCCATATGGACGCCCCCTTTCACGTTCTGGGAACTGGCATTGGCATTGACAAGATTCCCCTGAGCAGTTGCTTTGGCACGGGTGTAATTCTC
>Ga0209415_10013902_pt1 | contig 13194 bp, 13 predicted proteins | sample PeaSoiSIISIP2007_FD_187696 | JGI IMG/M metagenome (GOLD analysis project Ga0209415, IMG submission 187696) | Peat soil microbial communities from Weissenstadt, Germany - SII-SIP-2007 (SPAdes) (version 2) | ecosystem: Environmental > Terrestrial > Soil > Wetlands > Peat | place: Germany... | reverse complement strand
GTGGAGGCGCACCACCACCTGCAGACGATCACGCTGGACCGGGACACCCAGCACTACAAGGACCTGGTCGCCCCGAAATACGCGGAGCTCGTCTACAACGGCCTCTGGTACTCCCCGCTGCGCCGCGCGTTCGACGCGTTCGTGTCCACGACGCAGGAGACGGTCACGGGAACCGTGCGCGTGCGTCTCTTCAAAGGGTCCTGCACGGTCGTCGGTCGCAAGGCCGAGCGGTCCCTGTACAGCTACGACCTGGCGACGTTCGGGCGGGGGGAGGGGTACGACCAGAAGGACTCCGCGGGGTTCATCCGCCTGTTCGGCCTGCCGACCAAGGTGTTCGCCGCGGTGAACCCGGAGTTCAGCCGCGACGCGACGCCTCTCCCGGTGATCGCTCCGGTCGGTCGCGGCGGCCCCGGCGGGTCTCGCGGGTAGTCGGGCGTGTCGGAACCGAAGCGCGGGCGTTCCGACCCGGCGGCGGCCCGTCTGTGGGGCGGGCGGTTTCGGGGGGATCTCGACCCGACGATCGCGGCGTTTACGACGTCACTGCCGTTCGACCGCCGCCTGTACCGCGCGGACATCCTTGGCAGCATCGCCCACGCGACGATGCTCGGGCGGTGCGGGATCGTGCCGGAGGCCGACGCGAACCGGATCGTCCGGGGGCTCCGCGAGTTGCTGTCCGAACTCGACGCCGGGATGCTCCCGATCGCGGGCGCCGAGGACATTCACACGTTTGTCGAGGCGACGCTGCGCGCGCGGATCGGGGATGCCGCCGGGCGGCTGCACACCGCGCGGTCCCGCAACGACCAGGTGGCCACCGATCTGCGCCTCTACCTCAAGGCGGAAATTGCCACGATCGTGGGGCGCACGGAGGCGCTGCAACAGGTGCTGGTCGCGCTCGCCGAGGCGCACCCGTCCGTGATCATCCCCGGGTACACCCACCTGCAGCGTGCCCAGCCGGTGCTGCTCGCCCACCACTGGCTGGCCTACGTGTGGATGCTGCAGCGCGACGTAGGCCGGTTCCGGGATACCTTCGCGCGAACCGACGTGCTGCCGCTCGGATCCGCGGCGCTGGCCGGGACGTCGTACCCGATCGACCGGACACTCGTCGCGTCGCTGCTCGGGTTCTCGCGCGTGTCGGAGAACAGCCTCGACGCCACCGCCGACCGGGATTTCGCCGTGGAGTTCACCGCGGCCGCAGCGCTGCTGATGACGCACCTGTCGCGACTCGCCGGCGAGATCGTGCTGTGGGCCACCACCGAGTTCGGGTTCGTCGAGCTCTCCGACACGATCAGCGGCGGAAGTTCGATCATGCCCCAGAAGAAGAACCCCGACGCTGTCGAGCTCGTCCGCGGCAAGGCGTCCAGGGTCGTGGGTGACCTCGTGACGCTGTTGGTGATGCTGCGGGGCCTCCCGCTCGCGTACAATAGCGACATGCAGGAGGACAAGGAGGCGGTCTTCGACGCCGTGGACACGGTGCACGCGAGCCTCCAGGCGATGGGGCTCGTGTTGCTGGGGATCCGCGTCAACACCGAGCGGATCGCCGCGCAGCTGCGCGGCGGGATGATGGGTGCAACCGAACTCGCCGACGCGCTCGTCGCGCGGGGCATGCCGTTTCGGGAGGCGCACGAGCTCGTCGGGCGCGTCGTGCTGCACGCGCAGGATCGGGGTCGCGAACTCTGGGAGCTCTCGCCGGACGAGTACCGTCGGTTCAGCCCGTTGCTGGACGCGGCCGCCGCCGAGGTGACGACCCCCGCGCGCGCCGTCGCGGGCAAACGCTCCGCCGGGGGCACCGCGCCGGAGCGCGTGGCGGAACAGCTTGCCGCGGCGCGGGCGGCGATCGCCGAGAGCCTGTCCTGGCTCGCCGCGTTGCCGGCCGCGCCGGTGGAGCGCGACGAGGGGGCGCCGTCGGCGCCGCCCCCCGGGTCCGGAAGGGCGCGGTGACGCCATGACGTCCGAGCCGCCCCGCACCACGCCCGCTCCGCGCAAAGGGAGCGCTCCGCCGGGCGGGTGGCGTGAGTCGAGCCGCGTGGACCGCGAGCGCCGGATCCGCGAGATTCTGGCCAGGCACGCGGTCGAGACCCAGGAGGAGCTGGTCGAGCGGCTCCGCGAACACGGGCTGGCGGTGACGCAGGCCACGGTCTCCAGGGACATCAAACGGCTGGGGCTCGTGAAGGTCCCGTGGACGGATGGCCGGTCGCACTACGTGGCGCCGGAGAAGCCGTCTCCCGTGGACGTGCTCCGGCGGCTCCAGCACGCGGTCACAGAGTACGTCCTCGCCGCGGAGACCGGGGAAGACCTGGTCGTCGTGCATACGCTAACCGGTCGAGCCAACGCGGTCGCCGCGGCGATCGACGAGATGCAGTGGGAGGACGTCGTAGGCACGGTGTCCGGCGACGACACGATCCTCGTGGTGCCGCGCCGGCGCGCGATGCGGGATCGCGTCCTGCTGCGGCTCCGCAATCTGATGGAAGGTCGCGCACCCTGACCGATCGACCGACCCGCGTGCGACGCGTGGCGAAGGAGGTGTCCGGTCTCTGAGGACCGAACCCAACCGTCGGTGCCGGACGCGGACGCCCGCGCTTCGCAACCGACGAGCGAGATCACGTCGCGGCCCTTCGACCACAGACGCACCCAGCGATGGCCCCGGTGCGCCAGGACGAGGCGAAGAGCGGATGGAAGTCTGGATCGCGAACCTTCAAAACAAGATTCCAATCGATCACGATTTCATCCGTGTGCTGGTGAGCGAGACGCTTCGCCTCCAGGGCTATCGGAACCCCCCAGATGTCAGCGTCGCGTTGGTCGACAACGCGTACATTCAGGTGTTGAACGCCGAGTACCGGGGCGTGGACCAGCCGACCGATGTGCTCGCGTTTCCGATGGAGCCGGACGAGTACGCCTCCGGCGAACCGGCGCTGGGCGATATCGTGATCTCTGTGGAGCGGGCCCGGGAGCAGGCGCGCCAGTTCAAGCATCCGCTGCGCCGGGAGGTCGCGCTGCTCTGCGTGCACGGGCTCCTGCATCTGCTGGGGTATGAGGACGAGACCGAGGCGGGCGCCTCCGCGATGTGGTCGAAGCAGAAGGAGTTGCTGGAGAAGATCCTTGGGACGGAGGCCCGGAACGTCCGCTGAGCTGCGGCGTCGCCGCGCCGTTGTGCCGCCCGGGCCGGACGGTCGGACGTTTCGCCGCGTGCGCGGGGGAGACCCGTAGATGTCTGTGCCCCCGATTCGCCCCCGCTCGTTTGCCGCCGCGGTGTTGTGCGCGTGCCGCGGCATCGCGCACGCCACGCGCACGCAACATCACGTGCGCGCGCATCTCGTGCTCGGCGCCGCGGTCTTGCTGGCGGGCACGTGGATCGGGCTGAGCGCCCTGGAACTGGCCATCATCGCCGCGGCGGTAGGGTTCGTGCTCGCCGCGGAGTTGGTGAACACCGCGGTCGAGCGGCTCGTCGACCTCGTCCATCCGGACGCGGGGCCGATTGCGGCCGCGGTCAAGGACGTCGCCGCGGCGGCGGTGCTCACCGCCGCGGTCCTCGCGGTGGGCGTGGGTGTGTTTGTGTTTGGCCCGCACCTCGGTCTCTCCGCGGCTCTGGTCACGCGCGGGTTCCCCATCGTTTTGGCGGCGCTGTGCGTGGCCGCGCTCGTGGCGAGCGCGGTGCGCGGCGCCTGATGAACCGCCCGCGCTCGCGCGGGAGTCGGCGGTCGACTCAGACGGGCGGGACGCCGTGGTATAAGTATAGCGGGGACGCCGTCCGCGCGTGTCTGTCCGTGTCCGCGCGCGGCGCGCGCCCGGTGAGGGAAGCGTAGGGCGAGCCCGGATGGCGCATCTGACCCTGTGGTTCGTGGTCCTTGGCGCGCTGCTTCTGTTCGGCGCGTTCTTCAGCGCGTCCGAAACGGCCTTGTTTTCCTCCAACCGGATGGTGTTGCGGCGGCTGGAAGAAGCCGGCGACCGGCGCGCCCGTGTGGCGTACCGCCTGCTGGAGGACCCGGGCGAGCTCCTGACCACGCTGCTTGTCGGCAACACGATCGCGGACGTGGGGGCGTCGGTGCTCGCGACCTCGCTGGCGATCTCGCTGGCTCGCGGACACCACGGCGAGTGGATCGCGTTTGTCGGGGTCACGCTGCTGCTCCTGGTCGTGTCCGAGATCGCCCCGAAGACGCTCGCGGCGCGACGCGCCGACCGCATGGCGCTGCGGGTGGCCGGGCCGATCCGCACCGTCGGGCGCGTGCTCGGGCCCCTCATCCGCGTCCTCTCGTTCGTCGCCACCGCCCTGATCCGGCCGTTTGGCGCCCCGATCACGACCCGTCCGCCGCTGGTGACCGAGGAGCAGCTCCGCTTCCTCGTGCAGGTTGGCGAGGAAGAGGGGGTGATCGAGGAAGAGGAACGGGAGATGATCCACTCGATCTTCGAGTTCGGCGACACGGTGGTCCGCGAGGTCATGCACCCGCGGATCGACATCGTCGGCATTCCCGCGTCCGCGACGATCGGCCAGGCGCTCGACCTCGTGGTGGAGTACGGGTATTCGCGGCTCCCCGTCTACGAGGGGACGTTGGACCAGATCGTCGGCGTCACGTACGTGCGCGACCTGCTCCCGTCGGTCCGCCAGGCGCACCTCGACCTGCCGATCTCCGGGGTGCAGCGGCCCGCGTTCTTCGTCCCGGAGACCAAGAAGGTCAGCGAGTTGTTCCGGGAGATGCAGCGGAAGAAGATCTCCATGGCGATCGTCCTGGACGAATACGGGGGCACCGCCGGGCTGTTGACGATGGAGGATCTGCTCGAGGAGATCGTCGGGGAGATCCAGGATGAACACGACCTCGAGGAGAAACCGATCCAATTGCTCGACGACCACACCGCCGTCGTGAGCGGACGCGTGCACATCCACGACGTGAACGAGGCGCTCGGCCTGGCGTTGCCGGACGAGAACGTCGAGACGATCTCCGGCTTGATCTACCACGTCCTCGGACGCGTGCCGCAGCAGGGCGAGTCGCTGACCCTGCCGGCCGCGGAGCTCCGCGTGGAGCGGACGCTCGGGAATCGCATCGCCAGGGTCCGGGTCGAGCGCAAGGCCGGGACCCCCACGCAAGAGCCGGCCGCGCCGTAGGCCGTTTCACCTCCGCGCCGGTCAGGAAGAGATCCAGGTGATCCGGCTGCCGGGGGCCCATACGGCGGTGACGGCGACCCCGGGGGCCGCTGTGACCTCGGGGTGGATCTGAAACCACGCCTGCCAGTCCGCAGCGGCTTCCCACCAGGTGCTCCACACCGCTCCGTCCACGCCGGTCATGAAGAGATCCAGGTGTTCCGGCTGATCGGGCGCCCACACGGCGGTGACCGGTGACCCGCTCGCCGCCTTGACCTCCGGGTGGATCACGAACCACGCCTGCCATCCGCTCCCCGCCTCCCACCAGGTGCTCCACACGGCGCCGTCCGCGCTGGCGATGAACAGATCAAGATGCTCGGGCTGGTACGGCGCCCAGAGCGCTGTCGCAGCCGATCCGATGGCCGCCCGCATCTCCGGATGCGGATTGAAGATCCACGTCCGTCGGCTGCCACTCCAATGCGCGTGATGGAGATCCGTCGACTCGGCGGCTACGGGAAGGGGCTGCGTGCCACCGGCGACGACCGACGGCCATCCGGAAGGAAGGCGTGGCCGGAGCAGAAGAGGTCGGCGTCCGACGAACCCGGATTCGAGACCTGTCCGCTTGCGCAGGCGTAGATGCGACTGTGATCGATTTGGCGCTTTCCGGCGAGGTAGTTGGGCTTCCGGCGGCGAGCGACGGGGTCCATCATCCTGGACGGGAGCGACGGTGGGCCAACGCTGCGTCTCGCCCGCCGGGGTCGCCCCGGCGAACTTCGTCGGCGGGGTTGGGGAATGGGGACGGAATGTGCAATAATACCCTAACGAGCAAACGGCGCGTCCCCGACGGGCGCCGCGACGGCCCGCGTGCGCGTGGGTCGCGGGTGGCGGGTGACGCGCGAACACGATCACAGGAGGCGGCACATGGCGGCGCGTGCAACGGGCTCGCCCATCATTGACTGTGATGTGCACAACCGGTTCAAGGACAGCAAGATGACCGTGTTGCACCCCTACCTGCCGCGCGCCTACCAAGAGGTGGTCAAGCACTGGGGCATCACCCTGCCGGGCGTCGGGTATCTGAACGGCGGTGACCGGGGGTACCGCGCGGACTCGTGGCCGAAGGACGGGTTCGCCGGCTCCGAACTCGCGCTCATGCAGGAGCAGTTGCTCGACGCCTACAACATCGAGTACGCGATCCTGCTGGGCCAGGAGCTGCGCCCGCTGAGCACGCTCCCCGATCCCGACTACGCCGGCGCGCTCGCCCGGGCCTACAACGATTACCTGATCGAGGAGTGGCTGGCCAAGGACGCCCGCCTCAAGGGGGCCATGTTGATCGCCACGCAGGACGTTCCCCAGGCGGTGCGGGAGATCGAGCGGGTCGGCAAGCACCCCGACATCGTCGAGGTGCTCGTGAGCAACGGGGCCCGGATGCCGTACGGGAACCGGTACTATCATCCGATCTTCGAGGCGTGCGAGGCGCTGGGGTTGCCGTTCGCGCTGCACACCGGGAGCGAGGGGACCGGGATCAACGGGCAGCCGTCCCTCGCCGGGTACGGAGCGTACTATATCGAGAGCCGGCAATGCCGACCGCACGGATATCAGATCCACCTGACCAGCCTGATCTTCGAGGGCGTGTTCCAGCGGTTTCCCAAGCTGAAGGTGGTGTTCATCGAGGGCGGGTATGCATGGCTGGCCCCGTTTCTGTGGCGCCTCGACGCCGACTGGAAGGGCCTGCGCGATCAGACGCCGTGGGTGGACCGGCCGCCGAGCGAGTACGTGTGGGAGCACGTGCGGTTCACCTCGCAGCCCCTCGAAGAACCGGAGCGGCCGGCGCAGCTGCTCGAGGTGCTCGCCTGGAACCGGGCGGAGCGGACCTACATGTTCGCGTCGGACTACCCGCACTGGGACTTCGACTCGCCGATCGACGCGTTCCCGAAGCTGCCGGACGATCTGCGGCGGCGCGTCTTCTCGGAGAACGCGCGGGAGCTCTACGGATTCGCGCCCCGACCCGTGGCCGCCCGCTCGTGACCGGGCGGGACGCCCTGGAGGGGCTGCCGCGCGCGATCGAGAACCTCGCGCGCTAGTACCGCAGGGCGCGCTGCTGCCTGCGGAGGTCACCGCGGCGAGCTCGCGGCGGATCGAGGCGCAGAGCGGTGCACGGCGCGCCCACACGGCGGTCTGCGCCGAGCCGCTCCCGTACCCGGCGCTCGCGTCCGACCGCGGTCCGCTCAGCGGGTCACTCCCGCGTTCGTGCACCCGGTGCGGCGGGGCGCCCCCGAGGTCCCCGCCGTCGACGCGTCCGGTCCGGCAAGGGGGTGGCGCTGTCCGTGGAGGAGGCACTCATGGGAGACTGGCAGACACAGCTTCGTACGCTGCCGAACTACGCCGCGGAGTTCTCGCTCGCCCCGGCGGCGACGGCGCTGGTGATCGTGGATATGCAGAACTCCTGCGCGCACGAGGCGCGGGGCGCCTCCACGTATCTCAGGCGCACCTACCCGGACGTCGCGGCGTATTTCTTCGACCGACTGACGCGTTTAGTAGTGCCGCACACGCGGCGGTTGCTGGAGTTCTTCCGACAGCGCGGGCTGCGGGTCGTGTTCGTGACGGTCGGTGCGCACCTCCCGGACCACAGCGACTTCGAGCCGCTGCGTCGCGCCACCGAGGAGCGCATTCGACAGCGCGCGGGCGTGGAGAACAACCTGTACCAGCAGGGCGCGCCGGATCATCGGATCCGGGACGAGCTGACGCCGCTGTCGAACGAACTCGTCGTCAACAAGGTCACGCGGGGCGCCTTCAACTCGACCGGCATCGACCAGCTCCTCCGCAACATGGGCGTGACGGACCTGGTGATCGTCGGGGTGGCGACGAACGCGTGCGTGGAAACGACGGCCCGGGACGCCGCCGACCGAGGGTACCGGTGCGTGCTGGTGGACGATGCGTGCGCCGGGCAGAGCGAGTACCTGCACGACGCCACGATGCTCTCGTTTGCGACGCTCTTCGGGAGAGTGTTGCAGACCGCGGAGGTCCTGGCCGAGCTCGAGGCGGCGCTGGCGATGTCGCCGGACCGAGCGGTGCCGGCAGCCGGCAGATCACGGTCGCCGCGTCCGGCGGGCGCGGTCGAACCCTAACCACGGAGGTGCGTATGTCTCGGTCCGATAGGCGCCGGACGGCGGGGGCGGCGGCACGGGGGATGACCCGGCGGCAGCTGCTGGCGCGCATGGGAGCCGTCGGGGTTGGACTGGCGGGCGTACCCGGTGTCCTGAACCCGCCCCGGACGCTCGCCGCCGCGCCCAAGCGGGGCGGGGTCCTGCGGTTCGGGCTGAATACGCCGGGTTCCTCGTTGGACCCGCACGTGTTCACCGGCGCCGCGGCCGACGACCTCTTCGGCATGGTCTACAGCCGTCTGGTCCAGATCTCCCCGGACTGGAACACCGTGGCCCCCGACCTCGCCGAGCACTGGACGGTGTCGCCCGACAACAAGACGTACACGTTCACGCTGCGCTCCGACGTGAAGTTCCACGACGGCTCGGCGATGACGGCGGACGACGTGGTGTTCAGCGTCCTGCGCATCATGGAGCCGGGAACCGGCGCGTTCGTGCGTCCGTTGATCGCCGATGTGTTCGACCGCGTCACCGCGACAAGCCCGACCACGGTGCAGTTCATGCTGAAGCAGCCGTACGCGGCGTTCCTCGCCGCGCTCGCGCTCCCCACGGCCTCGATCGTCTCCAAGAAGTGGGTCGCCGGCGGTGGAAACCTCAACGTGGCTCAGATGGGGACCGGCCCGATGAAGTTCGTGTCGCTGGAGCCGAACGTCAAGATCACCCTGGCGCGGCATGCCCAGTACTTCGAGAGCGGGCTTCCGTACCTGGACGGCATGAGCCTGCTGTTCCTCGCCGACGACACCGCGCGCTCGACCGCGCTGCGCAACGGGTCCGTCGACTTCATCGAGTTCGTGCCCTACAAGGACATGGCCGCGATCATGAACGATCCGCACCTGCGGTTCTACGGTGACGCGACGTCGAGCGGGCTGTGGGCGTTTCCGAACGTGAAGCGTCCTCCGTTGGACAACGTACAGGTGCGGCAGGCGATCAACTGGGCGGCCAACCGCGACGCCGTGCTGAAGGCGGCGTTCTTCGGCCAGGGGGCGCTGATGGACAGCGTCTTTATGCCCAAGACGTCGTGGGCGTACGTGTCCACTCTGCCGAAGTACGGCTACGACCCGGACCGGGCGAAAGACCTCATCAAGCGCTCCGGGATCCGGCTGCCCGCGAAGCTGGAGATCCTGACGGCATCCAACGTCTCCTACTGGAAGGCCGGGTCCGAGGTGCTGCAGGCGAACCTGCAGGACCTCGGGTTCGACGTGCAGCTCGTGTCGGTGGAGTTCGCGGAGGCGGTGCGGCGGTTCTACGGCTCGGAGTACCAGATCACGATGTGGGGAGGGGGCCCCGCGTACGGCGACCCCGACTTCTTGTACACGTACTTCCACAGCCACGGCACGATCGGCAAGACGACGGGGTACGTCAACACACACCTCGAAGGCCTGCTGGAGCGCGCGCGCATCACGCTCAATCGCTCCCAACGTAAGGCCCTGTACGAACAGGCGTACAAGATCCTGCTGGACGACGCGCCGTGGTTCCCGCTCGTCTACCGGGAGCAGGCGGAAGCGTCCGCGGACGCCGTGCAAGGCTATCGCCGGACGCTCGGCTCCAACTGGAACGGCGTGCACTACGCGAAGCTGTGGCTCGCCAAGTAGCCTCGTCCCACGACGATGCTTCGCTACATCGCGCGGCGCCTGGTTCTCGTGGGCGTGCTGGCCTGGGGCGCGGTCACCCTGGTGTTCCTGTTGATCCACTTGGTGCCCGGCGACGTCATGCAGATCCTCCTGGCCGAGGGCGGGGTCGCGTCTCCCGAGATCGTCCAGGCGAGGCGCCACGCCCTCGGGCTTGATCGGCCCCTCGGCGCGCAGTACCGCACGTGGATCACCGGCGTGGCCCAGTTCAACCTGGGGACCTCCCTCGCCACCCAGCGCCCGATCGCACCGGACATCGAGACGGCGCTGCCCCGCACGCTCGAGCTGATCGGCGCCGCGCTCGTCGTCGGGCTGGCGGTAGGCATCCCCGCCGGGATCTTTGCCGCGGCGCGGCGGGGGCGGGCGGGGGACCTCGTCGTGATCGTGTGGTCGTTGGGCGGGCTGTCGGTCCCGAACTTCGTCACCGGCACGCTGATGGTGCTGTGTTTTGGGCTGCTGCTGCGCTGGTTCCCCACCGCGGGGTACGTCTCGTTCGGCGAGAATCCGGTTGGCCACGTCCGGTACCTCGTGCTTCCGGCCATGGCGTTGGGCCTGACGCTCGCGGCGATCACCGCCCGGTTCACACGGTCCTCGATGCTGGACGTGCTGGGACACGAGTACATCCGCACGGCGTACGCCAAGGGGCTCGCCCAGCGCTACGTGCGGTACCGCCACGCGCTGAAGAACGCGCTCATCCCGGTCATTACGGTTGTTGGGCTCGAAAGCGGGTCGCTGCTCGGCGGCACGATCGTGATCGAGTACATCTTCAACTGGCCGGGGATCAGCACGCTGCTGATGCAGGGCGCGTCCCTGCGAGACTACCCGATGGTGCAGGCCGTGGTCATGGTCGTTGCCGGATTGTTCCTCGTGCTGAACCTCGTGGTCGACCTGGTGAACGCCTACATCGATCCGCGCATTCACTACTCGTAGGCACCCGCCGGCCGGCGACCGCTCCCGCCCTGGGCTGGCGGTCGCCGTCGGGGCCGTCGATCACCGTGATGGCCTCGCGGCTGCGGAAGGCCTGGCGTCACCCGCCCCTCGCGAGGAGGGCCGCGAGCTCGCGCGGGGTCACGTCGGCGAGCCCCATGCGCTCGAGGGTGCGTCCGCCCGCTCGGAAGTCGGTCTCGCGCACGACCGACGCGAGGTCGATCACCGCGTCGGTGTGCGGCGTCGCGACGTCCAGCGCGCGGGCGATCGAGGCAAGCGGGACCAGCCCGTACGGGACGTCTTCGTCCAGGTACCGGTCGTGGAGGGCCTTCGGCCCCATGGAGCGCTGGAACACCGGCGCCGTCGACAGGACGTCGTGCAGCTCCCGGCCGCGCACCCCTTGATTCGCGTAGAACCGCAGCATCCACTCGACGAGGGCGACGGTCGGCAGCTGCAGCGCGCGGAGTGTGGCCAACCGTTCACGATCGACCGCCTCCATCATCCGTGCGACCGCTGGCGTGAACCCGTTGCGGAAGATAAACCAGTCCTCGGCCGCCTCCACCCGCGTCAGGTTCGTGAGCACCAGGACCGGGTGCACGATGATGTTGATGTTGTTGAGCCCGGTGTCCAGCACGTCGCGGGCCGCGGTCGCCCCAGGCATCACGGATGCGAGCGCGTCGAGCATCTCCGGCGTCCGCGCGGCGGGGATCGCGGCGACGGGAACTCCCCGTTTGACGCCGTTCACGCGCACGCGGGCGGGTCCGCCCGCGCCCGACTCTAGGCGTTTGGCCGCATAGATGAGGTTTGCGCTCTCGCCGATCAAGGCGCGGCAGGAGGGACGGGTGCGGCGGAGTTGTTGGGACATCTCCAGCGCGCCGCCCACGCCGCCGGGGTTCACCAGCAGGACGTGGGTGTCGCTGAGGTGCGGGTGCAGCAGCTCCGCGAACCGCGCCTGCGCATAGCCCGGGACGGTCAGCAGGAGCACCTGCGCGCCGTCGAGGGCTTCCTCGATGGCGGTCGTCACCACTGCCGGCCGATACACGCCCGGCGCCAGCGCTCCCTCAACTTGGATGCCGTGGTCGCGGACCGCGTGGAGCGGCCTGCCGAACTCGGGCAGGTCGTAGAGCCGTACGGTATGCCCGCGCGCGGTCAAGTCGGCGGCCGTGGCCAGGCCGCCGTTTCCGGCTCCCAGGACGGCGACGACCTGCGATCGTGCCTGCGCAGTGTGCATCGGTCAGTCCCTCCGCGAATCGTCTGCTGGCGGCACCGCGCCGGCACGCCGCCGCGAGTGTCGTCCTCCGCGGCCCCACGGCGTGCCCGAAAGGGAGCGCCGAGCCGCCCGGCGAACCTGTGCCCGCGTGGTTCCCGTCCGGCCCGATGAGCTCCTCTGCCGGCGTCTGGGAGTGATCGGATGCCGCGGTACGTGATTGGGACCGTGACCGAACTTCCTCCCGGCGCGCGGAAGATCGTGGTCGTGGGGGGCCGCTCGATCGGCGTCTTCAACATCCGCGGCAGGCTGTTCGCGCTGCGGAACCGGTGTCCGCACCAGGGCGCGCCGCTGTGCTTGGGCAAGGTCAAGGGCACGATGGTGGCCACGCAACCGTACGAGTTGATCTACGGCCGCGAGGACGAGATCATCCAGTGTCCGTGGCACGGATGGGAGTTCGAAATTCCCACTGGCCGGACGTATTTCAACCCGCACCGGATGCGCGTGAAGACGTACGACGTCACGGTCGAGCGCCCCGAATTCGAGGACGTTACCCTCGAGACCTTTGACGTGACGACGGAAGGCGACTACGTCATTCTGCACGCGTGACGGTCCACCGGGTCCGAACGCGTCGTCGTGAGAGGATTCCATGTCCACACCAACAGCCAACGACCACGGCGCAGTCACCACCCGTGATCCCAACCGTGCTCGCGATCACCTCGCGAACGAACGGACGTTTCTCGCGTGGGTGCGCACCGGTGTGGCCATCGTCGTCTTCGGGTTTGCGATTGGGCGCTTTGCCATCGCGATCCGCCAGTTCACGCAGCTGCAAGGAAGCACGTCACGGACTCCGGCAGTCTCGGTCTGGATCGGCACGATCGCCATCATCGCGGGCGTGCTGGTGACGCTGGCCGGCCTCCTTCGGTACCATCGGACACGTGCCCAGCTGGAATCCGGAACGTTCGAACCGGCCGGGTTTGTCATCGACTTCGTGGGGATTCTCGCGGCGCTCTTCGGGTTGGCGCTTGCCGGATATCTCGTCTACATCGCACTGCGACTGTAGGCCTGACCGCCGACCCCGTCGCCGCACGCAACGCCCGCGTCGCCGGGACGTGAGACGGAACGCCTACAGCGTGACCTGCGCGTAGGCCCGCGCGAAGCGGGGATCGTGCAGGCGGAACCCGTCGGGGTTCGTCCCGAGGG
>Ga0209415_10013901_pt1 | contig 13194 bp, 12 predicted proteins | sample PeaSoiSIISIP2007_FD_187696 | JGI IMG/M metagenome (GOLD analysis project Ga0209415, IMG submission 187696) | Peat soil microbial communities from Weissenstadt, Germany - SII-SIP-2007 (SPAdes) (version 2) | ecosystem: Environmental > Terrestrial > Soil > Wetlands > Peat | place: Germany... | reverse complement strand
TCCCGGACGGCGTCCCTGTATGCGATCTTGGCCACTTCTCTCTCCTCAGGCGTAGATGTCGGTGTAGATCTCGGACAGCTGGGGGAAGGGCGATGCCAACGCCCATTCGTGGGCTTCGACGATCTCCTTGCGGACCTTCTCCTCCAGCGCTTCGAGATCCTTCTCGGAGGTCCCCTCCGACAGGATCCGCGCCCGCATGATCTCGATGGGATCGTGCTTGCGGTACTCCTCGACCTCGTCCTTGGTCCGGTACGCCCCCGGATCGGACATCGAGTGGCCGCGGTAGCGGTAGGTCATCAGTTCCAGGATGGCGGGGAGGCTCTCGCGACGGGCCCTCTCGGCGACCTTCCAGGCGATCTCCCGCACCGCGTCGAAATCCTGGGCCTGGGCGCGCACGCCCAGCATGCCGTAGCCGGCGGCCCTCTTGTAGAGCTCCACCGGGGCGGCGTGGCGCTCGACGGCGGTGCCCATGGAATACATGTTGTTCTCGATCACGAACACCACGGGGATCTTCCAGAGCTGGGCCAGGTTCAGCGCCTCGTGGAAGCCGCCCTGGTTCACGGCGCCGTCGCCCATGTAGCAGAAGCAGACCTTCTTCTCGCCCAGGTACTTGGCCGCGAATGCGAGCCCCAGGCCCAGCGGGGACTGCGCTCCCACGATTCCGTGGCCGCCCCACATCTGGCGCTCCACGTTGAAGAAGTGCATGGACCCGCCCTTGCCCTTCACGACCCCGGTGGCCCTGCCATAGAGCTCGGCGAACCCCGGACCGGGATTGATGCCGCGCATGAGCCCGTGGGCGTGGTCGCGGTAGGCGGTGACGACGGGATCGGAATCCTCGATTCCGGCGAGGGTCCCGGCGGCGACGGCTTCCTGACCGTTGTAGAGATGGCAGAACCCGCCGATCAGGCCGGTCTGGTAGCTCTGGTAGGCGCGTTCCTCGAACTTGCGCGTGAGGTACATCAGCCGGTACCACTCCAACTTGCTCGACCGGGAAAGTTCCGGGATCGGTCCGTAGTCGGGCAGCGGTTCCGTGGAGGAGATCGCTCCGGCTCCGTTCGGAAGAGGTGTCTTCTTGGTCGTGGCCATGGGTTGCTTTGGTCTCCTAGAATGAGATTCGATTGCAATATAGTAGAATTCGTCTCCCGGCTGCCAACACGGACCGCGCCACGAAGCCCATTGAAACGGGCTTGGAAGCGGATTTCGGGATCGCGATGTCGCAAGTATGCGTCATTTTTTGTCACAACCGGAGATCGGCCAATCGCTGCTCCAGATCGCGCAGCGTGCCTTCGTTGGGGATGGAAACTCCGGCCACGGAGAGAAGCAGTTCCTGGTCCTGGACCCCCAACCGCGCCCGCGCCTGTTCCAGCGTCAGCCCCCCCCTGGCGGCGAGCCTCTCCAACCGGATCCGGTCGGAACAACGGATCCCAAGGACGCGATCCAGCGAAGAGGCCATCTCCGGCCACCGGTGCAGAAGGGCCATTTCCAGCACCACGTCCTTCCCCGATCCCCGGGCCGACTCCACCGCCCGGCGGATCCGTTCCCGAGCCTGGGGGTGGACCAGCGCGTCCAGGTCGGCCAAGGCCTTGGGGTCGGAGAAGACGAGCCCGCCCAGCGCGGCCCTGTCCACGGAACCGTCCGCCCCGAGGATTCCGGCTCCGAACCTCCCCGCCAACCGGTCCACCAGTTCGGAACCGGGGGAGTACAGGGCGTGGGCCTCGGCATCGGCGTCGACGACGGCCCAACCCCGGGAGGCGAACCACGCCGCGGAGGTGCTCTTGCCCGAGGCGATCGCCCCCACGATCCCGATGCTGCCCATCAGCGCCCGTCCTTGCGGAACACCAGATGGATGCGTTCCGATCTCGCGGTGGCCTCCTCCAGATCGTCGTCCCAGGCACCGACACGGGAGAATCCCGCCCGATCCGCGGCCTGGTCGTATTCGGAAAGGGACCAGATCCTCTGGCGGTGCTCCTCGCGCCGCAGCCGGAAGCTCCCGTCGCCGTTCGGCTCGAAGAAATGGAAGCCGTTGAATTGGATCCGTCCGACCGGCTCGTACCAGGAATGCCTCACCACGTGCACGCCGTCCAGCTCCTCGTGGCTCGTCGCGTCCAGGAAGTGGCGGCGCGAATTGGTGGCCGTGGTGACGTCGGCGAGGAGCGTCCCGCCCTTCGCGAGGACCCGGGAGGCCTCCGAGAAGAACGCGCGCAGGTCGGGAATGGACAGGCAGTAGTTGAGGGCGTCGTAGAGGCAGATGCACGCGTCGAAGGATCCGGCGCGCAACGGCAGCCGGCGGAAGTCCGCGGCCACCCGCCACCCGATCCTGGCCGCCCCCTGGGCGAGCATCTCCGGGGACAGGTCCGATGCCAGGATCCGTCGTCTCCCCTTCGCCAGATGCGGCGCCAGGCGGCAGGTGCCGGCTCCCGTCTCCAGGATCCGCGCCGGGTCGGCTCCGTGCCGCCTCCAAATCCGTTCCACCAGACGCGCCCACTTCGCGTGGTCCACGTGCTCCATGACCGCGTCGTACCGCTCGGCCAAGGCCTGGTACGGACGCTCCATCAGGAACCGATGCGGCGCGCCAGCTCCTGGGGCGTCAGCCTGATGTCCACGGGGACCTGCTCCCGCCAGTGACCCAGCCATGTGGACATTTTCCGGTTGGAGAGCATCTGCGCGGCGAGCTGCGACAGCCGGCTCCAGTCCTCGTCGGGCGTGAGCTTGCGGGATTCCAGGCGCTCCTCCACCCGGATCACCAGGAAGCCGTCCGCCGTCAGCACCGGGGCGCCGGTCTTGCCCGTCGGGATGCTGGAGATCAGGTCCTTGAACTGGCCCTGCAGTTCGTTTTCCGGATACCAGCCCAAGGTGCCCCCGAAGGAAGCGGAGGCCTTCTCCGCGCTGTATTCGCGGGCCAGGGCGGCGAAGTCTCCACCGGCGTCCGCCACCCGGCGCAGCGAATCGGCGAGTTCCTTCGCCCGCGCGGTGTCGGTCGCGTCGGGGACCAGGCTGAACAGGATGTGGCGGGTGCGGAACTCCTGGTCGCGCTTGGCGACGAGCTCGATCACATGCCACCCGAACTTCGATCGGACCGGGGTCTGGGTGTACCGCCCCACCTCCAGGGCCAGCGCGGCCCGTTCGTAGACCGGATCCAACTCGCCCCGGTGCGTGAACCCGATGTCCCCGCCGCTGTCCCTGGACCCGGGGTCCTGGGAAAGTTCCTTGGCCAGCGTCGCGAAGTCGGCCCCCTGGCGCAACTTCTCGATGGCGTCCAACGCCTTCTGGTGGGCGGCGCTGTCGCGTTTCGGGTCCGAGGTGATCTTGACCACGATCTGGGCGAGCTTGACCTGGTCGGGCAGCATCGGCATGGAGTCCTTGTACTCCTTGTAGAAGGCGAGCACCTCCTCGCGGACGGGATCGATCTTGCCCACGTACTTGTCGCGAAGCTTCTCCTTGAGGCCTTCCTCCCGGATCTCGCGGGCGAGGCGGAGGCGGTACTGCCCCAGGGTGAGGCCGCCCTTCTGCTTCAGCATCTGCACCAGCGCTTCCGTTCCGCCGGCCCTCTGGGTCATTTCCGAAAGCCTCTGCTCGACGCGGGCGTTGACCTCCGATTCGGACACGTCCAGGGTCTCCGCCTTGGCGCGGATGAGCAGGATCTTGTCGTCGACGAGCTGGTCCAGGACCCGCTTCGCGCGATCCGGCGGGGACAGCTTCTCCAGTCCGGGATTGGCCTGGACCTGGTAGTGGAGGGCCTCGGAGACGTCCGAGACCAGGATCGGCTGGTCACCCACCAGGGCCGCGATGCCGTCGGGGGGAGGCAGGGGCGAGGAGAGGAGCGAAGTCAGGAGCAGGGGGAGGATCATGGTCACTTCTTGGGTGCGGCGCTGTCGGATCCCGGCAGGGCCTTGGAGACGATTTCCGTGCCGGATTGGCGTGCGAGTTGGGCGACGACCTCGTCGAGGCGGCGCTTGCGTTCGAGCTCGGTCAGGCGCAGGCGGATCAGGTCGACGACATCCTGGAAAGGACGGACCGTCCCTGCCTGGACCCGGGAAACCACCAGGAACAAGGCCCAGCCGTCGGAGACCTGGACGGGCGGCGAAATGGCCCCCTCCTGCAGGGAAAAGAGGACCTCGGCAACGTTGGGCGGAAGTTCGGAACGGCGCCAGAAGCGCTGGGCTTCCACCGCCGAGGAAGGATCCGGGTTCAGCCGCTGGACCTCGTTCGCGAACCCGACCGGGGTCAGGGCCTGGCGCATCGCGGTGGCCGTCGCCTGGTCGGGAAGGCGAAGTCGGCGGAACGCGACCTCCGGTTCCTGGCGCAGGAATTCCTGCTGGTTGTCGTCGTAGTACTTCCGCAGCGCGGCCTCGGGCATCTCGGGAACCGTGTCCAGGATCCTGTCGGTCAGCGCCTGGGCCAGGATGTCCTCGGTCCTTTCGTGGATCTGGCGGCGGACTTCGAGATTGTCGTCCAGTCCCAGGCGGAGCGCCTCGCGGGCCAACAGCCGATTGCGGATCCAGCGCCGGGCCATGTCCAGGTAGACCTCCCGACCGGCGTGCCCGGAAAGCTCCGGTGGAACCATCGCCTGGAGCTGCTCGCGCGTCAGGGTCTCCTTGCCCACGCGCGCCACCACCGTGCCCTCGCTTCGCGTGCAGGAGCTGATCGCGCCCGCGACCAGCAAGGCCGCGATCCCGCCTAGAATCTTCCTCATCGTGGAGGGGGAAGATAGGAAAGGGCCATCCTCGCCACGGCGTCCACCCAGTCTTCCCCCGTGTCCAGGCAGGGCACCAGATGGAGCGTCCCCCCTTTCGACTCGAAGGTCTTCGCCAGTCCGATCCCGATCTCCTCCAGCGTCTCCAGGCAGTCGGCCACGAAGGAGGGGGTGGCGACCACCACGTGCGGACAGCCTCCTGCAGCCAGTTCCGACAGCGTGTCCGCGGTGGAGGGTCCGATCCAAGCCTCGCGTCCCAACCGGGACTGGAAGGAAACGCTCCAGCGATCCGGGGGCAAGTCGAGCCGCACCGCCAAGCCCCTGGCGGTGGCGTGGCACTGGGCCTTGTAGCATCCCCGTTCCGCACCTTCCCGGCGCTCGCAGCAATCCCCGCCGAGGCAGGTCCCGGTGGGGTCCGCCTTGCGGATCTGGCGCTCGGGAAGCCCGTGGAAGGAAAACACGACGGGTGCGTTCCGGAACGGTTCCCGGACGGAGCGGATGCGATCCGCGACCGCGTCCAGGAAAAGCGGGTGTTCGAAGAACGACCCGGCGGCGACGATCTCCGGCACCACCTCCCGCCTCGAGGCCAGTCGCCACACCTCTTCGAGCGTGGAACCGACCGTGGCGGAGGCGTACTGCGGGTAGAGGGGCATCGCCACGATGCGTCGGCAACCCGCCGCGGCCAGGGCATCCAAGGCCTCCTCCAGCGACGGTTTCCCCGTGCGCATGCCGGCAGCCACCTTCCAGCCGGGACCGAGCCTCTCCCCCACCTTGGCGGCCAGGGCCGTGGTGTGCACCACCAGGGGGGATCCCTCGTTCGTCCAGATCTTGGCGTAGGCCCGGGCGCTCCGACCGGACCGGAAGGGGGCGATGATCCCGCGCACCAGCAGTTGGCGCCAAAGCCAGGGAATGTCCACCGCCCTTCGATCGGTCAGGAACCGGCTCAAGTACGAGGCCACCTCGCGACGGCGCGGCGCGTCGGGCGAGCCCAGGTTGGAAAGCAGGAGTCCGGTCGGCGCCATGGAGAGGGAATGGTACAAGCTTCGAGGTGTGGGGACCCCGATCGGGGATTCTAGGTTGGGTTCCATGCGCCGCTGGACGCTCGGAATGGCGATCGCCGGATTCGTGGTGGTGGTGCTGATGGTCGTCACGCTGCTGGTGCTCTGGAACGTCTACATGGTGGGCGACTTCCGGACCATCAAGGAGCTGAGCCGGAACCTCGAGACCGTGTCGTTCGCCCCGGTCCATCGCGCCGGCTCGACGCTCTGGCCGGTGCTGGCGCTGGGGTCCGGTTTCCTGGCCGTGATCCTGGTCGCCCTCTCGCTCTTCTTCACCTCCTACCTGGTGAATCGCCGCTACCGGTTCCTCCAGACCGACTGGCTCAGCATGACCACCCACGAGCTGAAGCTGCCCACCGCCAACGTCCAGCTCTTCGCCCAGACCTTGCAACGCCCGAACCTGTCCGAGGAGGACCGGGCCCGCTTCGTCGCCCTGATCCTGCAGGAGACCCGGCGCCTGGACCAGCTGGTTTCCAGGATCCTCCAGGCCCGTCGCATCGAAGGCCGGATGCAGGAGATCCGGCCCGAACGCCTGGACCTGCGGACCTGGATCCAGGAATACGGGCGGCGACCCTCCAGTCCGGCCTTCCGTCTCGGTCCGGGGACCAGCGCAGTGGTGAGGATGGACCGGATCCTGATGGAATCCATCCTGGACAACCTCCTCCAGAACGCCACCAAGTACGGCGACGGAAGCGCCCCGGAACTGCGCACCTCCCGGCAGGCGAACTGGATCTCCGTCGAGGTCCTGGACCGCGGCCTGGGCATTCCCCACAAGTACCGCAAGAAGGTCTTCCTCCGGTTCTTCCGGGTCCCCGGTCGCGAACACAGGAGAAGGACCGGAACCGGACTGGGACTCTACATCGCGAATTCCTCGGTGATGCTGATGGGAGGCTCGATGGGCGTGAAGGACAACCCCGAAGGGAAGGGCAGCATGTTCTGGTTCAGGCTCCCGGTGGCCTCGTGAGCGGCCACCGCCTCCTCCTCGTTGAGGACGACATCCCCATGGCCATGGGCCTGGAGTTCAACCTGCGCAGGGAAGGCTTCGAGGTCCACCACCGTCCCGACGGCGAAGCGGGACTCGAAACGGCCCTCGAAGGGGGCTTCTCGCTGGTGGTGCTGGACATGCTCCTGCCCGGGATCTCCGGTCTCGACGTCCTGGAATCCCTGCGGCGGCGCGACGTGCGCACCCCGGTCCTGATCCTGTCCGCGACGGCCAATTCCGACGCCATCGTCGAAGGACTCCAGAAGGGTGCCGACGACTACATGACCAAGCCCTTCGACCTGGACGTGCTCCTCGCCCGCATCCGCAGCTTGATCCGGTCCCGCGAATGGCTGGCGGGATCGCCGGGGAACCCGGTCACGGAAAACATCCGCATGGGCGAACGGAGGATCGACTTCCGTTCCTCCACCGTGGAAGGCCCCCGTGGCCTGGTCGACCTCTCCTTCAAGGAAGCCATGCTGCTTCGACGGCTGGTGGAAGCCGCAGGTCGGGTCGTGACCCGCGACGAGCTGCTTCGCGAGGTCTGGGGATACTCCGACGGCGTGCAGACGCGCACCATCGACAACTTCGTGGTGGCCCTGCGCAAGAAGGTGGAACCGGACCCGCGGCGGCCTCGCTACATCCAGACCGCGCCGGGAGAGGGCTACAGGTTCGTCTCCGACTGAGGAGGCCGGATGCCGATTCCATCCAGCAGGAGCTTCACCACCTCGCGGTAGGCCTGGTCGGGCGCGATTCCCAACCGGTGCACCGCGTGCGGATTCAGGATCGCCTGCACGATGGAGAGGTAGACCGCCGACAGGAACCGCGGGTCGATGTCCGGGCGGAAGGCGCCTTCGCGGAAGCCCTGGTCGGCGAGCGCGGCGAAGCACCGCTGGATCAGGTCGGAGCGGAACTTGTCCAGGATGGCGAAGATCTCGGGATCGGCCGAGCGGAGGTCCTCGACGAACCCCGGCCCGAACCGGCCGTATTGGCGCGCGGTGTACTCGACGAAGGAAAGCCATTTGTCGCGGAAGGCGAGGTCCGGGCGGAAGACCACCAGCTCCATGCCCCGTTCGATCTCCTCCTGCAACTGCGACAGGACCGCCCGGAGGAGATCCTTCTTGCTGGGGTAGAGCTGGTAGATGGTCTTCTTGCTCATCCCCAGCGCCGAGGCGATGGCGTCCATCGTCGTGCGCGAATATCCGTGGCGGAGGATCTCCTCCGTCGCCTTCGCGACGATTTTCTCGCGGGTCCGAGTTCTGTCCAACGGGGGGTCTCCTTCCGTTCCGCTGTCCAGACTACGATACGGAATGCCGAAGGGACAAGAGGTTTTCGCGCGGCGCCGCGGGAAATGCCCGCACCGGACCCCTCAGGCGGAGCGCGGGCGCAGGAGCCTCGCGATTTCCTCCACCACGACCGCGTGGTCGTCGTGGTCGTTTTCCACCACGATCTGCGCCCAGGCCCGGTACAACGGATCCCTCTCCTGGAACAGCGCCTCCAGCGACTGGCCCGGGGCACGCACCACCCCCCGCGAATGCAGGTTGGACAGTCTCCGTTCCAGGGCCGCGGGCGAGCACTCCAGGTAGACGCAGACGCCATGGGAGGAGAGATGGTCCATCGCGGGTCGGGAGTACACGACCGATCCGCCGGTGGCGACCACCATGCGCCGGGGCTGGAAGCCCAGGACGATGGACTCTTCCAACGCCAGGAAACCGGGGATCCCGTCCCGATCCAGGATCTCCTGAAGGGCGCGTCCCGTCTCCGTCTGGATCAGCAGGTCGGTGTCGACGAACTCCTTGCGCAGCTCCTTGGCCAGGAGGACGCCCACGGTGCTCTTGCCCGAGCCCGGCATGCCGATCAGGATGATGGATTCCATTGGTGTCCGGAACGATAGATCCCGCTCGACGTATCTTGGGTCCCATGCGTCGCGCACTGCTCTTCTCGCTGGGGATGATCTGCTCCTCTCACGCCTTCGTGGGCGATTGGAAGATCTGGTCTTCCGTCCAGACCGCCCGCATGGCCGTCCTCCGTTCCGACGGGACCGTGCTGGCCGCCACCACCGGAGGGGTGGAGGCATGGAATCCCACGACCGGCACCGGAACGATCCAGACCGGTCTGCAGGGGGTTCCTTCCCTGGATGTCGCCTCGTTGGTGGCCGATTCCATCGGAAGCGTCTGGGCCATCTGCACCGATGGCCATGTCGCCGCTCTTCCACCGGGAGGATTCTCCTGGGTGCCGTTGGACAACTACGTGAGCATGGGATGGAGCTTCTCGCCAAGGGCAGCCACCTTCTGGAAGGTGGGGCCGAGGGGGGGATATCTGGCGCTGGGAGGTCCAAAGGGGTTGAGTCTGTACGCCGACACCGGCAATTCGTTCGTCGACACCAACCATGTCGCCGTGGACAACATCTACACCTTCGGAGCCTACACCGACACCGTGCTCGCGGTCATGGCACAGCACGACACCATCTGGGTCGCGATCCCGGAAGGGCTTGCCTACGCCACCGACCCCGTCTGGAACACGGATTCCGCCTCGAAGCACATCGGGAGGCCGGGCTACTACCTCTCCGCGGACCGCTGGACCGTGCTGGCGAGCCCCACCCGGGGAGACTACACGCTCGTGCGGGATTCCACCGGAGTGCACCTCGGAATCCTCGGTCAGCAGTGGACCGATTACGCCGACGGCCTCGGCATCGATGGGAGCACCTTCACGTGGAGGGGAGGCTCCGCGACGGTGCCCGGAGCCGTGCAAGCCATCGCCACGCCCAAGGGTTATTTCCTGGCCACATCCGGGCAGGGGCTCGTCCAATTGGCGAACGGAACCGTGACCGCGTTGCATCCGGACGGGACCTTGCCGGACAATCTCCCGTACTCCGTGGCCGTCGGGCCCGACCACACCTTCTACCACCTGACCGGGGACGGATCGAGCACCCGACTCTGGAAGCTTCCAACCGGAGCCAGCGGATGGAGGTCCGACACCCTCCAGGTTCCGTCCCCGGACCATCCCGGCACGACCATCCACCCCGTGTGGACGTATTCCTACGCCCTGTCCTATCCCCAACCCAAGGTGCTCGCCACAGGTCCGCAAGGGGAGGTCGTCGTGGCATCGTGGGGAGACATCACCTCCCATGGTGGATTCCTTGTCTCCCCTGCCACCGGTGGCTGGTCCCTGTGGAATCGTTCGAACGACACCTGTTTCCAGAACTTTTCCACGGATGCCGCGTACGGCGTGGTGTCTTCGAGCGTCCATCCCGCAGCCGCCGGGGTGTGGGGTTCCACCCAACTGCAGACCGGAGTGGCTCCGTTGGTCTACTTCCCTTCCACGGGCGACAAGACCCCGACCTGCCTGGACTTCGATGCGACCTCCGTCGTGGGAAGCGGCGTCCTGCCGGCCATCGACCTCGACCAGGTCGGGAACGATCTCTGGCTGGCGACCTACGTGGGACTCGTGCAAATCAAGAATGCGGCTCCATCCAATCCCCCGCAAACGGTGGGCACCGTGTCCCACTGGCCCCTCAACGCCAGCACGCCCCCCCAGTTTCTCCGTCTGGCGACCTATCCCCTCGGAGGAAGGACCTGGATCCTGGCCGCCGGAGCGGGTGTCCTGGGCATCCTCCCCTCCGACCCATCCTCCACCGACACCATCGTCCGGGCTCCTGGAGCCACGCAGATCTACAAGGCCCTGGCCGTGGATGCCCAAGGGCAGGTCTGGGCGGCGGGTGGAAACGGAATCGACATCTTCTCGCTGCAGATGGACTCCACCACCCCGGTCTTCCGATTGCTGCAATCGGTGACGCAGCGCGACGGTCTTCCGGACAACGACATACGGGATTTGGCCCTGGATTCCGCCTCCGGCAAGGCGCTGATCGCCACGGCCAGCGGGTTGTCCCTCTGGACCTCGCCCTTCCGTCCCGTACCCGTGCGACTATCCAAGTCGACGATCAAGGTCTATCCGAATCCGGTGCGGTTGCTTCGGAACCAACCCCTGTTCGTGGACGGGGCCACGGCGAACGCGAATTTCGACCTGATCGCCGCCGATGGAACCCTGGTGCTCCATGTGGACCACGGCAAATCGACGGATGGACTCTTCCAGATCCCGCCATCGGCCATCTCCGGACTCCGTCCCGGGGTGTACTACTGGTCCCTGAAGGATTCGAGGAATTCCGCCCACGGCCCGTTGCTCGTGGGGGAATAGAGCCTCCCGGGCCTTGGGGGCCACAAGCCATATTTCCGAGATGCGCCTGCACAACGCCACGGCTCTGCGTCTCCTCGGGGCCTGGATGGTGCTCGTGAACCACTCGCCGTCGCTTCTGGGTCGACCGGCTTGGAACAGCGGCCTCTGGGGACATTGGGGCCTGGCCCTTTTCTTCTCGCTGAGCGGGTACATGGTTTCCCTCAGCGCCCAAAGAAGCCATGGGCCGCTGGATTTCCTGGGACGTCGCCTGCGGCGCCTGGGTCCGGCCTACGTCGCCGTCGCGGTTGGCGTGGCACTGGTCGTCTGGCCCGCCTTTTCCCATCCATCCCCGATCGATGGATTCCGTTTCACGGGTCTCCGGGGTCTGGTTCCCGCGATTTCCGACGCCCTCCGCTGGAATTTCCAAGGCCTGTTCCGGACGAACGCCTACCATTCGGCGAACGGCTCCACCTGGAGCCTTCCCTACGAGATCCTGATGTACGGCTTCCTGGGGCTGCTCTGGTTCTGCTGGCTCCGACGGACACGGTTGCCGCCCGCTCTCGTGCCCGCGACCCTCTGGGGCGTCTCCGCATCGGCGATGCTCTGCGCCGGGTGGCTCCTGCCCGACGGCGATGTCAAATTCTGCGGCTTCCGGGTCTTCTACGTGGTGGAATTCCTCGCCTTGTTCTCGGGCGGATGGACCCTGGCCGCGTTTCCCTTGTCGCTCTCGAAATTGCGCTTGTGCCTGGTCGCGGTGGTCCTTCTCCGACTTTCCGCCTTCGCCTTCCCCACCCAATCGTACGCCCTGGACGCGATCCTCTTCCCCCTGGCCGTGGTGGCGATCGGACGGATCCCGGTGTTTCCCGGGAAGTCCCTCCCGGACTGGTCCTATGGATTCTACCTGTGGGCCTGGCCGATCCAGCAGTGCCTGGTGGACCGGTTTCCGCATCTATCCCCGATCGCCCTCACCGCCTGGGCGACGGCGACGACGATCCCCCTCGCTGCCTTTTCCTGGACCTTCGTCGAGAGGCCGTTCCTGCGGCGTGCGCGAGGGTAGGGTCGACTTGGGAACGGGAGGATCGATGGGTCGGACCGGATTCTTCGCCGGGTGGTGGCTTCCAGCCCTGGCTTGCTTCGCCGCCACATTCGGTTTGAGCATGGCGCACTGGGAGCTGTTCAACACGATGCCCGACGCCGCATCCGCCATGCAGTCCTTCCATGCGATCCTCCGACATGGCTTGGGCTCGACCAACTCCCTGGAAAAGGTCCCCGTCTTCGGGGTGCACCTCTGGTTCGCGCCCTTGCTGGCGCTCCCGCTGTTCGCCCTGGCCCCGATCTATCCGACGTTGGTGGCGACGCAGGCATTCGTGTTGGCCCTTTCCGTTCCCGCCGCGCACAGGTTGGCGACAAAAAGTGGCATATCGTCCCGGAACGCGACCTGGTGGACCTGGTTCTGGGCCCTCCACCCCCTGGTTCTGGGTCCGCACTGCGGCTTGGGAGAAGGATACCAGCCCACGATCTTCGCCATCACCCCGATCCTATGGTCGCTCGCCCTGGCACGAGAAGGAAAATGGGGAGGCTTCTTCGCTTGCCTCTGCCTGGCCATGGCGTGCCGGGAGGAAGTCGCCATCACCACCTTCGGGATCGGGCTCTGGGTTTGGTGGACCCTGGGGAAGCGCAAAATCGGTGCGGTCGCGATGGCGATGTCCCTTGCATGGGCCGCGGTGGCGGCATTTTCCATCCTGTCCCACACCGCCATCGGTCACGGAAGCTTCGCGGAAAAGGCGCAGGCCTCCATCCAAACCACTTCCCACCCCACTTGGGGACCGGTTTTCTTCCGGATTCCCTTCTTGTTCTATCTGGGTTTCGTCTACGTCGCATGGGGCGGATTCACCAGAAAAGGCCTTCCGCATCTGGTCGCGGCGTTCCCTTTGTTGTTCGCGTTGTTCCTGGAGGAGAACTGGGGGACCTGCAATCCGTTCTACCACTATGTGGCGACCCTGTCGCCCATCTTCTTCCACGCCGCGTTGGAGGAAAACCGCCCCGATGGGGCATTCGGAAAGCGTTGGCGATTCGGCTGGGTCTTCGGCCTCGTTTGCCTTGCTGCATGGCAGGGAAGGCTCATCCACCAGGGAATCCACGGCGCGGACAGGAAATCCCTGGTCTGCCTGGAGGCGAAGATCCCCAGGGACGGTTCGCTCGCGCTCTACAGCCCCCGGGGCGCCGCGCATTTCGCCTGGGGCCAGGATCTGACCTGGATGGATCCGACCCACCCGCCCTCGGAATTCACG